>Ga0126342_10000069_pt1 | contig 60220 bp, 57 predicted proteins | sample Cyp1metagenome_FD_92528 | JGI IMG/M metagenome (GOLD analysis project Ga0126342, IMG submission 92528) | Coral microbial communities from Lord Howe Island, Old Settlement Bay, Australia - Cyphastrea 1 metagenome | ecosystem: Host-associated > Invertebrates > Cnidaria > Coral ...
AGTAGCAGTAGTAGCAGTAGTAGCAGTAGTAGCAGTAGTAGCAGTAGTAGCAGTAGTAGCAGTAGTAGCAGTAGTAGCAGTAGTAGCAGTAGTAGCAGTAGTAGCAGTAGCAGTAGAAGTAGCAGTAGTGTAGTTATACCGGTAGTTGTGGTTGTAGTTGTCTATCGATCTATCTGATCTATCTGCCTATCTGCAAGCTTGAACACGAAGCTATTCTGCGAGACTCCTCAATTTTTGAACTTGGCAGCATCAAAAAAGCAGCAATTATGCGAGATCTCCTCGATTTTTGAACTTGGCAACGTCAAAAACAAAGCAAACCAGTGCAGAGCTGACGGCCTCGTGCCAATGCGTTTTACGCGCCTGCCACTAAAAAGTGAGCCAGGTCAAATGAAGTGCTTGCTGCACCTGTCACGCAAAATCATCTTAGCAAACCTGAAGATTTGATGATTTGATGCTCCAAAATGCAACCCCTCTTAGGAAATCAGCGCCCGGACCTCCTAACACGTCTGACTCATGTGCCTCTTGTCCTCTTCAAATGTCCTACGCTTGCCAATGCTTTTGAAACTGCCACAAACCCCTCACGTTTTGCTCACTTTTGGCGAGGTGCAGAATCCCTTGCGCCTGCCACGCGAAACGACATCTGAACGTCCAAAAGTGCTCCGACATATTGCGTTCGAACGCGCCACAACGGATTGGACATGTGCTTCGTGCACAACGGCGTGCATTTTTTCATTTCTCATCTCCCCAGATGGCTCCGCGCCCGCCGCTTTAGCGAACCTATACTTTTCGACCCTCCGGAACCACAAAACATTGGAAAAACACAGTGTTTTTGCGACTTGTCTACCTTTTCGCGTGCCTGCGTCTTCTTTCTTCTGACTCTTTCTGTTTTCCGTTTTCTGTTTTCTGACCTTCTTTCTTCTTTCTTCTTTCTTATTCTCTTCTCTTCTCTTCTCTGACTCTTCCCACCTCTGCTTTTTGATCTGTCCATATTGTCGGAAGTTTGACTTCTAAACTTCCTTTGATAATGATGGGAAACCGAACAATTTGAAGGACCCTGCAGCGGATTGTGAAGACATGTGAATTTCTTGGAGCTCACTCTTTCGTGTTGATGCCCTCAATGTGTATTCTAAAAGACGCACGTTTTCCTACTGTTTTGGGATGTCAGGCACATGGTTGGAAAATCTGGAGGAAACAGGTGTGACACGCGATGCTTGCCTCAATGTCGCATCGTGTGAAATTGGACGGTGTCGAAACCCTGAAAGTGCTGAATGAAGGTGACGAAAATCCCTTTCCGTGTGCAATGTAGAATGAGTAGAGACATCTTGAATCACATGTTGCGGATCGAAACGGAAGAGTCCGCAATGCTCAACACGTACCATGGACATGCATTGACATGTTTGCGTGCTGTTTGGGTTCACTTCTCTTTACTTTCTCAGCATCACGAATCGTGCTGCAGCGGTCTTGGCCTTAGAGCGAAAAACATGCCTCAAAACAATCTTTTTGTGTGAAACGAGTGCCACCTATAGCTATAGGACGCCATAGGAGAGTTTCAAAGTTCAAACGTTCATTGCAGAAACTGAGGGCAATGGTTTTAATCAAGGTATATATCTAATAATGTGGTAGACTCAAAACAAAACAATCCCCAATTTAAATTTCATTTCAGCATTTAGGGAGTCTAACAAATGAACCTAAACATTTATATAATAGACCATACCTACAAAAATTGTAAACCCAATCATGCACCTACTTAAAAAGTGGATGCATGATTGACATTAGGGTTTGTTTTAAAACAGGGTACCCCCAAAGCCCCAATGGCATATTGGCATTTTCCTGTAAAAATTGCGGTTTGGTCTATACCGGTATACCTCATTTTACCAATGAATTCATCACACTGGACAGGCACACGTGCGATGGCCATGCGCGCGTGAGCCAGCGCAACCCCATGACCGGTATTGAACGCAAGGTCGGCCCCGGTCTGGTCTGCAGCAAAGCAGCAACTGACCTAATTTGGTCAGGATTTCAGCATATCATTTGGGTGATCGTGGGGCCAAATATCTCAAATTTTTCAAGATGGCCAACATGGTGGCAACTTTAGCCTACTAGCTTGGCACCTTTTCGTGCATATTTGTGCATATTTGTGCATATTTGTGCATATTTGTGCACTTGAATTCCTTGTTCAATCTCTGTGAGCCATGTCAGGCCCACATTGGATGGCCGCTGGCCAAGGTACGGGCAGAGAGACCTCAGTTCAACTGAGCGCAAAGTTGCAGTGGTCACTAGCGTTGGCCATTTAGGATACGATTCTTTGCAGTTTAGCTAGTCAGAACATGTCAGAACTACAGGCCGTTACGCCGTGAATCCGTGAATCAATTCACTGATCAGCCTTCTCAGATCTGAATCCGTCGAATCCTGTTGGAAATCCACTCACCTTTGACTGAATCCTTGGGCCCTTGGGTTTCTGGGGAAAGCACTGCTCCGCGAGTCATGGATCCTTCGACTTTTGATTGTCTGGAGCCCAGATGGAGCTGGGCAAGTCAAAAGTGGGGCACTGGCTCCAGGAATTTGAAGTAGGAGTCTCAGTGACAGCTGAGGTCCTTCCATTTTCAGTGTCAGCCAGCTCCCTTAGACAGCGTTGGAGATCCCAGTTGCATTTTTTAATATTCAAGGCGTGTTGATGGGCACAGCGCACACTTAGCACTATTTCAATTCAAGTAGGTCAGTAGGTGTCACTAATACATCGGCCCAATTTGGTTTTGAACATCAGACTTGTGATCGTTCAGACTCCCATATTTTTACATTTTCAATTTGGTATTGTGCGGCCCCTGGCAATGTTGTTGAGATTCAACAGATTGAACAGTTTAATTGGCTTCTCCCATGCTTGAGGGTGTCTAACAACGTACTAAGTGCAAAAACATAAAGCATCTCTCTCTCTCTCTCTTTCCAGCACTTTGGATGCCTTGCTGGTGACTGAGGCCGTTCCATTGGATTAGCTCAGGCTGGATTGTTGCAAAACCAATATCAAAAATGAAGTTGTTCTTCCCTAGTTTCTTGTGGAGGGATGCAGCAGAAGCTCTTCTCCTTGCATCTCCTTGCTGCATCCTCCAATGCGGAATTTTGGGTGCAATGCAGCAGATACACGCACCACTTAGGAGAGAGCAAAGCTGATCTGAACACAAAATTATCAACCAAATGTAATACATTTAACATCATTTAACAAGGAAAACAAGTTCTCTGTCTCTGGCGTTTGGTTAAAACCTTTGCTTGGACGACGTACCTAGATGTGCAGTTGATCCGAGCTGTTGGATGTCCATGCAGCCATGGCGGATGTTGAGACTGCACGAAGGCAACGGAAGCGCCATCTTTCAACATCTTTCAACCATAGATCTGCGGTGAAGATGGCATATCAGCCAGTATCAGAAATGATTTTGTGTAGTCTTGACAACTACGCAGCTCCGGCTTCTTCTCGGTAGAAGTATACACAGCAAATTCTGATCACCAAGTGCAAGATTCACATGCATTCCTTTGTGCTGTTGAATGATCCACCCAACCATTTTCGTGAGAAGAACAGGACATAGCGAGATGACCTTTGCATCTTCATTTTAATTGGACTTGATGACTTTGATGAAGATTTAAGGGCCTTGGAATTCTACAATCGTCCGTTACGTCGTTACGAGGCTCATCAACGAGGCTTCACGGATTTTGGTGCTGACTGGGGCTGGGATCAGCGACTCGTCAGCTGAAGTGAAGCCTGGAATTTCAGGTGTAGGTTGGTCTAAATCAGCTGCAGCCGTTGGATTGTAGTCAGCACAAAGTGCTTTTTAAACTGTGGAATGTATGAATGGAATTGAATGGATTATGTGGATATGAAATGACATGAATGTATTTTTGCACTTGATTTCATCATATTTCATCCATGGGAGAGGTCTCGCAGCAAGGCACCGATTCCGGCATCCCCGACTTCCGTGGCCCTGATGGCCTTTGGACGAAGAATCCGGGTGCCGAGGAGGCATCGGACATCTCGGTGTTCCTAACAGATGCGAAAGCACGAGCTGGGTGCCGTGACGACATGACGACATGACGACATGACGGATGGCGAAGGTGAGGGTCATGGATGATTTGAAGAGTTTTACAAACCAAATATATGCCAGTCATGTGTCAACTGTGTGTCAAATATAGCAAAAATAGTTTTGTCAATAATCTACTCAAGGGCACCACCATGGTCACGATGATTCCCTTGTGCGTAAAAACCTCTGGTTTTGTCCAGTCTTTCAGCATTCTGAGCCTCCAAAACCATCCAAACCGCCATTTCGGTGATATTCCAGTTTTTCATGACCCTCTCCTTATCTCTATCCTGATCTGGGTGGGCCTTTCTGTCACTTTCGGTGCCGGCGTTGAGGTTTTGGAGCATGATGCGGATGATGCACGAGGCCAATTTGAAGCCCAACAAGGGACATCGCGCGCTGGTTCACTTGGAGGCTCTGCTGGGAATTGAACTGATTCTGCTGAGATTTACCTCCAAGTAATGTGTGTAGTGGAAGCCCTGACAGGAGCGTGGCAAGTTGCTCTTGTTGGTTACCCAGAAGCTTGGCATGGCACATATTTCCGTTTCTCCCAGAATTCAGAAGTGTAAGGGAACATGTGCAGGAACCCCTCTAAACTCGATAAAAACAATGGTTTCCTGAAGATTTCTCCTTGAGCTTGCACCAATCCCTTGAGTTTCTGCCAGGAACGTGGATGGTTTGCATCAAGCTGCTGGCAGTTCTGCAGATTTGGTGGTTGAAGTGCATGGCAGCACTCAGGACAGCCTGAAATTGGATGTGGGGATTTACCTTGGGATCTATGATGATTTATGGCAATTTTCGGCAACACGATGATATTCCACTGCAGATGCCCCATTTTAAGACAGAGATAATCTGAGATAATCTGAGATAATCTGAGATATACATGTCAAATTCAGGTTGTGATACTTTACCCACCAACACAAGATGGTTTTTGGGCTGTTTTCAGAACTTATTTCCAAGGCTAGGAAGAGGAATCAACTGGCAAACTCTTGGTGGGAGGGGCAGTGGCGTTCCCAATCCAAGGATTCCATTCCAAGGATGTGAGCAGTTTGGCGCTACAGTCTATATCTCTATCTCTATCTGTATAGTATTATACTTATACATAAATAATATACTAATATATTGGGGGATGATCATGATCATACTCCATTAATTATGGAAATCCCCATGAAAATTCATGAAAACTGATTGTGTTTTGTTGATGTTCTAGTGAAAGCGATGCCTGGTAGGAGAGCTGTTGCTTGAACTGCGCGGAACGCCTTCCCATTGAGGAAGCCCTGGCTGAAGTGGAAGCTGGAAACTCCTCGCCCTGTTGCAGTTGTGGCGGTTTGTTGTTCCTTGACAATAGGGTGTGTCTGAAAATAGGCTAAACCCCATTGTACCCAATGGTTTTGCTGATCATTATCCCCCAAAAAAATGGCTATTTCATTGGGAATATACCCTATTTTCAGACAAACCCAATATTTTCCATGACATTGTAATGGGACCGTGGAAAATCGTGGGAAAGGTGGGATGACGTTTTTTGTTCAATGAGTCAATGCGCCAAACAAATGTGGCATTCTGAGATGGATCTCAATGTTGGGGAGACATGAGTTAGGAAGACATGCTGTGCATCCGAGAAAGTGTGTCTTTGAGATAGATGGATTTTGCTCAACACTGTCTACCGCGTCCTTTGCTAGGCACAGTCGGCATATTTGGTGCTGGTTGTTTTTGCTGTGGAGTTTTTTTGCGTTTTGTTGAAATCTGCTGGTGTGCTTGGCTGTGTGCTTGGCGATCGATCCCCGCAAGAACATGGAGCATAGATGGCATAGACAATCTGCAGGTAATCACATTCCGGAAATTCCGGCTATCTTCCTCACAAGGGATTCGCACAGCCCTGGTATGTAAGTGATGAAGCTTGAGAAACAAATTGAAACAAGTTGAAACACGCTTAATCTGCCGTTGAATCAGTATGATTGGTGTATATCATATGACTGCAAGTCAGTCTTGATATGTCTTGATGGTATCATTGTGACCATTTTAATGTGACTTTTCAACTGAGGAAAGCTAATGTGGTCCTCTTCGGCGAAGCTTTGCCGCCCATGGCAATGCCGTTGCAACTTGGCCTTGTTTCAACCCGTCCTGATGCTGCAGGTGGAGTATTTGCCCACATTTACCCTTCAAAATGGCCCAGTTATATCCAGTTATGCTGCTATATTACTACTACTGTATTACTATAGTTATTAAATCATGCTAGATAGTTATGCCCAGTTATGTAGGTAAATAATGCTAGATATAGTAGTAATGTAGCATCGATGTAGCCAATATAGATGCTCGATGGCCTGTTCAGGGCCATGGAAGCTGCGCGGAGCTGCGACCTGATCCTTTGCGTGGGAAGCACGCTCTCCGTGTACCCAGTGCGCTGACGACTTTGATGTAGTTGAACGAAGTCAGAACGACTGATCCATTGAAAGACACATACACATACATAATATGTTAAATAATTACATAATATATATATATATGTAATATACATACACTATACAGAAAATACCGGTGATACATTTGGATACAGAAATAAGATGCCTGAAGTAATTTGGTCATTTATGACCAAATCATCGTCAAGACTCAAATGCAGGCAGTGAGCATTGTGTGAGTTTGTGAGTGCCAGGTCGCGTCTATTGTACCAGAAGCCAAAGAGTGTGGCGCAAAACTCGTGTTTGGGAACCGAGATTCTTCTGGGATGATCTTAAAGACTCAGCTTTGAAGGTCATAGTACTGTATGTCATAGTCAACCACCTGTGCCAAGGATCTTGAACAAAGGACAAACAGATTACGATGAGCTGGCAGATCTGCGACTGGAAGGCCCATGGGATGAGGTTTTAATGGCGGCTTGGAAGGGATGGACTTACGATTCCATTCACTTGGGGAAGCCTTTTCGGCATCCTAAAACGTTGCAACACAACATGAGACCGTCAACAGCTTGGTCAACAAATGGTCACTTTGTCTCCGCGATCTCCAGGCTCCATTTCTGAGTTGCTTCCACAGATTTGCGAAGCTTGTGAGAGTAGGCTCTAAAAAGAGGCTGCTGCGATGTGCTGCGCGGCCGACTTCAGGGTTTAGCCAACTTTCATCAACTTTCGAAGTCAGCATGGTACGGTGCTACAGGCCACGCCAAGCGGCAATGGGACGAGCGCCACGAACACGACTGCCACGAACACGACCGCCACAAATACATCGGATAATTCCAGTAGCTTGGCTTGTCATGGACAGGATGTGGCTATGGGAGAGTTCGTAAAAAGAGAGTAATTAGAACCGAAAGGACCAACTCCTACAGTTTTTTTTCATTGCTCAAAACCCAGGTCTGCAGAACATCATCCAGAACGGCCTAGTTGTCGCAACCTGAGGGATTTTGCAGCTACAACTGGCTACAACCTGCCGGAGTAAAATCAGCAGGATCTGGTTGCTGAGGACAACAAGATCAGCACCTTGTACTGGGCAGAAGTGGATCGTGCCATCACTGCTGCAGGCCGAAACTGATCACTTCCTGGTGTTCTGAAGCAGCTTCCGAATTCAGTTGATATGGGGGTTTCCATTTTTATGGGGTACCCCAATAGCTGGATTGTTTTTCTGGAAAATCCATCTATAAATGGATGATTTGGTACCATTATTTGAGGGGAAAAAACCATATGGTTGCTGCTGGTTGCTGGATTCATCTGGATTCCAAGTTGTTTCTCTGTACTCCGAAGTCACCAGCATTGCCAGCCTTTGTCACGCCCAAGCCGCACTCGGTGAACGATCCCGGGCCTACACCAACGCCTGATCCGCACCAGGGGCCGGGTGTCTGAGCGCCTAACCTATACCCACCTATCCTTCATATAGAGACTATCAGACTATCAGAATTCACTATAATTCATGAATTATGGGAATCACTCTGGAACCAATCATTAAAGTATAATCATCAACAAATTTGGATTTTACAAGAAATACCTATTACTTTCATGAATTTCCCCCATCCAATCTCCAATCATATCCAGAAACTTGTCCAGGAAATCCCATGGATTTCCCGTTTGGATTTCCCGTTTGGATTTCCCGTGGATTGGAATCCCCAGGTACTCGGCCATTTTGGACGTGTCCACCGAGAGCGATCCATCCGCCTTGGGCGCTGGGACCATTTTTGGTGCCTCTTCGGACCGATCGGAACGGAATGGATCATGGTGCAGCGGTATATCTACCAAATTGGGGGAAAAGGGGGACAAAAGTTTTGCCCGTTTTGGATCGGTTTATTATGGTTTATTGGTTTATTGGTTTATTCAAGTGATTTCAAGTTGGTTTATTGAAAGTTTATTGAAAGTTTATTGGTTTATGTTTTTAGGATTCGCCAATAAACTTTTTGGCTTTAGAATCGCCAGGTTTCCGGGCACCGGATCTCGAAACGCAGGACTCTGCAGCGCAGGGCTTGTCCGGCTACGCCAATTATGAGCTGGTGACACCGTGGAACCTGCATGTTTGAAAATCATTCGGAACATGGGCAGAACATGCTGAGTGTGATGCAAGTTGATGCAGTTTCTTTCCTGTTCCCCCAACCTTTCCAAAACAGTAAGTATGATCATTGATCATTAAAATTAAAGATCTCCACTAAGATCATACTTAACACTTCAATGATCATCTTTAATGGTTAATAGTTGATCCATGATTTTCCACACTTTTCCATTAAAACAGTTCTCTATTCTGTCGCCAGGCCTCCACCATTCCCAGAGGTCAAGCAGAGTCCCAAGGTGAGGATCGAGGATCCAGGATCCAACATCCACTGATTCTGTCGTTTTTTTTTCCCGATGTTTTCCCATTGGGTTGGATTTTTCTTAGTTTCTGTTAAATGTTGTGAGTTTGAATTCTGCATCTCAATCTCTTTCTGGATGAGTTGCGATTACACGGATTCCAGCTTCGTGGAGAGATCCATTTTGCAATGGGTCAACCTGAAATGGGAACATGGGAACAAAAAACCATCAGAATGATAGCCAAGCTGAATCCATCATACCAGTATAGAGAAATTTGAAGAATGTTTGCCACAGCTTGGATATCGAAGATCCATTTGGAAAGCTTCAACGGGTCCAATGGATACCTTCGATCTTCAAGAAGCCCGGACCTGGCAGGTTGGCGTGCTGCCTTACCAGATGGCCTTGGGAGCTGAATTGTTGTCCCTAAGCCAAGTTGAAATGCCGGGGTCCGCTGAGAACAAATTGATTTGCTGAAGCGATGTCAATTAATTCACGATGTTTTTTTCGTGTCAGTGACGTGGTGCAATTTCTGAAGGACATACTTAAACATGATTAGCCCAATGATTAGCATGATTTCAGCATGATTTCAGCATGATTTCAGAATGATTTCAGAATGGTGCTCAATGGTTGCTGTGAATCATTGTGAATCATGAAAAAAATGTCCGCTGGCTGATGCTGCCGTGAACAATGCTCCAAGGTATGGCATGTCGGAGAAGGTTACTCCTCAACCACTGCCCGCGCAGGAGCGACATGATTGTCCTGGCAGGGGCTTTTTTAGGGGCTGATGTTATCCACACAGTTTTGTAAACATCAGCTTTCAGCTTTCTGTGGCAGGAGGAAGTGGATGCGTCCTTCGCCTCGCAGTACCTGGGCAATGGAACAGTGCTTTTTTTTGTGGCAACTTGGGTCTTGGAATGCACCCCGATGCTTTGAAACGGATGGAAACACCTTTGCAGTTTACCCTTTGAAAAGGTTCGAAATTCCAAGAGTGACAGGCATGAAATGACTTGGTGCTTGGTGAATTTGAAAGTGTTTTGGTTGCAGCTCTTGGCACCAAAAAGGTGTCCAATGGTGATGCTGTCCAACGAAGTCTTCGTCACGTGCGGCAACCCAAACATGAAGGGCGAAGGGCTCCTCTTCGACAAAGCCTGATTGGATCAGGATAAGGAAAAAACGACACGAAAAATCTGATGGCGAAGATTGCTTCGTTTTCCAGCATTTTCTACCCAGTTTCTCAGCTGGAAATCCAATAGGATGACATATCTCAGCAGAGGCCTCCCTGTGAAGGGGGTGACGGCTTCGGCACGTGGACCGATTCCTTGAAGCCGCGGAAGATGTTGAGGTACCAAACATCTGGCTGGGAAGCACCTGGGAAATTCAAAGAGTTGGAACTTGGAGATGCTGGAGATGTTGGAGATGTTTCACTACATCCAAAGTCCATGTTGAACAAAGCAGTTTTCAACTGAAAATAGACATGGTTGCCAATAGATTCAATAGACATGCCAATCCTTGTGAGACTTTCCTCGAGATGTACAATGCACTGCCATCGCCGTTCCCGCAGGTGGGCCGTCAACAGCCGTGGTGGCATAGACTTCAACGTGGATTCAGCTCCTTGGAACTATGGATATCGATGCATTGTTGCAGTGTCCAAGGGAATGGACAAATATTGCAATAGTATTGCTATAGTATTGCTAAGTCATATTGGCAATATTATTGCTATAGATTACAATATGTACTAGTGTCCAAATCTTCTTTTCAGTCAAGTATTGCCAATAGTATTGCTATGTATTAGCTCTCGGAAATGCTTTTTATGAAATCATACACTTTGTTGAAGGGTTTAATGAAGACAGCTAGTGCAGCTAGTGCATAGGTGAACTATGGTGAACTCCTGTCTGCACCGGGTCCTGCTAGTGCTCAGGCAGTCACCGGACCCGGCAGTGTGAACTTTGCTGCTTGAAGCCCAAAACGTTTCCACGGCGTTTGCTTCGAAACGAGTCGAGTCGAGTTTTTGAGCCAATTGGATCCAATCCACCAGACATTTCAAAGGGAGGACTGAGTAGGAGTCTGGTTGTTGGATGTTGTTGGACTGGATCCATTTGGGGATGGGTCAAAACCCTGGTACCTAGTTACCCCAAAATAGCTGGTAAATGGATGTTCATCCCACTAAAAATGGTATCTATAGGTATTGATCCATCCCCATTTGATAAAGCGTCTTTGACGACGCTGACGCTGCAGCATCACGACACGTTGCCATGTTTCTTCTCGACCGAGACCTTGTCGGAGAAGATGACTTTGACCAAAAACATCTTCGAACTGCCGGAGTCCAAAAGATCCACTGATGCACGTGTTTGATCACCACTTGATGCAACAGCAGCTCATTTCCTGAGGTATAGCTGTATGAATGTGCTCCGATATAGCATCGAGGACCAGGGCGCAGTCTCTGGAGTAGTGGGTGACTCTAATATTCAGTAGAATTTGTTCAGCGATTCTACTCTTATTGCTCCAACAAATCTGGATTCGATACGCTGCTGGCGCAACCCTCTTGGAGTTGCTTAGTCGTTGCTTCCTGGCTCTTCATGATTCGTTTCCAACCACATTTTCAAGAGAAAAACACCAAACACATCCAAACACATCCCCCAAAGAAATCGAATGAACATTCACCAGATTTCACCAGATTTCACCAGCAGCATTTCACAAGGAGACGGTGGTGAAGGTGGATCACATGGCCCAAGCGGCCCAGTCCACTGCCTCGGACCACGATCTCGGAGAGGTGCGATTTTTTTATATCATCCCAAGATGGAAAGACTATTTCAACCAATAAGTCAACCATATAATATCAATATGGATCAATAGGTCAACATCAATCAATGACAGCAATAAGTGGGGGATTTATGATATTTTTCATGATATTGAATGATGTTTGATATTGATATCAGATGATATCAGATGGTCCAAGATGGTCTCAGATGATAGCCTGGTAAGGTTGGGACGGGATATGATGATATGACCACGTATTGAGGGAGCTATGAGATACGAGAGACACCAGCAACTTCTGCGTATACTCAGGAGAAACTTGAATATCACCAGCAAGTACAGGGAGATGACCAACATGTTTATACTGGGTGTGTGGATAAAACATGTTTCAAGGGATTTCAAGGGTGTTGCATTTCCTTTCTTGTTTTGGAGCATTGATCCAGCGTACCTGTTCTTTGGGGTTGAAGCCACCAAGTAGCTATTATTCGGACTTGTCAAGTGAACTGCATTGACTGAGCAAGTCCTGGGTTCCGGTGCCCCGCAGACCTCTGTGGCCGTCTTCTACCAGTATTTGATTAGGCGGGTCCTGGGCGGTCATGGCTGACGGGAAGATTTTTGGATGAGCCCTCATGTCTTCTTGGCAAACCTCAGGAGTTTTGCAGCCATGCCGGGGCCATGTCTGTCGTTTTAGGCATGCCAATGGCTCTCTGATGGCGCAGACGAGCCAATATCGCCTGCCAGAAACAGATGTGGGAGTCCCGGCGATCAAGCCATCCTCCGTGCTATTTCAACACCTGGGAGTCAGTGATCAGTAAGAAAGGCCACAAAGATGGGGGCGAGTCTTCTATGAATCAAAGATGATAGATATCCATCCCAGATATGGTCGTATTTTACATCCGCCAACAAACACTATTCTTTGCACAAGAAGATGTGTGTCCCTCATTCCCCATGCTGTTTGCGCTCGAACTGAGATCAATTTCACATCCTTTGTCCCCGGCAGCTTGCACAGCGAAACATTCGCAGTCGGGATCTCAGAGATCTTGTGAGTTTTTTGCGTTGTGCAAAACTGGTCTCAATAAACAACTTGACGCAGCTCATTTGTCAACAACCAACAGCTTGTGGATTTCGGATATTTTGTGGCTTGTCATTGACACGCCGAAACTGAGCCTCAGCTGAGCTGTCTCCGCAGATCGCGAGACGTCATGGTCGATGGCAAGGAACTGACTGGCGGCAGTGTACCGATCCGCAGCAGGCACTGGACAGATCTGGACAGTGACAAACCGTTGGAGTCGGAGCTGAGCTAACAGTGACAGTGACAGCTCAACTCACCAGGGATGGAACATCTCCTTCCCGACCCACAAGAGCAGCAATCTGGTAGCTATTGCCACGGTTCAGGACAGCCAATCAAAGACAGGACACGACTAGTCTGGAAACACAGGTTCATCTACCCCTAAAAAGATCGGAAATCAATGGAGAATCAAGGCAACAGTTGGTTACAGCGTAGATTGGAGCAGATTGCCTCAGTAGGCTGACCTTGCGAGTGTCGCTAGGACCTGCAAGTGGCTGCTGCGGCAGTGGTTCCGCGCACCCAGGGATGTGATGTTTGATGAGCGACATGTAAAAATACCATCCAAGAATACAGTGATAGGAATAGGACGTAATGGGATGCTTCCCTGATAGGATGAACATCACCGGCCGGCCCCAGTCACTCAGTGGGACTTGGCTGATGCTGACCCCGTTGACCCCTGTTGATCTCGTAGCACTGTGCAGTTGACGTTATTGGCCTGGCGTGAAGAAAAAGTCAGTGCTGATGGCTTTCAACATGCAGGCGTGGTCCCGGAACTGTCTACAAGTTTTGGTTTCGTATGACATTTGTTGGATGCTTGTTCGTTCATAGTTGCCACTGCTACTTGGATGTTGTGTAATAAGATGTTTGGAATATGCTGCAATCCAAACTCCAACGTAATCAGCTCAGAATGCCTTAATTGTGGCCTTGACTAACTTGACCCGTTCTCCACTGGACACGGCACTGCAAGGCCAGGCCTCCCTGTATTGGTCACTGGTGCCTCCCCGGAGCCAAGATTGCCGCTTTGGGTCCCTATGGTCTCTTGGGACATCGACCCTACATCTCTGTCTTAACAAAGGTGGAGCAGGATGAAGTAGTGATTTGAATTTGTACATTTTGATGATTTTGTACCTACAACATGGCGTGACCTTCGAAGTTCAGACTGATCAAACTACAGTGACTGTGTTGATCTCAGTTTGGATGTACCCAGACCCAATGTCAGACCTACCTAACTGATCCTAACTGACCATCAATGACCATCATTTCGACCGTCAAATTTCTGGCTCGAGCTTTTGCCCCTGCGGTGACCAAATTTTGCCCGGATGCCCAGCTCACAGAGAGCATGTCGAAGAACTGTTGCATCTTCTCATCTACAATCGGAAGAATACAGGACCTATATGAGGATTGTGAGGATTTAGAATGATTCAGAATAAATTAGATATCTATAAGATATTAGATTTCTATAAGGATTTGGATTTCTTGATATGTCTTGGTCTCAGTATTTCTCAGTGCTGTAAACTTGCCAGGAGTGCCAGGTCCGGCTGGCAGCGGCTCGTTTATGCGCTCGAGGCAGTTGTTCTGGGCCCGTCAAAGGAGAGGCTCCGTGTGCGTCATGTCATGCGACGTGCCGGTCGTGCCGGTCGTGCCGGGAGAAGGGATGAATAATTGATGCTGGCAGGACCTCTGCAAGAAGATAGAGCATTTGAGCCTTGGCCAACGAGCGGCAGCTGATGGCAGTGATCAGCGAACTGCCCAGTGTTTCGATTCGTGCCACCAAGGACACTGCATGCCTCCTGAGGCATCTCATTAATCGCAAGGAGAGTCGTGGCCAAGGGCTGTCTTGAAGCAAGATATTCTGCGTATGTCTAAGCTAGTCTAATTTTTTTTATTTGATTTGATCTCGTTCTCACATTCTCCATTTTGATCATCTTGTCACCAAGTGATTTCTAGCTCGAAAGGCCAGTCTCATCCGACCCCAATCACCCCATCCCAATTTTGCTGCAGGACGTCCGAGTCTAGGTCGCAACCATGGCGATGTGCAACATTCCGTCGACAAACACCGACCCTCAGTACCGTTCGAACCTGAGACCCAGCTGGGAACTGGAGGTTTCTTAAAATGGGTGATCTGCAGGATCCCCAAAACCGTGGGTTTCCAATGGTTTCCATACGAAATTGGTATATTTTGGATGATTTGGGGGTACCCCCATTTTTGGAAACCTCCATAGAGACAGATATAGATGAGATGTTATGACATCATTATGAGTTTCTAGTCCCGGAAGCACATCGTTGAATTGGATAGGCTACAAGATGCCCCGCTTGATGGCGAAAATTGAGGGTCGCGGCAATGGCGCCTGGGCTCAGACACGGCGCGCTGTTTGAAACATGGCATTGCAAGATCAGCGACGCCGCGACGCTCCAAGGAATCAAAACTTGCATTGTCAACATGGGTGAGGTGGGCCTCTGAGGGGCTTAGCTTGTGAGCTGGTGTTAGTGGAAGTTCATGGAGTATCGGAAAGACGTTCTGAAACTTAAAGAAACTTAAAATAGCAGATATATAATATAGATGTTTTGAATGTTTTAATATATTTGACAACCTTTGCCCGTTAGGAATACCGTTTTGGCCACGTGAATTCCCAGGTGGCGCGTGCCATCAAACGTCCACCGTGTGGGGCTTAGAACCTTCGACGGGATGGCCTCTTTACTGTGCCAAGCGTGCACCAGACAGTGCTCCCAAATACTAACTCTGAAGAATTATGATACATATATATATACATATATATATATGTAGATATATATGTAGATATATAATGTGTATACAAAGTGTATATCAGTAAATTTGCGACCGATGCAGCTAACTTGTCCAGCGCTCAGGCAGTATGTGACCAAGTTCTTTGGCAACGTCCAGGGCTAAAGTGCTTGGAATGGTTTGCTAACATGCTGGCAGCAGTGGCCGTTTGTCACATTTCTCCATAAAAATCAAACAAGATTTTATACATCAAATCAAATCAAAGTAATGCTTTAGTCACTTTAATATCTTTAATCTGACATGACTTCCTGTTAACATGAAAAATCGACTGGGTCAACAACCTTCCACTCCTGAAATAGACTGGATCTGATGATCTGCTCCCAGGATTTGGGTGCCCAAGCCAACTACACCAACAAGGCCAAGCTGACGTAGCTGTTCTTATCGTTCCTATACCGACTGCAAGAGACATCAAGAGACACTTGATTAGCTTGATTTCTTTGCACTTCCTCTATCATCTCATTCTAAGACTGAAACATATGTGAATAGTGGGCTTTTCCATTGAAGTTTCTGTGGCATTTATGAATCACACCTCAACTCTTGCTGACCATTGCATCCATTCCATCCATTGCATCCATTGCTGGGTCGCATTGTGCTTGGTTCCATGTTTGCAGGAGGGCGAAGGCGAACGTTCCATCGTTCGTGGAGCACATCAAGTGGAGGCAGCCCAGATGCTTTGCATTTGATTGCAGAGCTCAGCGAATGAACTTGTGTTGATATCTGTTTTTTTCTCTCAATGCCTTTGTTTCATCTTATTTCCAAACTATCATATACATTCATATACTATAATATACTGTAATTATCTGTAATTACAGTCTTCGCTACGATGAGTGCCATAGCCCCTGGTGTGTTGGCAGGACTTGAGGACTTCGCTGGACAAGTTCATCGAGAAATATGTTTGCTGTGAGAACTGCCCCTGGGCCGCAGAGGGAAATGGCGGGCCATGGCGGGCCATGGCGCCATGGCAACTTCTGAGGTCACCTTCCTGAGATCGACATGTATGTCAAGAAGGGCATTATCCAGGTCGAGATCTCATCCGAGCTCCGCGTGGGGGGAGATTAATGATAGCAAATGATAGCAAATGATAGCAAATGATAGCAATGATAGCTATGATAGCTTATTCCAGGCCTGCATTGATTCAGAGTTCAGCTCTTTGTCCTCGATTCCGATGCTATCCCGTGCTAGCGGACATCCAAACAAACATAAACGAACTGAAAAACATCAAGAATCCCAAGACCAGAAAGTACCAGCAAGTGGCTTTGTTCTGAAAATAGGATACCCCCAATTCCAATGGTTTAGCGACATTTTTCCCTATTTCACTGGCCATAAATCACAATGACCATTTTCAGGGCCGGTGCAACGCCTGCGGTTGGGCTGGTGAGCTGGACAACACAGACAAGTCAGGGCAACCCAGTGGTCATGGCAGGTCAAAATCACATGGCTCCATGGAATGAGACGCCGGCAAAATGCCACGGAATGGGAAGTATCTCTGATGAGACATGGACATATTGGACATGGAACATTTGGAACATTTTGCAATGAGATGCAATCAGGCTGGCCGCGTTTATCATCAAAAATCCGTTGGGGAAGCTCAGAGGGCTGTGTGTTGCGGTGGATAGAGCATAGAATTTGCTGCCCAGACATCCCTGGGACTTTAGTCGTTTCCACGCTCCCTAAGTTCCTGCGGTTTCATGATTGTTTGGAACATGCATATATATTTTTCCGATACACTGATACACGATCAACACTAACACCAAAAACATGTTTTTTTTTGTTTTTCTATTCTTCATGCACCTTAGATCATAAGATTCTTAGGCCTGATGAGTCCGGACTCAGCCTTGGCACCGTTGACCAAGGAGGCGATGATGGTAAACGAAACGACACACATCCATTAACACCCATGAATGGCTTACATGAGTGTTAATGGTGATAAACCATCCATTCATGGATATTAATGGAATGTTAATGGAATGTTAATGGAATGTTAATGGAATGTTAATGGTGATAAACCATCCATCCCATTAACATCCCATTAACATCCCATTCACATCCATTAACCTATCGGGGATGGTTTCTTATTGGCTTTACATGGGCTTTACATGGCTGGCCCCACATGAGGCAAGTTTCATCCAATTTCTACAGAATTTCTGAGGTCCCATAGAATTGTGGCCAGGCGGAATGGATAAGCGTGAACGGCAGAAGTTGAAGGCACAGAAGGCCAAGGAGAAGCGAAACGATGCCAATGGCCGGGCCAATGGCCGGGATGGATTTGGGGACCCTGTACTGCTTAAAAGGGTCAGATGACAAGCATTTAAGATCATTAAAGTATTTTAAGTGCTTAGCACATCTTAGCACCAATGTTTCAGAAGTTCACTGTTGTAAGTTGGAACGGAGATTGGTTTTGGCAAGACTCTCCAAACAAAAATATACTGTTGTGCAAAAGCAGCATATCTCCGAGATTGACACGACTGCTCAATTTCTTGCGATTTCCATTTGAAGATTTTACACTTCGGACACTTCGGACACTGACATCAAAGGCCATCTCATTTGCCGCGCAGGATAAACACGGCACTGAGGACAGCGAAGACGACTCCGCTTCAGGCAGTGCTAAGGCACGGCAGCGACCCAAGCCATGCAGCTTCACCTGGAGATTTCTGGAGTGCTTCGCAGGAAAAGGAGAAAAAGGAAAAGAAAGAAAAAAAGGAGAAAAAAGAGAAGAAGGACTTTGGTGTCAGTAGATTTTAAATATTAGTCAAATGATACAAACCATGGCTTCTGTGAAGTGATTGCAGCTATGACTACGCGTCACAGAGAGGAGGGCAGCAGTGCCTCCTCTGAATGCATGCAGTTTTGTATTAGATAGCAAACAATGCAAGGTGGAGGCTCTGCAAGACCCTCGCATTCCTTTGGAAGTGAGTTCTGACTCAGCAATACTTCAGCTGAAACATGTTGCATCCATACGTATCTATGCTGCTGATAGTACGGGCAGGGGGCAGTGGCTGCAGGAGAAAAAGAAAAAGAAGGACGACGACGACAGCGATGAAGAAAAGGAGAAAAAGGACAGCCCTGCAAATAAAATGCGAAGAGCAACGATATCCGGGTACTTCATCGTGCTCAGTTGTCAAAGCATTATGACTTTCTGAGTGAAGTCAGTGATCAGATGTCATGACCTTTTGTGAGCAAGTGAACTTAACATTGGAAGATTTGGAAGCTTTCCACTGGATGCCACTGGTTCTGAGGAGAAGAAAGAAAAGAAGGAGAAAAAAGAGAAAAAGGACAAAGGCGAAAAGAAGGAGAAGAAGGCACCGAGCTGCCAATGAGGGCAGGCACTGAGCTGCGCATAAGAAAAACCGCCTGTACTGTGTGTGAAGTCGCGAAGGCCATAGGCGACGGCCATACGACTTGATCCTTGTCCCATTGGAGCTCCCAGAGCCGCCAGGAAAAGTCCGAGAAAAAAGAGAAGAAAGAGAAAAAGGCTGGAATTGACACGTTTTGAGATGTTACCAGGTTACCATCATCATCTACAATTAATATCAATTAATCAATATTAATCAAATAATATTAACCATGAGTTTTTACCACCTATCAGCGCCAGGAGAAGAAGGCGAAGGATTCGGCAGCTCGGCACTGGAATTTCCCAATTTCCCATGAGGCCACTAGCAGCGACCTTGAAATCGGATGATGGATGGGATGCCGCTCCCTGCAGCTGCAATGTGAACGAAAATTTTCTCATTGTGAGACATAATTGACATAATATTGACATATCACAAGTAGATACAATTAGGCTTTCACAAGTTTTCATCTGAATTTTCACATGTGGCTTTCACAAGTTTTCATCTGAATTTTCACATGTGGTTTTCACAAGTTTTCATCTGGCATGCGAACGATTTGGGATGACACCAAACCCTGTCGTCACCGAGGATGATGAAGATGACGACGATAAGGACGTCAAGAACCTGCAGCCAAGCTCTCAGGGATGTCACGAAAGACGCCGTCAGTGAAGTCTTTTTACCAAATGCGGGTTTGCAGTGATTCTTTGGAACACCATATTCCGTTTTCAGAAGGGATCTGGAATGATCTGGATTTTTCCACAGATTGTCTCTTTGCTATCTTTGCTACCGTAGCTGCAAAAAACAGTGGGGACTTTCCGGTGACATGCCAGGCACGATGAGGAGCAAACCAAAGCAGTGGTTAGTGTCCTCAAGGAATGGCTGCAGGGTCAGAGCACGAGACTCAGATGGTGATTGTGATGGCCACGATGGCCAGGATGGTAATGGATGGTAAAGATATTAGAAAAAAAACATCAACCAACATCAACCAACATCATTTCCGGATTTCAACCTGTTGACAGCCACTTGACCCTTGAAAATGCCAATTTAAAAACCGCTCCAGGTTCGCCGAAACCTGCTGACTTCTTCGAAGAGCTCCGGATGCAACAACTGTCCAAGGTCTTCGACCATAAGGACCGAATGGTGGGATGGGATGGGATGGGATGGGATGGGATGGGATGGGATGGGATGCCCACAAGTTTCCAATTTTTCCCAACCCTCGCAATAGAATCTTCGTGTCCAACTCGCAAGTGGCAACTCTTTTTTGGATTCTGAGCTTTGCTGGGCCGGAGATTTTCATGTTGAAGGGGATGGGCAAAGCATCGTCGTTTATGACTCGCTCAGTGTGCAAGATGTGATGAAAGGGGGTGATGAAAGCATTTTGCAAAGCCTGTTCTAACTCAGCAGCACTTTTTTCAGGTTCGCCTCTATATTGCTTTTGAAGTGACGACCTGAGAAACTGGCAGGTGTCCAGTTGCTGCTTGATAAAGCCTGGTGAACGAAAAAGATATGATTCACTCAAATTTGGGATATTCCAAGGTTATCGAAGGTTGACATCATTGATATATATATATATATTGATATCATTTAACAATATTTAATATCCATTTCAACTTAGTTTCCCCGTGAAAAGAAATGTGACACTCTAAGAAACACAACGGATTCTCCCTGGTCGCATTGAGGCGCTATGTGGAGATTCCATGGATGCGAAGGCTTTGGAAGGGCAGAAAAAGCTGGTTGTCCGGGCCTCAACACATCAACAACATTTTTTTTTGTTCTCGCACTGCAAGTTGTTGTGCCGAGAAGCTCTTATTTTTACATCGACAACACTTTGTGGCAGTGCAGCTCTTTTTGTGCAGAATGCAGCAGAACTGAGGACAAAGTCATCAGCAGTCCGTGCTCCTGGCAGAACGATAAATCCGGTCGTCCGAGTCGTCCCATCCGGTTCCGCGGTTCCGCAGCATTTTCCGCGCCAGGAAGTTGCCTGGATCTGAAGTCCTATGGGCCGGAGAACTCAGAAACTCGAAAATCTACCGCAGATCCTACATGGTGCGAAGTCGATGCCAGGCATTGGATGCCTACCTCGATCTGCACGAGGGTATTTCCAAGGGATTCCCCATGCTCCTGAAGGTGGCCTATGACCAGGACCGCTTGTAGTGGTTTGGGGTGCTTTGGGATGGTAAAAACCCTGGGTTTATGACTGGTTTATGAGTGGTTTATGACTGGTTTATGACTGGTTTATGACTGGTTTATGACATTCGAACATTTTGGAAAGCTGCATAAAATTGTCCCATTTTGTGATGTAAAACCTTGTGGCCTTCACCAGCTCGACAGTATCAGCGACAGGATTGGGCGGAAGAGAAGGATATCCTCTCGTACCATGTTCAGCTGGCCGTATTTGATTTGTTCAATTTGCATGCAGTTGCTAGAGCAGCTAGAGGCTTCCAAGATGGAAAAATGCTCTTGTTTGAGTAGAAAAGTCGCGGAACAGATTTCCGGTCATCGACGAAAGGAGTTGTTTGCCCATCTTCGTCTCTGCATGTTGCTGTACACATCTGAGGTACTACAATGACGACGAGGGAAAGGGAGAGCCAGGCTTTCAGGTGGAACACCTAAGTTCTTGGAGTTTTCTGCGGTTTTTGTGTCTGGTTCACTTTTGAAACATCCAGAGATTCTAACTGCGTGAGTATTGTGACATATTGTGACTGTACCACCAACTCGAAAAGGATCCAATAGCACAGCAGGAAATTGACAATGAAACGTATGGAATATCTGAATATAAATGAGTAGTACCAGTAGCAGGTATTTGTAACATGTCTAAAAAACTAGCTGATGAGATGGCTTTGTCGAGGAAGCGAAGAAATTGGCAGCGCCCTTTTTGAAGCTCGACGCTTACGGCTTTGGCAGATGAGTCATTGATTTTACATCACATCTGTAATTTCTTCATTTTCTGTTGGTTGCTGATGGTTGCTGTGTGATTTCTGAGGTGGTTGGCGGAAGCCAACGATTCCGATGACGATGATGACGACGACAACGATGATTCCGATTCGGACTGGCTTTGACAGCAGCGAACAACATTTCAGATCTTGAGAACTTGCGAACTTGCACAGTTTCTTTCCACACAAAGTGAAAAGTGGTGCTGAAGGCCAGTTGCTGATCTCATTTCCTACTAAAAGTTGTCAATTGCAACATTCAAGAGATTCTACTGAGGAACCGAACACCAGATACACAAATAGATAATCCACAGATATCCACAGCATGCTTTACCTTCAAGACTGGCGCACATGACATTCTCGACATGGGATTTGTTGCAGGATTAAGTGAGGCTTGGGGCCCCGGAGTTGGGAGTCATGGAAAGTCTTCAGGTTTTTCCATGGCTTTTTCGCCTTCCCGGGCCTTGCCCAATCCTTACATTTTCCACATGGATTGTCCAACATTTTCTGATCTTTGCTTTAGATAACTGTGCTTTTGGAAACAAGTTACCTGGTTCATCTGGTTCCGACTTGCTGGTTCCGCGGTCTGTTTTGTCACTCGGCCTCCAAGGTGTAGAGATACGGCTGAATTCGGCGAGTAACATGTCCAACAAGTCCTTGACCTGATGACTATCTTATACTATCCAGACCTGACTATTCATATTTCTACTTGGCACATGTTTGCACTAGTTTCGTCTTGCTTTCCACTAGTATCCACTATAGTCACCAGTCAGTTTTGGGTTTTTTTGTCTCAGCCATCCCTCCCAACATCTCGGATTAACTTGGCCCAGGCACTCGGCGCAAGACATAAGCCGCCCGACAGCGCAGAGACAGAGATGCCATGAGATGCCCACCGCATGCAGACGAGCAAAGTTACGATGCGTGCGTTGACACGGAGAGTATCGGAGAGTATCGGAGAGTACTTGACCAAAGGTTGCCACAAGTGTTTCCAACCTGTCATTCTGCATATGGCATCATTTTCGGAGGGAAAGTCATCATGAGGCATTAAGGCGTTGCTTTGACCTATGCTCTATTTTGAAGATTTTGACACCCGAGACATAACGCAGACTACTTTTATAACATTTTATAACCACACGTCTTGACACCAATCAGACAGAAGTAGGAGGCGTAGGAGAGTTCTGCACTCTCGCTGGTTGCCAGAGTTCTATGTGCCAGTGTGCCAGGGCATACTTTCCAATCTTGTGTGCGGCCCCCCGCAGGTGTCAACCATTCTCTGGATATTGTTTGTTCTGTTTATCCTAGCTGTGCTGACTTTGGTGCGCCCCTCAGAGCCTGAGCCAAGAGATAAAATCGAGGAACTCAGAATACATCGGAACAAGAGTTTGTTAAAAGTTGAAAGTTGAAATATTCATGTTTAGATATCATTTACATATATCCAGTATGGTTTGATGGTGACAAAGCTATGAAAATTAAAATGGCGTGGTTGTTTGATCCAAAAGGGAACTCAAAGGCATTGTTGCTCAGCTGCTGAGGTGTTTCAGAAGGTCTCGTGCATTCCTAAAATGAAGCGCCTCTTGGTGCAACGGGAGAATTTCTTGTGAGATCGTGAACTCTAAGTGCCGCTGTTCAAACACTGAGCATTTCTCTGATGGACACACGGACACACATAGTTTACCGTAATGACACAAATGGAGATACTTGTGAAGACGTGTGCCCTGACTCATGCGATCTTTGCACTGTCTCCGGGCATTCCTAAGGCTTCTTCTTCCGATTGGAGGACCCATGGATATCATTTGAAGATGTTGAATCAAGCTGGAAAGCTGTAGAGTGTGAAATTCACAGCAATCATAGCAATCTCTAAGCTGCTCAGTTTGAACTTTGCTATCAGATGCTATCAGATGCTATCAGATGCTATCAGGGTGTATATATCGCTGTTGGGATGCGGAGAGGAAGTCATCTTGCCCAAGAGACCTCACGCCCTTAGGTTCAGAGCCCAGAGATTTCACGGAGTTGCACCGAATTTTGGGTCAACATTTAGTACCAACTAGCGGACCCACAAAATCGGTCATTTTCGGTCTTCAGTATGATTAAACCATCCATCTATTGCGTTTAATGAACCCATGATTTCATAATCAGAATATCCCCCTTGGAATTTCCCCTAGGAAATGGTGGGCTTGGGCCCCACGATTATTTAGAGATTTGGATTTTATGGGTTTTCCATCTTTGTTCACTTGCATTCTTTAGAGGAATATTGGTCGCTATTTGACCTCATCTGGTGGAAGCTGGAGGTTCCATTTGTTAGAGTTCCGGGTTATCATCCGGGATCACCTATAAATTTACAATTTCCCATTCTTTAGACACCAGTTGTGTGTTTCCAAAAAAACGAAGTTGCATTTTTTAGAGCTCACTGGTTCAATGACATCAAGGGGTATGCACTGGGGCCCTCCATTTTATAGAAAAAAAAACGTGCGGAAACACTGACATATTATAAACAGTTATAAGATATTATAAAATGTTATAAACATATAATATCATATAATCAAATATATACAAAAAATGAGCATTTATGATGTATTTGTTATGATTTTTTATGTCATTATTTCAGATTTTTTCAAACTCTTCTGTGCCACTGGTCAAAAAATAAGGGGAAAAAATGAAAGTTAGCACTTTTCAAGCCAATCACAGGTTCCTCCATTTTATAGACATGCCTCTGTTTGTAGGACCCTCGGAGGTTCCATTCTATAGAGCTTGGGGTTCCATTCTATAGATGTCCCACTTCTAGCCTCCCCCGGGTCCACTATATAAAGAATTGGCCCACCCACCCTTTTTACTTAATCCAAAGGGGGATATCAGAATCATCATTTTTGCGTGGTGTTTTTAAACATTGGATAACATTGGACGGCATTGGATAATAGCGGTTCCTTTTGCCCATACCCTAAGGCCCTATATAAAATGAATTGCATTTTGTTCATTTAGAGATCAAGATAATCCAGAAAACACAAATAAATAAATAAGTAAACAAATAAATAAATAACACATGAAAATACATACATACTTACATACAGACATACTTACACACATACATAATTACATACACACATAATTAATTACATACATTCATAATTACATACATACATAATTACATAATTACATACATACGTACGTACATACATACATACATACATACATGCATACATGCATTCACTCATACATTCATTCATTCATTCACTCATACCTACCTACCTATCTACCTACCTACATACCATGCATGCATACACACACATACATACATACATACATACACACACACATACATACATACATACATACATGCATACATACATGCATACATGCATACATGCATACATACATACATACATGCATACATCCATGCATACATACATACATGCATGCATGCATGCATGCATACGTACGTACATAAAATACGTAAAATACATAAAAAACATAAAATACAGATAATACATAAATACATAAAGTACATAAAATACATAAAAATCATAAAACACATGCATAAGATAAATACATAAAATACATAATATATATATATATATATATATAGATACATAAATCAGTAAATAAACAGCAAACAACATATGCATGAAATCATTACCTCAGAATTTAGTACATTATTGCACAAACAATACACGATCAATTCTCAATAAGATTTTCCCTACCTGTTTCCACAGATGTTTCTGCGGATCACGACTTGAGGCAACCAGTTCTGAAACCAGCCTGGTGAGGCCGGCGGATCTGGATTGGAGAAGGATTCGATAAGAGCAGATGAGCTATTGAAGCTTCCGTTTTGCCCTGATTTTTGCGTTCTGTCACATCCATTTGGCCAATCTGGTCACTGTCATTTCACTCCGAGAGTTTTGTTGGAGGCTGTACTGCAGTGCCCCACTCGGTCCCGCTGCGTCCGGGCGTCGGGGCTTCGGAGCTTGTCGTGTACATTGCTGAATTCAGCAGGCAACTTCGCCGTGAGCGACTGAGATGCGACAAAATGCCACAGATGGGAAGAACATGGAAGAACGGTGTCACGTCAAGCTAGGTTTGCGCTCCTCATTGCAACGCAAGAACAGAACCCGTCGGATAGCCACTTCGTCTTGTATTGTCTTGGAGAGCAACGACTCTTGATGTTGCCCTTTTGACTCCAGGCCAATTAGTGAAGAAACGACAAGATATCAACATATTGTCACAGTTTGTCATTGATGTCAAGTACCAGTACCAGAAAATAACACACACACAAACAAGACTAAGATGAGCCAGAACACATGCACTCTGCCAAGCTTCCAGTCTGCCAAGCTCGTGCTGTACCTTGTGCCTTAGATCTCATGTTTAATCGTGTCCATGTACCTCATTGAAGACACCTAGGGTGTTACGATCCATGGCAATGGTGAAACCCACGGGATATGAATCCTGGCTGAAATATGGGCACCACAACAGAAGGCTCCAGGTCATGTTTCCGTGGCATCACGAGTTGGCCTGAAATCAGCCATGGCTTCTGTATTTGATTGCAGTTGTTGATGGTAGAATTAAATTATGATGAATTATGATGAATTATGTATAATTGCAGTTGATGTTGGAGGTTTCTTTTGATATTCGCTTTGGATATGTTGAATCTGGTCATATCTGGTCTTAAAAGTTGACCAGTGGATGTCACCGTGAATCGTGAGTCGATGTGAGTCGTTTGAGCCCAGGAGCCAGTTGACCAATCCGAAACTGCTGCTACCATAGGCTCGTGACATTCATGGCACACTGGTGACATGACTGCGGTGAAGGTTGTGGTTTTGTCCGGGCCTTGCCACAGTTGGAGGTAAACATGTCGACAGCATGGACATTGAGGCTGGAATTGTTGTGGCCCTTCACACCGCCACCAAAAGCCCTCACTGAGAAGCCTTGAGCTGCAAAAACTCTCGTGAAAGGAATTTAGTTTAGTATGATTAGTTTCATGATTAGTTTAGTATGATTATATATTTATATAGTATTACTAAGCATGATTTCATGATTAGTTTCATGTGAATTTTCTGCAAGGAACAGGCTCCGGCACCGCCTCCGCCGAAGGTCGATCAGGCAAAATTTGGTGTCCCTTTTGGGCCATTTTTTTTTCTTCAAAGCAGAGAGATCTCTTTGTTCTCCCTGAAAGTTGATGTAAAATAGTGATTAAATAGTGATTATATAGTTATTAAAATACTCTACATCTACATACTCTACATATCTCATCATATCTCTACATATCTCTACATGTAATTCGATTGGTGAACTTTGAGCCTTGCTACAGCCGCGCCTTGCTCCCAGACGGACCTGCCGATGCGAACGGTGGCTTTCAGTGTGCTGTTCTATGCAGCGTGCTCTTCAACCTTGCTGCTGATCAACAAGGCACAAAAGGAACCACTTGCTCTTCGCAATTCGATACAAAAGATACAAAAGCTTTGCAGATGAACTCAGATGAACTATATTAAAATGTGGAGTGTTCCCATTTGTTGCAATTGTTTGCCTACATTCGCATATGCTCCATATCTGTGCCATCCTGTGTCCCTAACTTTTAGCTCAACTGAGCTCAACTGAACTCAACTGTTCCATGTCAGCTAAGATGACACAAAATTGTGAAGATATGTGAGTTCTGTGTCGAAAAGTGTCGGAAATTGTGAAAGGTGGCCATGCACTTTGTGCCGGACGCTTCGTTCATTCTCTTCTGCCAGTTTGTGACCTCATCTCTGGCGGCCGCTTGCTGCATTGGTGGCACTGGGATGCGAATGTTGAAGGAATAGACCAGGAGAAAGGATCAAAAAGAGTGGGACATAGTGGCACCTAAGCTTGATTGGGTACATTGGGTTGTACGTTGAATATGTTGAATAGATTTGAAAAGTACATTAACATAATGGAGTAGCCTCTGGGATCCGGATCTTCCCCTGCGGGTGTCCTCAGGGTGCCAAGGTTCGAGTGATCAAGCTGGCTTCCCCAGATTCGGACATCGAATTCCTTCGTCTCTTGGACACGGTGCAGCATGAGAACGGGGCCACTAGGGGCGCTTGTGATACTTTGTGACCTTGAGAACACTTGAAGCATCATGGCAACCAGTGCCAGGAGAAGTATACCTCATTATATTATATATATATTATATCAATCTGTATTAATCTACGTATATTAAATATTATTAAATTACATTAATCTATATGATTAATTTATCATTGATCTATAATGTGGTTTCATCATGTTTCATCATGTTTCATCATGTTTCATCACATTATCAACCTGATGTTTGGGGTTGCCTTGAATCAGCTGCCGTTCCCAGGTTGGGAGAAAGCTCGACCGTTTTTCCTCGCGTGTCTCATCTTCTTCTTGTGCCTTTTAGTCTGGATCTCAGTGCGAGAATCACGCGAAAGTCATCGAAAAACATCGGTACCATCCTGGGGTTGGATGATCATTTTTAAGAGTTAGGACTATTAGATTAGATTAGAATAAATTAGATATAATTAATGAATATTAATGATATATGATTAATGAATGATAATTGGGATGTAATTAGGCCTATCTTGACCCCGGTGATGATTGAGTGATGAGGGACGTCCACTCCACACCTCCAGAGTACCCAAGGCCAACACGGCGGCTCTGAAGTCTGTTAATGTTGAGACGGTCATCGTTGCGCGTTGCCCGGTGGAATATGCAGCCATCCATAGCCATCCCATTTTTTGGAGCTGTTTCACATGGATTTTGGATGATTTTGGCATTGCTGTACCAGAGAGTGCAGACTTGAGTCCTGCCTCCTGCCTTGTCGATGCTTTGAGGTTCCTGTGCTCCAATCGCAGCGCCTTATCTACACATACACTGCACCAAATCTCCCAATCGGCGCGGAAAATCCACATTCCACCGGTGTTTTGATCATCTCTGAGGTTTCAATCTTGGAGCATTTCACCTTGGGTCGAAACTTACCGACACTCCAAGGCACGTTGGCTCTCTTGGCATCTGGGCAAGTAATAGCTTCGTCGTTTTCTGAGGCTGTTTGGAAAAGTAGGATTTGTATTTGACATTATATATCCAAGAAATTGGAAGAGGAGACACATTTTAGTTACAGATGGTAGATTTGAATGGATATAATGTGAGGGAGGTATTTCATGGAGATTTCTACGTATGCGGGGTGTTTGAGCATGTTGAGAAGTGCAGCAATTCGGCAGTTGCGGATGTTCCAAAGGATAACAAGGAGATGACACCCACCAGATGATTTGCTGCTAAAGACATCTTGGGTTGCTTTGGTTCCCGTAAGCTTGAGTTATCTTGAGTTACTATATATATACTATATATATATACTATATATATATACACACTATATATATACACTATATATATATACTATATATATACTATATATATACTATATATATAATATATATATACTATATATATATTGCCATACCATATATTGACATCCTTGGGACGGAAAGCGTGGAAAAGCACTGCAACTGAGGCTATTGCTGGTGGAGCAGTTATCTATGTGATTTCTGACGAAGGTTTCAAGATTGAAGGATACACTTGGCTTCTTCTGTACTTTGCGCCTTTGATGAAAGGTTGATGCGTAGGTTAATGAGCTGCCTTGTTGATCGTTTGTCAGTTGGTTGTTGGCTGGTCGTTGGTCGATTCGCTGGTATTCTCCAGTTCCAAATGGCATTTTTTCCAGGTTTTTTTTCAACAGCAACCGTCCAAAAGAGAGCATTCCTCAACGTGTCTCACCACGATGCTGAGGTCTTTATCGTCACTGAGATGGTCTTCGTGAAGTTTATTGTTGACACTGTGCCGATGTCCACCTGGACTCGAGTGTACTACAACAACACCTTGTACCTCGCCGAGATCAGCGCGTCACGTATTTACATGTATTTACTGCTGGGTTATCACTAGACATCCCTAGATATTTTGTTTGATATAATGAAGAGAATATATATAATTATATGATATTATATGCACATGACATGCCATTTGGCACCTGACAGCTGCCATCTGCTTCGACTGTCTTCTTTGGCCGTCTCTAGTGAATTGCTTTACGTCTGCCTTGGCATTTGCTTCTTTGGAGCCTTCCGTTCGCCTCTGTCTGCATAGAACATAGACCATGGAAGCGGCTATGGTTTTCTTCCTGTTGTGGCATATGGGTATGGATCAATATCTATTAATACCATTTTTAGGGGGATGAACATCCATTTACCAGCTATTTTGATGTGAACTACAGGGGTACAAGGTTTTGACACACTGCCATATGGCAATAAACGTAACATGGCAGAAACAAGGTCTACAGAATGGATGCAGAAAATATCCAGAAATCACCCGATGATCCGATGATTTCCAGAGGTCGATCCCGCTGGTCCTGTTGTCCTCCACGATGATGGGCTTTGGAGGCTTTCTGGAGGCAGACTGTAGGGGTTCTATAAGGGGGTAGACTATAGGAGTAGACTATATGGTTCTATATGGTTCTATAGCTGCCATTGGAATCATTGGAATCATTGGAATGATTCCGATTGCAGTGAGATGATGAAACTATATGAAGCTTCAGTCTCAGAAAAATGATATCAAGACCTTCAAACTTCGAAATCAGGTGGCGTGGGCATGGCAGCACATAGCAGTTGTCGGCCTGTCCTGCGTTGTTGGATCTTTGGACCGCAAAACAGGGAGATCTTTTTTTTGCTCCACTGCAACCTGACGAGCTTCCTTAAGAAAGGCGAAAGGAACCACATGGAAACACAGACCAAGAATTCTGCGAACCAACTTTCTTTGAAGTCTTCTCAGCTGCGACCATCAGGCGTTTTTTCATCGTTTACTAGCTTGCAGTTTAGAGTTAGAGTGTCCCATGGACCACATCCACAGCCCCACAACAGATATACAGATGGACAATTTGTGCTGAGGAGTGGCAATTTCTTACTCGGGGTCGGGACCTCAGAAATTGTTGCTGTGCAGTCGGCCCAAGTCGAAGCTAGGCTGGTGCGACTGAACAGAATCCAGATGCAGAGGATGCAGAGGATGCAGAGGATGCAGACTGGAGATCATTGGAAGACTAACAGGAAAACATACAGACACAACATGACACAACTATTGGAAAACTCAGGTTTCACCTTCGAAAGATGGTCTCAGCCACAACCTTCACAGTCATAGGCGGGGGGGTTCTGTGGTTCTGTCTCACAGAGATGTTTTGTGAGACGTTCGGTTGGAAGCCAGACTTCGCAAGCATGTAGCATTTAGATGCATTTAGCATATATAGATGCATCTAGGCAAACCTATTGTCACGTTTCCCGAATCTTCTTCCGTGGTTCCAAGATCGTAAAGCCATGGAGGGTTTTTTGAGATCTTCCCCAGGAGTGCTCTGCAAGCTGATGACGGTGATGCTGAACGACATAGTGCCTTGGACGGCTGAGGGATCCCAGAAATCTGATGGATCCGCTGTGTGTGTTGAGGTTTGGAGCCAACATTCAAATCTCATGGGTCATATTGGGCTCCTTCTCTGTATCGCTGCTGGCTTCTTGGCAGCATTTGAATCCATAGATCCACGAAGATCACAAAGAGACAACTAAAGAGATGTGTAAGTTGATGAAGTTGTGAGCTCTGCATAACGGCAGCTGCTTCAGCGTGAGCCTTTGTCAATGACCTGAGGCTTTGCATATGAACGTACCAAGGCCACGTGCGAAGCGAATCTAAGCCCTATAAGGTTGATTGACAACATGACTTGGGATATCCCACCATATAAGGGACACACCTCTTCAATAGTCCTGGCCGTTTATTTCCAACCGCAACTTAAACAGCTCCGACATGACTCCAAAAGAGTTGCTTAAAGTGAACGAAACTTCTGTGCTCGACTCAAACTTTGGCACTGATCTTTGAGAGTTCCTTGGCTCGTGGCACCTTGATGCACCTTGCAGGTGGTGCCAAAGTAGCTGCCACTGCGTGTGCCACAGCTTCGATCAGCTTCGTTGGGACCTGAGTGCATTCGGCGCAGTTGGCCCAGCAGTTCGTTGCGGCCCACGTTGAGGTCGCTGCACGTCGGCAAATGAAAAGTGTGATCAGCTGCACCTGAACTGAACCTTTGCAGCGAATGGCATGTGAAGGGCTTGGAACAATTTTTTTTTATCATGGGCCGAACTGAATCTCTGCTGGTTTGCTCATTACGCAGCCATTACAACCAAAGTTATGGAACCTGATGGAGAGCAAGTGGCTGACGAAATATCAACCCGTCGATACATATTATACAGTGCACAGTTTGAGAAGTTTGAGGTGTATCATTTCGTTCAAAGAGTCACCTCCAGGGATTGCTGGTGAACTTGAACCTTGTCAGAGTGGTATGCCAGGGATTGCTGATTTTCCGTCCCCATGGTTTTCCATGTTGTTGTTTACTTTTATGAAAACATTAAGACGTTGGAGCAAACGGATGTTGCAACGGATAATCTTCTTGTTTTCCAACAATCGGTGAACGCTGCGACCTCCGGCTACAATGCCTCGAGTGTCTGACATGATGGCTGCAAAATGGCAAGTGGAGAAATCAGGCCTGGTGTTGAAAGTTTAGCAGCTCCCCAAAACATGCAGAAAAGTAGAAGTCTTCTAAAACAGTGGTAACTATAGGCAATTACTCTTCTTTCTCTAAGATTGCTCTAAGATTGTTGGTTATAAAGATTGTTATAATGTTATAGAATGTTATACAATAATATGTTATGTAATGTTATATAATGTTATATAATGTTTTACAATGTTATATAATGTTATATAAAGCATATCCCCATTCCCAATTCTATCCCCAGTTTGGTTGGCTATATCCCCAGTACCCGCTGATTGTGCCAGGTGAGGCCCCTGGACTGCGCGGACTGCGCGGACTGCGCTTCTCGGAAGCCACAGTTGTGGAGGTTCCTGCAGGTCAGGCAGTAGATGGCCAGATGGCAGCTGGTGTTTTTCTTTCAGTATAATTATGCCTATATGATTGTGGTGGTGGTGATGATGATGATGATGATGATTGATATTATTATTGATTAATCACTACATTTACGGTTGTCATCATTGCCATGTCAGCCCCTGAGACAACGTGGTCCTCATCGACTGCAGCAATGCTGCAGATCCGTGGTTTGATTGGAGCCTGTTGGAGAAAGCAGAGGCGGTGTAGCCACCGAGATGGGATGGGACAACTCCAATTCCTGTTGGAGGTTTAAAAACAAGTTTAGTCATCAAACTGTTTCCATTTTCAATCTGTCAACAGTTGATATAGTATGATATATAGTTAATGCATTCCCAGTTTTATTGGGGAATTGTTTCATGCTGTTGCCATTGCCCAATTTCAGATGCCTTGGTCCTTCTGTTTAAGACTTACTTTGGCTTGGGGGGTAGTTTAGGGGTTATTGAGGCTGATTTATTTTTATTTTTACCGCTGGTTGAATTAAGGATTATCTTCAAAATGTTTTAGGCACCAGAGCCTAAACTAACCCGAAATAAACCCCAAACAAATCTCACATAAACCCGAAACGAAACCTACTGTAAACGAACCTTACATAAGTTGTAAGCGAAACCAACATCAACTTTAAACCACTCGCACATCCCTAAACCAACCCCAAATCAACCCTAAGCTCCAAATCAACTCCGAATCACCGGAGGCGCAGGAGGCTCAAGCTCGCTCCAAATCAGCTCCACCTCGACGGCTTGGATGCCTGGAAAAAACACCCAGAGGGGACAGTTTTTCTGGCCAAAAAACACCAACAAAATTGCCTGGTAATGAAATCTTATGAAATCATATGGAATCATATGGAATAATCAAAAGATTCAAAAGGTACAAAGGAATCTTTGACCATCTAACTATTTATATCTATTTATACTATTTGTATGATGAAATTAGGACTATTGCAACAAATTGCAATTATCATGTATTTCTTGTGGTATCCCGATGGTGCACGAGAAATGATCCCCAAGAATTGACGGTGTCCCAGGCCTGAAAGGACCACATCGTGCGCTGAGACGATGTCGAAAGGCTTGATTCATGGGGCGGGGCCAATCTGAGTCATGGTGATCTCCAGAAATCTACTGTTAAAATTCTGGAATCTATATATCTATCATAGAGGTATTACAGTATCTTGACACCCACCTCAGGGTCTTGTTTGGATTGGGGCTGAGGTTCCAGATGCCAGGCCATGGGCTCAGGATGTCCCATCAGCATCGCACCCGGCGCCGTCCGGCAGAGTGCCTCAGGCGAGATCGGAGCTGTCCAGACGCCACTTGGGAAGGAAACGCCGAATCTCCAGACGAGAGTCCGGCAGAGGAGATGGAGTTCCCATAGGGAACTCCTTGGAACTCCTGGAAGAGGCTTTCTTTTGACCCATCCAGCGATTGAACAGTGGCCAAACTCTTGAATGAATATAGTTATCATATAGTTATCATCACGATTTGTTGCTATGGACAGAAATGGTCAAAAAAACTTAGCTTCAACAATTGAGTTCTCGCAGGAGGCGCTGCTTCACCAGCTCCCCCGCCGCAGTCGCCGGCGTCGGAGTCGATGGCTTCGGGCTCCGAGAAGCACCAGGCGCAGACATATGGGTGTGTCTGAAAATAGTGTACCCCTAAACCCAATGGTTAATGATCATTATCCCTATTAAATGGCTATTTCATTGGGAATATACCCTATTTTCAGACAAACCCATATGCAGATATGAATAGATATTGATACCCTCTGGTTATTTAACATAGCCATGGTATAGATGGCCCATAGAAATAGATGGTTTACCTATTAAAAATGGTGATTTCCATGGCTATGTTAAATAACCAGATGGTAGATTAGCCAAAAAAAGCACAAACCGCACACTCAAAGATGTATCCACACATAACCATAGCATGACATAGCATTCAGATGAGATTACACTATATTGCATTGCAGTTCATTGTACTATGTTATCCACTGGAGATGAACAGACCAAGAAATTTGAAGGGTACCATGCCAGCCATGCCACACGGGTGACCGCATGCAATTTTCATTTGACATACAAAGGTATGGAGTCTGGAGTATGTTTTACCTTTTTAGAATACATGTTTGTTTCTTGCATGTACGCATGTGTTTGCTGTGAAACAAATGCCGGATGTGCAGGCACAACCGGGATCATATCCCATTCAATTCTTTCCCAACGTACCATTGTCCTTGAAGGATGTTTCTTGTATCTCAAGATATCTCAAGTAGAATCATTGATCTCAACGAGACTCGTATCGTCAGGGCGCTGGTGAGACTTTTCGTGCTTGGCTTGAGCAAAAACCGGCCATGATGCGTCTTTCGCCCTTTAGGCGGGAACCGAATCGGGAACCGTCAGACCTCCGTCACCACATGTCCTGGTCATGTCCGTCATGTGATCTCTGGAAAGCGGGAACGGCGGGAACCGGCGCCGAGGTGCGAAACCGGTGTGGCGTGGGACTTTCCTTTAGCCAAAAGCGAGAAACGTGAACTTCTCTTACAGCACTTTGCAGCCACAGAGAGGTGCGAGTCTGCGAGTTCGTTGAAGTGAAATGTTCAACCAGAAGCTTTCAGAAGGCTTCCAGAAGGCTTCCAGATTTATTGGAAATTGGATGGAAATTGGAATTGGTCCTGAAGAATTTTGGATCATGGAATCATGGTGTTCACATTGGTGTTCACATTGGTGTTCCCATTTGCTCTCGGCTAAAGATCAAAAAATGCGTTGCACCAGCTGTGGTGTGACCAGGATAGCAGAGGAGCAAGCGATGCAGGCTGGGTATGCTTTGTGATAGAAGTTGCACCAGAGTGCAGGTGATAAGATGACAATACGTCGCGGGTGGTGAAACATGTTTGCGTCAAAATGGCGAAAGGAAGCAAGATATTAGATTTGAATAGATTTGATCTGATTTGATGATATATGATGATATATGATGATATATGATGATATGATTTTATAGGATATTGGATATGTTTTGATAATTAATGATAATATCATATTATTGTTCAATGTTGTTCATTGAGGATGAGGTGTCCCGCAGTGAGGCAGAGCATGAGGTGGAATTGGCCTGGCGTGAAGAGCGACGGCATCGGCACTCCTTGGTTTCGGCCAAAGCTGCCATCAGTAGGTGCAGTCGTCGTCGAAACCAAGGGGAAAACATGGGAAACACTTGAAGGATGCTAAGCCAACTTGCTGAGCTATTTTTTCTCTGATATCATTTGTGATCTGATAAGTACCATCGTTTTCATTCAGATTTTCCCACTTTTTTATGATATTCGAGCTCAGCGGTGGCGCTCACTCGCCGGTGTGCAGGATGCGGAAGAAAGGCCGACGGATGAGTTTGGGCGCTTGAAGCTGTCGGCCCAGGAAGACAAACACAGAAGAAACGGAGATGCCGTAGATGCTCAACCTCACGTGAGAAGCACATGCCAAGTGTGAAGCACAAAGGTTGGTCCCAGTGAGATCAGCACGTTTCAAAACGTTTCATAGAACCACTTTCAAGAACCTTCCATAGCTATCCATAGCTATCCATAGCTATCCATTGTTCCAAGGTGCTTTTGCTTGGTGGTGAAATGCGAGCCGTCGCGGCGTCGCGTAGCAGTTTTTTAAATCATGCTGTGGCATGCTGCTCTTGGGGTGGATATGGGTGGATCAAAGACTGGCCGAACGACGATGAACTACGCAACACATGCTGTCTATGAGGAAGTATCACCAGTGATGAAGCTTTCATCCACTGGCACCGGGTGGTGTGAGGGACGCAGCCCAGCCGACCTTAAAAGATCCCTCCTGAGCACCAGGTTGACAGAAAGCTCAGGAGAGATTTTGCACGTAGAATTCTGCACAATGCAACAAATTCATGGAAAATGTCGACCCAGCTGCTTCATGAAACATGGGAGCTTTCAGCTCGAGTCAGTACGGCCAGACCGTCGGGGCAGTATTTGAGGTGTCCGCATGGACATGTCAATTCTTGATGCGTGCCATGGAGTTTTGCCTTTCCCTCACAAGATCTCACAAGTATATCGCAAGTATGAAGTAAACGGACTTCAACAGGTTTTGACGAGCATCTTTGGTTCTTTTTTGCTGACAACTGTACGTGCCTGAAAGCAATTCCCATGTTGCAGTTGTGACTTCACCTATCTTTACAATAACTTTCGGCCTTTTCCTCAGCTTGAGTCTGTGAACTGAAGCTTCATGACAATGGACATCAATGGACCCATGAAGCCAACATGCCCAATCCGTTGTTCGAGGAAAACCCAACGTGATACAATTTAGCCAAAGGCTTGAACTGCACATCAGAACATATAAGAACTGCAGATATCGTTTGTAGCAGAGCCTACACAATTGCCAAACAGCTGGTAGAGCAGCAACCACTGTTTTGTGCGTGCGAGATTGAAGCGAGTTGACAAACACGGGAGCCTCATCGTTTTAACTTGAGCTTCTTGACATGGGGACCTTTCGTCGGCACTTGAGCGTTTTGCTCTGGAAGAACTCCGTGCTGAAACGCCACTCGGATGGATTGGGTCGTGTCTTCGAAAGTTTCTTGGTGACGGTTCCCCCACAATTGCTGGTGACATCTGGTGACAAGGTGTCACACCTTCAAGGTGTCACAAGGTGTCACAAGAATTCCTGAGCAGCAGAGTTTGGGAACGCTGGAATTAGGCAGGCTGTTGTGAGGTGTGATTCTCCACAAATTTCAGACCGCCTGAAACAAACATTCACCAAATTCGACCAAACTTCGATGTATGTTTATATAGTATGTTTTAGTATGTTTTAGCCATTGCCATGGGTCAAAAGTGGCCAATATGGACACGAGGTCGGCACCCGAGGTCGGCACCCATGCTCGTTGTTCTCCGAGCTGTTCCTAGCCATCGGTTCCATCGGATTACTGACACTGGCTAGACACTTGACCTCCAACCTCGAGGCTGGGTTCTGAACAACATTCATAGCCATAGCAGCCACAGCCACAGATATGATCAGACGACATGGCACTAGGTGATTCAATCTTTGGTGTCGCTGATCCAGGTTTTTTCCGGCCTCTTGAGTTTGCCTGCGACATGACTTCGTAGTCAATGGATCGGATAGTTCGCATTTGATGCAAACGATGCCAATATGAACATGTCAGAAGCACAGCCACCCGCAATATATATATATATATATATATTTGCTTTTATGGTATAGACTCATGATGCTCATCATGGGTGCAATTTCTGTGCCTTTCGCTGAGACACAAGATTTTGAAGCTGAACATCATGTTATGAAGTCCATGTTGGTGCGTTTGCCGGACCCGGGGGAACCTGTGGGAGGGCATCTTCAGAGCTCTCAGTGGGGTTTCTTTGGGCAGAGGTCTTGGTGTCACTTGGGCCTTGAGATATTAAGCCTTCATAGTCATTCCTATTACCATTCCTATTACCATTCCTATAACCATTCTCAATCCACTTCACCTGTGAATGCTTGGATCAACTGGAGTTTCCTGTTGAAACTGCGAGTTGCATGCGAGTTGCGCGAGGAGTGTGCAGAGTTCTTGCCCGACTGTTCCGTGGAGCTGGTAAAGACAGAAGCGCATAGTGCTTCCTGCGTGGAAGGTGCTGGCGGGACGTGTGCACTTCATCGCCATCCGTTGATCAATCCGTTTAGATCACACAAGGATGAACACATCATGAAGCAATTCATTAAATCTTAAGAGTTCTTCTGGAGAATCGACCGAATTCGTCGCTTTTTGTGATTCAAGAGCTTTTGAACAGGTGTTTCAATATTCTGTAAAGTCTACTTGCAAGAGATCTTGGAACGCTGATTCGTGTGAATCGCAAATAGACACCTTCGAAGCGATTGATGTGAGGCATCACTTTCGGCTGCAAGGGAGACGTGCATCATACAGGTCGGCCTGGAGTGTCTTGGTGCCAGGATTTGAGTCAGTCTGGAAACACAACATTTTACTTTGACATGATCCATGACATGATATCAGATCCAATATGTTTTCATTGTGTTTTCATTTGATGGGCGCACACACACACAGTGTTCGATGTTGCTTGCAAGAGTGGGACGCAGATTTGTCCAACATTTCACGCAAACTTCGGCGAGGTTTGGGCGGTGATGGGCTGCTATGGCCTCTTTCGTGTGAAAGGCCATCAAGATGCAGGCGCAGCAGCTGTACGGTGTACGGCACGGCTGATGTTTCGCAGAAGGATCACAGGGATGTTTGGAAAAGGTAAGTAAAACTTATTAAGACACATCCTTTACACACTTGGAACTTCTGACCTTCTTGAAACCGGTTGAAGGCGGTTGAAGGTAAAAGTTGATATGAAAGGTGTCCTAAAGCGAGTGCAAATATCACCTGTTGCGATCGCTGCAGATGAGCACTATGTCCACTGCAAGGCGGGGAGCAAATTCTGTTGGCCCACAGTGAATGCAGTGCTGATGACACCGCACTGTGGAGTGACCAGCCACCAATGATGTGGCAATATGGCAATATGGCATAAACATATAAACAGCTGTAGAACTAATGTGAACAAACGCAGAGATAGTGAACATGGCCGATGTTGATATTGAGATTGAAAAGTGCGCCCAGGCCAAGAGCGATGGCGGTGCCAAAACATGTGCGTCTTCTGCGTGCGACATACCGGACAGCTGGGGCAGCTGGGGCAGCTGGGTGCTGTTGGATTGAAAGTTGACCTATCAGACCTACAAAAGTTCACAAAATGTAGGGTCTTTTGATGTGTGCGACGGATAAATGAGTAAGTATCACAATTTGTTCATTGTTCATTATTAAATATACTATGAGTTTAAAAGAAAAATGATTCTCTATTTGGCCCCCCTAAAACTGCCAAGTCAATCAGTGCCGTCAGCGTTGACACAGGCCTCAACATCCACATGGTCATCGCATTTCTCCAGATTACCAGCATCCTCCATCAACAGCTTCATCCTCATCTTACTCATCTTCACCTTGCATTTGGCCCAAGAATCACTTGATTGGATGTAGTTTTGAGTGGCCTGCTAAGCAAAGAGCCCTTTGCAGGCTCAGTTTGAAATTCTTTGAGATGCCTCAGAGGGTGGTCTTGGAAATTCGCTACCCAGGCAAACAAACAGAGACAAACGAGAGATTGAGTGTCATGTTTGAGAGCTGGCCTGAATTCAATGAGGAAACTGAATGGCCCAAGATTGAACAACACCTCCAGAAATTGAGACTTAGGGAAAAGTTGGACAACTGTACTGTCCATTACTACAAAAGCTCTTCTGACCACCTGGAGCTCAAGGACTCCAGCAGTCTGGCAGCTTTGGCGCAGAGGCTTCAGCTTCAAAAGCTACTGCCCCTGCGTTTCATCCCACTGATGCATGTGCGAGATGGCAATGGTGGTGAGACTGCTTACGATCGTTTCGAATGTCTGGGCCGAGGAGGATTCGGAGTTGTTTTTGAGGTTCGAGACCGAGTTTCCAACAAGCGCCATGGACTGAAGATGTCCTTGCCTGATGAGAATTCTCTGCAAAGTATGAAGAACGAAATCGACACTCTTTTGAAGCTGGACCACCCCAACATCATACGACCTCTCAGCACAGGTGATGTTTGGGACCCTGTCTATGGCTGCCTCCCTGTTTTCCTCATGGAGTTGGGACTGTATTCTGTTGCGGAGTTGCACAGTGAGCCGTACAAAAAAGCCGCTGCCAAAGCTGTGGTAAAGCAGGTGACAGCTGCATTGCTGTATCTGTACGAAAAAGGTTTCGGACATATGGACCTGACTGCTTCCAACATCCTTGTGACCAGCGAAAGTGCGTGCAGCGGTGAGCTGCAGTTGGAGGTTAAGCTGATTGATGCAGGTGGTGCTGGAAAACTTGGAACCGATTTGGTAACGCAAAGAACCAAAGGGTTCTCAAATCCGATCTTGTTTTCTGGCAACAGGCAGCCTCCTGTAAGCTTCTGTCAAGACGTGTTCAGCCTCATCAAAACTGTGCGTGAGCTTGCAGGCTCGCACTTCATAATTGTCCTGGACTTGTTGGATGAATTGAGTCGCATAGCTGAACGATTTGGAGACAACAGAGATGCAGTCATTGAGTGTGTACGGTTCCAGCCGGAAGGAGCACAGTATCGAACAGTTTTCAGCTTGTGCAGCAAGGCCTTCAAAGTGGATATGGGTGATATTACCTTTCGCTTGAGCAGTCACTTTTTGAGAAAACGATTGACAGAGTTGACCGTTAGCCAGCAAATTTCCAAAGGTCAGGACATGTTGCTGCGATTCGCACTGTTGGAAAATATGATGATTTCCCAAGTATCTTCCAGCAATTCCGAAGCTCTGCGTGAGCAGTGGGACGACGCGATGTTTGTGCTTGGAGCCATGCGAGTACATAGGTGTGCTCTCATGTTTGCATCCAAGCAGCTGCAGAAGGAAGCGGTTCAGCGAAACGGCTCCGACCTTCAGTTTGTCTCAGAGGACTTGCAGGCTGATGGGCAAGTCGTGCTGGAGGCAGTGCAACAGGACGGCTCTGCGCTGCAATTTGCCTCAAAGGACTTGCAGAGAGATCTGGCTATTGTGCTGGCAGCAGTTCAACAAAATGGTTCTGCACTTCAGTTTGCTTCAGAGGACCTCCAGGGTGACAGGCAAGTTGTGGTGGAGGCAGTTCGACAGCAACGCCCTGCGCTGCGATTTGCTTCAAAGGATCTGCAGAGGGATGAGACCATTGTCCAGGAAGCAGTTCGAACCCTTCAAGTTGGGCCACATAGCGAGGTGCTGAAAGCTGCGGCGATAGCAAGAGCTCTGCAGGATGACAGTCAAATTGAAGCTGTTACTTGGTACACCATGCCTTTGTCTGGATGGGCTCGCCGTTTTGGTTACCAGCACTCAGTGGTGCTGGTGAAGGTGAATGGTTTCTCCTATGCGATCGAGAGAGCATGTCCTGGTCGCGTTGACTTGGTGAGGCAGAAAACATTGATTCAGGATGCCACTAAGAAGGGGCTTTTTGTATCCGATTGGGAAGATTTCCTTCAAGTCCCCCACTTGGCCCTATTTGAAAAAGTGGCACCACTGCAGGATGTTGACATCAAACAAGGCATATCCCCCAAGAGTTTGGTGATGCACCTGCTGAGCTTTGGCGAATACAACACGGGAAGCAACAACAGCCACCACACAGCCATGGAAGTGTTCAACTTTTGCACGGAGAGACGGACCCTCACCTCCTTGCCTATCAACTGGTGGCAAAGCCAAGTCGCAAAGGTTTTCCAATTCCTTAGGTCAGATTCCGCAAGTGAACCGTTGTACAACGATGTCATTAAAGTCATCAGACCTTCATATATCACTGGAAGCATCCCCCCAGAGTGGTCATCTGATGGCAAGACTCCGCCGTACTTTCAAGAAGTTGACAGGGGATCAGCGCAGTACCAGAAGGTCAAGGAGTTTGTCATGAAGTTTGGTGGCGATGAGATTCCAGGCCTTGAGATTCAGAAGATCCTGCGATACGAAAATTTCCGGTCCTATAGCGATTATGTTCACAAACTGAAAGATAAAACTGCTCACCAGAAGTACAGTTGGCTGTTCCCTTTTGAGAAGATGGTGGTTGAAGAACGAGGGTTTCATAAAAGTTTGACATTCGCTGCCTATGGGCAGGGCTTCTACTTTACTCTTGACTTCCGACTTGCAGATTTCTATGGAGATTCAGAAGTGGTGGGGCATCATGAGCCACATCGGACACGCCGCGTGCCTCTGTGCTGTGTGGCTGCAGGAAAGCCTTTTGATGCAGAGAGGCTTTTTCCTTATGTTTCAGGTGACCCTTTGAGCGGCCGAACAGAGGCTGAATGGATTGAGAAGATGCAGGAATTCAATCGAAACAAACCAGAAGGGCACGACAACAGCTGGATTGGGGATGAATGGGCGCTCATTGTCGGAGACACTTCGTGGTATCCTGATTACCTGGTTGAGTACACCAGCGATGGGCTTGCCTTGAACCCATATGAGGATCCTTTGATGACACAGATCAGGAAGATACCTCGCCCGACATTCTAATGCCTGAAGTCATTGATGGGGCTTCAGGTGACCTCGTAGAAACTACTCTGATTCAATATGTATTTCTTCCCCGCCCTTGCAAAGTGAGGGTGTCCACAGCCTGCAAATGCATTTGCGTCGCTCGAGAAACATCTTTAGAACAATCAGACAACCGCTTGTTACATCTTGTTACTGTATCTTCTTCTGACAATTTGATGTATTTGTGGGTCCGATCAATCCCGAGAGTTTCAAACGTTGTTTGGATTTTTGTTTGGATTTCAGCACAGGAGCCACACAGAGAGCCGTGCGACTCGGGCTTCGGCCTTCAGCCGAGCGAGTGCTTGAAGCGAAGTTGGGATGCCCAGCATCAACAGAGGTTTGACACCTGAAACGACGAAGCACTCATGGTATGACTCATTCTTAAAAAAAAAACCAAGAGCATCCAAGAGCTAGGATGTATTTTCCAACGGTTTTAGTTTAATGATGTTTAATGCTTGATACCACCAAAAATTCAATGTTGTGAGGTTGTTGCTTTGACGCTCGAAGAGGTCAGTGCTTTCGATCGAAATCACGGCGCTTGCAGCAGCTCAGACTCCAAGGGTTCTGTGGGAATTTCAAACTTGCGATCGAATCCCCAGATCATCATAGATATTCATAGATTAATATATATATATATATATATGTATATATATTATATCATTCATAGATATTCATAGATATTCATAGATCATCATATATTTGATAGACTAAAGTGACTATATCATAGATCATCAACATCTTGGGCGTAGTCTTGCCCACAATTTGCTTCCGATTTTGACCTGTGATGCCTCTTTGATGGTGGACTTGGCTGAGATCTGCTGCCAACACGGACCAGAACACGGATTCCTTCTCTACTGGTGCTCTGATGGATATGTTGCTCCCCAAGGCGCAATCCTGTCCCTGTGTCCACAAACAATGGCTTTGCAAACTTTCGAATTTCCACAGTGGTTCCAGTGATTCCAGTGCCAGTGTCGATTCAAATGCTGTTTCCTGTGGTTCTTCCTGTGGTTCTTCCACAGTTTCCCCAGTATTTCCCCAGTGTTTCAGTCCTTCCAGGGTGGTGTCAGACGCCTGGATGCGACCTTCGCCGTCGCCCCGAAGGGCCACGGCGCCGAAGAGTTCCACACCTGGCTGAGGGCTACACGGCATCCCTGGGCAGATCGACCCTCGTCACAAAACATAGAAATTGATAGAAATTGAACATACCAACATCATCAACATCCAGGAAATCTATGGAAATCTCATGAACCTCTGTATCATTCTGTATCATTCTGTATCAACTCAGATTCCATCTCGATGGATGAACTTTACATGAATATGGATTGTAGATGAATTATACGGCGGAAGATCTACCATACAGGTTTTGAAGATGAAAGAGGACCAGACAAACATCAATATACATCAATATACACCAATAATGTTCAGACTTTAGGGATCCTCAGTGGGTTAGTTATACGGATCCGGGCGCCCCAGGAGTCCGTTTGTTCGATACCGCGGAGGACGTGGAGCAACACCTCAGAAGCGACACCTACCCGCGGCGCAATCAGACATCGTCGGAGATGCTCTGTGGCGCCGTGATCTTCGACACGGAGCCCTGGAGTCAACAGGCGACGTCCGGCTGTGTGGCTGTGGCACCTTGGGATGTTTGGGGAATCCCTGGCTGGTGAATCTGGGAACGTGGAAATCCCTGGGGAACGTCTTGGAAGGTGAAGTACACACTTCGCTTCAACCAGAGTTTAGGCCAGGGTGATGGGCATGGCGATCAGTGGATTGCGCTGAAGATCAGCTGATTCATCCCCAACCCAGCTGATCTCAACTGATCTCAGCTGTCCAGGCTATGACCCCAATCTGCCCAGCGTCGCTGCGGTCTTCCGTTCGACCAAGTTGACGACCCAGGGCTTGGTGGAGCCACAGAAGGACGTGTGAATGGGACAACTTGACGGCCCCAAATCCGAGCAGGCTCTAAGTTTGATATGTTTGATATGCTTCCACAGTGGAATCATTTTGCAGTTCTTGGCAGAGTTTGCATGGTGAGGCATGATCTATTTTGGTTGCTGGAATGACTGGAATGCGTCTGCAGAATTTCAAGCTGTTCAGTGTGTTGCCAGGACGGACAGCCAAAGACCTTTAACAAAGGAGGTCTGACCTGGTGCGCCCGGGTTTGGGATCTCGGATGGTCCATGGATGCCAGATGACGACACATGGGGCAGCTGTGACATGCTGTGACCAGGTATTCTCAAAGTGGGTTTTTAGCTTTGCAACGAAGCGTGGACAACTTCATTGAGCGAATCTCTTATCGTGGTCAGGCATGGAGGGAAATTGCTGCAGGTTGACACTGTTGACACCTGCATTTTGGAAATTTTGGATTGGACAGGTTTCAGAAAAACCTGCTGTGCTCACGGAGGCTGTGAGTGGTCCAGTGAGCTCGCAATATCTTGGAGAAGCTGCTGGGCTGAGATCGCTCCCTTGGAATCTCCTGGATTTTTACAAAACAAAATGTGGGAAGGTACATGAAAAGACTAAGGCATCTAGGCTGCAGCAACTTTGATTTGGAACATCAAACTTATAGACTATAGATTTATACAGTAGCCTTTCATATTACGGTTCGCAGAATTTGCAGAAGAGATGTCCAAGGATGGACGACCACATGTGGTGGTGCCCTTCCCTACCCCCGCATGGTCCTTGGATGTCTTCGCCATGCTTATGCCGCAGCTTCTGTAACTTGGCCTAACATGGAGCAGATTTTCTGAAGGATTTCACGATTTTCCCCCGGTGAAATTTCTTCCCAAGGAAACTGGTTGCTTCTGAAAGCCTTTTTCCAAGTTGCTCTTGCATGTGCTGTTTTGGCAATGACGGCAGTGTAAGTTGGTGATGATGGTGATGTGTGATGAGGAATGAACCATAATGAACCAAAGACCCAAACATTGAAAGCTTGATCCAAAACGTGTTTTGGAATTTGGACCCTGGTAGGTCAGCGTTCCTTCTCATCTCCTTGGCATATTCAGCACCTGCGCCGCACTTCTATGGCAGATTTGGGATTTTGAGGATGTTAAAAATTGCCAGAAATATGATGAATTGCGATGAAATACGTGTCAATGATGTCAATGTGAGGTGAGAGAAGTAGACTCGCCTGCATCACAGGTAAATCGAATGATCACCGGAGTCGTCATGGAGCGGGAGGCACGTCTTCGTGAAGGCATGCGGATGATGGGCATGCGAAGCAGCGCCTTCTACGCCTCGTGGGTTGTAACTTACGCAGCTTGGCATCGGCAGGTGGTGGAGTTCTTGATGGACTTCGTTCATTCGTAGTTCGGTTTGAAAAGGAACAAAAGCAGCTCCCCCAAATGATGATCTAACATGATCTAAGGTGGATTTCCACGGAAATTTGAAGATCTGAGGTCTTGCTGTATCTCTTTGTGGTCACCGGGGTGGTCTTCCTTTTGTCTGTTGGGTCGATCTTGCCTCGGAGCAGCCCCTCCCTGCTGTTTGTGTGGCTGATGCTCCTTGCACGCACAGCCATGATGGATGATGGCCTGATGTGGCAAGGCGTCGGGCCTGGGAATGCTGAGACCTTTGCAGATTGTCCTCAGATTATTCAGATTTTTTCAGATTCCAGTATGGTTCCAAGACGTTTTCCAATATGCAACGCTCATGATGACTGCCTAAGGATCTTCTCACTGGCAGCCATTGCCTATGGATTGGTCATCACGACCTTCTTCACCAGGGCAAAAACTGCAGCCACGGTGGGCTCTATCCTCTTCTATACCACCAGTTTCTTGACGAAGAGACCCCGGCCATTCTTTCCTTTTCCGTCTTCGGGCAGGTTATAGGAACTGTATTCAGCCTGTTTGCTTGGGTATGACATGTTCGTTTCAGCTGGTAGTTTTCTTAGTTCTAGTTGTACAGTTAATTGCATCATAATATAATATATATATATATACATATTATATACATATTTATATATGACATCTCACACTGAAAACATCTAACAGATTCCAACAGAAGCACCATCCGATCCATTGCTAAGTGTTGCAGGTTACTTCAAACACCTGGCGAATCCGACTTCCTCCAGCTCCACTCTACGGCTGCTATCCTTGTTGCCCCCGGTGGCCTTCGAATTGGGTGCTGATTTGGTGGCTGCCTTGGAGAGTCAACAGGCCAGGCCATGGCACGCCATGGCACCGATGCCAAAACATGTGGAATGATGAATGATGAGCAACCGAGCAGGATGTTTATGGATGTTTTATTGGATGTTTTAGATTGTTTTAGGGGTATATATATATATTCTCTGGTATGGTATCCTAGATTTTTGGGCAGAAAGCAGTGTGATTTCTGTGGCAAATTTTAAGGAGTCATCCGTGTTTGACCCGGCCTGGCATGGCGCAGGTTGGAGTTACCTGGGCGAATGCCTCTTGGTTCATGGCAGTGGATCACCTATGAATCACCTTCGATGCGAAATTACCAGTTGGATGGTAGATGGTAGAAAAATCCGCTTATAACATCTTGTTAAGATCTTATTAATATCTCTTGAATATCTTATGATCCCATTGTTTACAGGCTTGAATTATGTTACCAGTTACTTTGCCATCACAGTTTTTTGAGGCGAACATTCACTATCACAACTATAGCCTGCTGGAGAGTGCAGTGATGCTCCTCTTGGACACGCTGTGCCTCTCGGTGCTCTTTCTGTACCTCGACCAGGTCATGCCAAGAGAGGCCCAGCTGAGCCAACGGATCCAACGGCCACATGACTCACATGACATTTCAACGGATTTCAACCTGCCGTAGGTTGGGATTCAACGACCATGGTACTTTCCGGTCTCGCCTTCGTTTTGGGCAGACGCTCGGCCACGGTCCAGGTGTCAAGGGATGTTGGCTTCGTTTGGAAGATTGTAGATCTTTGTAGATCTTTGTATGTGAGTCTGTGAGCCTCTGTATGAAAGTGATTGCATAGTTTTGAAGAGAAACATGCTATCTCCATTTGCTCATGTTTTGTCGTCTCATCTGATGCCCCAAGGATATTCTGGGCAAAGCACCAACGGAAGCACCACATGTCGACGTTGAAGCACCAACGGCAAGTTCTGAGGTGGGGTGCGAAACTGTTTGAAGTGGCATAGCACAACAAGATACAACAAGTATAAACTGTATCCATATGAGTATACAATCCTGGAACCAGGAGTCTCACCCTTCCAATCATATGAATTGCCAGCAGTTTGTCTTCGCAACCGTAGAAAGCATTAGAAAGCCGTAGAAAGCCGTATCTCCTGAGTTTCAGGCCATTGCACTGGTGGAACAGGATGTTGGTGAGGCAGCAGCCATGATGTCGGGGGTGCCCAGTCTCTATGGGTGGCATTGGCTTCAAAGTACGTCGGACTGATTCGGACTGATTCGGACTGATTCGGACTGATTTTGATGATTTTGATGGATTTTTGTAGGTCTCGGAATGGCCAAACCGTGGAAATTGTGAAGCTGTCGAAGCGCTTCGGCCAGTTGCGTGCAGTTGAGAACCTAGACCTGGTGCTTTTCTTAGTTCAACTTGGGTCTCCATTCTGAGATTCTGTGAGATTCTGTCTGTTTTTCAGTGTGACACAGTCTTAAAAAACATTAAAACACCTTGTTGGGAGAATTGGCCACTTGGATTGAGGTGATGTACCAGGGCGAAATCTTTGCACTACTGGGCCACAACGGTGCAGGCAGGGAGAGTTGCACTAGAGATGACTCGATGACTCGATGGCTCGATGGCTCAGGGAAGACGACGACGCTTGGAATGCTCTGTGGTTTGATTCCTCCCAGCAGCGGTCGCTGCTCCGTCTTCGGCTCGGATCGACCCGAGGAGGTGCGATGAAAAAAACGAAATCGGAAAGGATCTTGGGATATCTTGAGCATGTTGTGATTGAGAGGAGCTGGAGCTGGTAAAACTGATTCCCCTATAGATCTAGTGGAGTGAGCCTAGTGACTGGTTGCATGTTGTGCTCAGCGTAGCCCATGAAGTTGGTGTTTGAACAGCTGAATTTGACCACTTTTATTTTGCGGTGCGATGTGGTGGCAGGTCCAACGTTACCTGGGCGTTTGTCCGCAGCATGACGTTCTGTGGGAGACGATGACCTGCGAGGAGCATCTCAAACTCTTTGCTGGCTTCAAAGGAGTCCCAAACGAGGTGCTGTTGCTGGGTCAGTTTGGTTTTAGAGGCTGAGAGAAGTGCCATGCTCAATTTTTTCGGACGGAAGAACAGCAGTTTTCAGGGGAATCCTGTTATTCCCAGGCAAGCGCAGGAAGAAACCAAGAAAGCGCAGGAGTTTAGCCGCTGCCATTTGCCGATGTTAGCAGTAGCGTATGCAGGCAGTCTCTCGAGAGGTCTCGTACATGTTGGATCGTGTGGGTCTTGAAAAGGCAGGGTAGGGTAGGGGTGGGCAAGTCGGCCATGGACGAAAAGGAATGCACGGAGAGACTTGGAAAACATATATTCACTATGCAAACTTATGCAAACTTATGCAAACTGTATTTCAAGATCCATTTAGATCATTTATAGTGAAAACTTTTTGACTTATCACATTTGATACCCTGCCTGTGCAAGGCCGGTGCTTGCAAAACGCAAGCAGGACGTTTGAGCGGTGGAATGAAGCGAAAGTTGAGCTTAGGCCGCTCAGCTTGCTGCACATGGTTTCAAGCCTTGTACCATGCAGTTAGTGAATGTAAGGCGCTGGAAGTATATCTCTCCATATATCTCCAGTATGTCACACTTACTGGGGGCTATAACCACTTACTAGATCTCAGTAGATTTTGTTGACTGCAAGGATTCTCCATTGCCTCATGCGCTTCAGATGCGTCGATGGGATGTTGAAAATGCGGTGAGGCATCGCCTTCCTGGGTGGATCGCGATTGGTGGTCTTGGACGAACCAACCAGTGGTCTGGACTGTGCCATGAGATCAGTATGGGGAAGCCTATCCGGGAAAAAAAGTTGCAACATGGCTCTGATTACGCGATGTATTCAAAATTATTCAAGGATTCTGAGAGTAAGTAGGTACGAGTAGGTGCATGATGTTACATGTAATTTGGAGGAGAAGCGTCCTTTCTGTTTCCAGGACCCTTTCTCTCGTCGTTCAGTGTGGGAGCTTCTGCGGTCGATGAAGCAAGGCCGTGTCACAGTCCAGGCACCCAGTAGCATGCGTTTGCATCAGTTTGGGACATTTCAAGATTGGAAAGAATGAATCAACGGACAGACAACGTTGTCATATGTTGTCATCCGATTTGATTTACTCCATCATTTTATTCTCTTCTTGGAAAAGTGTGCTGAGACCTGTTGGAGAAACTTGTCAAGCACCTGAGGTCCTATCCACTCACTACATGGACGAGGTCAGAAGAGATCAGCGGGTCATGGATCATCGCATGGATCATTATCGGTCAAACTGTGAATACGTTTGATTACCAGTGTGTCGCAATGTGTCAAATGTTTATTCCATTCTGTTTGGGCAGTTTTTTTTGCAGAAACACACTGGCCATGGGGGGCCATTGGGGATTCAAAGACGAGCTGCGTATCCGCCGTATTCGCTTTCGCAGGCTGACATCCTTGGAGACAGGAGGGATGGGCCAAAAGGCAAACTACTCACAAAAAGCCAATGGGAAACATAGGAAGCGATGTCAAAGTCTGGACATTTCTCAGCTCTTGGAGGATCGCCATTCTGCACGAGGGCCGGCTGAAGTGCTGCGGTGAGGGACCCCAGAGGGTGTGTCCACGGCTGCGCCTGGATTGCACGTGGATTGCACATGGAAGTTCCCATATACATCCATATCCCGCCTTTGATATATTTTGAAATATTGAAAAATGTTGTTATCCGTTTAAGAACTGTTCATTGCATTGCATACGGGCTAGGATCGCCACAGTTCTTGAAGCGTGCGTATGACTGCGGCGTGGGACCCCAGGGATTTCACTAAGGTCAACAGCTGAGCCAATTTCACCATTTCACCGTTTCACCACAAGAACTCCATGAGCGCCTTCAAAATGTGAGCGTTTGGCCTCAACGCTCAAGGCTACAATGTGACCTTTGTGAAACGCCCTGGCTGTGACATTGACATCGTGCGTGAGGCAAAGTGCTAAGCTAAGGGAGAAAGGATGGGATACTTTGCAGATCTGCAGAGAAGCCCCTAGGTTTTTGCACTTCTTTTTGTTGGCACAGAGACTAAGTATATCATAGTCTAATCATAGTATATCAAATCTAAGTGTGAAAAGAATGTCATGCTGCATGTCACATGCATGTCACATGCATGTCACATGCATGTCCGTTTTGGAGACGCCGAGAGCTTCAGGCCGTGTGCCGCCATGTGCCAGAGCTCACCTCAGAGGTCTCTGTGTTGTCCAACAGCGGAAAGGACGGGACGACCACGGCCACGGAGAGCTGGGCGCCGTGATGCCGCCGTGATGCCTATGATGCTTTCATATGTCATGATGTTTCAGGATGTTTCAGCTTGTAGTGCAGCCATGTGCAGCGACTGAAGGAGCTGATCCTGCAGTTTCCCTTTTCTGCTGCTCGACATTTTCCCAAGGCGGGAAACTGATTAAACTTATGCGACAGCACAGCGAAGATCGATGAAGATCGGGCATATGATAAGATCGACATCAGACACAAACTTTCGGATCCCATGGCCATAGGGCCTATGCAATATTTATATCATGAATTTCATGTCATGAATGATTTCGAATGACTTCGAATGATTTTGAGCTTAAGGAAGTTTTGGTTTTTCGAGGTGCTGGGGAGTTTGGAACAGCAGCTGGAAGAACTTCGGTTGGAGTTCGCGCCCTGTCACTGCTAGATTTGGATTGGCTCATCAATGGCTGCCCCTAAAAAAAAATATGCCAGAGTGGTGGAGCCAACAGAAAAAATCGTAGTGCATAGGGAAGGAATGTTTAGAGATGGTAGCGAACGGTTCATTTGCTGTTCTCTTGCATGTCCTTCTTCCTCCTTCAAAACCATTGCATTTTTTGCAGTGTATTTCGAATTCCGTACCCAAACCATCAACTGTGAAATATAGAGTTTTGACATGCAATCAGCAACAAAGTGCTCAACAAATTGCACAAACAAGCACCATGGGCCATAGCACAGTACATCCCCCACAAACCTTTGATGCTATGTGGATCGTTTCCTCATGTTTCCTCTATTGCCTACGGTTTGCTATCGTGTTGGTTGGTTGGTTGGTTGGTTGGTTGGTTGGTTGGTTGGTTGGTTGTTTTTTTCTTTTTTGATGCTCCTTGTTTTCACATGACATGTTGTTGACACACCTGCCATCTTATCTTACAAAAAATACGGTTTCATTCCTTTTTGTGCACTAATATGGCGTCTGTCAACACAGAGTTTTCGTCGACGAACGTATTGCACAACTGCGTTGTGCAATAGTTTCGTTGCAAGGCCCTGTAACAAGGTGTCCTGGCGGAAAGATTTACAAAAGTGTTTTGCATGAATGATCCCATTTTCTACAAGGCTTGTTCGGGCCTGTTCTACACCAGCTTTGTCGAAAAGTGGTCCACAGAAATTGGTCACAAAAACGCACAAACAGAAATGCACTAAAAGGTGGCGGGCTGGTAGATACCTGCAAAGGTTTTGGTGTTTAGTTATCATATGCTATCATTTTTTGTTTGGGGGTCGGCGAGAGGGGGGGGCAATGATCAACATCCATTGTCGGACTAAAATGGTCTTGCACTCGGGTTTGTTGGTCCAGTGTGATTTGAAGCGCCAGCAGATGCCAGCAAAATTTGTTCAAATCTCAATTTGATGTGCCGCACACCAAGGTCGTATGGGATCTCTGTCACAACATTGGAAGAGGTTCTCTCCTGAAAGGTCTATTCAAGTGACATGTGAAAGTGACTTCACTGTCGACGCCAGATTCATAAAGCCCGGTTGGTTAATGAGATTTAATGAGGATTTCATGAGGATTTCATGAGGGTGGCATCGATTTTTGCCCTTGTGATCATCGGCTAAAATGGTACCCTCCAACCACGTCAAGGTCTTCCTGAAAGTGGCATCAGGCGACGTGCCCAGGCGCTGTGCTATCGCATGAGTCACGTGTTGAGTCACGTGTTGCATGTCTTAAGGTGACAGATCTCATGACTCAATTTCCCCTTGACTGTTTTTGCGGATCAGAGTGTATGAGATCGGAAAAACTCAAGATGAAGCCATGAAGCTCACAAAAATCTCACACATATTATCACATATGTTCATTATGTTCATATATAATTTATATAATGTTTGGTTATGACTCATATATGACTAACATATTGACATATGATGTTCATATTTATGACTCATGACATTCATGACATCACAAAGTCCAGGCCGCAGCGCCGCTCCAGGTCCAGGCAAGCTCCATCACCGCAATCACCGCAATCACCTGCGGAGCAGCCCTGAACTGAGAACCGATGGGGAAAGGCATCGAAACATGAAACAGAAACATATTGAAACTGCCGGAAGCCATGTCTTTTTGCGATGTCTTTCTGATCTTTGTCATTTGTTTCATTTCGTTTCTGTTTGGGATGAAATCTGAATCAGGTAAGTGCGGTACGGCTCAAACCTTTGCACCGGCCTCATCCGGCAAGGTACATTGAGTTGCAAGAGATGGCTGTCAACCCTGTGGTCGAAGAAGTTCAGGACCGATTGAGTCATGTTCCAATGTGTTCCAATGTGTTCCAATAGGTTCAACCCTTGTCGTATCCTCACCGTGTTTCAATTGACTTATCAATGACAACATGTTGGACACATGTAGGTTTATGATGTTGATGTAATATGATGTAATGACATGTACCAACTTTAAACTGACAACTGACATTGTTCTGCCATGATCCCTGTCCACCATGATTTCTCAATGTTTTCTCAATGTCATAGCGTGTTTCATGGGGTGCCAGTGCCAACATGCCAACATTCCAGGCAGTCCAGGCGACGGAGAGTTCCCAAGCGCGTGAAGTCTTCGCAGCTCCCAAGTACCGGCGCGGGGGCAGCTGCTTGGGGCAGACGAAGGTGCGGTGAAGCGATGTTCTGAACTGCTTGGTATTGCTTGGTGAACACGAAAAATGGCTGTGTTTTAATGTGTTTTCATGTGTTTTCTACATTCGCCAGATTCACGGATATCCGCCTCATTTATTCCAAGAAGTCTTGATTCAAGCAGCGCAGTCAGTGTTTCACATCAGCAGCATTCCTGCAAGAGAGCGGGAGCACATGTTGTTCCTTTAAAAGGTGTAATTTTCCCGTGCAAAATGTGTGTTTCGTTTGAACACCTTGTATTCCTTCAGACATTGAGTTTGGTACTCATCTACATCATGTGTGCTGTCTTCCAAAAGATCCTGTATACTTATAAATTATACCATATCACCATATAATCATATCATCATAGCATCATAGCATCACATCATCATATCAAGCAGATGCAAAAACATGGCCAGCCAGCGTCCCATCTGTCTTCTTGCACGCAAAGCTCGTTTTTTTGGGGCAACTATGAAGTCCAGCTTCAGTTGGTATAACAAGTTCAGTATTCATAAAGAGCGTCATGCTGTAGGTTTCCTGTTGGTGCTTTTCTTGTGGGGTGTGATTCAATACAGTATAAGCAAAACATTTTCCGACTTGTTTTTCCAATGTGTTCTCAAAGGTATACTATGGTATACTAGTCATTACTAGTCTGGACTTACTCTTTTGGGCCGGTTTCTGGGAGTCACTTAGAGCTTTCTTTGACAGCGGTGTTCAGTATCGAGACCTCAACTTGATAGCCTGTACGTTTTCAGCACCAAGGATAGTGCTCCATGTACCAGGATTCAAGATTCAAAGCGGGAGAAAAACATAGAAAGACATTTAAAACTCATTTGAACAGAAACAACCCAACTGCCTGGCAAGGTTCAACAAACATAAACCAACTATGGTTTCAACAGTTTCAACGGTTTCAACGGTTTCACTCCCAGGAGTGGCTCCAGGCCGATGGAAATCCAGTCTTTTCAACTCGACGGGGAAGCGAATTGGTTTTATATGGTTTTACTCATGCACCAGTATTCACTGGTATTCATATGCATATAGCTCTCTGTGTAAAGAGGGAGACAGATAGGTATTATATATATATGCACATATATATAATATAGTATTATATACTATATTTACACACATTATAAACATACTATATGTACATATGTATATACACGTTTACACACACAAATATTGCCCCGTGAAATCATTTTGTATCAATTGTTCTATTTCTCGTTCGAGGCGCTGGTGAAGAAGCGCATCAAGTACGGCGTCCGGGATCATCGTGGGGTCCTGTGCCAGCCGCCTTCTCAGCCATGGCGTCGCCATCTCAAAATGGTGGTACTCGGTGTACCACCAGCAAAAACCAGCAAAAACCAGCAAAAACCCATGTGTCGCACGAATACCCAACAGCAACAACACTACAATCGGAATGTCGGTTGTTGATAAACCATTGGGTTTTTTGGGCACCCTATTTTTGAGATCTACTGCTACCTTGGAGTACTGAGGTTGCTGATGCCAACGGCCACGCTGGTCTTGTTTTTGGTGCTACTGTCACGAACTCGGCCCTGGTTGAGACCCACAAATTGAAACAAGTAATGTTTGAGAAAAGTGAAACTATCGGGAGAATTCGCACGGAAAGAGTTATTGACCTATGACAAGACAATGATTGCCAAGGACAGCGGACAATCAACAATGACTAATCAGCCATAGTGACATTGTGTTCCAGAAACTGTGAGATCTGTGAGAATACTGAGGTCCCGGAAACTCTTTAGCAGCCAACCGATTCTGGAGCTCGCAGTACAGGACTACAACAAACATTGTCATGGCAGCGCAGAACTCAGACCATGCAAGGCACATGTCACGTTCAGCAATTTCATTGAGCACACCACGTAGAATCTGAGGTGTTTGTTGATTTTGTTGGGAAACCTGACTGGGAAAGCATTCGGCAGGTTCCTTCAGACGCCGGGACTTCTCCAACCGGGTGGAGTTCAGTCACCTGCCCGTGGTGAACCCTGAAAAAGCCATGGAAGTACTGAAGCCCGGCGAGGACTCGCTAAACGAGGCATGTCGAAGCATCGAAGCACGCAACAAAGTCGGTTTGATGCTGAGAAGTTCCAGTACCTGTTCAACTGCAGTGCCTCAAATTCAGTCTGAATTCTTCTGCCTTCCGAAGACATCACTCCACAGCACTCCACAGCACTTGACATCGCAGGAGCTTTGGCACGGAGAATTGCGACATCACTCGCCGCCACTCGTCTCCGACGAAGAGATGCGCATTGAGGAGGCCTGTCACGGCAATATTTCGCCCTCGCCGCTGTCAGCTGTCCTGGTCGAATCGATCAGATTCAAGTGGCATCCTGTGTCCGCAGGCATTTCTGCTGAGTCATAGTCAGACAGTAGGAACTAGTAGGAACACTTTCCTAGGCATGGACTTCAAATTGGGTGAGCACAACCGAGAACAACAAGGCCACAGAATTGCCCTGAAATGGCCCTCAGTGTGTGGCATGCCAAGATGAGAACTCCAAAAGTTGAGCTTCTCGGAGGCTCAACGAAACAACTTGGCGATAGCATCGCAATTTGTCCTGCCGCTACATATATATATATTATATATATATATACAAATATATCATTTGGGCATCCAAATAGCTCAGATAGCTCAGCATTCGCACGGGGCATTCTCTGACAGATTCGGCATTGGCCAATCGCACTGGTGGATGGAGTTGAGCCATGGATCCATGGCGTGTAACTCCGCCCAGGGACAGAAGGGACAGAAGGGACAGACGGAATGTGATAAAGTTTTGCTGGGGACAGCTTCAGTTGTCTTTAGAGGAGCAATCTTTGGCTTTAGCGACTTTAGCTCAAAATTGCGAGCCGATGGTCATGAGTTTTGGGCGTCCACAGGAGCTGCGGGCTGAACTGCCACTGTCGCGGCACTACAAGGAGACTTTGGGGCGACGGGGATTTTGTGTGGACAGACCCTGTGTCAGTTTGTGCCTTGAGGAGCAGGTTGCGGCAGCTTTTGTGGCTCTATTCCGAGGTTGGTGGCTGGTGTGGTTTCAGCATGTTTCAGCTTGGTGATTGCGAAATAAACAAAATAAACAAGAGCAAAAGATGACGAAAAAAAACTTGTCTTTTGGTGGCACAACAGCTGCAAGGCCAGGAACAGAAGAAAGGAAGACAGGAAGAAAGGACGGAGGGAAGATAGAGAAGAATTAAGGAAGAAGGACAGGAAGAAAGAAAGGAAGAAGGAAAAGGAAAAGGACACATTTGACCGCTACTGCTACTGCCATTGCGATTGTAACTCTTCTATTACATATTATATAATATCCCTTTTCCTACTACTTTCACCTCCTTTCCTACAGTTTTATCCTCTTCCTTTTGCACATTTTTGCACTTTTTTCTCTGAACAAGAACAGAAATGAGTCCGCTGGACCTGCAAACATGTTACCTTGCAACCCAACTGGAGATGGGCCAAAGGTTTATGAGGTGCAATGTGGTGCCCCGTTTGCTGTGGATTTCTGGTTTCGTGTGGAGGTTGACCCTCTGGGCTTTCTTTTTCTGTGGGAAACCCTGGTGAGTTCTCGTCGGTTGTTGATCATTTGCTTTTGAGTGCGGTCATACTTATCTACGCTTACCTACCAGGACTGCGCAGACATGACAAAAACAGCATCCACCTCAATCCAGTTGAAAGAATTTGAAAGACCTGGAACATGTTATGGATGAACAATTCATGATTCATGCATATTCATGCGATTTCATGCGCTATGAGCACCTTGACTTTTTTGTTATCCATTGTTGCTCCCATTGTTATCCTGAAAGGTGAAGAACTTTTTCTGGTGCGCGGCAAGCAAAGCGGTCTGTGGCAATTGCCCGGTGGAATGATTGAGGCGAAAACCGGGGGATTCAACTGGCCACAGCTCTGACGCCAGTCAAACACGGACTTCACGTAGCAACGCCGCACATGAAAATCAGTTCAAAATCAGTTCGTTTTGAAGGGAGCTCCACATTGCTCCAAGCTCTGCCCAATCCCACTGGAGCCCAATGAAATCCCATGAATTCATTTTTGGTTCCATGTTGCATCTTTGGATTTTAGGGCTTCCTTTTTGCGCTTGTGGAGTGGAGAACGTCTTTGATCACTGCCACAGCATGCTGCCAGAATTGTTGGTTTAAGTATATCCCCAGTTTGGTACTAGCATCACAATTTTTGAATCTTTTTGATCGGCAAAGCAAATTAAATCCCGAACTCTTGCTTAAAAAGATTATAAGGACTAGCTTTTTGAAGTGGAAATCACAGCTTCAGCCTGCAAAAAATAAGCCACTTGCCACAGCAACGCACAAGGCCTCTGACTTGAGTGTTTGGGATGCAGCGACGCGAGAGTTTTTTGAGGACTCGCTGTGGATGGTTGTTGCGGCTTCATATGGCTTCATGAAGATTCCTGGTGGTTATTGAATTGGGGCTGAAATATGGGTATGGATCAATACCTATAGATACATTTTTAGTGGGATGAACATCCATTTACCAGCTATTTTGATGTTCACCAGGGGTACAAGGTTTTGACACACTGCCATATGATGAAATTATATGAAATGATGATCTCTGTCTGCTGCAGTTTGGGAGCAGGAACTGCACACAGTTGATTCAGAGGAGACTGGCAGTCAGGCTCCCTTGCCTGCTTCGCGTCAGAGTTCCCAGAAGTTGTAGTTACACGCTTTGGCATGTCTTGATATACATATATATATATATATCATGTAATTAATTATATATATATGCATTATATATTTTGCAACTGGAGGAATAATGAGATTACTGGTCGATCCATTCGTGTATAGGCTTTCTGTTGACTTTTGAACGGAACTCCCACATGACATGAGAATCACCTCCATTTGCCGTTATATTAATACGTAGAAATAAGTGACATGACCATACATCACCGATATTGCAAGTGACTACAGTTCATTTATGTTCATTTGTTGCGATTTCTTTTCGCACGGTTTCCTTCTTAGCGGCGAGCTCATCCATGTGAGATCAACAATGATCAACAGCAATGCTGACTGTTGCGACTGTTGCTGACTCCAAGGATTGCAAGGATGGTTTGAAACCACCATCCAGCTGCCTAAAACGCTTTTTCGAGGCACTGCTCAACTTCGTTCAGATTCGTTCAGTGAATTTCTGGCTCCACATCCACCTTGGGGGCCTTGGGAAACTCGACAGGAGTGATTTTTGTCCTGCAGACAGAAGATTCAGCGGAGGAGCGGACTGGTGCCGCAAGAGTGTTCCCCTGGATTGTCTTTAGATGTCTTTAGATGCCTTTAGCATTTTTTTAGTATTTTTTGTTCATTGGTTCCTCCGACCCTTTGCCAGAACTTACTTTGTACCGTTCACTATGTTAACTAGTGCTGCAACTTCTGGACTGAAACCCGACCTACCCGACCTTTGCCATGTAAAGATTTTCCAGTCATCAAGATCAATTCTTTCCAGTCGATTCTCCCATGACTTTGCCGTTTGGATCTGGTGCAGGTCCCCTTCGCTGCAAACGGAGAGACCTGTGAAGCGACGTGGAAACCCTGGCGATGCCTCGAGGAGTTGGACTTCCGTTGGCCCAACGATCAGTGCCTCGCCGAGATCACCGTTGATCGAAGTGAATAGAAAGTGTCTTGATGAATGAATTGATGAATGAATTGATGCTGGGTTACTGGGTAAACGGCAAACCTTGGTTCCTTGGTTAGTCTTCTTTTGCTAATATGTAAGAATCTGTAAGAGTATGCACAAGCAGTTAAAAAATTCAAGCTGTTGCACAGTATCCAAGATTGGCCAGGGAATGCCATGAGTATATTTGAGCATAATTATTTCATATCCATGTCATCTCATGGCATTTCATGGCATTTGCAATCATATACAGCAGTCACATTCAGGATGCTTGGCCAAGGGGAGGGGCTCTCAGCTCTGGTTGGCTCTCATGGCTTTTGTGAGGACTATCCCTCAGATCTATGACCTTGCACAGGAGGGGTGCACATCTGGATGCCTTCGCTTTTCTTTTGTGGCAAAATGATCAAAATGTGACAATCAGATCAAATCAGAATAGATTTGAATCATTGGAATCATTGGAATCAAACGCGTTAGAAGTACAAGTAAATTGAGGATTTTGAGGCGGAGTTGATCTGTTAGAAATCGTTGATGGACGGGACCCGGACGGGAGGCTGAAGATGGACGGCGCCCTGTGATCCGTCGTGGCTGCTACAGTGAACTCAGACCGAGTCTGAGATGTGGTGGTCACATGCGTGAGCTGCTTGACAGCACGCTATTTTTTGAGATATCTATATATGTATATATCACATATTATATATTATTATATGATTACATTATTATATATATATACCTAGGGAATCAAAAACCTTCAATTTTTAGGGTTTCAAAAAAAAACCTGGTTTTTTCAAAAAAAACAGGTTTTAGCATAATCAACCATAACCCAATATTGTGAATTAAGTATGCAGGTGTTTGATTCCCAAGGAATGTACATGCATGATCATACATGTGTGTTCACATACACATGGCCACA
>Ga0126342_10000070_pt1 | contig 60209 bp, 61 predicted proteins | sample Cyp1metagenome_FD_92528 | JGI IMG/M metagenome (GOLD analysis project Ga0126342, IMG submission 92528) | Coral microbial communities from Lord Howe Island, Old Settlement Bay, Australia - Cyphastrea 1 metagenome | ecosystem: Host-associated > Invertebrates > Cnidaria > Coral ...
CCAACAAAACCAAGAACTATTAAACTGTGCACGCAGCCGCCAATTTTGAAAACCGATCGCTTCCGCATGCCCACGGTTTCACCCATATGCCAATACCGGCATGAAACCATGGCTGAGAAAAAAGCTCAAAAAGGAACATATTCCGAGAGCACGGCCCTAATCCGGCGATTGGGAATTCAAATCACCTGATTTTGGTTGGGAACGGGCCTTTGGGTTCCCTTTTTCAATGCGAGATCCTGGCGCAGCTGAGAGTACCATTCCCAAAACTTTGGGTTCGATCTTTTCTGCAGTTCTTTTTCCGGCTGTCGTGGCACTGGTGGCTGTATGAGAGTTAGGTGGATATGCTCCTATAGATTTTTCATGACACGGGGTGGCAAGGGCTCATGTAATTGTTATCGGATCTGCTATCCTAAAGATAGTTTTTCAAAATTTCTAGGTAATCTAACATATGCATACATACATACATGCATCCAACATTATCCAACACAATTACTGGTAGAACTGAGCAAGAAGCTGGATCAAGCTCTGCAGCTCTGCCGGGTTTGTTTGTCTTGTTGGAGGTAACAGGTACAGGTACACCATTCCGCAAACATTTACACAGCCTTTTCCAAATGTACTCCCAAACCAAGAACAATCTTGAACTTTCAATGCAGCGAGACAGTGGCGTGACAGACACATTCTGCCATTGTGATGTTGCAGCTGTCCTCCAAGTGCTAAATCAGGACTTTGACCCTCCCCAAATTGACGCTGCACCTTTCTTCTGGGGGCTGGCAGCCATGGACGAAGAGGAAAATCCGCATGATGGACCTGGCTTGATCAAGTTGGACATGACGCTTCGGCCCAGAGTTGGAATAGCTGGCAATCTTTCTGCAGGGATATGACCTCATAATACCATGTACCTCGTATAACTGGTGCTCCAGAGTTAGCACCTGAGCCCACTTGCAAATCGTAGAGTGTCGTGGCAACGTGTGCTAATTCACAAAGCTGAGAGCGATGAGTTTTTACGTCGTTGGCGCCTGCAGGCATTGGAACATTTTGCTAAACGATTTTGATCTGGTTGTTGCCCATTTTGCGGACTTTTGTAGACACGTGATTTGACTCTCTGCTCCATGGACGCAAGACACTTGAAATAGATTCTTCAGACCAGACGTTCATCCGAGCTGCACTAAGGAAACAGTTTGGATCCGGCAGCATGGAAGATCCTTTGCGCCATGCAGTGGGTATGCGCACAGCACAGGATCAATACAAGATGCAGATCTGGAACAGTTTCCCGCCGCTCTTCCAGAACACCATCTTCCATGGGGAACAGGTTGCGGATCGGGTTAGGAATTGACTGAGCAATGGAGCTTTTGGTGCTTGGAAGGGGATCAAGGCAATTACTCAACACTTGGAAATCATTTGGGATGATCAGTCATTCATCAATAGACCAAAGCTTACCATTTTTTTCAGAATCATTGTTTTTTTGATGACGTTAGATGTTTGACGCTGATCATTCGATGGATTTTTCCATAGAGATCACTCAGTTTACCCACTTCGTCATTGTAACACCGCAGGACAAGCGAGTGCAGGAGCTGCGGCAGATGGGCAGCGTGGCGGAGAAGTTGCTTCATGCCAAGGAGCTGAAAGACGAAGGGAATCAGCTGCTGACCGCAGCCAGGTGGGCCGACCATGGGCTGACCATGGCTGCAGGTTTTATTGGACAAGAGGAGTAAAATGTAAAGCAAATTGGAAAGAAGGTGCTTCATCTTTTTAGGCAGTTTTAGGATGATTGGGGTGGATATTTGGATAGCTGTTTTGCTTCGAACACTTTTTTCATAGGCGTGCATTCCCCGAATTTTTCCCCGAAATTGTGCAGAGGGACTCCATGGACTCTTTCAATTGGAGTCGACAAGACAGGGAGACGCCGTCAGATAGAGAGCTTCTTGGAAGACACGCTTTGATGTTGGCTCAGAATCAGGCTGAGGCTGAGACAAGAATTGCTACTGCTATTACTGCTTGACATTGTTTTTTGAGACACCCTCGACAGCACTCCATCAGGAAGCCGCCGACTGGTGGTTACCAACAAGAGCCAGCCAGCCAGTTGGCCAACGACATCTTGTGACTGGGCATGGAGTTAGCAAAGGTCCCCAGAAGCTGAAATCTCGAATATCATGTCTTGCTGATTAATGGAGGCCCAAACGAAAAAGGCCACGAATATGTCAAGAAACGAAACAAATTCCATGGGTTAACAAGGAGGTGCAGAGTCACTCACATCACTCCGGCCCAGGCGTGTGGAGACTGCAATCTGGGAGAAGGAAAGAGAACTGAAGGACAGCCTTCAAGTGTTGTCCTCCAAGGAAATGTCCGAAGTGGACCCCAAAAGTCCCAATTCAATGTTGGCAATGTTGGTAGGGAAACCAATGGATTTGGGAGGCCACTTGGACACGGCATTGCCACCAGGAGCTCCGACAAGAACTTGCTGGGCTGAAGGCACAGGTCAGTCGCCCTGCCGAAATGGTGGCAGAGGAGAAGTGGCCGGGGGATGTGGGACTTAATTTCGCTGGGAATATCTGGACAAGTGGTAACAAGTTGTTCCTCAGATTCCTGTTGCTCGTTGTGATCGCACGTGGTTTGTACATTAACTTACTGGTTGGTCAACATAGCCAAGGGTATATGATATTGAATATCAACATATGTCAACACGGACGGGTTGGACAGCATCCGATTTTATTGAAGGCCCTCTACTTTTTCCCGACATTTTCCCTTCTGAGATGAGCCTTCAACGGTGCGGTTTGAGGACGACCTGGACCAAGATGATGAGCATAAAAACTTGGAAGAGGCCGTGAAGCGCTATGAAAAGGCTGCTGGATTGCTCAGTGACTTGGCTCTCCATCTCTTTGCTGGGTGGTGGCTTCAGAATTGTGCAGACTTTGCAAACTTTGGAAAGATGAAGCCCAACTGATTCACATGGTCAAGCAGGTGTTGCAAGTGTTGGGAGTGACCGAGTGACCCGGCCAGACTCTCCAAAAAACACTTGCTCTTGCCTGGATTGCACGATTCCCCTCATAGTACTACACCCCATCTTCTCTCTCTCCCAACAAGCGAACTGACTACATCTGACCACTATTGGTCAGGTGAGCTAGAGCAACGAACCAGGTATCCCTGGTATGGTCCACACGAACCCTTCTTACTGATTAGTCAGTAGTTGGAGCCTGAGGATATGTGGAGTGCACGCGGCCAAACTGGAAAAATGATGATGGCTCCTACAAGGCACTGGGCGCAGTTTTTATTACTCAGTAAATCGTTGGATTCCGGAAGCTGACAGTTCAACAGGCATAGTTTCCACAGTATGACCGTCACTGTTTGTTTAGCCATTCTCTTCGTTTTCGTCTTTGGTTTCATTCAACCTCTGAACATTTGTGAACTATCCACCCTTGCTTCAGTACCCAAATTCTGTGGTAGCATAAACAGCCGCATGTCCGGTTTCACTAGGTCACTAGGATCTATATGTCTATATATATATATATAGGCAGGCGTTTCAACCCAAACCGTTTGCTTCCTTGCTCTTTATCACAAGGACAAGTACCCATTGGGCTTGCGACATGTGATGATCCCAGAAAGAATCGTCCCTCTACATCCATCTACATCCATCTACATCCATCTACAATCATCATCATCATCATCATCATCATCATGCTTGTTAACTTGTTAAATAAGCCACCAGATTTTCGGCCTCAAGGATGAAACCAATGGGTCCGCAAGGATTGCAATAGGCCCATCCATGGCAGGGCATTGAGGACGATTTCCTGCGTGTGGACGAGACGGCGCTGCAGGGCCCCGAGGCCAAGGAAGCCAAAGAGCTGGTTACGTCCTGCTACTTGCGCCTTGGCATGGCACAGATTGGAGGCATTTCATGATATTTCATGGTATTTTATGGTATTTCATGGTCGTTCATTCAATTTTAATATTCTGATTGTGTTTCTGAATGGGTAGATTTGGGATATCGTACGATTCAATTGGTACTGTAGAGATCTGTAGAGTTTCAGGATTTCCCTGCTTGGCCTGGCAAGGAATATCGCGCTGGCTTCCCAGAAGTTGGGTTCCTTGGCTCCGAGAATCCTGAAGGGAGCTGAAACCCTGAAGGGCCGTGCAATGTATCGAATCCTTTGTTCGAGTCATGGGTAAATTCACGAAGTGTTTCTGAGTATTTCTGAGTTCTGAATGATCTAATCTTACAATCTTACAGATATCTTACAGATATCTTACAGTGAAGCCTTACAGGTATTGCATCTTTTTGGGATGTCCAGTTTGCTTACCACTCATTTCTCACCCAACATCAAATCCGCCAATTTTTGTCCATGAGGTGCCCATACAGCATGCTATAGCAGCTATAGCAATCGCGTCCAGAGCGTCCCAAGGCAAGTTTGACGATATGAAGAAGGCCTGTGATGAGGTCCTGGCCAAGGTGAATCCTGAGAGCGCGACTCGCCCTGTTTTTGTTGCCTGACCAAGCAATGCCTGGAAGGTTATTTTTACAGATTTAATCAGATTTATGATATGATTGATGCACAGTAAAGGACATCTTTGTATATGATTTGTGTTCTAGCACATATAAAACATATTTTGGCCAGCCATCTGCAGATGGTGTGAGTAACTATATTTGAGAAAGATGCAACTTGCATCAAACTGCCATGGTTGGAAACGCCATAGAACAACTATGGACAACTATAAGGGTCCACTGTTTCCCTCAACCAAGGTCAAGGCTCTTTATCGCCGAGCACAATCACGGATTGGCCCTGCTTCGGCGGTGGATGCGGATCGGGACTCTGCAATACAGGCCACCGGATGGCTGGTTCAGTTTTCATCCAGAGCCAAAGGAGTACTTAGATAACAGACAACAGATATTTAACAGATACCCTCTGGTAAACATTTACATAACTATGGAAAATCACCATTTTAAATGGGAAAATCCACTATAAATGGCCATTTTCAATAGCTATGTTAGTTTACCATAGTTTACCAGAGGGTAACAGATAACAGATCTCAATAGATATTGCACTGTGAATGATGGTGATGGTGGTGATGATGATGACGCTGCTGATGATGCTGCTGCTGATGATGACGATGATTATTGCCTCCATTGTTGAAAAACAAACTCATTGACGGTCATTGGGCCATTGGAATGGCTGCGTTTTCCAGTTGGACTTTCACATTTTGCGATCTCCCACCTTCACGAGACCGGACGAGGACTTGCTAGCCGCAGCCAAACTTGCACCCGGAGACAAGGAGGTGTGGAGCGGCATGGTTTCCATGTGATAGGGGAATGAATAAAGCCAAGAGGGGAATGCGGAGCATGGTAGAGATTTCATCCGCATGACTATATGGAATATGTTTCATGTGAATCAACAAACAGTTTCTGGGCCTTTCCAGCAAAGTCCGATGAGTCTAGTTGCGTGCTCGCGAAATCCATCCAAAACTAAATCCTAGTTGTGGAAGCTGTGGAGCAACATGTAACATGATGTGTTTCTCAACAAGCATTTGCCTAAAGAGCTAGCTCTTCCCCCTTGCTCATCCCTTTTTCTGCAGGCTCACCACTGTGGAGTCATGTTGGATTGCAGAAGTGTTTTTTCCCAACCAAGCTCCATGTTGTGGTCGATTTTCTATTTCCACTTGCATGTCTCGTCCAGGTTAGAAATTTGCTGGCGAAGCTTCGTGCTGACAAGAAGAAACAGGTGCGGGTCCGGAGTAGAATTGACAGGGTCTGGAGGCGTAAATTAACATAATCACATGTATTTACTAATTACATCTCGTTAATTTTCAGCCCTATTTGAGAAGATGATTCTAATTGATCTTGATTGTTTTTATTTTCTCAATGAAACACCCACAAGGATCACAAGGCAGACTCATGGACATTCCCATGGCTTCAGGGAGCAAAGGATGATCCATGTGACCATCGGCCCCAGGAGATGGAAGATAAGAGCACCTTCGGCGGCCTTTTTCAGCGCGGGGAAGTGGTCAGGCCCCGAGGTCCCAAGGGCTGAAAAGTTGCAGTTCATGGAAATTCTGGCTGAAAGCGTTGGCGCCTGGAAACCCATCTCTGAGGTCAAAGGTGGACCCAAGAGTGGGCGGAGTGATCCGCAGCCAATGCCAACTGAGTGGGACCTAAATGATCCGAAGGTCCAAGAATACTTGGATATCCGACCAGGCCCTGCTGGTGCATAATCTGTCCTGGAGGTTGTTTCCAGAGGTGGAATGTGCTGGATACCGTCAAGTCAAGTAGGTTTCAGGATACTTTGTGATGTTCGAGGCCAAGGTTTTGAGAAGGTTTTCAGCTTTGCCTTTGAAAAGGCCCTGGTCACTTGATGTCACTTGCACATACCATGGCTGCACCGAAACCTGGTGCTGGCTGAAGATGCGGTGAGGCAAGACGTCTCCCTGGCAGGACCAGAGGATCCTTTCGCTTCGAGGAAGGATGCTTTTAGGCCATTTTTAGGCAAAGCACAAGCCATCACGGCCACCACAAACCACTTTTTTGAGGCTTCCGACTTCATCCCTTCCAAGCAAAAGGTCCTACATTTGCCCCTTCCTTGCATGTATTTCCAGAGATTCAAGCGCTACCCGGCCATCAAAGACCGCCCATGGCCGAAAAAAAAAAATCCGATGTTGGCGATTTGGCACATGTCACTGCCATGGTAGAACCTATTCCTATTTGTGCGTTGTTGCAAATGACAGATAGACAGGCATTCTGTTTTGCTGTGATTTATCAGCATCAAGTGTTTCTGTTTGTAAATTTTAAATGACAACATTTGGTTGGTCATTTTCAGCTAAATATTATTAATCTAAATGTTGCTTCCACACGATTAAGTTGACTCAATAGGAGCTATCATTCTTGAGCCCCAACATCTAAGTGCGGTCATGCCTTTGGTTTTCCAGAGTCAAGAGCAGCATCCTGAGGCAACACATACTGGGAAGTTGTATTTGAAGTACAAGGATCAGTTGCTGATATGCATCGAGCAGTGATGTCGTTAGCTTCTGCTGCAAGGGCAGTTCTCTAGACAAGTCCATACTTCCTGCTTCATGAATGATGATATCGGGTTTTGTTCTAGCCACCAGAGCCAGCCATTTTGTGAGATTCATGAAGCAGAGGGATGTTTTGTCGACCAATAGGGAGCTTCCTCTTGCTCTTTGCAGTCACAGATTGCTACTTTGTGAAGCTTCGACTTGCAAATGATCATAGTCATGGGGCAGTGTTCTGCCTTGCCTTCCCTACTAGGAGAGACTACTTAGATTTGGTTTGTAGATTTGCGGGTACCGAACTTGAGAAATGTCTAGAGAATTCTAGAGATGTTTCTAATATTTTAATATATTTTCTAGTAACCATTCTTAAGTCATCCTTCCATATCTCTCCTCCTGTTTCCTACTTTCTTGTCATGGGCATCCAGACCAACGGTTTCTCCTGCAGCCTGCAGGACTTTGACCCCTTGGACGGCTCCATCTGCTGCGGCACTCAGTTGGTCCGCTCCTAAAAGGATTGGCCATGATTTACCAACGAAGTTCAACAGCTTGGCCACAACAACTGCTTCAAGTATTTCTGTTAAATATTGTCAAATCATATGAATCATATAGATTCATATAGTGTGAACACTTTGAGCTTCGGACCTTGAGGCCTACAGCCCCTTTGGTTTCGTCTCCTGCTGCAGCGGTCTGCCTCCAAGATCAGTGATGGATGACTGGAGGTGGTGCAACCTAGTAGAGGTACTAAGTAGTACTAAGTGGTACTAAGTCACTAGGAGTCACTAGGAGTCACTAGGAGTCACTAGGAGTCACTAGGAGTCACTAGGAGTCACTAGGAGTCACTAGGAGTCACTAGGAGTCACTAGGGTATCAACCCGAAGACTGAGATGACTGGGTCTCCAGATGTCATGCTGCAAGCTGGTCCCACCGGTCCCAACTTTGGAATGCTCCGCGGATAGCCCACGGTGCAAACTGCAGGTGGAATGCTTTCCTTCCGTGGCAGATGCTTCACTTACGACAAGTCTGCAGATGGCTATTTGAGAGGGGAGGCAGTGAACCTATCTTGCTGTCGCTTCTTTTGAATAAAAAAAAGAACAGTGGTTGTTTGCACTCAGGTTTATACCTTGGCCTGTTGAATCCAACACTGGTGGAGACGTACACAGCCACGCACATTGATATGTACACAATCAAAGTCTTGTTGCGTACGGAAAGAGTTGAGCCTTCACTGATCACATTCATTTCCCATGGTTTCTGGGGTTCACAACCCATGGGATGGGAGCTGATGCCTGCAGGGTGTTTCTGGCATCTACTTGGAGCTCCAGCCCTACAGCAATCAGGCTTTGCGCCGGTGGCCGGTGGATGGATAGGGATATTCTTTCTGCAGTTTGAACAACGGCCTTGACATTTGCATGATTCTGAAGAGCAGAATGAAGGAGGACTAGTAATATCTAGTAATCATGCCTGTTGTCTTGTTGCCCAGAGGACCACTGTGTGGCTTTCCAAAGGCAAAAAGCTTTGATCCCACACACGTTCAGGTTCAGGTTTGATAGTACAAGCTGCTCTCCAATCCAAAACAATCTCGGACTTCGGCCGCGAAGGTGTTTGCTAGCATGCCAGCAAGTCAGGTGGGACTCCCCAGCTGAATGAAGGGATTTCTTTTGTGATTGGCCAGATGCTCGGCATGGCATCTGCTAACTAGGATAGGAGCTTCAGACTTGCTTGGTATTTTGTTTCCTTCGATGGCAGTTCAACTCTACAATTTTGGAGATGGCGAAAGATTAGAGGTCAGATAGAAATGGGTATGGGTCAATACCTATAGATACATTTTTAGTGGGATGAACATCCATAAATCCCAGCTATTTTGGGGTTCACTAGGTACCAGGGTTTTGACCCATCCCCAAATGGGCATGATTCAAGAGTCCCCTCTCCAGCACTCAGAGGGTCATCCCGTCCCAACGATCATCTGAGGCCAACCAGGATGGGAAGAGTGCCAGCATTACAGCGCCGAACGGCCCCTCGCAGGACGCTGGGGTCAAACTCATAGAGTAAGCCTTAGTGAAGCACCAGAAAAGATGACAAAAGGACCTTTTGTGAAGTTTTGTTCCTTCCAAAGTAAGGTTCAAAGGTGCAAAAAAAAGAGTTGTACTTTGTGATTTGGTGGAAGTTCTAATTGTCTCCCTGTCTCAAAGTTTGATTATTCCTTGTGACAGTTTCAGTCGATGCCAACACCAGGAAAAGTGCATTAAAGCATGCTTTCGAGAGGCGCATTCGGGTAGTCTTTGGGGGATGCCAGACGTCAACATACGTCAACCCAAGGGTTGGCCAGGGGCTCACTTCAAAGGTCTTTCAGGCAACTCTTGGGATATTTGGGATACACGAAACAGCTGGATGTTCATTTGTTTTCATTTGTTTTCATCATATTTCATCCCCTGGAATTGCGCCTCGAGGCAAAGTACTCACCTGCTGAAGTGGACTGCTCCTGGGCATTTTTGTTGAATGCAATGGTCCACAAGATTCATTCTCCTGGTTTTGGTCTCGCAGATTCAGGTGATGCAGCATTTCTACATCAACTAATAATAACTAATACATCTAATACTTGCAGCAGCTATAAGTTTCTGAAATGAATCATGAGTTCCAGCACTGATCAACACTTAGATTTAGACCACTTTCTACCGCCATTTTCGACTGCCAAACGATCCCAGCTTTCGAAGCAGCGAAGTTTTGAGGCTTTGAAACACATGGCACCGGGACAGCCTTGGGTGATCCGATCGAGGCGCAAATCAACGAAGGAGTGATGAATCCTTAAAGCATCTGAAATCACTGTTGGGAGTTCTGTTCATCCAGCTTCATCCAGCTTCATCCAGTTGCCCCTTAAAATCTATCGATTTTGTTGTTTTCTGTTGTTTTTTGTGCTGTGCAAGGTGGGTGCTTTTAAGCGGATCTATGCGCAAGTGCCAAGGGTGCAGCCGTTGTTGGCGAGAAGCTGAGTCCGTTGTTGGCAGCGGTCGGCCACAGCTGGGGCTTCAAACGTGTTTTACGTTTGATCCGTCACGCTGCTGAGTGAGGTCACCAGTTCCAAAACAAATCTGGGTCACCTGGAAGGAGGAGCAGGCAGGATTTTGCGCCTGAGGGAAATGCCTAAAGATTGGCCTAAGCCTAATGATCCTAAATGGCCATAAATGGCCTAGATGGCTGTTGGAAATTAACTGGCTGAGAGCAAAAAGTCATCCTGTGGCGAGTCCTCAATGCAGCTCGGCTCGATTGATACACAGATACTTCGATAGCATTCATGCTACTTAAATGCTATGCTAGGTGCTTGGAAATCTTGGAAATCCCCAGCCACCAAATGACTGATTGGGAAACTCCAAGATGCAAAGCTGAGTAGCTACTTTTATACATGGCTCGTCATGTCAGGAATGGTTGGATTCATCAAGGTCGTCTTGCAGGCGGGACACGTTTCTGTTGCCTCACCCTGTCAGAAAAGCTTTCATCCCACCATATTCCTCTATGTCTTGGCAGTTTTGAGATAGTTTTTGAGATTTGAGATTGATTTTTGTGGTCGTTTTTGACATTAACTTCATGCTCACGGGTCTTGACACAAACACTTCAATCAAACAAATTGGATCTGGATTATAGAATTGTACCACATTATGGTTGGTTGATTCAAGCAGTGATTTTGGGTGACTGACTACCAGTCGTTACCAATCCTTTCCGTTGCAGCGGTTTCTGCATCATTCTGCCGCTGTTGAGGTCATGAGATGCGAATCAAGTCCCAACATTCACCTGAACGAGATGAATCCTCACCTTGATGTTGAAGGACCTTGGGGAGGAATGGACATGAACCAGTTGAGACAGGAAGTACTGTTCAATTGAACGAATTGACCGGCGTTGCTCACTTGTTTTGATGGCTTCCAACAAATTGGCACACGATGACCAGCATTTGACCAGCATTTGTCTGTTTTAGAAATTTTTAGAATGCCTCATGTGATGGCCGTGAAAGGCGACAAGTCGTGAGATTTTTTTCCCATTCGGCAGGATTTCCGGCCCAGTTCTTGACGGAGGGATGTCCGACCCACTACAACAGCTGCGTCAGCGGTGTGTGCTCCTTACTGGCGGCATATCCTGCACCACAGGGAACCCAGACAAGAGTCAGGCTGAAGCAGGAGGTTGGTGGTTGAGGCATGTTGAGGCATTATCTCGGAGTTTTTTTTTTCCAGATGTTTATATACGTAGTATTTATATGTGCGATTTTCAAATCAGATACGCCTTTTGGCTCATTGTTTTGATTTTGCCAAGGTGAGCTCCTTTGGCTTTGGTGGCACCAATGCCCATGCTATGCCATGCGCCCAGATGTTGCTCATCGTGCAGCTACACACATGGACTTGACAGGTCTTTAGGGGAGAGCATGGTATGAAGTATGCAGACCTTTTCCAGAGCTTTTGGAGGGGTCTCTAAACTATGACTGAGATAGACCGAGCCAATGGCCCCCAAAACATGCAGAACACCATCAAGGTGGCAAAACCACCAACTTCACAGATCTGTCCAGCGCAGTGACGGAGTCTACTTAGTCTACTTAGCGCTGAGGGCCTTCTCCCAGAACGTTTGCACCAGTCGAGACACTACGAAGAAGGATTACAGGACATTTGAGTATTTTGAGCTGGGCGTTCGTGCTGAAGATTTGGCTGAGAAATGAACATCTAGTAATCTAGTTTCAACCCAGGATCAACTCCTCCCAAGTGTTTTCGTTGGACAGCCCAAAATCAGCGTTTCTAACATCCCTCAATCCTCCTAGCAACCCACTGTAGACTGGATGATGTTTCCACCCCGTTGGCCAGATCCCCGGCACTTTCTGGTGACAGGAGTCTGATGATGCAGAAGATCATGCAGGTGCAGGGAAATCCTGGATCTGAATATGTGGAGATTGGCATACTACATATATATATATTATATATCTAGATAGCAAAAAGGATGTCCCAGTTGGGACGATCTTCTACCCGAAAGTTTCCGAAAGTGCATTCCTTTTGGCTTTGATGTGCTTGAATGATGTTCTCTCCGTCGGCAGTGTTTGGCAACGGTGAAACTCAGCCTGTGTTGAGTAGGCGGCTGGTCTCCAGGATTATTTGAGGACATTTTACAGTACTGTCCAAGCATGCCCACAATAGATCAACATTATCCCATGAGTGGCACTACATAGCTTGGTACGTTTCCTTAAACCTCTGAGGGACTGGAAGGTATCCCCAACAACACAACACTTCATTTCATAGACCCCTAATCTCCAGAGCGAACACCAGCATTTTTTTTGGGTAATGTTGGATACTCGCTTGTTTTCTCAACACTCTGGACATCCTCAGACATGCTGAGACATGTCTGACGTATATCGCGACCTAAAGAAATGGACTTTTCGAGATGTGCCTATGGAATCCTATGGAATCTATGGAGAAGGCGGTTTGATGCGCCGAGCCGCTGCGGCTCGGGCCAACATAGAGGAGATGAATTCCATGAGGGACAGGTCGGACAAGATCCAAGCAGATCCAAGCAGTCTGTTGTCTTAGCAAATAGACCCAAAAAAGCGTAAAAAATCATGAGGGAATTGAAAAAATGTGATTCCCCTTCTGAAACTTCAAAGCACCGGAGGTGTGACATAGTGTGACCACCAGAACCAACTTAGATATCTTACAGATATCTGAAGTCCTGAAGTTGGACAGAAACAGAATTTGTTTCTCTTGGTGCCATGGCCGCTCTGGATGCTCCGACATCTGGGACGTCTGGGGGCTAGGCCTTGCACAGCTCGTCCGCTGGGCTTGGTACTGCGTGACAGCTTCAGTCAGCGGGCTCTGGCAACAGCCACTGCGGCACGGCCAGTGAGATTTTTGTGTTTTAGTTTTTTCCACAGAAGTTCAAAAATGATGTAGATGTATATAAGTAACTTTAAGTAACTAGATATCAGCAATGGTGTGGTAGCTGGTGAGATTGATAGTTGCTGGTGATAGCACCGCGTTTGCCTGAGGAGCTGGATGTTCTGCCGAGTCACAGGTCAGTGCCCCGCAAAAATCGCAGGGGTGGATCTGAGCTCACGCCCAGCCTTTCGGCCCAAGATGGGGAAGCGCCACCTGCGGATCTCATCGAAAGTGCGCAGCCTGAAGATCTCATCGAAGAGGATGTTAGGGACGTTAGGGACGCGATTTTCTGACCTTTCCTAGCTGTAATGTAATGGGCCAATGGGTCTTGGTACTGTACTGGATGATCTGGATGGCACGGACCATGCAACGACAGAACAAAGGGTTCAAAGGATTGTGTTTTTTTCCTAAGACTCATCACAGTTCATTCTGTGATATCATTGACCATATCATCCTGCCTATCATGGTGTGAGAGGATGGGATTGTGAGGCCAGAGTACTGTATGCAAACATTGATAGCTGGACCCAACGCATCGCGGTGGACATGGGAAGCCACTCAATGAAGGTTGCTAGAGGTTCTCGAATCCGAGCTATATCCAGCGTGTTTTCAAAGTCACATACTGTACAATCACAGAGCCCAAAGAGGCTGGTCCGTGTTTCTAGGAGACTACTGCTCCAAGTTCCGAGGGAGGGCCTCTGGCAAAGCGGATTCTTGGATTGGCTTGACTGGATGAGAAACTATATTTGTATATGTATATATATATATATGCATATATAATTAATATATATATATACATGCATATATATATATATGATATTAGTATATATATATATACATTTTTAAAATTCGAGCAACTCTTTGGGATCATGTACTGTTTAGGTCTTTGGGCAATAAAGGAGCGTTGCACAATATCTTCATACTTGTATCTATGTACTTTTTAGATCTTTGTAGGCCAGTGGGCCTTTGGGCTAAAAAGAAACTTGCACAAAACTATACATTGTTGCTGATCTTGTTGCGGCTAAACCAACATTTTCTCAGGGGGTGTGAGTGTTTCACTGCTGAGGATGTGGCGCTGTGCCCGCAAAGGCGTCCGGGCCGAAGAAGTCTGGGCTCGCTTTGCACAGCAAGTGCTTATGACAGGCGGAGCACTGGGGATTGTTCTTGACATGAAGAGTTCCTCCATGCATCATACTGAGTATGCTGTCCTTATCAAGACAACTACACACCAACTGTACAAGGTGCAGGGATGTGCAGGGATGTGCAGGGATGTAATAGGGATTGTTGGAATCTTCAAATGAATTGCCCAGATATTTGACTATCAGTGCAAGTCATACGATTTCTACTTCAAACTTTACATACAAATTCTACAAAGGAGACGGTTCAGTCACGGTGGGGAAACCATTGTAGTTAGTTGAGGCTGATTAGAGCATGTTAGAGCACTGACTGTAGCTCCTGCTGAGTGGGTCCCAAAATCGCCGCAAGCGCAGGTGCACTGAGAGGGGCCAAGGACGTGTCGTTGATGTTTCGGGCCTTTGCAAAGATCAAGTACCGAGACCCTTGGCGATGCAACGTTGGGGCAATTTGAGGATCCCAAGACTCGGATCGCTGGTGATCTTTGGTGGTCACTTGAGATTGCTGGCCTTTGGTGTTCGCTTGAGATTGTATGGCTTTCTCCACTTGTTGATCATTGTGATCATTGTTCATGTCATTGACCATATTGACCCGGTGTTTGCAATTCACAAATTTCGAGTATTGCTCCTGTGGCCTTGATTGTACATGGTCCTTCGCTTGGAAGGACCGGAGAGCCCTGGATGCCCTGTCACCATTCATTCTCAGACACATTGATGCCTTTGGTACTCATGAGCTTGCGCTGATCTTGAACGCGCATAAACGGCTGGAGTATGACACTGGGCAGGGGGACAAGGGTTCGCAGGGTTCCAGCTTTTCTGTGTCGCATTGCATCAAACACCACCTGCCACTGGAAGGGCCAATGAATTATGTTGTTTTGCTTTTCTTGGTTTGGACCCAGTTGGGCATTCAGCGACATTCAGGAGAGAACCGATAGCATTCACCTGCTGGTCAGCATCATCTGTCAGCGGAAGGAGGAATGGACGGGGCAAATTCTTGCACTGACCTGCAATGCGGTAGCACATTTTCACATCTACCGCCCGCGCTTCTGGCGGCAAGCCTCAATGTCGCTAATGCGTCTCTCGGATGGATTTGAAATTGGATCTGCTGGACACTGGGTTGAAATATTTGAAATCTGATCCCTCGACGACAAGGGAGCCCAATTCACTGGCACAATTGCCTTCCCACGCCTAGCTGTGACATGCTGTGACACCTCGGCTCTAGTGCTACCTTTCTATTTCTCAGTCACCAGGGTTCAAGCAATGCTTCGGGGCAAAAGTTTTGTGAACACCGTGGCACTTCACCTTGCCACGCCTTCTACTGAATCATCATATTCAACTGCTTTGTTTTCACGCCCTTCAAGACTTAGCACTGCCAGTGCCACACGGCTTTAGGTTTGGTTTGGACCATGAGCCCTTTGGAGCTGTTCCTGGTTGTGAGTGCCATGGCACGAGTAGATCGTCGCGACGAGCAATCTCTGCGGATGCTGGCGAAGATGTGTCACCGCTGCGCGCAAAGATCCTCGTCTGATCTGAGATGTGGACGGTGACATGGATTGTCTGGGGGGCTATCTGCACCAGAACGAAAGAGGGTGGCACACTACAAGAATTTGCAGCTGTTCCGATAAACTTTATGCGCCTTCACTGATCTCTGCTGGTCAATCAACAAAACAAATAATATCAAATCATGATCCATTTGTGAACATGTTGAAGACTGCTGAGTTTCCCAGGAAATCTCTTCAATCAAGAGACCTTGGCCACGCTTCTGAATGCCTTTGCCAAGTTGGATTACAACCACGCGAAGCTCTCGAAATCCCTCGAGGATGCCGTGCTGGTGAAATTGGACCGCGCACTGGAACTTGGGCCAAAGTACCGTGCCTCACGGTACTTGCAGGAGTTCCTTGGTGCTTTGATTGTCTTTGATTCAGGTCATATTGACTTCATCTTGGGTCGCATCGTCCAAAAGCAGGTGTTTTTGTCAATCTGAATTTTAAGACACCAACAACAGTTAGATAAAGTTCCACAGTTTCACGGACAACCTACTTGTCCTGCAAGTTGATGTCGTTAGGCAACATAAATTCGTCACATCGCAATGAGCGCATCATCACCTTTGTTTGTGTCCAACACACCACAGATGTAGAGACACATGCAGGCAGCATATCATGGGCCTATTTCAGAGGTCTTGAATGGTCTTGATGCCGATTCCTAAAGTGGATCGGATCACAGAATTTGAAGTTCATGATCCACTGCAAAAATCTGCAAAGGCTGTGCTGGTTACAGATGGTTATAGTGGTTGAACTGTTTCGCTCAGTTCCCGTTTTGTGTTTTGGATGTTTTGGATGTTTTGGATTGGATCTGGTGATCAACTCGTCCAGGTTAGATGTGTTTGATGTTCAAGCGCTCGTGCTCCTCTTCCGTTCATTGCGACTTGTCCAACGGTTTTTCTTTTTTTTGTGACCATTGGTGCAGATGGTGAACAGGTATTCCATGTTATTTCCAGGAGTTTGAGCCACCCAATTTGTGAATTGCAAGCAGGATGGACTTAAAGTCACAGACTTCGGCATATCTTGACATGCTTGGTTGGATATGATAGACTAGAAGAAACTAAGCAGGAATCATCACACAGGAAGGACTTCCAAGAGATTGACACTGCCAAATGGTTCTATTGGTTGGCTTGATGGTGAGAATAACATTTAGAATCTAGAATTGCATATCCATCTTCTCAGAGCCCTCCATATCCATATTTAATCACCAATCTCTGAAATATATTTGATGTATTTTGATGTCAAGGAGACTCCGATGTTGCCTTCGCTTTGGTGAAGCATCTTCCTCTTGGTCCTGACTTTTGACACCTAAACGATCCCTGTTCACTGAGGATCGTTTTAGTTGGCACCACGGATGAAGTCGCAGAAAAGATGTTGACACTGCTGCAATGGTCCAAGGATGAGATGTCAGATGCTCGGATGGAACCTGGATGGAACCTGGTGATTCTCATTTGCCAATTTGACGAATGTCAAGTGTTTGTCTACCCTTACGTCATGCTCGATTTGACGAAACCGCTCGCCCTGGTCATGAAATTTGAGACTTCATGTTCCAAGTCTGAGTTCATGGTTTGGGGCTCTCTCGGTCTATCAGTTCCACTCTTCCCATCTTCCACATAACAGCCATCAACACCCTGGATTCCCCCTGCACAGAGTGGCCCCCGAATAGCCATAGTATTATGAAACCAAGACTATACAGAGCAACCACTCTCATCCCAGACCCCTGGTTTTGATTGAACTCATTTTGATGTGCTGAGGACTACCAGAAACGCGTCCTGAAGCCTAGTAGCCTTGCATTTCGACACCTCCACCCACAGGCATGGAGGAAACTCAGCCGTGAGAATCGAGAGGCGCTGCATATCTTTCAAAATGCCCAGGTGGATGCCACTGGGCGTAGCCGTTCTCATCCAAAAATCATCCAATGTTGGATCCGATGGGCGGGTCCCAAGTTTCGGACACCAAAATTCCCAGATTTTCCCACCGTTCAGGGTGACTTCCGATCCCTTCCAGTGTCGCGGGCCAGTCACATCTCAGGTGAAGACCTTCGAATCTCGTTTCTTGGCAGCTGACTGGAAGCTGACTGGGGATAGTTTGTGGATGTGTTAAAGCTGAAGATTGCCATTGTACTAATACCTAGTAAGGCATTTGTAGGCCCTATTAGTCTTGTTCATCTTCATTTCATGTTCATCGGAAGTTGGCGTTGAATTTTCAACTGACGCAGTTATGGGTAGTTGGAGCTCCAAATCTGGATTGTCATAGTTTTTGTGTGCGTGCCCTTTGTTGGCTTTTCTTCGCAATGGATTCAAAAACCCCAGTGGCAGAAACAATGCATTGTACAATAGTCAAGGCGAAAGCGTGGCGTACCTCAAACCTTCTGGTTGTTTCTGAACCACTACATCGAAACCTATTTATTTGATAGTTTGGAAACCGTGGGTGGAAGGGCATCTCCAATTTCGAGTACTACTGTAACAACTGTATCGTTTTTCTTCCAAACACAGGGTGGATGGCTGAAGTGCGGCGAACTCTTCGGAAGATGGACATCAAGGCTGAGTTGAAGCCGTTGGTGGACGACCAAGTCTTGGATATCTGGCTGCCCGTCAGCAAGGCAGTGGTGTGCCCTATCGGGCCCTATGGCTATTATGCCGGGACCACTCAGCGAACTGCGTATAGCAAGATGCATCAGAAAGTCTTGGAACTGGAGGGACATGTTTGTATCCCGGTGCCATATTTTGAATGGGCAGAACTGAAGACCGACGAAGACAAGATGGTGTACCTCTGGTCGCTGGGGCGAAAGGCTGCGGGCAACGACCAAACGATGCAGGTGTCCAGCGAAACAGAACCAGCTGAAGTTGAGAGCTGGCAATCTGATCTCACCGATGCTGGTCATGAGTCGTGAAATGAGCTGCGCTGTGCTGTGGTTTGGCTTTGGGGTGATTGGTCGATTGTTTGAACAGGGCAACTAAAGGTCAGGTTTATTCCTGGAATCTTGAAAGATTTCCGCGACAGTCGGTAAGTCAAGGTAGTGTCGAGGCAGACCGCGAAGAAGTGTGATTTCTTGGATTTTCTTGGTGACTTTTCAACATTTTCAACAAATCACCAAAAGACATCCCTTGAAACAACCTTCAAACAGACAGTGGTGGGGCTCTGTGCAGGCTGGAGCACCTGAGATCATCAAAGGCAGTCACAATCCCGAGGCGCGGGAGGTGGTGAGAATTTCCCTGCACCGCAAAGTGATGTAAAGCGTATGTCATTGTAATTCATTGACTATTCATTGTATGTCCAGAAGTAAAGCACGAGAACTATTATGAACTATTGCAAGCGGGCAAGCCAATCAATCACTTTTGCGGAGCTCCTGAGCTTGTCGCAAGCAGGTTATTTCAATATGATTCATGATTGATCTCTTGCAAGCTTGCCATCTCATACGCAAATCCTTTATGCATTTTATGCTTGAGATGTTTGTTTAAAGTCCCCACTTTGCAAGGATTGGGACAGCAACGGAGCTCCTCTGGGCGAGGACTGGGATGACCGAGGGGAATGCCTAACGGACATTATTTGCTGCACATTTTTCTTCCGGCGATTTTCCATGTAAAGTCCAAAAGTCTACGACGTTCTACGCTAAAATCAACCTGGCTAGTTCATCATGCAGTCAGTGTATATTCAGTGTATTAGTTACTTACATTAGTTGCTGATTTCCAAAGTGCCAGGCATACCTTTGTGAGCTCTGTTTCGTGCACACAGATGTCATCCAACCGGCTGAAGAGTTCAGGGTCCGGCTTGTGCTCCTGGTGAAGGACAAAATTGGCAAGCTGTACGAGGTGGAGGTCGACTTAAGCGGCAAGGTGGTCAGTGGCTTAAGGGAGTCGAAGCAGTAGCCAACAGATAGCAATAGATAGCAGAATGATGCAGAATGATGCAAAATTGCTAAACGCACACGAGGCAACCATGGTTTTGCAGCTTCCATCTGTACGATTAAATCTGTTTGCATCTTTTTGCATTTCCAAAAAAAGGTCCATGGCAGAGTCAAGGAGTCAAGCTGCAAGATCGAACCCAGGTGTGGCGTGAAGTTGTAGACACACCTCCAGATCCAAAAGCACATGAGAGGCTACGGGTCAGTTGTGCTTGCCGGGAACGTTCAACAGTTCTTCACAGATTTCACAGACTCTGCCCACATAGCCACCCCCAGGTTTGGCATCGCCGGGAGCTTCAATAGCCCAGATCCCAATAAATCACTGACCCTTCAGAGCGATGGCTTCGCTTTCTTTCATGGGCGGCCCATCCATGGAGCCAGCCAGTTGGTATGGTTTGAAAGATATCTGCAGAACTATTCAATACTTTCGTACATTGCATATATCATAGAATGACATATGATATATAATATGATATATAATATGATATATAATATGATATATAATATGATATATGATATGATATATAATATGATATATAATATGATATATAATATGATATATAATATGATATATAATATAATATATATATATATATACAATATATATACATTATGTCAAGTGCAAACCCACAGAAGCCTAAACGATCAGAGGATTTCCAAATGGGTTTCGATTGAGGTTGGAGCTGCAGTCCCATGGCGGAAGTGCCCGGACTTCATGGGCTGCGGGGTTCTCAGCTGATTGCCCACTTTATGTTTCCCATGGATTTTCACCGGTGAAATGGACTGTGGGCGGATTTTTTGGTATAATTTTAGTGCTGATAGGTCAGGGTTTTTTTACTGTCACAGAAAGTTACTGACAACAGCAGAGGATTCCAAAATCAATGCCTTCAGCTCAGGTATACAATTGTTTGTTTTTGTTTTTTTTTAAATGTGTGTTTTTGTAGATAATGTGGACATTTACTTTTAGGATGCAGCCTAAGCATTGAAGCCAGTCAGCACTTGCAGGTTTGCTGCCGAGATCACCATCGGTGAATCTGGTGCCGAGTACTTCTACATCTTAGGAGATGAGGTGGGCAGACAGGCAGCCAGTGTGGTCAATACTCAATACCTTGCTGTATTGGTGCGCAATAAATATGGGGTGACAGACATGCCATGACATGCCTAGCATCCCAATACAGCACTTATTGGTGCTTTAAAAAAAAGGGGTGACAGACATGCCTTAAATAGGCCCTAGCATCCCAAGATATCCACAGATGATTTTTTCCAGAGATTTCCAGAGATTTCCAGCATGACATAATTCTCTGTGATTTTGATGTTCTGCGTTGTTTTTTTGAAGACTTCCCACCTGCATCGGCAGGACGTTGGTCAGGTCTATTACCCAGCTCTTCCACGCTGCACCCGGAAGGCATGCCGTGTTGGGTTTGCTGTGCCGTTGGATGCTGGGTTTGGATCAAGTGAAACATCCACCGCCCAAAAAACTAGGCCTGGATGGTAGATGATGGTAGATGTACATCCGAACATATCCGAACGATCCCCAAACATAATGAGTTTCAACATGTTTCAACCCACCGCCATGTGATAGCAAGAAGTGTCAATGTGAATAATGGTTGGCACATGTTGGCACCACGTGTATTCGACCTCTTGCCGATGCCGGTGGTACCTGTGAAACCCTTTCCAGAGTGGCTGTGCTGTGCTCACACCGTGTAATTATTTATCATCCCACGTGTGTCCTTAAAGAAAGAACATTGAACGAATTTGAACCCGTGCTCTTTTACGTGTTTTTTCACAACACGGCCAAACTCATCGTGACATTCACTTCGACATTGCTTGCACTTTGTGCACTTGGCTTCAGCTTCGAATATTACATTCAATTCATTGTATGATTCGAGTTTAGGGGAAGGCGAAGGGTTTCATGATGGCCAGGCAACTTTCACGTTGAATTTGCAAGCAATGAATTCGGACTCCCCAAAGACGAATCTCGAGAATGTATGGGGAAAAGACATGAAGAGCCATTGACCATAACAGCACAGATTCATCAGGGCATTAGGAGCCATTAATTCAGAGCGCAAAGAGGCAAAGACTGCCTCTTCTGTGCGCTTTGTCTGAGAACCTTTGAAAGTCGTTGAAGATTCGTCAGCAAGATACCATCAGCACTCCAAGTGTTGACATTCTCCCTACTTCACGGCTGGAGTAGATGAGCAGATATAAACATGAACTGAGCAATTCAAGTGTAGCTTCGCCACAGCCATGACGGGTCCAATAGCTGCCACCTTATCCACACGATCCGACTCAAAACGAGAGCTAGACCCTCAGATACACCTCAACTCACCACAGGGATCAGCTTGAGCAGTCAGACAATGACTCTTGAGATTTTATGACTGAAGATGATCCAAGATGATCCAAGATGATCCAAGCATAGCGACCGGGTCATTGTCTTCTGCCATTCTTGGTGGACAGAGGTATGGCAAAGCCTTGTCCGCTCCATCCCTGAGTGTAGGTGTGGCCACTGGATCCACTGGGTGCAGGGTTTTTCTAGCACCAACAGAGTTGATGGGACCTTGATTTTTTACCCAACGTTGAGTTACGTGAATGGGGAAGACATGGGAAGACATGTCTGATCCATTCTCCCCTGCACATCTGCAAGTGGATGAACCTCCAGTGCAAACTGCGTAGGGAGTTGACCAGGTAAAGCCACAACAGGAGGAAACCCACCTGGCCTTCTCTCCTTGTTGCCTCTGTTTGCCCATGACAGGCAGTCCAGTCAATGTGACAATCCTGTTTGAGGAGAAGGTCATAGCCGATGAATATCGGCTAATTGTAATCTGGTTGGTGGTTTCAAACATTTTCTATTTTCCATAGTATATGGGACAATCCTTCCCATTGACTAATTATGGGATGACTGGGGTTATGGGATTCAAAACCAGCTGTTCCAGAAATCATTTTGACTGACGAAGGCTAGAGTTTAGGGATTGGCCCGCTGGCCCACACTTGCATGTTACATGAATCATGCTGGTTTCTCTACGCATGACCAGTCAGTACTTGATTCCTAAACCTTGAACACTTTTTGGTTGTTGACTCCGTTGCAAAAAACTGGAATTCACTCTTTGAATGCTTCTATAACTTCTAAATATGATGATTCATATTGATTCATATTGATTCATGATGATTCATGATATCAAATATAGCTATTCTATGCTATTCTCCATAGATCATGAGTGTAGAATGACCCAAGGGTTCACCATGGACCCCAGTTGCATGACTATTATATATATATAGAGATCCACATACTATATATATATATATCTATATCTATATCTATATCTATATTAACCGGCTACAATGCTCACGCAGGCCGCTGTATTTGGCTGGGCCGACAAGACACCAGCACGACAGTTCGGAGAGGAACTCAGAGCAGTGGGGGGTCCAAGGTGAAGCCCTCGAAATGACGAAGATATGGATGTCATTGACAGATAACCCTCTGGTAATTTAACATAGCAATTGAAAATGACCATAGAAATAGTGGATTTACCCATTGATAGCATGGTGACTTTCCATAGTTATGTAAATGTTTACCAGAAGGTATCATAGATTATGATAGATTATCATAGATCATTATAGGACATAATATGATAAGTCATTATAGGTCATAATTACTATAGTAATCTATAAGAATCACTCCAGAATCATTTTGATCCAAGTCTATGATAGATCATGATAGATTATTATGTCAAATTATGAGATCACTTAATCACCCCTTGTGGTCAAATTACCATCTCAATGTATAGTGACTATATATTACATTTTTTTTTGTTTGATGGACATTATAATAGATTACAGTATTAGTATATATTATTATACACGTATATATAAAATAATAATGATATATCATAATAGATAATGATAGATTATACATAATTATCACATGGATACATCCTCATAGATTATGATACATTTTATTTATGCATGATAGATCATGATAGACCTAGGAGAGAGATTTCTGATGATTTCCGAAGAGGAACGTTGGATACTAGGGATTGACAGGGGTTATTTCAAATTCTTGTAGACGTTTGGCAGGAGTTACAGAGAATCTCTTCCAGCTGAAATTATTGAAGGCTCCAAACTTTCCTCCAAGTTGTGGACAGTTGCACCACGACCACAATGGTATCATCTTGAAACTTGCAAACAAAACAGCTCGGACAAGAGATTGTGGAAAAACACAAAATAGCTGTTTTTTTGTGATTTTTTAATGGGCTTCAACCGATGTCTAGTGATGTTGACACATTCGACACTAAAATTGATGGCCAATGGCCTACCCTGAAAAATCAGTTTGCACTAAGCTACCCTCGTCCCATCGATCTGCACCAAGTATCACCAAGTCATAACGCCAAGTTGGTGAATTCCCTACTCTAAAAATAAAGCTTTTTAGACCATTGACTTCCAATTTAAGTGCCTTGTTATATCATGTTATATCATGTTATATCCACAGCATGACCTTCACCAAACCTACCAAACCGAGGCAGTTCGGCACCTAACAGGCTACTGCACTGCAGGGTTGGCGAGGGGGTTTGGATCTTGATGCCATACGACAAACTAGGTAGAATTAAGATATGAATCTAAATCATTTTTTGTGTCACTTGAGCATACTTGAGCTATACGTATACATGTCGGAATAGGATGTGAAAAAGATATTGACGTGAAAGCCATGTCTTGGTTTCAGTGGTGAGCACTTCAACTCTGCACTCAGTCTGTTGTTGATTTGTGGAACAAAACCTTCCATCCATTGAATCGCTGGCAGGTGCGACCGAGCTGAGCAACTTAGATATTCTGACCGACAGAGGCTCAGATTCTTCATGCCACACGCAAGGCTCAGATGGTTTGGTTGGTGCTGTTTCCCATGCAGCAGCTACTGTTCCGTTGCCATGACTTTGTCATCCCGTTCTCCTGAATTTCTCCTGGGGATTGTCGTAGATCTGAGGACACTGATCCGCCAAAGCGAGTTACGCCGAGAGACGCCGCTTCGCCGGAGAAGTGACTTGTGGATGATCCTCATGAGGGGCTTTGTGGAGAAGCACTGCCTCATGCTGCAAGAATTCCTTAAGTCCTTGCCGCCTGTGAGATGTGATTCATTGTGATTCTAGGTTTTATTTTTGCAACTTTTATGGTTTTGACTTCATAGATCTTGAAATCTTGAAAACTTGCCTGAGATTCTGAGATGTCTATTTGCCTAAGGTCTTTGAGAGAAGCTGTCCAGAGGCGCAAAATCGCTTCCGCATTGCGGGGGTACTCAGGTGGCGGTGAATGATTGATTTGTTCTTTTAGCCATGCCATCGTTGTTTCAGGGACAGGTTGTTGGTGATGCCGCAAATCAGCCTGGAATTACAAGATCTTCCAACATTAGTCAATTTGAGCCTTTGCACCATTTTGCATGTCTTTGTGAAGGGCACTGATCCTTGTGAGAAATATCCACCATTGGCTACAAAAAATTGAGGACTCGCTGCTTGCTGTATGTCAAGAAATGTTGAGAATTCAGAACAAGTGGACAAACAATCGGACAGAAACTACAACAATACGTTGATTCTACATCCAACGTAGAAGGACCAGAGATAGAACTACTTTCTCATTTGCGCTGTAAGGCTGTAAGCGCAGCCAGTTGTGGCTTTCAAACGTTTCAAATCAGTTCAAATCACTATTCTGATAGAAACACAGATTGGTGTTCTTGGCCACCTTTGTCATTTCGTACTTTCCTTTGGTGAATGCAGTACAATTTGGGATCGGCTGAGGTCCCAAGAGCGAAACTGCCAGCGCCACTCGCAATGCTGCGGGAGGCTTGCTGGGCACAAAACTCGCAGTTGCCTTTGACAGATACCAGATAAAAATAGATAATATATACTAAAATATGAACCACATGCAACGATTTGGCTTCGCGGAGGTCCGTGCCCTTTGTTTGTTGAAATTTGCAAGTAGATATTGTGATATAACGCACAATCCTGTTGCATCCTTTTGCAACATGTTCTTTCACAGGATGTCCAAAGCGGGACCCAACCAATTCGTGGTACAGCCTCTGGGCCTCAGGAAGCTGTCGCACAAGACCTGGAACAGCCGAAGCAAGCAGCTCAGGCGCCGTCAGGCACGGCCTGCAGGGAAGGATGATGCTCCAATATGCTCAATATCCTTCCATTGTGATAGTTTTGACTGGCAAACCTAGAATTCCACAGAAATCCTACATGCATCCAACCAAAACATGTTTACCATTATCCTAAATGCTTTGTTCGCTTCTCTGATTTCTGGCTTCCGACTCCGCAGGATTGTATGAGCGTGTGCAACTGTGACCTGTGTTTATTTGTTCACTAGCACCCGTACATCTGACCCCCTCACAGCCTTTAAACTCTTCACGATACCCTTACCAACATGTTATTTTGTTATGGTTCAAGATAGAAACACCTCCAAGACTCAAACAACAGGAGTCCGAAGGCTGCTCTTTTTGTACGTACATGTTAATGGGGATCTAGACAACTCACTCCTTGGTCCCATGTTGAAGGCTCATTTTGAGCATGCGAGGGGCCACACAGCGGACTTGACCAGTTCACCGGAATTTGGATGCTCCATCGCCAGTCATAAAACAAGGCATGACGATGACTAGTGATGACCCACAACTTCGCCAAATTGCGCAGTGAAACCAATGAGTTTTCCCTCCGAGACGGCCATGTTGCTCCGAAAAGGTGCATCTGGACGGCTGTCAGTGCCAGAAAGACAGAAACCAAGCGGCAAATTTCAGAGGTGGGCTGTGGGTTTAAGGACTTGGACAAGAAATAATGCGTCGTCGTTTTCACCTGAACAGTACAGACTCATCATCCCCAAAGAATTCACACTATTCACAATATTCACAATCTTGATGTCTGCTTATATGAGACCTCCAACAAAACTGAAGTAATCCCAAATAATCCAGTAGCAACCACATCAGGTGCTGTTAGTTCAAATCCTCCACCTGCACTTCTTGTCCCATTCACCACGCAGCTGTCTTTTGTGGCCGCCAGAGGGTTGTGACGCTCGCAATGTTTTCCCATAATGGTCCCAAAAGAAACTGAACAATTTTGCGGTGCATTCACCAAATTGAATTGACCAGTATGACTATATACAGTATATAATTTTGATTCATTTTGCAGATGGAGTCGAGACTCGGTCTGACACGTGTTCACAAGCTACTTTGCTGATCCAATATAGTTGCATATGATTGTAGAAAGTTGTGTAGAAGTCGGTGAACCGTTTTCCCCCTGCCAAACGGATGGACCCGCGTTCACTTCAGCAGGGCTGGTGGCACGCAGCTTCAATTTCTTCAGATGCTGGAAGGCAACAAGAACTCCAAGGTGCAGCTGGGCATGACTTTGGAGCAGCGTTTGGTCGGTGAAAACTGGCACTTTTACCCACTTTAGTAATCTTCAGTATATATACAGACATGTGTACACCAACTAGTTGCAAAAAAATCATGGGATCTCACTCAAACTCCATTTGCGGTATCCTAAAAAGTATTCCGCATCCACATTGGTCGCTCCGGCGTGTGGAGGCACCTCTGCCAGAGGGCACGTTGCTGACTGAAGAAGAGGTGGCAAAGTATCTTGGTTCTTTGAGCTTAGCAAGCTGCGAGAAGTTTTTTTTGTTCGTTGAAGGTAAGATATGTGATGAATTGTGATGATATGTGTTTTGCCGATCATTCTGGAAATGCGCCTGCAGACGCTTGAAGACGCAGACCGAAATCCAAAATTGTTGGCTCCTGCAATGCCATTGGGGGTACCTACTCGTGGCGACTGAGGCATTCCAAAGCTGGTGATTGTTGGACCATTTTCCAAGGCCGTGTATACGACGTGCCAAACTCAGTCAATCCTGTGACGAAGAAGGTTGACTAATTCCTTCAATCAGGTTTGAAACATGATCGGGTGTGCTTTTGTTCACTTCTTTCAAAATATCTTTGTTAACACATTTTCTTGAGGGGACTCAATAAAATATTCAGGACACCTGGCTGACTCTCAAGTTTTTCATGTTTCCTTCCTGCGGCTATCTGCACGGATTGAGATCACCTTATACATCGATTTTCACCCGGGCGGCAAGCGACAGATCATGCAAGGAGTGGCTCGGTGCATCATTACACAAGGGCTTTTTGGTGGGCTTTTTCTGGGTGCAGCGGATGCAGCGGGATGGGATGCTCAAATGAACATGTTGACCCAGCCTCCTAAAGTCTTTGGCAATAATTCTGACATATTCTGACCATGGTTCAAACCGAGATAGCATTGTTTGGTTTGACCAGGCACCTGATTTAAACAGTCTTTGAGAGGATTCCGTGGTTTCTCCAAACTGTGCGCCCCAAATTGTCCTCAGTGGTCTATGTTGAGGATTTCCAGAACCTTCCATTCAAATCTGTCAAGTCATGATCTGGCAGCTTGATCTGGATACAAGTCCCAATGCAATTTGACACAATCACCTGGGAGCGCTTTGATCAACTTTGCAGTCATTTTCAGGATTCAACGTAACTCTGTAAAGTCTTTTCGTCATCCTGGTCTACAAAGGTCATTGAACCGGGCACCGCAGGGATTAGATGATTAGACTGATTAGACCATATGCAGGTTGGTCTTCCGAAACTTTCCAGCCCATTTTGGACGCTCCCGCGTCCAGCCGAGGCCGGAAAGGATATGACTGCTTTGTTTCAGAAAGCGCATCCCTGGGTCAGTCGATGCCTAAATGAGTCCAGAGAAAAATCAGAACTGGGGCAACGAATCCCAACCATTTGGATGTAGTCCTGAACCCCAGAAAGGCACTGAAGAAGAAAACATCGGTACATGGGTGATGACGAGGATATGCAATATCATCAAGGATATCCAAATGTACTGTACCTACTTGGGTTCTAAATTGTCCATGAAGAACATGTCAGCAAAACAACTCTAGAAGTTGCTTCTCCTGATTGCTGGCTTTATCTTCTCTGACCTTGGGAGTAGCAGATACAATTTGTTGGCCACATGTGGCCTCAAATCTTCCCAGGGAAGCCTGACAAGCTATGCCCATGGTGGAACCGATATGGCACACGGTCTCACAGTCCTTGGGCCTTGCATCTTGATCCACTCACTATTTACATCTACAGTGTCAATGGAGTTTCAAGTGAGGACAGGCACACCATGGCACACCCATCATGAAACATATGAAACTGTAACGGACTCTATCATCTGACAGAAGTGGAGGTGGATTGACGATCCAGCTTTAGTAATTGGTGAGGCATGGACGGCCTGCTGGGCAAGTCTCCGCCTCAGCCAAGGGGGTGCTTTAAATGGAAGGGATGCCCGTTCGCAACGCTTGGGTCCTAGTACTAGTGGGAATTCCTTTGGGAAGACCCCAAGTTTCGCCAACGGCCAATCGGAAAACCCTAAAACAAGACGTTATATGCGACTAGACGGACATGTCTGAGACTCTCCAATCTGCCCTGCTCAATAATGTTGGTCCACTAGCTGTTTGTGGACGATCAGCATGGATGATATTACAACATATTACAACATCAGGTCTCAACTCCTGAAACAACACGCTGTTCATCCACGAAAAAGGTCTCAATGATGCAACGCGCATCAATCTGATGTACCTCCCTGTGTAAGGGCTATTGTGTTCCCTGGGTAGTACAGACGGATCCAGACATCTATAGTACTAGTGCCATCCTCTCCATCAAATTTTGGATCAGTAGAATGTCACACAACATCAACACATATTTAAATATATTATACATATTATTACATGAAAGAACATCTCTGAAAATTGGATTCGCTTTTTTATCGATTAAAAGAAACATATCGCAAGCACATCATTCTGTTGGCCCAGGCTTTGCCTGGGTCCAGTGGCCCAAGCAGGCAAGCCAGCCCAACCAGCGGCCCAGCCCTTGGCCCAGCCGGCCCAGGCTGAATGGGAAATATTGGGAACCACAAGATGTTTCATTTGTCCTTTAGGATGAATCCACGTTTGAGGCTGAAGGACTGAATGGGGGTATACTCTTGTAACATCTTCAAACACCAGATGTGCAGACTCAGAATGAAAGGACCGAGGGTATTTTGCCACCTTTTTTTTGTTAGACCTTGGAACATGCATTCCTTACTGGACAGAGTGAGTGGAGCTGCGGAAACCAATATCATCGGTGTGCAAAGTGATGGACATTGGAAGCAAACTCTAAACTCTGCGATCTCGATCTCGTCATGTCGTCGTCGTCATCATCATCATCATCATCATCATCCCTAATCATCATTCCTGCTTAGACTTTGGAATAGTTACAGTGCCACTCACTAGACATAGTAGGAATATGATGGAATATGTAGAAATGTCATGCAAGCAACGTTGGAAACATGGGGGAAGATATCCGATCCAGAGTAAATTGCCCATGACTGTTGTGCAGGCCGTCGCTACTCCCTACCGCAATCCGCCTGCGGAAGTGCTGTCTCTTTGAACCTGATGACGTTGCGCGCTGCGCATAGCTTGCTCTGTACAGATTCTCTAAGGTGCACATGACATGGCAACGGCCCCTTCATGAATGTTGTGCTTGTACAGCGACCCAAGGAAACAGCAATTGGTATTCTCGCGATTGTTGGGAAGCTTGTGAGAATACGACTGGTCATTGCCATACATGGACTGAGTCACCTTTGAGAGCGATCGGACACCCATTTTCGCGAGCTCCCAGATATGAGATTGCTGCTCAGATCCCAAAAAAAGGGTCAGGATTTCAAGCAAATTGCCTGAAAGAATCATTACGGCGAAAACCGGGGTCGGGTTTTCTGCAATGTTGAAGGGCATGAGTACTGAAACACCTTCTGAGCGCAGCAAACAGCTGCAATTTTGTGCGGACATACAAGTCCGTTGCTGTCCTGGGAGACCATAGTGACACTTAGTGAAAAGTTTACGTCTACGTCCATAGGCAAGGATGATTCTGCCCTGATTTGCCAGTTGGTGGATGTGCGCGGTCCCACCACCGTCCTCGGAAATCCAGAGGAGCAACGGGCAGTGGATGTGGGAGCCGTCAAGCCGATAGTGTGGGGATTCAGCTGAGTTCATCCACCCCAGCCCACGCATTCCCCTGAAACACGGCAGGAGCATGCCTGGTGTATCCAAGGGCAACCTGGGTCCAGGCGCCGTGAACGCCGCAATTTTTTAGCATTTTATTGAAGAGTGACCTCGTCGATCCTTGTCACATGTGAAGACGAAGAGAAGAAGGCCAATATTTTCCTCAGATTTTGAGACTTGAAATCTTGTTGAGACATCGCTCCCAAAAAATTGTCGAACATTCCCCACGGCTAGTCTTCCAGTCGGTTCATTTAGGATTCCTTGGTGAACGAAAGCTGCAAATACACTCTTGGTGTTTCCTCAAGTGTGTGGCTCAAGGGCAGCTTGGACCTCCCACGCGGCATGGACCCTGAGTCTGGCGTCACGGGTTTGCCCGCGCCGGGCACCACTGGTGTCACAGGCCGTACCGAAAAGGAGGAGAATGTGGTGCAGCACGTGATCCACGTGCTGTTGGAGAAGCTGAAGACACTCTTCGAGGTGTGGCTTGTTAGGTTTGATTCATTGACTATGATTAACTTCTGTTTGTGGATGTCTGTTGATGTTGGTTCTTTGAAAGTCCAAGATGTACCTGAAATCCCAGTGATGTTGTGAGGATAGAACATGATGAATTATATGAATAATTATGACATTTAAAACATGTAAACTTCTGTGTTATATCGCTCGAGCTTCAACTGATTTTTCTTTGGCTTGGCTGATCCTGTCCCACTTCTGTGATATTCTGTGCCCTGAAGGCCATTGCGCCAAAAAATCATCGAGAGGTCGGCGTAGAGCAGCTCGACTGCTATGGTGGTGTTGTTGCATTTGTTGCCTCAGTTCTTTAAGATTCTTTAGGTGTTTCAATGATTTTCAATGTCTTTCACCTTAAATTATCTTTGGGCGATTGCCAAGTGGCGTGCTCTCTGATGGGTTTCTCAAAAGATAAATCCCCTGCGGGGAGGGTACTTCACGTAGCTTGATTGATACTAAAGTTACTACAGTTTGCACATTCCAAAAGTGTTTGGCGGCCAAGATTCCGGAATACTGATCCATGGACGTACACAATTACACAACTATAGTAGATCTGAATGTACAAGAATCATCATAGTTCCTGGACCTATAGATGCACCCACTGCCCCGTGCTACAGGAACCGATTCTACTTCGATCAGACAGAAAAGGTTTGGAAACTCCATGGAGGGGAGACATGTCTGCAATGCTGCCATGTGTGGGACATACTTTGGATGGTCTGCCAAGCTCAGAGTGGATGAAGGAAGCCATATCCAGCCTCTGTAAAACAGCTAAAAACAGTGAACCCTTGAACTTTTTTGCAGATCCGGGATGCGTTGACTCAACGCACCTAAGGAGACCGAAGAGGAACGCCGTGAAGCGGAGGCCTTGCGTTTCCACACGAGTCGTGGCTTGAGTTCGGCTTACCACGCACCTGCAACCACTGCCTGCGATGCTAGCAGAGGTGACTGGGGTGCCGGCAACTGGGTGCAATCTGAGCTGCGGCACTGCTGGGAGTTGTATTGTTTCCCTTCAAAATGTACTGTATATGAACATAACCGCCATAGATGGGATGCCAACCTGCCCTCCAAAGGTTTCAATTCAAGCCATTCTGAGAGGCAAAAAGTGAACCGTTTGGCCAAACAGGAGCACTTCCAGTGAATGTCAGGATGACCGTGATATCACCCTGCTGGCGTCCATTGTCAATTTGGCCCCATCTGAAGTAACTAGCAGCAGGCTCATCCAGGGCCAAGAACGCGAATAGGACTCATAGAATCCCCTCCAATCCAATCTACTTTATGTATTGCTTCCATCATGATGGCATGTGATCTTGCTATATCTTGCTGAGGTACTGCCTTGCCACCACCGCCTCCCTCAGCTGGGCCAGTCACTGCTTCCATGCATGGTGCATGTGATTTGCAATCGTCTGCCTTAGCTCATCCTGTCTATGCGCCACAAGGCCTTGGTGCCGTCAGTGCTTCACGGCCAATTCAAAGTGTTCAGAGCGCTCCGCCGCTCGCCAATCCCTTCAGCGCGCCTGCACCCGGCGCACCCAGTGCAGCACCAGGCCTGTCGGGCGCACCGCTGACGTCGCCCTTCGGCGCACCGGTGGCAGCATCGGCAGTGCCCTTGGCGTCGCCGTTTGCAGCGAACATGGCAAGTCAGGGTAATTCGGTAGCGAACTTTGCATGAGGGGCTGAAGTCAGGAAACGTTCTGACGTGGTTCACATGCAAAGTGAAACACAAAAGAGATGGGCAGTGAGATACATTTGGTACTGGTAGCGACTCTGACTCATGGCAAAGCCTGAAGCAAAGGCAGCTTGCTACCAACAATCACTGATTTTCATGCCCCTGGCAATGCACCGCGGAAGATAAATGAGAAAAAAGTGATGCTCTGTGCTGCAGATGTTCAGAATCATTTATAAAATAATTGTAATTACCGATGTCTGGGAGTCTAGCCGCAAAATTTATTGAACATATATGAAAGTGGTGGATGGTACTCGTAGCAGAGTGAAGTTGGAAATTCCATTATCCAGGAGACATGAAGCGACTTTCAGCTGTGCCAGTCGGCTTTATGTCTTTGGATGATCAGAATCCTCAGCACAATAAAGTGTTCAGTGCGTTCCACCCTGGGAATTATAAGACTCGAATTCCTTGGAATTATAACAACAAAACAATGGCCCAAGTCCTGTCCAATCATCACCTCACTACGCTTCAGAGAATTCGACTGTTGCCAAAGGACTCTTTGGTAGTTGAACGATCTATCTCTTTCACCATTTTCACCCGTCGACGGTTTGAGCTTCCCAATTAATTATAATATGTATATAATTATGATATATATATATATCACATTATGTCATCTGAAGCCCTCCCCAGAGTTGTCCCTGAACTTTTGCACTCAAAACATTCCAGTGTGTCCAAGTGCTTCTTCCAGTGGAGCCCGTTGGTTTTTGTGCTTGGGGTGAGGTTCAGGGTCGAGTTTCAGATCACCAAACGCTCGGTGCTCGTTACCTGGCTCAGGTGCGTGGGATGGGGTTCAACCGGTTCAGCCAGCTGGCTCGGAATGTTAGAACTTGACATGTTTCTTGATGTTTCTGAAGAAAACTAGGATCTTTATGGATCTTTTATATTACGTTATTGTTTGGCTGAAGATAGCTCTTGTTTTGTTCGGCAAACAGCTACAATAGCTTTCCTTGGAGAATCTCGGAGAATGATAAAGATGGCAATCCACCTCAAGTGAAGAGTCTTTAGCTGGCCGGCAGCGCCACGACAAGCCATAGACTCTCATGGATTACATATTACGATATATTTCCCGACCCCTGTGCAGCATGCCAGGATCGCCGAGGCCTTGCAAGCCTGAGTGCCATTTCTGCTAGGCAGATTTCAGTGTTCACGACATCCATGGGGGTTCTCGCAATGAGCTGAACATTTCTCCCAACCCTCAGCTTGACCATAGCTAACCTCAGGATGCTCGCAGCGGCCTGGCACTGTAGAGGATGTACAGCTGACTCGGATGCATCTTCCGCCAAGCCCAGAAAAGGTGCTGGGCCGAAAGGAGGTGGAAGAGGTACTAATGGGTTTGGCTTATTTGCTGATCATTGTTGCATATTGTTGCTAACCTATAGAGAATTATAGAGATATTTTGTTGACTAGCTTGGTGCTGCAAGTGTATGATCTTTTTGACCAACGATTTCTGCCGAGAGCAGCTTCCAACCAATGCAGCAGCCATTTCGTTCAAAACTTTTGGATGTGCCACACGCCTTGGTGCTGCGTGACTGATGTGGCTAAGGGGATGCCATCAAATGTTTCCTGATGGCTCCACGACGACAGTAGATGTGCAGCTTATTCAAGGCTGGGGTTACCGGCAGCAACAGACATGAATTATAGCACGAGTATCATAGGATCATATAGGATTATAATGGATTATAGGGTCCAGTGGGTCGGCTAAACCAGAGTTGGGAAAGTTCGAAAGAAGGCAATTCGTGACCCAAGGCTTTGACCGCAGGTTCCCTCCAGCAGCTTTGACTGGACATGTTCGCATGCATTTTCTACTTCTGGATGCAGTCCGCCAAAATTAGGTCTAGTCCACGATGTTTTCTATTTCGGTGGCTTGTTTTCGGATCTCGGAGGTGTTCATCATGTTTTCACGGCACCCCAGGTGATTCAGTGCAGCTCAAAGTCTCCGAATGGGACGACCTGCCGGGCACAGTTCTGGCCGAACGTTCGCTGTTGCGCTGCTGCTGTCGCCGGAAACGCCGCCCTGAAGTGCAGGAATTGAAGCTGGCCGACCTCTTGGGTGCCTTGGGGCCAAAACTCATGGAATCCATTGTGGAATACTGGTGCTACACGTATGGAATGGATGGGTTGCTGGGTTGCTGGGATGATTATTGCTAGTGATGACTGGGATCATTCCCGAAAATTCCCTGCGTTTAGCACCAGTAAGAATATCAATGAATATCATGGAATGACTATGGAAAGTTTGGAATTCCCTCATCTGGACGATCTGGGTGACAGGTCACGTGGTCATGTCACAAACGATCATTTTTGAAGTACTCCTAGATTCTCAAATTTCCATGAATGATCCCATAAAATTGCCCTGATCTCGATTTCTGATTGGGAGTTGTGAAATTGGCATTGGCTCACGATTTGTGTCATTGTTTCTAAGTGATGATGTTGCATCCATCATCACACCTTGATGGCACAGCCAGTCTTCAGCATAAACAGCTCCTTGAACCTGGGCTGATGAAGAAATTGCAGCATCAAATTGGGGAACCAATGTAGCCTGCAAGTTCTGCTGCCTCATCATAAAGGTGTTGGATTGTTGCAATGTCGAAAGAGTATTTAAGGCATATGTTCGGCGTGGTTTGGATGAATGGATGCATTTTCCTGTAGTTGCTTTACTGTATTTTAGTATGTTTATATGTATGTTTATAAATGATATCGACCTAATGAGTAAGTAGATGCAGGCCGACAAAAATTCTCACCGAGGTGCTGTGTTGGACCGCGAAACGGCACAGCTGCGCTTTGTTCACTGCCCCAAGAAGCGGAAATCAGGGCCCCGCGTGCGCGAGGATGTGCTCCTGCGGATCACTGGGGGGCCTGACACCTGGTGCGGTGAGTCGTTTGGTGGATGGGCCTGGATAATGGGTACCCTCTGGTTATGTCAAAATAGCTATTGAAAATGACCATTTATAGTGGATTTTCCCATTGAAAATGGTGATTTTCCATAGCTATGTTAGTTTACCAGAGGGTATCTGTAGAGTCCAAAAAACAACACATCTAATCCATCAGAATCCGTTCGGTGCTCTCAAAAGCCATCGTTAAGAAAATCTTGCTTGGCTTAAATGATTTCGGATTTTGGTGCAAATCTATAGCAAACGATGGTAACGGAGTTCCCGCATTGCCTTGATATGCTGATGAGATGCATCCAAACATCTTAAAGTTTGGCCACCCAATGCTTCCTCATACAACCGAAGCAACTTTTACATATTCCACCCGTATTCCACCCAAAGCCAGGTGTTCACTGCCATAGACCAATTTGGGGGATTTGGAGGTGCTCAAATCTTGCAGAAAGCACAGCTTAAGTCCAGGTACTTTCCTCTGAAACAGCCACAGTTGAGCATGTTGCATCGTGAAGACATTGAACTCCCGCATTCTCATCCACAACGGGAATGAAAAGCATAGTTGGTTGTTTGGAGGAAACTTTCGTTCATAAGCGATGGGCGATGGGATCAACATCAGCACAGTTGCCACATCCTAAGGAAGCCTTGAAAGAGGTCGAAGCCTGGGCCAGGGATGTATCTGGTCAATGCCACGCTGCGAGCCCAACGCCACGGAAATTTCACGTGTTCATCAACCCTGCCAGTGGAAATGGTCAGGCAGAGGCCAAATGGCAAGTGGCCCGAGAGTTGTTCAGGAGCCTGCCGTGGATATCATGCCAAGAGGCGCTTGCGGCAGCTGAACGATGTACTCGTAGTGCTTTTTGGGTGAGATAGGAACGCATTGGGGTATGAATGTGTTTCTCAAAATTGTGGAGCCCCATGGAGCCCCGAAACCATTGACAATAATTCTCCGAACTCCGTGAGCAATGATGGGAGTGACATGCTATTATCCTGTTGTCCCTGTATCAACCAGGTGACCGACAACCCCAATGACAGATCCTTGATAGCCTTAAGGCAGGGGATCACCACAACATTTTGGGGATGTCTGCCCATTGCAGATGTCCCTTGGGGAACTTTCCCAAACGCAATGGCAACACATTGTTCCTTCTTGGCAACCGCAGGTTTTGGACAGAAAACCAGCCTCCAAACGGACTCCAAACCGAACTTTGACATACTTTCCAACTTTCCATCTTAGTTTCAAAGTTCCTGAACCATCCACCGGTGAATGCGTATGATTCACCTGCTGCAGGTGCTGACCACTCGTGCCCGCGAGGCACGAGATGTGGCCGCAGAACTCTCTTGCAACAGCTGCGATGGCATTGTGGTGGCAGCCTGGCAACAGCAACAGGTGCTGCTGGTGTAAATCTTAAGGAATCGCTCGCTGGCGAAACCCAGAATGATCCAAAAAACCACTGAGTTTGGGGGAATGCCTGCCAAGAATCGTAAATGCTGCCACATAATGAGCCAATAACATGCAGCGGAACGTAGGGATTGCAATCAAAGATTATATGATTGGAATTGATGAATTGTCATCGAGGATCCTAAAAAGACAATCAATTCGAGTCTGCTTTGGAAAGCGATTGGTGAACACAGGGGTTGATGTATCCCCATGTTTACTTGTCGTTTTGACCCATGTATCGGGATATATAGGTCACAAATTCCCCAAGTGGAGAAGGCATCCTGAGGCTCCTGAGGAAACTTTTAAACGTAGCCAGACATGTTCAAGCGGACTCCTTCAAGGTCCGCATGATGACTCCCTGATATTCCCTGATCATTCGTCCATCATTTTCAAAACATACTCTTCCAGGATTCCAGGCCAACTATGGCAGCTATGGACAGAGGGACTAGACCTTCCTAGGTCAGTGGAGATGGCATGGTGCATGAAGTCTTCAATGGTCTGGCGAGCCGTCAGGATGCCCATGATGCTCTGCGCATCCCAGTGGGTCACATCCCAGGCTGGAGCTTGTGATAGATGTTTACCATTTGACCATTTGTTTACCATGCTCAGTTTCAAGATGTGTCACTTTGCATTGCAAATTGCTGGGCAGTTTGCTACTGTACTGGGTTTCAGGGGTTCATGAAAGCATAGAGGTGGTTTCTTCAATCTGCCTAGAGTTCGACTCATCCGAGTTCGACCTTCAGATGGTCTTACTCTAAGTCTCCGAGTGCAGAATTCCTAGATGGCGCAAGGTGGCAGTGGAAATGCGTTTGCCAAAAGTATCCTGCATGCTGCTGGGGAGAGCTATGGTGTCATTCATCTGCAGAAAGGATCGGATTGTTGTTTTTTGCCGTTTAGGATTAGGTTGTGTGTGTGTGTGATTGTGTGTGTGCTCTTGTGACCTGAATCTTTCCGTCTTCAACAAGCCCGCCCAATGCTGTCGAGATGTCTGTCAGATCCTTTGAGCCATAAGACAGTTGCGGTCCACTTGGACCTTAGTCATTCTTGATCTGATCTAGAAGCAGTTCTAGCCGTGCATTCATGCAACCCATATGCAAAAAGGTACTGAATACTGAACTGCATGGAATAGAAGGTGCCACAGGCAGTACACAGGTAGGGAAGCTCTCAAAGTGCCTCAAGAGATAGTGAGTTTCCCTACCAGGTCTTAGATGCGGCCTTTTTGATCGCGAAGGGTCGAACCCAACCGCTGGACCTCATGGCGGTGTCACAGCCGCGTCAACCACCAAGGACCCGGTGAAGGGGGGATCTGACCCAAGCATACCCAAACGCTTCTGCACAAGATAAGCACTTCGAAACTGGCTGAGTTCATAAGAAGATGCCATGTTTAATCATTTCTACGGCAATTATCAATAGTACAGCTCCTGGAAATCTCAACTCGATATCTCTTCCAAACCAGCAGTGTCATCTACATGGCATGTCATGAGATTGGACAGGCCATTGCAAATTTTTCTTCAAAGGTGCGCCTCAGGACATCTTTTCTTTCGCTCTCTGGAGCCATTGTGGCAGACATTGATTTGGGCTCTGAATCGCTGCGCTTCTTAGGTGGCTTGCGCTTCCCGGCGACTTGGACCTATCCAGACCTCATTTCAACATATTTTGTAGCTATGGAGCTGACCTGACTCCTTTTGGGCTTTGGAAGTGGCGAGGGAGATTGGGATGTTTCTGCGGGAACAGAAATTTCTGTATACACTGTACGTGTTTCTGGGGTATCCATAAATCAACACTTGGACTTGTAAATCCTAGAGAGCAAGTCACCATCTTTACAGATGCCATATGATGCCATATATGATGCCATCTCCATCTGGATCAAACTTGTTCCAATACTCTTCCGAGGTCTACACGGTGTATTGTTTGCTGAATCCCAGACCACTTTGCGCAGAGATCTCCTATTGGCCCGCCACTGCAAGCACGTCGCCACTGGACTTGTCATCGTCGCCACCAGCTCTGGATCAGCCGTTGCCGGAGGGCCCTTGGGTCACCCTGACCGACAACTTCAGCGTCTTGTGGGCCATCAACATGGCGTCTTGGCGGTTGCGGATTTTGACAATTCAATGAGGAAAGATGCAATGAAAAACTAAATACTGAAACATATACTTGATATATTATATTATATATAATAATCAAGGTGGTTCAGTAACCAGGAATTACCCATCATAATTCATGATTCTTTTCCCAACTAACCAGGTTGAATCATGTGCAGAGAATCCTTGGTGAAGCAACCATAGCCACAGCTGCTATAGCTGGTTAGTCAAGGCCTGGGCCGCCTACGATGTGCACCTTTCCCCTGGCCATGCCATGGGCTCTGGCACCTGGCACTTGGCGCTCCTCCGCAATGCAGGCGACGATTTCCGGAAGCGGCGAACCTCTAACCATTAGCCCCACTAACCGTTAACTAACCTCATGCCTTACTCAAATTGTTGATTGGCATTGATAGGTTAGTTAACGTTTAGTGGGGCTAAATGTTACCTATATATATATACCTATATCCTTATTTGCAGAATGTGCTATTGATGCCATTGATGCTCAACCGGTTTTTTTTTAAAATCTGCCAGCAGAAAATCCGTGGGCGGCTCGCGCGAATCGCGCGAATCGCGCTTGCTTCGCAGGGCGGGGGACGCTGACGAAGTTCATGCTGGGCCTTGAAACTGGGAGCCACGTGAACTTGGACCAGACCGAGATCCTGGAGCCTTGGCTTCTTGGAGAAGGGGGATCCAAGTGGGCCATGGATGATATGGATGGCCATGGATGCCATCTTGCCTTGGCAAATTCTGAAAAAAATGCCTGTTTTCTGCTGGAAAAGATTGGAAAAGTGTGCATGGCTTTTGAAGAAAGCACACAAAATTGGGATCATTTGGGTTTGTGCCAGGAGTGCAAAGCCTTCCGCTTGGTGCCCGCCAGATCTGCAAGCAACGCATCCAGTTCACGCGCCGCTGGGCTTACAGATTTTGGAAGTCCATGGAAGTCCCATAAATTCCAAACACCGTGCAAGTGGGTCTGCTAAACAGTGCCTGCCATTTGGGATAACATTCCACTCCAACTGTGCCTGGAAATGGTCACATCAGAAGGCAGTTGGACCTCCTTCATGGCGTTGATCAGGAGTTTATTCTGACCACACCAAGGTGTGTCTTGAGTCTTTATGTCTTTATTATCTGTAAATATCTCTAATTTTTAGGAAGACGCTCCGAACTAAGCAGAGTTGTTGGTTAGAACAATGTTAAATCATGTTAAATCCATCAATCATCACCAATCATCCAGCGTCCCCAGGAACGCTTCAGTCTGGATGGTGAGGAAGTGCCATTTGAACCCATTCAGCTCTGGCCTTGCCCTGGTGGACAGGTCTTAGGACTGGGGCAGAGATGAAGCCGAAAAAATATTAAAATTTAGCTCAAGATTTTGGGTCAATCATACTCCATTGAGCTATACCATCGATTCTGATGACAATGAAAGAGGGTAACAATGTGATGCGTGCAAAATAGGAACGTGGTGACATGCTTTGCAAGGACCATTGAAACATACATGATGACACACATTCATGTTCAGAGTGTTCACTAGTTTGAGCTGGAACATGTGAATCCACTGATGTGACGTTGCAGACCCTCAAAGCCAAATGTCAATGTATAAGAACCTGCAGGGTATTAGACTTATTACACTCTGGTAATTTAACATAGCTATTGAAAATTGCCATTAATAGTGGATTTTCCCATTAAAAATGGTGATTTTCCATAGCTATGTTAAATTACCAGAGGGTAGATCCTACGTGTCTCATGTTGCAGGAAGTCGTCCCACATCCGTCGTACATCCACATCAGGGTCTCCTTTTCTGGTCACATTTTCTTCGAGGTCCAAATCAATTGGCCACGACCAATTATATCAGAAATGTTCATACATTATCAGAAATGTAGGATCCACCCCCCCTACTCCTGAACCAGTTGGGGTCGGGGATCCAATTATCATAACCATGAATAATTATCGCCAAGATTGAGAATGGCATACCATGGCTGACATGTGCAGAGCCAGGGAGTCGCGACTAGGAGCCCCAAGCGGAGAAGAGCTGGGCGGTGTCATGGCCTCCCTCTGAGCCTTTTTTTTTCTGACGCAAAACTGGCGGTGATGTCAGGTGATGTCAGGTGATGTCAGGATGGTTTCTTAAACCACCCAAAAAAAATCATCCTGAAATCTCTGCCGGCAGATATATGGCAGATATGACAGGCACATGGCACTGGATCAATGAATTTTTTCTTGACCCATGGTCTGGATATGCCTGGACCATATGAGCAGCTGGGTCCGCGTGAAATGGACACCCGATGGCCACTGCCTAAAAGGGGCAGTTGTTATTGGGGTGCCCGTGTGGCCCCCAACACATCAGCTGCTCTACAAATACAGATATAGAATGCTTGCTGGTATGATCAGCAATCAAAGATCAATGGTGATTGATACTGCAGATGGAGGACCTACAGTGTGGTTGTTTTTTTTTTACAAACTTTGGACTTCGCCATTGTTGACTTCCGGTCAAGGTGAAAGGAACAGTCAAGTGTCTCAGGCCTATTGGGCCAACCAAGGACTTTTGTTGTTCAGGACCTCTATCTATGGGTCTTTTACCAGTATTGTAGATTCAGGTTCAAAGCAACTTGCAAAGGCTTCATTCAAGCAGATGCAGGATTGTTTTGAGTACTTTGAAAACGGCCACGGAAAGCGTCTACCTCCTACTTGTATCATGTGTGGGTGTCCGGTGGAAATTCGATCCTTGCATGTATATTTAGACAGTAGTATGAAGTTACTTCTATTCAAGATTTATGGAGTTGAACCTTGAGAGTTTGCATTCCGGAGATGTTCTGACTCGGTAACATGCTCCACTCCAAAGCTCTTCAAAATCCGGGACTATCCCATTCAACCCAATCTCAGAGTACAACTTGTCGTTGGCGTGGAAATATGTCCGGCTGTCACCAAACTCTCCATGGATGTGTTTGCTCTCTCATGGGCTATTAAGGGGTTCTCATCAAGTCTCTTGGGACGCAACTTGCAGAGAAATCCAACCCTCCTTGAATATCCTTGAATTACTTCTCCGCAAACCTGATATTTGGCTCAACTCTTGAGCTGCGGATCATGGACTTCTTGGGATGCGTTTCAAATCTGTGTCAAGCATGCGTGCACCAGAGCTTCAGAAGGAATGTTTTCCTTGATGTTGCAAAGACTTCCTGCACTGTTTCTTAGGAAATATGCTTCTACAATCGCCATCTTCAAGTAATTAATTACAACAATCTTGATGATTGTCAGTCTGGAGCCGTCCACATGCGTGCTGGCAAGTCGAGTAGTCTATACACTATATTATAGCTATATATAATATGTATGTGTATATATATACATACATATAATATGTATATATATATAATTTATATATAATATGTATGTATGTATGTATGTATATATATATATCAGCTTTTGGCACACATCTATTCTCACTTTCACCCCTTTACCATCGGCCTTGCGATGGCCACGAATCCTGATGTCGGTGCCGCCGTTGATTCGATGCCATGGTGTACGATCGCCACTTGCCAAGGCCATCGATGTTTTTTTTTTTAATTTGTAGATGATATATATATATATGTACATATTATATATATAGATACATATATTATATATGACATATATTAATTTGTAGATGTAGATGACAAATTGGGGCCTGCCACTTAAACATGTTTGCAGGCCATCAACGGAATCTATGAGTACATTGGTGCTCACAGTGGTCGGCCATGTTACAGACAGCCAGGGCCTTGGTGGACATGCCAGATGGGAGTTATGGAAGTGGGGCTGTCTGAAAGTCAAGGGTACCTTGAAATGGCTCTGGCTCAATCCTTGGGAAGCTGGTGACCTAGTGGCCCTTGGGGTCCTCAATTCTACATTCTGTGTCTATCGCGTTCAGCCTTAATTCCTGGGGAAGCGTGAAAATAAGTTCTGCATCCCAAAATATCCCAAACTCAACGTTGGGTGTATGACGATCTCAATAGCGAACCACAAGCACAAGACCCTAGTTACCTACGAAGTAACATTGAACAATTGACGCCTCGACGATGAAAAACCGCATGTCTTCCGATGATTGCATGCAGGACCGGAGTCTCCAGCGGCAATTTCGTTTGGTACTGCCAGGCTGCAGGGAGCATGACATGCGCCTCAAGGCAGTTTCACTTTCTGGGTGGTTTTGACATGTTTTGACCAGTGTTGAGCTACCCTGATCGACCTTGTCTCAGACTTGTTGTGGTGGATAACGCTTTCGCCTGCAAAAGAAAATGCGCCACCATGCCCCTAATCAAGCCCTATCCTGACATAGTGACAGTATGAAGTCTCCTGCCATGTGGACCTTTGAGCAGTCAAGGCAGTCAAGCGTTTTGGCACCGGCAGTTAAGCAATGTTTCAGATCGTTTCAGATCGTTTCAGATCGTTTCAGGATGCTCTGGAAGGATCTATGTGGGTCGAATGCTCGGTGGGGTGGCAGGGTATGGATCAGATGGACTGAAAAACCATCCTGCGGTGGCCGCGGCATCCATTCTTTCTCAGTTTCAAACACCGGAAAGGTACCATTATTTAACATAGCCATGGTATAGATGGCCCATAGCAATAGATGGTTTACCTATTAATAGCATGGTGATTTTCCATGGCGAACTGTTAATTATTTTCAGATGGTATAAGATACAGTGATACCATATGATACCATCATTTTTCATATCCACTGGATCATGACTTTACTGAGTTTCAGCAGCTGTTTCCTTGGCAGGTTATCACTCAGAATGAATCTCGTCCTGGTGAGGCGTGTGCATCTCAGGACAGGGGGATACCAGGGGACGCAACAGACATTGACGCAACGAAACCTGTTTGCGGCACTGTTTCAATGCACAGAAACTCATAGAAACTCATAGAAACTCATAGAAACTCAATTCATCTCGCTTCGCAGCAGCAAGAAAGGTAACACGACGTGTCGTGTATAGTGAGTATAGTGAGTATAGTGGTTTTCAATTCTTTTCAAAGCATACAACAGACATTTTGGCTCTTTTGGAAGTAGGAAGCAAACGTTATGAACCCCTTTGATCGTCACGTCTTACACCTTTGAGGCCCGAAAGTGCTGTGGCCAGAGCCATGCACCTGGGCAGATGGCCCTGGGAGGCGCAGTTAGGGCAAGGGAAGGTGAGCATGTCATCCATGTAACTTGGACTAAGCAGACTCTTAAAGTGATTGAACAGGAATAATATGGAATAATATTAAATAGCTTAGCTTAAGTATTATATGAAGCATCTCATGTTAAGTCAAATCAAAGGGGTTCTTGGATGGAACGTGATTAATATCAGTTCGAAGGCACCCGAAGAGATGTCCAAGATTGACATAGATGACAGCTGATAGATGCATTTCTTTGAAGGCATTTGAAGGCAACAGCTATCTCAATTCTATATTGGCGCCTTCCTGGACCTTTTGCAGACGTCGTTTTCTACGCGGTAGGGGCCATGAGTGGGATAGCCATGGATAGCCTGGGTCTGAATCTGATGCCCCAGGTTACAGGCTGGCAAGTCTGCGGCAGGAATGATGCGTTTCTGGAGCAGCCGAGGACCCAAGTTACCACATCTACCGCCCAGCTGCGGTTCCCGAATTGGGATGGGGCCAAGGCCGAAGATGGCCTTCAGTTTGATGTTGCCTGCTGCCGAGCTCATTGTGCAGGTGGGGGTCACCCATTTGGAACTCACTGAGTCCCACATTTGTGGCAGCATCAGGCCAGTCTATGTTCCACTTGTTAAAACAGTCTGGAAGCTAGCAAACTCATGACAACAGTCGTGCCAGCATCAAGGGCTTACATCATCTTATATCAAGGTGTGTCTCCAAATGGCGGAACAATCCTAAGAAACATTGATACGCATCCGATAGACGAATGATAAGCCTTTGGACAGTGGAAAAACATATGATCAAGTACAATCATCACATTATCATTTATAGTCAAATGTGATATATATATATATTATACATATATATATATTATATAGTCAGTATTAATTCAATTAATAATATAACATATTACAACAGCTTTTTTTTCAAACTAACGATCCTAGGCTCCTGCCCTGGACTCGGCCGTGTCCACCTGCGGCTTCCGCCGCTCCGGCTTCGTCCACGAGCGCGTGGCCTTCCGGAGGCGCTGCGTTAGCACCGGCGTTTCCCCGGCGGTTCACCATGGATTTATGGTTCACCATGATGAAGAATGGCTACAAATCATACCTAATCATCAACAAGTGGGTGAATATCACATCTAATCAGATCTAATCTTTAATCATATCAGATCTAATCAGATCTAATCAGATCTAATCAGATCTAATCAGATCTAATCATATCTAATCATATCTAATCATCAATAAGGGTTAATACTGGTGAATTGGTTAGTATTTAACCCATGAAAAATAGTGGTTTAATCAACAAAATATAATGGCTAGCAACGGCTAAGAATGGTTGATGAAGGTAATGTGATGGTTTCATGATGGTTCCATAATGGCAAATGGTCACCCTCTGGTAATTGAATAGTTTGCTGGCTGGAAAATCCCACCTATTTCTGGTGAAGATTTGATGAACATCTGTGAATATATTGATGGTATATACCATTGATACCAACCATTTCTCTTGTGAAATTGAGGGTGTTTTGTTTTTTTTTCTTAAATCACATTGCTGATGAATAGTTTGATGAATTGTTTGATGAATTGTTTGTTGAATAGTTTCATGATATTTGATGATGATATAACACATATATATATATACATTTGCTGTAATCTAATAATCTAATATTATACATTGTACAACGAGTCAAGTTACTCATTGTTTGATTTCATGTTGACATATTGTTATACGTAGGTGAAGTAGACCTTTGTAAACTTATTGGGATATGAAACTGGCCTTCAGCAGTCACGAAAGGAAGAGAGGTAAGAGATCTTTGCTGGCCAATGTCGGGTAATTGCATTGCTTCATTCAGGCAACATCCACAGAATCTCTTGCTGCTAGTTTTGAAGTCAGAAAACATATACCAGGGACTCGAAACATGAATGAAACATATTCATTTTCTCAGACATGAGGCCCTCTTGATAGGAATCATTGAGCAATTTGCATCCCACAATTGCAGCCCGACCCTGCCATTTGATCCATTTGCACCATTGAGGACAGGTGATACTGATGGCGGGTGGCCCTGGCGACGCGACTTGCGCAGGGTAGTTGATGATCCTGGATGCTTTCAACAACCATGACTGATATGACTGATAGCAGAGCTTCAGAAGTTTTGAAGACAGCATCGAACACTTCCCTATTTCATCCTATTTCACATGTCATGAACAATTGCGAATTTGCGATTTTATGTATGACTGGCATTGCATTGGCGAGGACTCTGTGGGTGTCCCACATCCTGTTCCATGTTCAGACCGGATTCCTTAAGATTCTTAAGATACTTTTTTGCCCTCGTATGTTCTCATGTTGGTTCCACACTTGCTTTCTTGGGGTGTTGGGTTGAGGTTGAAAGGGATGAAACAGCTCATCGATCTTTAGGGCTTGCTCCAAACCTTTCCAACTTCACAAGACCAGACCATGTTTTGTGCCTCCTGTCAAAGTAGACCTCTGGACCTCTGCTGTTCATCAGATTTCAGCAAGCGCCTCACCCGAACTGACGAACTGAGACCCTGGCATCACGAGCTTGTGGATCTTTTGGATGCCAAAACAGGCGGCTGTCTGGACACCTTTTAGATTCTATACCCCAGGGCTGTTCAACTAAAGGGCTGTTTTTAGATTTTTACACCTCCCATTCACACTTTTCTGGGTCGACTGTGTACTAAAAAGCAAAGCTAAAGGGCAATCAATGTGAGTGAATAATTTCCCATTACCATGATGAACATTGATTAGCCATGATGGGTCGCTGTGGGTGCAACCCTCCCTGGATCTGTAATTCCCCGCGGAACAAAAAATGGTCGTTCCATGTCGAGGGTTTGGACAGCACCAGCGACCGGACAGGGGCGATGGCTCTTGGCCAACGTGAAGCGGGCTTGCCCAGGTGGTGGTGGCCAAAGGTCAATCCAAAGGACATCCTTTCAGGACGTTTTTTCGCGAAAAAATATTGTCCTCCAGGATGTCGGAACATTGTTTCATGCGATCATTTTTATATTAAACAGGGCATTATATGGTATAGATATGTATAGATATGTATAGATTGGTATAGTATATAGTCTTATATAATTAGTCACGTTCATCCATGTCTCTACCAGCGGATTTCCGCTGGTGGCGCCTCCCCAGGCCTGGTGGCAGTGGTGTTCAGAGCGTTGTGGCCAGGAGACATGGCATGCCATAGACTGGGATACCATTTGGTTATGACGTTCACAGTTTGCCATGGAAAGATCCACCATGCTATTAATAGGTAAACCATCTATTTCGATTAGGGCCATCAACAACCCATGGCGAACTGTTAGTCATAACCAGAGGGTATATAAAGATGTTTGAAGTTTGAACATGTTTGAACTTTGAACACGTCTGAAATGTATCTTCGGTTTGCTATATTACTATATAGTGCTACATTACTATATAGTAGTTGCTCTTCTTCAAGAGCAGCGCAAGGTTTGAAGTCTTTGGAGAGATCTATGTCGGTGCATTTGGATATATTTGGATGCATTTGAGACAACCCTATCTCCGAATGTACTCTTCTATGGCGTAATTGAATCTCAGGTTAATATGGACTGTGGAAGAAAGAACTCCTCCATCCCTCCATCCCTGGCAATCGATTCAGAATGGCAGGAGTATTCCAGATGACGGCTCGACATGGGCTTGCTTCTGGCCTTGGGAGGCTGGACATGTTTTCGCCTGATGTGCACCTTAGGAACTCAAGACCAGGCGGTCCACCGGCTCTTTTCGTTTTTTTTTTTATTTCAAGCAAAATTGAAGAGTTTGTTGGTTTGTCACAAAGAATACTCATCACTCCCTTACAACCATTTGGGTCTACCGGGGGGGTTTGCCCGGAATTTTAACATGTGGGGTGGGGTCGGGTGGGGTGAGGTGTGTCAACGTTGGTGTTCATGTGTACACATGGTACGCTGCTGGTGTGTCATGTGCAAAGGTGTTACGCTTGGGGTGGAGTGGGGTGGGGTGGGGTGGGGTGTGGTAACGTTCGTTTTTATATGTAAACATGGCCACTCGGTACCTCCCAGGAACTTTGAGCCGCTCTAGAAGGCCCTGACTCATAAAGTGCCTGACTCATAAAACACCAAAAAAGAACCATGAACCACATGAACTTGTATCTTATTACACATCTTTTCCATTAGATATTGAACATCAAATTCGCCTCATGCAGCTCATCCAGAATAGGAAGAGGCAACTGCTGCCAGCGCGAAAGAAGTGGTGGCAAAGATATTCCACCGATCCGCAACACGATGCACAAAGTCAAACTCCACGAAACAGCATTCATGGCAAATCGTGTCAAATGGAAACGCTGTAAATTACAGGTGATTGTTGATTTTTCCGCCAGATTTGGCGAAAAACAACTCAAGTTTGGACATTGTCAAAACATTCAATGATCAATTGCATCTGAAAACATGTTATGAAGTCTTCTTGTGAACAACCACATTTTATATGAAAAAACACAGTCAAATCAACACCATGACTACAAGAACAACAAACGGCTGCAGACACTCATGACATGTCGTCCCAGTCGACCTTGTTCCAAGCCGGGCAAACCCCCCCGGCGGAGCCAACCATTTGCAAGATGGGTCTTGCATGGTTCAAGGTCCCTGTGGAGACCTTGACCACCGCAAGAATGATGGCTTCAAAACTGATGGAACTGCTTCAGACAAAAGGATGAGAGATGACATCCATCTACGTCCTTACTTGATTTTAGCCTGCAGATGTATGTCCAGAACAATCCTACGACACTGATGTTTGCTGGAATTCAGGGCTCTCAATGGTGGAGCTGAAACATTTTGATCATATATAACTGGGATTCTTTGCCTAATTCATTCTGATTCATACGTCGAGAATCCAGACAGCTGAAGAACGTACAATATGCAATCCAAGTTTCGGATTGCTGTGATACCGAAACAACGCTAATTTTAACGGGCTTCAATGCACCGGAAAGGGAGAGCCGTACTTCTGAATGCTTCCTCTTTCCTACTTGCGACGGGCAGGTTGAGGCAGAGGGCTGGGAGTCACCAACTGCCTGGGTTCTCAAAGCATTGGGAGGAACGAACCATGGAGTTTGAACGCTTCATGTGTTCGGACCATGCAGGTCAGCGACACTGCTCACACATGATGGTTGGTTTCTTCCAGACCTCCAAGGAAGTATAAGGAAGTGTACACGAGCCTATTGATTTCTTTCTATTTGTTTGAGCCCAGGATGGCTGTCTTCACAATACATGATATCAATTGATATCATGAATATTGTTCATTGACCTTTCACCTGCAAACAAATGCTTGAGCCTAGGCCGACACCATTGGCTTGGAAGATGCTGATGCGATTTGGGCCACCTGGCAGCCTGGCCGACCGGAATCTGCACCAGGCGGTGCCGGAGATGGCGAGACCCAATTCAGACACCTACCGTATGCTAAACCGGAAGCACTTCAGAAATTTCGCGGGAAAGGTGAAGGACAACAGCTGGAAAGGTGAGAGACAAATATCCCAGATGCAGATGGCTGTCTGAAAAACATAGTTTTGGGGAAATGTGTCGTAGCACCCTACGGTTGAATGTTGCTGTCAGCCCACCACCATGTTCCTTCATGGCGAGAAGCAAGGACCAAGTCATGAAGACTCTATAACATTCTATAACTGATGGTAAGTTCAACACATTCAGGGCATTTGCCCTTTGGTTATTTAACATAGCCATGGAAAATCACCATTTTTAATAGGTAAACCATCTATTTCGATTAGGGCCATCACCAACCCATGGCGAACTGTTAGTCATAACCAGAGGTTTTTTTTCACTTTAAATCCATCCAACTCACATGCCAAGAGCTCTTTTCATTGACGGGCCCCAAGGTTCCGAACCGTGACATCGCCGTGCGCTTGGCCAGTCCTGGCATCGTCGTGGGCCAAGCTGGACCGTGATGTAAAAAAACGGGATGGCGTCAATTGATGTCAATTATCAACTGTGAAAATAGGGATAATTGATGTCAATTTTGATGTCATATCAAAATTATCAAATCTGGACGCAGCTGGTACATCTACATTGTCTACATGCACGTGCATACCTGATTATGTATGATCGATATACAGGATGACAGAGTTACAACTAGCCTGAAACATCTGCAGAGCTGCCCCAGAAAACCTTTGTGCTGGTGCTTCATGACAGCCATAAGGCTTTGTGAGAGTCTTCAATGACAGGTCATGGTTTGAGAAGGTACAGAAAATCACATTACGAGTTGACAGATTCAAACCTATTTTGTGGATTTGCAACATTTAGAGATATTTAGGGTACATCTCAAATCATGTATCTCTTAAGTCCTTCACATTTCAAGCAAGCACATAATATACCAGAATTTCCCTCACCCCTTTCAGCATCTTTCAGCTGAGCTAGTGGACAGCTGGATGTCGGCCGAACTTTTGCTGGAAGTTGACTATCAAGGACGTTTATGTGCGGTGAAACATGTGAAACGACAGGTCCTGACCCCTGATTATATGAGAGCAAATCTCATCAATCTCCAGGAATCTATGACTAACAGTTCGCCATGGAAGCCATGGCCCATAGAAATAGATGATTTTCCCAGCTAGAAATGACACCTCCATTTATTTTGGGGATTTTCCATGGCGAACTGTTAGTCATAACCAGAGGGTACAACAAATGCAAATGTCATAGAAATAGATGATTTTCCATGATCTTCCCAGCGACATCAACCTCCATTTATTTTGGGGATTTTCCATGTTGTCCAAGCCTCCATAAGTCCAAAGCCCCGCTTCGCGCACCGGCGATTGGTCCAGGGTTTCTAACTCTCCTTCGGTCGGAGCAACGAATCCTCGTTGCGAGCATCACCAAGCGTGGATGATGACCCAAAAAAAGGGACAACCATAAACAGTGATCAAACATGATCAAAGCATACGGTTCATCATTGCTTCTAATTAAATTACATATAATTACATATGATTAAATATAATTACAACCACATCATTTTGTGAGAAAAACGAGACATTTCAGAAGCATCAGAAGCATCAGGAGCATTGTCATGGAACATATATATATATATAACGGCAAGCAGTTTGTTCTTGGACCAACATTTGAAGAACTGCTGGGGATAGGAACCTCATCCCAGGAGATCTTCGGCGAATCAGTGTCACTCTGGGTGCACAGCTGAGGGCAGCATTTGAAGAAATCCAACTGGCAGTTTGCGAAGGCTTTGGTGCCACGGCTACCACGGCTTGTTCGGAATCCCCCAGACCCAGACACGTTGAATCGGAGCGAGTCACGCCATTGCGGTTTGGGTGGGAGACATGGTGTGGAAGAGCCAGAATTTAAAGGTTGCTTCTGGTTCCAAGAATAACGCCACCTTCATGGTTGCAGGAACAGACAATGTGAATCCAGCGAAACTCTCCACAGACTGGCAGGAGGCAAACCCGAACTTACTCTAAGTATAAGTAGGCTTGGTAGGATACCTCGGCAAGAATATCGGCCCAGACGAGTGTGGACCTGCTCCAAACAGAAGCAATCTTGCAAGTTTGATTAGCCATCTAGAAAGAAAGAGTTTCACAAGCTTCATGGTATTGACATGTTCTGTCCATGTTGCCTTTTGCGTGCCTTCTGAGGGTGACTTTGTCTTGTCATGTGTCGGCCTGTTTATCAGATGGGAGCATCATACCTGCAGCCTTCAAACTGCGCATAAAACAGTTTCTGACAAGAAGATCAAGCAGATGCCTCTTCACATTATGACAATAGATGACAAGAGCGGTAAGCGCTGAGACTAGGTTCGGTAGTGGTGACTAGATCGAAAGTCAAAGTCACAAGATGCACTGAAGTCCATCTGAGCAACCACATTTATTTAATTTAGGACAATTGAACGTATTATTCGGCGGTAAGTAGGGCAGGATCCATTAGCTGTAGAATGATGTACAGGGAACCCCCAAAACCAGGTAGGGATTCTTAGAAAACTATTCGAAAAGGTGACGGCCTGACGGCGAAAATGAGTCAGCACCAGAAGCATTTTTCTTGGACAAAACATGTGTAAAACATTGTAAAACATTGTAAAACAATGTCGGGGGTACTCCTTTAATCTGCAAGAAACCTCCTGTACCCAACACCAGCTCCAGCTTCGCCATTGAGGCCTTGGTGAGGAGACTCTCGTAACTCTGAAGTATGAAGATGAGGAAGGTGATCTTTGCACCATGGATATCTGTGGATATTCCAGTCATTTTTTTCAAGTTGTTATTTCCAGCCACACCTTTCTGTAATCCAGATCCAACTGGTCGTTTGCTTACCCCTTTTTGAGGGAGCATTTTTTGAGAGTCACTGTATTGATACTCATCAAGTCACGCTCATCCAACTGATATGTTGAGATATGTTGAGACACCCCCTTGCTTTCTTACCTTTCCAGTGCCTTTCCAGGGCAGCATCCTCAGGTACCCTTACTCCTTTGACTATAGAGGACTTCCTGCTTCGCCCCATCTCTTGTTCAGAGGAGTTCCACACTCCGCCCAAACTCCTCCTGAGCCGCCGTGGTGAAATGTCATCAAAGAGTTGCCACAGAGTTGCCACAGGCTCTAGAGGCTCTAGACCTGCACAATACTTCTCAGGTGGGTTAAAATCCAGGATGTCTGGTGACCAGAATCTCTCCCTGGTGTCTAGGTTGAACAAATAGACCACGTATGAACATGTGCAATATACTGTAGTATTCCATGACAACGCACCAAGCCGAAATGTATGCGACACCGTTCAGAAGATTATGGATTGAACTTGAACATTGTTCCTCATTGATCATCAAATTCAACATAAGTTTGCATGCATGGATGCATACATATGGATACATATTGTACTTATTTCACCTGAGTAGATGTGTATAGATCCTGGCGTGTTTCTGAGTCTGTATGCATTTGCACGCCTCAGTCTGAAGAAATGCAAACATATGTCATTATGTATGTCTGTGCGTATGTGTGATTATGTGAGAGTGTGTGTGTGTGCACATCCTGTAGATCACAGATTTCAGTTTCACACTTGTCTTGAGAGTACTGAAATCTGAAATCAGTTTTCATTTCGGAAATGTTTTTGTTTGAAGCGATCACGGATCACATCCCTAGGAACCCCCGGGACGGGCCTCTGAAACTGGGACCCTGAACGGCATATATGGCATACCTTCCGTGACTGCAGTGACGGGCGTTCTGCCGGTTCTACGCAGCCTGGGTCCTGTGGCCTTGTTGGCATGTCTCAAGGGGTTGCACGAGAGTGGACGACTCACTCCAGAAATCTTGGCCAGTTTGATGCTGCAATTCTTACCCATCTTTGCGCAACGCGTGCAACGCAAGGTAGAAAAGATGAATCGGAAAGGCCTGAAAATGCGACAAGACAAGAACTTTAAGCCACTGATGCACTTTATCAAGAGACTTTGTATTCATTTCCAGGAAATTCCTGAGACAAGGAACGTTCGTGATGATCTGCAGAATTACTTGGCTGGTAGCGAGGCAGCGCGTCTTGGTGATACCTTGGCAGAACTCTTGCGCTGTTTGGTCGCGTGCAGCTCGCGTTCAACGTTGGCCAGTGCGCTTTTGGCTGTTGCCAAGGACCGTTTAGGGTCGGGGAGCTACACTACTTACACCAGTGGAAAATCCCCTGGCTGCCGCTTGAAGAAAGGCAGTTTCCATTTTCATTGCTGTTTTATGATGTTTTATGAGTATTTACAGTATGAGTTGTACTGTACTTACTGTGCTTCAATTGTACACAATACTTCGAACATCTATTGCTGGTATAATCCATGTCATCCAAACTCGTGCAGCACCATGGTACTCCTACGTTCTGGACGTTCTCCATCCCTTGAGGATATCCTCCGAGTCGTGTTGCCATGTGTCTTTCCTGAGAGCTTTCAAGACACCAGACCTTGTTCCGAGTGGGCTGCCATCCTTCTTGGCGCCCCAGTTCATGGAGGCATCGCATGTGCCCTGTGTCGGCAGCAGAACATTGTGGGGCCGCGCTTCGAGGGCCAACAACATGGCGAAGGTGGCGAAGGCCGAAGTTTGTGTGGACACTGCTTTGTGAAGGAGACAGTGAAGGGGAAAGCTGATGATTCCAGTGACCTGCCAGCAGGCGTTGCTGAAGTTTCAGATTTACCGTGACGTGCCCATACCTAGGTAATCGATAATCGAGATATATATCGATATATATACATCGATAATTTATCACACACGACGTCCCCTGATATCCCCTATTGCGCAACGCATGCTGCGCAGCATCATGAGGTTATACGTGCCGCCTGGCTCCTCTTGGTTATGATGCAGAGGCGGCACTAGGAGATATCAACAGCAACTCACTTCCTATGGCTGCCTTGCTGGCCATGAAATATCACCCACTGGATCCATTGGTTTCCGCTCCTTCGCCATCTCAAATTCGACCTGGGAACTTGGAGTTGGTCCACTTCTGAAATGCACGCCGCACAACCCAAGGACACCCAAGGTTCATGTGGCACCTGCATGTAAAGACAGTAGAGCAGGCGCCATTTAAGATAATTGTTGGTTTGGAGGCCTATGGATTGGGCACACTGATTCCAGAAATTCCGATTTCATCACCTGAGGGGGAGACTTCGGAGTCCTTTTCATTTCCAGGACAATTTATCACCATTTGTCCGTTTGTGCTTGGTTTCTATCCCCCATGCCAAGTGAAGGCAGCAGTTGCAGGTGCGGGGACTTGTTGTGATTCAAGTGTCCATCAGGTGTGGCTAGGAATATGTTTAATGGTCCATGTTTAACTCCATTTTGCTCAGAGCAAATATAATTCATCAAATCGGCATGTAAAACCAAAATAAAAATGATTGTACATGAGTGCACTGTTTAAGTCCAAGCTCGAATTAGATTCTGGGCCCTTTCTGGGGCCAGAAGTCAAGACACGCCATCTTTCACAAAGTTGCCCTCAAAACAGTCCGATGCAGCTTCCATTGGGCGTGGGAGGATGGAGTTTGACAAAACCTATTTGCAGCAACTGCTTCAATCTTTGTGAACATGGACTATTGATGAATATTGAAAGATGTCGAGATCAAAAAGTTCAAGTGAGAAATCACAGTTTCCATGGGCGATCTATGACAGATTTATCAGAGTTATCAGATTTGTTGTGACAGATACCCATCCGTTTCACAAGCAGAGGCTGTACCATGTTGTACCTTTATGCATCTTATATATCTGATTTGGCTGCCAAGCTCTTGGCAGGTTGGAGGCCTGGGGTAGAAGGCTTCCAGGATTCCAGCGCTACTTCCACCAACTGACTTGTTTGTTGTTGACCATGTTGAACGGTGTTGTCAGTGGATTCGCATGCGCGGAACGGATTGGACACATCACCTAAGATGTGGACTTCAACGGTATGGGATTTCCTACACAAAAGATGCCAAGGTGATCGGAACCGTGGAAGACCATGGGGCGCCTCCAGTCATCATCTGCGGATTCTATGCACTGGCCTCGGCAATTCCAGGGGCGTGAGCGCACCATCGTGCCGTCGTGTTGCTAATGCCACCATTGCCACCTTCATCAGTCAAAGCACCAAAATGTGTTTCGCGTGCGAATCATTTCGAATCTGGGGTTGATTCTGCTCATTCTCTGGTTATCCCATGGCCAGTGGCAACGCTGATTTCCCAGGAGCCACGTGGCATGGCCAACGGACGGGTGTATTACGTGATGGTCCCAGAGGACGCTGTGCTGCGCTGCTGCGCTGTGCAAAATTCATCAAAATTGGGGATGACTGTCACTCCCATCTGGGCTTCGAAAGATAAGAAAGTCTTCAGGGATTCGGCTCAATACCTGAAGCTGTGCTGCAACACCAAGGATCCCAAGATCCCATGTGCATACAAAGTATGTGCTCGAATCATGACTTTTCAGAATATTTCAGAGTGTGCCATGCGAAGTACAGACATTAATATGAATCATATATGAATATATAGTTGATATATGTTGATATATTTTGATGATTTTGCGCATTCTTGAATTAATCAACTAGTTTGGTCAGTAATCATGATTGCTGAACATGGCTTGAAACATCCTATTGTCTTACACATCCAGGGTATTCCAGGGTCGCATCATCCCACATTTGCAATGGCCCAGCAATCTGTCCAAACTGCTTGGATCCGCAGCGAGGATATCTCGCTGGAGAAGAGTACCGGGCCAATGTGCCTGTGGTTTGCGGAGGACGGAGACCGCAGCCGAATCTGGAATGGGAATCAAGGAGATGACCCCCCTTTGTACGTACATCTTTGTACTTTGTACATCTTTGTACTGCATCGGCTGATGAGTTTTTCTTTCTCTGGCAGGACATGCCATGCTGTGGCTAGTTCGATTTCTTGCCAAATTAGTTGATGCCAGCAGCCATTCGTAACTCCCTGGACTCCTCCGCCTTCCTCCGCCTCCGCTTCTCTGGGCTCAAAACAGAAGATCGGTTCCAACTTGGCCATCGCTTACTGATGCCACGCCGCGCAACTTGGACGACTTTCAGAAGCTATTCATAGCTATTCAACAAAGGTGAAATCTTTGAGCCGATTGGAAAAAATCAAGACATGTCTTGTGGTGTGTTTGAGTAACATCTCCAACCCCTTGCAAAGAGTCGTATGTCACAGAGCTGTGGGTCTCCATCGAAGTGCTCCAATTTGAGTCGGATGATTGTGGAATATTGTGGCCGAGGCAAAAAGGTGCCACATTCTTTGCATGAGTGCAGTGGCTGCCGGGCTCGTGGCAAAAAGCCGGCTCTTTGGGGCATCCTTTGCCGGCGCAGCCCGTGGGATTTCAAGCCGCAATGCGCTTAGGCCAGGAGGTGACTAACTTGCAGAGAGCGCGCGGTGGCAGGTGATGAACGCTGTTCATGAGATCTCAATCAACATTTAATGATATGATACAAGTACTTCGAATTTGACATGCACATCTCAGCACGGATGGCGAAACGTTAATGAAGACTGTGCTGCTCCTGCTAGTGACGGGGGTGACAACACTTGACTTGATATTTTTGGATGGTTTCTGTATGTTTCTATGTGTTTGTGATGTCCACCAGGGGCATCTGGCTCTGGCTCCAAGGCCGTATCGATGTGCTCTCCAGGCATTTGGACATGGCCCCCGCCGGGCTGAAAGGCAGCGGGGCACAGATGGCCAGTCGCCGTGGCAAATCCCGAGCCGCCATCGTGGCAGCCGCCACGGCCGCCGGCATGGCGGCAGGAGGAGTACTTGTGGCAGATGGACCGAAAGATGCTGAGCTGATGCTGACAGTTGAGCCAGGCAGACAAGTTGCAGAAGTGTATTCCATGTTTTCAACGTATTCTTTTTTTAATCATCAGAATCTGTTCACTTGTGATGAGTGCCGAATTGTTTGGCATTGTGGGGGAGTTTGAAAATGTATGACTGTTTCTAATGTGGGGAAAAGATGTATCTGCACAGTCTGCGTTCGAAGTTTTGCAAGAAATCAATGATTGATGTTTGACAATGAACCACACAAGTCAAGAGGTCCTCATTACTGAACTGTGGCTGTTTGGAGCTGCTTCCAAAGAAGATGTCTGGAACATGGACATAGCTTGATTCCACGATTTCATTTGCAAAGGGTGAATTGTCTTAATTACAGTGTGACCAGCTCTGATAACTACTGTTATCGTGTCAGATACGCAGTAACTCATAGCCCTCCACATGGACATGCAACCGATATTCAACCCATAGCTGGAACACACACACACATATATATAATATAACTGTATATTTTAATAATATATTTATTATGTTGTTATGTATATTTATGTATTTCTATGTGGGTAGTACAGCATGGCTATAAAGTCCTTCTGTGTCAACTGCACCAAGGAAAAGGAGCTCAGCTTCGCACAAATTGCCAAATTGCCACGTCCAGGCTGGGATGAGGATAGTTTGTCATATTGGTCATGACACCATAGCTGGTTTCAATGGATTGGTTTAAGGGAAAATCTACAGGAAACCATAGATTTTCCCATTAAATATGGGGCTTTCCTGTAAATTTTCCCTTAATTCAATCCATTGATGGTTGGAAAACAGCCACCTTCACTAGACAGATGCTGGTTGGGCCACGATGGACTACCCGGACTTCCCGGACTTGTCCCAGGTTTTCAGACGATCGGCGCTTCAAGCTTCCTGCCAGATGGCTCGCACGTGCTCTATTTGAAGCGCCTTGGAAATGTTGGTTGCGGGAAATTCTCTTATCTTCTAGCGGTTGTTTGTTTGTTGCCCCGCCAAACGAACAAGGTCCAAGGTTTGCTCGTGAATTTCAGTCAAAGAGCAGATCTCATCTTGCTATTGGCTTTCAGTCCAATCTTTCATGTCATTCTGTGTCGCATTCTTGCATGGGTTGAACATTGTTTTTGTTTTTTTTTCACGAACTGACCAGATGTCGACTCAACTGTTGATTCGAACATGGGGACTCTGCAGTATGACTCCAGGAGTTCGGAATACGGAAGTTTGTCGCGGCAGCTCTATGCGACGGATGTGTCAACTGGAAAAACTGTGGCTCTTGCGTGTACACCGCCGGGGACAGGTGCGGATGGAGCTTCTTGTCCAATTTTCCAGGCAAATCGCGGCCCAAAATATTGGGCGAATTGGAAGTTCGATTCCTTCCGATTGCTTAAAGGGACTGATTGCTTTGGAGGGCCAGAACTGGAGGACTTATGGACACTTGCTGTGATCCCAGCACTGTGAAACACGCTGCTGACAGGTGAGGAGAAAGAGCTCTCCCTTGAAGAGAAGCTGCGCAGAGAGCGAGCACGACAGATGAACACAGGCACTTCCAGAAATGACTCAGAAATCCATTGAAAAAGGTGGTAGGAATCGCAGAGTGAATCATATCATGTCATATCATATCGTCATGTCAACATGTTGGTTGGTGTATCATATAGTGTCCGAGATTTTTTATGACTCATGTGGTCATGCATTCCAAGCTTTCTGCCTTCCAAAATGTGTAAAATTCAGCTATTCCAGTATATTCCAGCCCCTAGGCTGGTGTTTTTTCCTGATTTTTCACAGGTTCTGATCACATCCATTGACGGAGTCTTGGAGCCCAGTTGATCTCGGCAGGTGTGACCTCCTTCAAGATCGCCGGTAGTGGCCAGGGGCTTGTGCTGGTGCCAATGGGAGGAGATTTCTTCATCCAAACAGAATTGTGGCAGACTGGATGCAAAGATGAGTCAAAATGACTCACTTGGCAGCAGTCATCTGCAATTAATTTGTTGTGATTTCGTGATTTTAGTTTCACGATCGATGACATCTAGTAGATTTTGTTTGACATTTTAGGACATTCAATGGTATATATTCTTCATTTGAAGTTTTCCCAAGACTTACCTCCCCCAACTCAGCAGCTTCAGGAGCCTTGTATGTCCGGGAGGGTATTGAGGAAAAGGCAGAACTGAAGCGGCTCTTTGACCCCTCCGAGTTGGGTTCTGGCCCATTCATTGATCCCCAGATTTCTGACGATGGATCGCTAGCTGCTCGATGAATGGCGCTTTGAGTGGTGATGGCTGAATTGTAGACATGACGATGTGATAAGGAATGATCAGGAAGGCTAACAGATTTGGATCTTTTTTTGGGCAGTACTGTCCCTAGCTCACATAGAGTTTATGTGGGGTTCATAGCCTTTCACCGCCGAGAATTGCATCCAAAGATGTGTTTCCTCACTTTGGGAAGCAGACTGCAACAGAGTCATGCATTGTTTAGTGCTCTTGCAATGTGTGTGTGTAACATCTGAACAGATGTAAAACTTCTATTGTTCTCATCTTTTCACATTTGCAGGGGGGGGCAGAGCACAGTGGAGACTGCACCCAACGAAGCTATCCACTTGTGCTGGAAGCAGAGTCTGATCAACTCTGTGTACCTGCAGAATCTGGTTTGAACTGTTGAACAAGCTGTCTTGTTGCTGCA
>Ga0126342_10000071_pt1 | contig 59904 bp, 24 predicted proteins | sample Cyp1metagenome_FD_92528 | JGI IMG/M metagenome (GOLD analysis project Ga0126342, IMG submission 92528) | Coral microbial communities from Lord Howe Island, Old Settlement Bay, Australia - Cyphastrea 1 metagenome | ecosystem: Host-associated > Invertebrates > Cnidaria > Coral ...
CTGGCCTGCCAGGGGAGCCTGAGGAACTGGATGCATGGATTGATTGTGCTGCAAAGGCCAGTGCTGCAATCCGAGCCAACGCACAGCGGCTCCCTGACTTCCAGAACCTTTAATTCATTGTGCGAGTTCGCAGCAAGGGTTGACCCCTTTTGTCGCGCGAAATGAAAAAAAAAACCATAGCTGGTTGGTGGTATACCTACCCCTCTGAAAAACATAAGTCAGTTGGGATTATTATTCCCAATATATGGAAAAATAAAAAATGTTCCAAACCACCAACCAGATAGATTTTCCCATGAACTATGGGGTTTTCCTGTCAACTTCCCCTTCAACCAATCCATTGACCAATTCAACCTGCTCAACCAAAGAAAGCGTTAAAACACTGCAAGCACAGCTGCAAGGCCTAGTCCCATCAACTATAGGGTCACATCACCTCTCTGTTTAGCTTGCTTCTACGTGTTGCGGCATATGGAAGTTTCCCAAGTCATGGGGGTATCCCAAATCATCCAAGTCATGGATGACCATTTTAGTAGTGAAACCCATGGAGGCTTTTCGATTCCGTATTTTAAGAAACCCCATATGACTACCATAATTTAAGATCATGCCTTATAAAATACAGTCGTTATACATTATGAACATAAATCGATCGTAAATGGCCACATGTGACGGCCATTTTAGCACAAACCATCACAAACCCAAAACATATTGTTATATCCCACTCATGTATTAAATTTGCTATATGTATAGATCCCAATGATATTAAGTTCTTTATATATTTTATATCACATTATAATCTCCATTACGGTATATATATATATATTTTTTTTTGTTGATTATACTACTAATACATGTATGCTATACAAGTTATATATATATTATGATCTTGTACAATTAATACTATTTACTAAGTATGCTCGTTATTGAACGTTTTTCTTGGCTAGCTCGTTGATCTGTTTTGGCCACCCGAGTGGCCACTTCCCACCTTGGTGGAGTTCGTGGCATCGTAGATGGCTACGGCGCCAAACTCGCCGCTGATGTAGCTGCTACCTGTGGTTAACACACTGGACATCTGGCAAAAAAACATGCCTGGGAAACAAATCTATGGAAATCTGTGGGAGAAAAATCTGGGAACAAAGAAATCTAAGAATCGTAGAGAAAAAATCTGGGAAATCTATGGAACTCTGGGAAGAAAAAATGGGAAATGGGAACAAAAATATGGGATCAACAATGATTAAACATGATTAAACTAATATTAAATGATGAAATGGTTAGTAAAACAGCGCGTAAATGGGATCAAATTTACCCGTAGTTCAACATGGCATATACCAGTACCTATCATTTGGGGCCTGGGGCACCCTCGTATGGTTATCCAGTTGGTGGATATCCAAGCTTTCTTGGGCAAGCCATCTTCTATATATAATAGATTACAATAGATGATGTAAAAGAAATCAAACATCAAAACAAACCCATGCATCCCTCTAAGTTTGATTGTTTTCTACTCCTGATGGATATAGCTATCAAACCGTTGATGCCTAGAAACCCAAAGATTCATTGTATCTCGGTACGTCCCCATGTGGTGAGGCTCCATCCGCCATAGGGTCCACCGGAATCAATGGCCTATCTGCAGTTGAACATGTTGTCTCTTACCCAGCAACAAATCAAATACGGATATATTAAACATGTTCTTGGGTAAACAACCAATTCTGGGATGGTTTCTCGCCGATGTTCGCAACCACCAATTCTTTGACTATTTCTTGAGTTCTTCTTAGCGAAGTTCTTGGCTTTGCAGGTCATTTTGGGCTTCATCATCCCCAGGAACATCCAGGAACATAGCTGAAACCACCAACAACCCCAAAAAGGGTCGGTCAATTATGTATGTGTTGAGACCAGCAATCAATCTATATTTAGAACACACAGAATTATACCTAGTGCCTCTTCATTACCATCTTTTTTGTGGGTATAAGAAAAAAACCTAGCTTAAAAAAAAAACTAGGTTTCAACTGTTTGCTAAAAATACGCCATGGGGCGGTACCTTAAAAAAAAAGGTCATTGGATGTCATGATGTAGCATAACCTCATGCGTTGTCACTTGACTCATGCATGACAAATGGTTCACACACACACATACACATATACAAACACGTCACAGGATCTCTACTCCACCATGTTGCAGCACAAGGTGGAAAACCATCTAAGGATCCAAGATTAGCTTTTGTCCGACCCCCAAAAGGTCCCGGGGCCCTGCACGAAGAGATCCAAGTTGTTCTGAATTTGCAACAACGCATACCAGCACCAGCTAAGTATGTTGTCAAAAGTTCGGTCCTTATGGGTGATCATACGGACGTGACAGTGACTAAATCCATATCAAATCCAACAGAACATCAACAAAACACAACAAAATGAATGAGAAAAACCTAGGTTTGTCAGAAAAATACCCATAATTGATTGTGGGTATTTTATGGGAAATTATGGGTAAATTACGGGTTGATTGCGGGTCTTTAAATTATGGGTAAATTACAGGTCCAGATTATGGTTATTTTTTATATTGGTTTCGGGTCAGTTACGCTGCATTACGGCTGAATATGGGTTACGCCGTTACGCATCAAAACACATTGTCACATAGGTTTTTCCCGAGTGATTATGGGTAATTATTCTTAATTTTGGTTGCGGTTTTTCTCCATAGATTACGGGTGGTTACGGATTAGGGGCAACTATGGGTAGAAAAGGTTTTAATGGCCTAGGAAGCTAAGTTCCCAAACCTTAGGCTCTATAAAATGTGACGTGTTCACCTTGGGGTCAGAACAACAACGTAATAATGTTGTTGTTACACCCTTATCAGCCCATATAGTTGGTTTAATACTATCTTTTGGGTATTTAATTTGGTTTATATTGCAAACGCCCTTTTCATGATTGCTAGTCCCATCCAAGGTAAGATTTATTGGTACCGTAATGTTGCGGTCGCAGATCTTGTTAGGTCGATTTCAGCCATATTCTACCTATTAAAAGTCGCCTAATCAATCTCTACTCAACTGATCGCAGCGTATTTTAGTTTTGTGATCGGAAAAGCCCTGAACCACTTGGTTTCAAGCGAAACTCCAGCTTTCTTGGATGAAGCAACCCATGAATGGATACCTATTGAACCATTTCCTACTTCAGCTTATATAAAATCTGAAAAGTTGGGGTTTGGAAAAAAGGCTACGTTTTTCCAAGAAACCTAGGTTTTTTGTTGACAATCAGAAGAAAAAACTATGTTTTTTCATGTTCAAACCTTAAACACATAGGTAAAAGGTTCAGTATGTACATATATATATATAATTATATATATACATAATTACACACTACAAAACCCCTTTGATATACACATACTTTATGCACAAATCCAATGTTTCATCCAATATTTTTTGCTGGTTGATTCCCAAGTTGTGAAATATAACGATTATCAATGTGGCGCCGGTGAAACCCCTATTTTTTGAAGGGTTTTCACCTCTTTCTGGTGAGGAGATTGGTGTCCTAACCGTCCTTTTGCGGGACCCCCGGGGTCTCGAAGACGAAAATCGACAAGAGACATTTGTCAGCTTCCGAGTTCTCCCTGGGCGTCACAGCCCAGGATTTCGCAAGAAATGGAGACCAAAAGATGCGTGGATCAACAACATACGGTGGATGGTTGCGAAATCCTGCACCAGTTGAAAACGGTGCTTTATCCCATGATTTATAGAGTTTCAACCGTCCTTTTGGTGGTGCAGGATTTCTTCCACCCACCCTATGTGAAACAACATATGACTTGAAACTGACATCAACTAGCCATCAACATTCATCGACATGGTTGATTCAAAGTATCTGCTCTTTGGAACATGTTGGCCACCTCTCTGATTTGGTACACATCTCTGCGTGTCGCAGAAATGGATGAACATAGTACTAGAATGTACTAGATGATATGTAATGTAGTATGTGCCATGGTCAAGTTACGTGGAATTCACAGGGTAGGCTCATACAACTATCATGAGATTCCCTATTCACGGGGCATGATCTATATGGCTTTGCTCAATGGTGGTCAACAATCTCACACTTTTTGTCGCAATTTATCAGATGAAGCCATCCAATTTCTTGGGGACCTCAAACCTTCAGAGAAGCCCATAGTCTCATGGCCAAATTCCTTGAGCCGCAGCGAAAAAGATCCCTCCCTCTCCGGCAAAGCCACAACATTCATACATGAGTTAGCGTTTGTTGAATTGGTAATGCTACTGGCTATGATTGCAAGTATATGGGGGTTTCATGGGGTTTCCATGAATGGAGGTACCCCAAAATGGATGGTTTATGATGGAAAATCCCACTAAAATGAATGATTTCAGGGTACGAGTACCCTCCATTGTACGAACGCCCCATGTACATACATATATATATATACACATACATATATATATATATACATACATACATACATATAGATGATATATATATATATATATAGATGGAACCAATTGTCTCCAAGCGGCGGCGCGAACTTGCGTTTGCTCGCTTTTCTTGCGGCCATCCATTCACACAAATCCTGGAGGTAGGGATCCGGGAATAGATCCAGGTTGAATTCAGCCATCAACAGTCTATAACCTGGATGGAATCATGAATTTATCATGGATCTATTCTATAATCTAACTATTCCTGAATAAATCAGCTGATCATGGATGGAATCCAGTGACACCAGGCTAACTATAACGAACAATGTCTGTTGCGGAGGAACAAGCAACACCCGTTCGTCGCGGTGTTCCCAAGATTTTCCAAATGTGGGCCGTGATTGGGTCCACAATCTGCGGGCAAGACACACTTACAGCATTTTCTGAAGCTTGTCTTCCTCAGGCAGATGGGCTGAGACAAGAGTCCAAGGGTGCTAAAGCTCTCAGGGAACCGTGGGTATCATCACCAAATAGTGGTCCGCAAAAAAATGATTGTCTGGGTTCGTGTGAAAAGATGGTACCCATTAAATTTAGTGGCTTTATACTTATGTTCCCTCTTAATCTCAAAATACAATTTTGGGGGTATTTGCCATTTTCAAACAGATCCATAAAATGTCTTTTGATGAGTTAAATGATAGATGACCTTGAACCTGACAATTCCCATCTGTGTCCAACTTATCGATCTCTTGGGCTTACAAAATGTTCCCAGAATTTCCCAAACCCCCAAAGGGGGGCACTTCTGCGTAGCATCACAAAGGGAATGAAAGGAAGCCAGAAGGATACTCCAAAGTGGCAATGTTATGCAATGTGTTATGTTTGGGAGAAGGATAATGATTAAACAAAAACATCTAAAATCCATGGGATTCCATGGTTTTATCCATGATGTTCATAGAATGCCCACACACTTTGTGCCACTTTCACCATGGCCATCCCATGCCGGTAACGCGGTAACGCACCGAGGTGCGTAAGGCCTTCGCTTCCACATTGGCTTCATCGAAGAAGGTGGCTTTCTGAAACTTTCCGTCCACCAGTCTGGCCGAAAACCCAGGGGACCCCCTTCTTCCAGGAGGGCCGAAAAAGGGCTTTCTGAAGCACCAGGATTTTTTCACAAACCAAGGGATCCAAATACTGTATTAATTATGTGGGTGTTTCGGGTGACAGTAGGTGTTTAGGGTGAATATGTATACCTCTAAAGACCAAGTACACCTTTGTAGAAAGGTCAGGTTGCTTTGGTAAGGACTTTTCGGTGACGTGGCAGTGCTGAATGGATGTTGATTCCCCAAAATTGGTAAATAAATGCAAATAATACAACGTGAGGCCCCCCAGTTATAAGTTGGTTTATAAACCCCAGTAACTGTAGTTATAAGTACCATAAACCATAGTGAAATTGGAGTTATGTTCACCAACTTAGCTATCTTGGGGGCCTCACATTGTAGGTTTTGACCCATCCAGAAATGGAGGAGTGCCAAGCTAAAATCAATCCATGTTGCCACCTGGTGGTATGTCCCAAGATCCACCATGGACTCATGGCACCAATCTTCAGCCTCCAAAATGCTACCGAAGCCTCCATTTCAACAAATTTCAGTATATTTCTACGCATGTGAAGTTTCAGCGGATACTGTACCTAGACCTTCCATTTGTAGCCATAAAAATGGGACAAAGGTCAAAGTGCCAAAATCATGGGCATATCCGCCTCATTGTTCAAGGTACGAACAGAGGGTCTAGGTATGGATCAAACTCCACTTCCTCTGGTAGTCTCCTCTGGTCCAGCAAAGTGCCTCAACAGGTATTCACCGACATTGAAGACTTTGCATGGACTGCCGTAAAAGAAACCTGTCAGCGATCACGGTTCCGTGCCATGTTCAGGCAGCGCAATTGGGAGCCCAATATCAAACGAACAGTGGTATGGGTCAAGCAGTTAAAAGCCTGGAACCCAAGTCTGACAATCCCAAAGATGTTGCCCAAACACACAATTTCATAAGACGGGATGGCCTTTTATGGGATGGGGGGACCTCCAGTTCTGTTTTTTCTTTTATAAACCCATGTCTGCCCAATGCTGTCGAGCCACTGATGTACCTTGGCGGCAAACTGATTTGATGGCAGCGATGACAGCACTGAGTTGCCACTCAAATCCAATGGAAGCTTGAAGTTTGAGGCATCGGTTTTTACCCTCTGGTAATTTAACATAGCTATTGAAAATGGCCATCTATAGTTGATTTTCCCATTAGAAATGGTGATTTTCCGTAGTTATGTTGGTTTACCAGAGGGTACCCCTATCAGTGTTGTTTATAAATACACCATTATATTCTTTTCCTATGATATTCCCATTCTATTATGCCCAATGGAAAAAAACAAACAGTTCAAGCTCCAACTTCTCTAGCCCTGTTCAGGCGCTTGTTTCTTTTCCACTGAACCTATAGCCTTTTCGGACGCCGACCAAGGTCAGGCCCGTGTTATGGTGAACGCCCCCATCCATCGTTTTCCATCTATAGTTCCATCGTTACAAGGTGGTGCCCCCAAGATAGCTAACTTGGTGAACATAACTCCAATAACTATGGTTTATAGGTGATATATCTATAGTTAATGGGGTTTATAAACCAATTTATAACTAGGGGGCACCACCTTGTATATACCCAAAAGAACCCAACCACCTAAGTTATGCACGTCGACTTCGCCAAACAACGGGTGCCTCACCTTGTGGAAAGGTGAGATTTCCAGAAGACTCTGATGCTGCCATTGTTTGTTTGTGACTCTTTGTGTTTGAACCAAAATACTTTAATCCAAAATGTAGAAAAGGGTTGCATGTTCACCCCTTATTTCTATGGTGACAACATAGATGATGTGTACATATATATATATATAATGTGTATAAATATATATATATATATAATGTATATATATATATATATATATGTACACATAAATATGTATTATATTATATATACTATTAAATATATATATATCTGTATATCACATATAGTATATATATATATATATAGTATATATATATACACTAAATATATAGTATATACATAGTATATATATATACATAAAGTATGTAGATACTATATATAGTATATATATACTATATATATAGTGTATATATATATAGTATATATATAGTGTATAAATATATAGTATATATATAGTATATAGAGATTATAGTATATATATAGACTATATATATATAGTGTATATATATATAGTATATATATATAGTACAGTAATATATATATAAATCATCATATAGTGCACATAAAATCTTATACGTATTGATCCATATTTTTTGCGCTTTCTCGCCCAGTTCGCCCAGTCACTGGCACAACTTTCGTGCGATGTAGGTCTTACCTCTGGCAGGCAATCCAACCATAGCGCAGACCAAATTATCGGACCCTGGCGCCCACGGTGACGCGACGGGTGACACGGGTGATGGCGACGTTGAAAAAATGTGTTGCCGAAAGGTAGACATCCCAGGAATTTTTGTGGTGAGTATTTCTAAACTTCTAACTATAGTTATAACATGTTATGAAACAAAAATACCATCTGGTTATTTGTTACATAGCCATGGAAAGATCCACCATTTTTCATGGGAAAACTCACTATAAATGGCCATTTTCCATGGTAACTCCAATGATAATGCAGGGGACAAAAGGTAACAAGGCGTTTAATGACCAGTTAGGATTCGTGGGATCCTTCAGGCAACCACTTTCCGAGGGGCCAAGGGGTCACCGGGGTCATCGTTTGGGGGACGAAACTGTTTTGGTTCAAAATCCAGAGAAAAAACGATGAACATATGATATCCATCCAGGCCAGTGGTAAAATAGGTTTAACTGGTAAATATATATATATATATATCCACAATTCCAGAATTAAGTGGTTTCTTAAACATGAATAAACCATCCCAGATGCTCCATGGTGCTGGAATATTTACCTACATTTACCCCAAAAATGACCCAGTTTTGTAGGTAAATATTCCAGCACCATGGAGCATCTGGAAATTGCAACATATTCTATGACAGATAACAGTTGCAGTCGTTTTTAATGAATACCAATTTTCGGGGTAATCCTTTTGAGCCATGCACATGTGACAAAATCGCAGAGTTGATTGGCTCCCCACTTGGATGGCTTACCAATGCCCTGCTGAACATTGAGCCGTGAGCAAATGAATATTCATTCCCGAAAAGTATTAAGCCATACCCGAATGTCTCATAAAGAATCGTGCTTAAAAAAATGGGGACATCTAGGAACTCGTTTCAAAAGCATGGTCTTTGGGATTATGTGTTTAAGTGTCCAGACATATCCAGACCAATGAAAGTTGGTATCAGCAGGTATCAAGACTGACTTGCCAAACAGCATATATAGACCTGTTTACATCACATGCTGGCTAAACAATGATTGAACTTAGCTGTTGGAATCATCATTGTATCATTAGAATTGGTATTCAATTATAATGTGTATCCCAAAACATCATCATTATAAATTATAATCATGATATATCTGGGCAACTTAAGACAAATTCCCTCCAGAAAAGGAACATCTTGAACACATGATTCCCTCATTCGCCAGCCAACAGAGACTGCCTTTGTGAGGTCCTTGGAATTTCCCCGTGAATCGCCAGATGAAGTCCCCTGTAAAAACAGAACCCATATGAACATCAGATACCCTCTGGTAAACATACAAAAAGCTATTGAAAATTGCCATTTATAGTGGATTTACCCATTAAAAATGATGATTTTCCATAGCTATGTTAGTTTACCAGAGGGTATCAATTCCGATGAAAAACAGCAAAAAATCCGTGTTTCCCCGTGATGTTTAAGGATAAGATTGGTTGATATTGATGATTGATGGTAATTGATGATCTTTCTCCAGATATTTCTCTTACACCGTAGTAATCCCCATAAAAGATAGAACAAATCAAGTACCACACAAAAATCACTAAAGTATAAAGATCAAAATCACTAAAAAGTTGTATAATAATTTTCTTTGTCTATCCTTTTTTCCCCATGTATCCCTTGTATCCCATGTTTCATATCCCCAGCACTGGGTCTACTGCCCCACAAAATCCGGCTTCAACCAAGGCACGCGTGGCTAGGGTCCTTGGAGTTCGCATGGCTACCACGCTACGGCGTGGCAACCTATGAAGTGATTTCTTATGAAAGATACTTCCAACATAAATTGTAAATAAACTTGGATATGTTTTTTGTATCTGAAAATTAGGTATCTCGTCATCCTAATCGGGAAAAAGAAGAACTTTCCCAATTCAATGGCTGTTTTTTTGGGTGTATACTCTAATGCCCACCCAAATGGGACTTGAGTTTTTTTGCAGAAACAGGGATGTGATGTGATATAACCAAATAGCATGTCAATCTAAGTTGATTTAACCAAAACAATGATGTGATGCGTAGAATCAACACCTAACAAGGCGAAATTCGAGCCGTCAGAAACGGTGAGTTATTCTTCAGCAGCACAAACAAAGGTGGGGATGTCCATTCCCCCAGCTGTAGCTGGTCAAAGAAGTACTATTTGGTAAATATGGGGAATGTTAAACAACAATTACTATCTTTAAATGCCCTATATAGTACTTCTTTGACCAGCTAAATAGGGGAATATTTGGCATATACTATACTTGTTTAAACAAAAACTGAACATGTAATTACCATCCCCTGTAAACAAATATTCCTGCCCTATATCTCCTCCTGAAAGTCTATATTCTTATACGTTAATATTACATCAATATTACATATCCTAAATTAATTGTTTTATCTTACTGACCCATAGACCTTTGTGGCCTTTGTCTCAGGGATTGGTGAATTGCAATGAGCATGATAATTACTGGCTAAGATGGTTGTAGGTTGGTTGTACGATTTTGATGGTTGTTTCTTTTGGGATATTTATTAACCAATATTAATTCGCACGGCAAACACCTATCTACCCTCCGGAAATCAAACAAACGGCAATGGAAGACTTCCCATTTACTTCGAGGATTCCCGATGAAACCATCCGTTTACAGTCTGCTTCATGTTTAACCTACCCCTCTGAAAAATAGTAGTCAGTTGGGTTTATTATTTTCTATATATATATATATGTGGAAAGTCATAAAATTCATGTTCCAAACTTTCCAAACCAGCAATCATATATCATTTACAACGAGATTTTCCAGCCATGTTTGATCACCAGAAACCTCCTGACTCCATCGTCTCAGATCAAGCAACGCTGGCGGACCCCACACCTCGGGGATCAGTTGGATCAGTTCCACAGGGCTCCACAGGCTGCCGATATCCTATGGATTTATACATCTAAGACCTAAGGTACATACAATGTGAGGCCCCCCAGTGATGTTTGTTGGTTTAGATTCGCCCCAGTAACTAGTTCGTTAGAAGTACCATAAACCAGTTCGTGAAATTGGAGTTGTGTTCACCAACTTAGCTATCTTGGGGGCCTCGCATTGCAGCATACTCATAGGGCATACTTATATGTATAATCATTGATTTATATCATGCAAATAATTCATACAATTTCATAATGAATTATACATTATAAAATAAATATATATATATGTATGTAACTCTAAGTGTACATCCTACAATCACAATTATCATTCGTTGCGTTTTCAAACGTCGAGCGCCTTAAAATTGGCCATGGCACCACAGGGACCTACCCCGCCTACCCCTCTGAAAAATGATGGAGTGAGTTCGTCACTTGGGATGATGACATTCCCAATATGAATGGAAAAATAAAAGCCATGCTCCAAACCACCAACAAGATATGTATATATTTCTCAGGACAGTCTTGATTTCAGCCAAAAGACAGCATACAATACCACAATAGAAAACACAGTTTCAAAGTGAAGCCAAATATACATTCCATATCATTCCATCATTTCATAATTAGGACTTCAAATCCTCCCATCCTCTTTCCGAGAAAAAAAACCGTGGAAAACTGTGGCAAACCGGACCTGAGGATAAGGATTGTCAGCGTGAACCGCAGAAGGCGTCATCACAGGAAACCGCGGTGCCCTGAGCGATCAACGAGGGACTGCCCTTGGAATCCTTGGATCACTAAGGGCAAATGACTTTTAGATCGCTAAGGTTCCAAGATATTCATCCAGATTTGGGGTCTCCGATAATGAATTCCTCCACGACTTTCAAGAATCTAAACTAGACAATTTCTACCATGTTGAACCATCCCCATCCAAAGTGCATCGACAGGAGTCAACATGATCAAATCATCAACCAAAGGGTGCTGACAGGCCGGGCCTAGCGTCATGAAACAAACTCCGTAAATGTTCCAAACCACCAACCAGATAATACAATTTGAAAGACACCAATGCGTGAAACAAGAACTTCTCACTTAAGGCATGTGCTTTTAAGATCTTTTAAGTCCTTCGTGATGTTTCAAATGCCGAAGCCAAGCAAATTCTATTTACCCTCTGGTAAATTAACATAGACCCTGGCAGATAGGGGTTGGAAGACTAGTTTCCATTAAAAATAGGTGATTTTCAGGGTCTATGTTTATTTACCAGAGGGTAGTATCTGATCTAAAGAACAAACCCTTTGGGAATCTGATCATCAATCAGCTTAGCATGGCCTGCCCCAGAGGATTCCTACCATGGAATCATGGTAGTCTGAGAGCATACGTACATGATATGATATGGTAATCACTTTCTATAACAAAAAACACGCTATGTATTAATACAATATACTATATAATATAATACTATATATATATCAAACAACAAATGATGGACCTTTCTTCCAGCGTCCTGGAAAATCATGGAAAAGCTACAGGTCCGTTGGCTCTTTCCCCTAAAACCGCGCCTTGCATCCTCACTCCTGAGCGGCTCAGCCACAGGTCACTGACCCAGGATTCCAAGGATGCACCAAGGGATTCGAGGAACGCTCTCTGGTCAGGAAATGTTCCGGATTCCTCAAATTTTGTTGATTATGATTTCCATTGCGCCTGCATGAGCCATCTTTGGACAAAAGCACTTAAGATGTATACCCCGTCTCAGGTCCGCCTTGAAGACACAGATAAATCATGGCAAGCCGGGTGCATGGCACATGTATGGTGGTTGAAAGTTGAGTTCAACAAAACATTATGTGGCCCCTTGTTGCTGAATGAAGGGATTGTAGGTGTAACAGACAAACTGATTGAAGGCATCAAACCTGCAGTTCCTCCCAGCGCCAAGTTACATTGGAAGATCTTTCAAAGCATACCTGGCTCCATGATTTTGGTCGCCCGGAAACCAAACTGATCATTGCTCCTGTGATTCCTTCAATTGATCCCATGTTGAGTGCATAAGCCACTGGTGAATTACCCCAATCGCCTTCCAGACCAAACTGACCTCCCTAGAAAATTCTTGCAAGGGTGTCAGGGGTTGCTTCCAAGAAATGTATTATAGTAAGTTTTGAGTTACAATTTTAAGGAAACTACTTCAAACATCTTCAAGCTGAATAGTTTGAATAGTAGAAATTATGATGAACTATGTAGCATTCTTGTCTACCTGGTCAAACATAGCCATAAGATTGCATAAAAGTCCTATAGATCTTTCAACACGCCTCGGGTCTCGCCAGCGACGTCTCGTTTGAACGACGGTTGACGCGGCGGAAGCGGCTAGCTTGAGCTGATCACAATGCAGGTAGCATTTCCAACTCACGAAGCTGCAATATGGGGTTTTCCTACAATGGGGGTACCCCAAAATGGATGGTTTATATTGGAAAATCTCACTAAAATGGATGATTTGGGGGTACCCCCATTTTAGGAGACCTTCATATTGGTGTTGTCATCTTTTTTTGCGGCGTATAACTAGACCTTCCCTTTATAGCCAAAAAATAACCGTAGAAAGTTCCAAGATGTTCCAAGACAGCCATGCAGTGAAAATATCCAGTGATGAACCCCTGGCTGAAGGCAACATGAAAAACGGAACAACATCTTTTGACACAAGGAAGAAACTGAAAAAAACACAATCATGTTTACCGATTTAGAGATTGCAACAGTTTGTTTGATTTTCTTCCAGCTGTAAAGAAGCTCCGTATCGAGACGTGCTAACTGTGCATCCAGGCTTAAGAGGGCCTGTAAATCACGATGATTAATTACGTAGATTTACATGTATTTTTTCCTACATTGAATCATCACCATAAACCCAATGCATGAGATCAAACAACAAACAAAAACACGCAGCAATTCAATTTGATGCGCGTGTACTGCATGTACCAATATCTCTAGGTAAATAGCATTGGACAGCTATTAACGAAACCCCGAAGTAGATGTTTCAGAATGTTCTGAAGGATCCTAAACTCAACGTCTGCGCTTTCCAATGTTTTCCACTTGGTTTCGACATTCTGGGGCAAGTTCCATACACGAGCTACCCTTCCGCAATCAAACCTGGCTTGCTGGATCTTCCTATATCATCCAAAGAGGATTTGTCCGCAATGTTTGAGGCACAATACATCACAATACCATGGGGCCCAATGTCTACAATCAACTTGCTTCTCTAATGATTCTACTAAAACTCCCTTTCCTTCAAACAAGTAGATCAAATTGATTTTTCGAACGATTGAGGTAGAATTAGATACCCTCTGGTAAATTAACATAGACCCTGGCAGTTGTTGGGGTCGGAAGACTAGTTTCCATTAAAAATGGGTGATTTTCAGGGTCTATGTTTATTTACCAGAGGGTATATCTCGTGCATATAAATGGAAATGCCATATGGTTTCTCTTGAGGATCCCCAAGTCACCATGGGTTTCAATCCGGCTGCTCTGAGGCATCAGGCGGGTTATCATCTTCGTCCACCTGCTCCAGTCACTGAGGCGTGCGATTGGGGTGACTTTTATGGGGTATAGCCGGTATAGCCATAGCATGACATAACCATGGTGACAACCTCCATAAGTTGGGATAAAACCATGCATAATTACATATATAACCCCTGTTTTACTACGGTGTTTTCCGATGGTTTCGAATGTGGTAAAGCCAATTGCGTAAGCCATCTTTACGTCCCCACGCCCGGTACAGATCCCCGTTGACTGCACCAATCTTTAGGGGTTGGGATTGCCGCTGGCTGTCCCAAAGAGATGGTTCACCGGTTAACCATCCCAAGTGTTGGGCTTGTTTTGTTGGCCAATCATCTATAGATTTATTGTGTGAACGTAACGGAAGCTCTCTTCACAACCAATTCTACTCGTTTTGCCCTCCAGTATTCTAACGGAGTTCGATCATGTACCGTTTTTATACAGAGTGATTTTCCTCAGACACATATTAAATAATCAAGGTAAATAGACAGACAGTGATTCTTTTTAACACTACTCACAATTGTAATCCACAGTAGTTATAATCCACAATAATCATAATCCGCAGTAACGATAATAAATATCAGGTGAATTAATGAATCCAAAATAACTCCGGCCCCCGGGCCCACTGAATTTCCCCCCCAAAAAACAGGTTCGCCCAGTATCTTACAGTCTCCACCTGCAAAACTAGTTGCACTGCGCTTTTCGACTCAGGTGCTTCACCCAGATGTGTACATACCTGAAATGATGGGCAGACCTTGAAGGAGTTATCACCACCGATCCTTATATATTTTTTGTGTCACCTGGGTGCCTTAAATGGCATATGAAAAAATAGTTACATATAGTTACCCTCTGGTAATCAACCATGGCAATGGAAAATTCCCCACTTACAGATTAGTTTCCCGTTAAAACTCCATTTCTATAGGATTTTAAATTGCTACGTTTGATTAACAGAGGGAAATGTTAGTCAAATTAGAGGCATCCCATATGTAACATCATATGTGCACCTGAGTGTGCCAGTAGTCGTGAAAATCTATCGTGAAAAGGAAACTGACTGGTTGAAATCTTCTGGGAGCTGTACTCTCATTAATCTCAAGTCCACAAGTTTTCCTTACATTTCCATACATTTCCATTCATATATATCCTGAGGTCCATCTTGGATATCTTTGACATCATCTGTATGTTCTGTATATGGAAGATTCCAAACGCTTGTCAATATTATGTATTTGGAGAAAATTCTGAACAATTGGTCAGATCTTAAATTTGCAGTTTTTTAAAGAAATATGTTCCCAAAGTTACGTTGACGAATTGGTTTCGAGTGCTCCATTGGTCTGCCCAAGACTTGAGGAAATCGCCCAATCAATGGCCACAGACCCCCAGAACAGGAATTTGCCACCATCCTAGTCGGATTTGACTTTTCTTCTTGGGTGGTGCCACCCTCTGCTAATCAAACATAGCAATGAAAAATCAACATATGCATAATTTTCCTATAAAAACACCATTCATAGAGGGTTTTCAATTGCCACGTTTGATTACCGGAAGGTGTCTATACCCCTGGAATTTCTCTTTCCACATGTCTAGACCGCACACATTTCCACGACAGACGGAGCACATAAGGCCATAGACCATCCTGGCGGTAGTTCATCCCGCGATCATAAGTGGGATCAGTAGGTTTATCCACTAACAAAACTAGGTTTATAAACTACTTAGTGGGATGAACCACCGAGTACCTTCTGGATGACAATTTGCTGAACATGAAACTTGCCCATTTATTGATAAACATTATATGAATTACATTGATTTACTGAGTAAAAATGGTGATTTTCCATAGCTACGTTAATGATAATGATCCTGGATGCTCACCAAAAGCTTGGAGACACACTGTCCACAACCCTGTGGCAGAACATCAGAACATGGTTGCCGGAAAAATCCCCCCAAACATGTGGACTTACCTGTTGAAAATCGGTGTAGCTTGTGTAGCCTCCAAGAAAAAATACAAATTGTATGTGAACAGGATAATAAAACATAGCACGTTACGTTACGATGTACCGAAAGAAAGCTCTCTTTGCCAACACGGCAACATTTGCATCCTCCCTTGCGCAGACTCAACCCCGAATTTCACTTGTTTCTAACATTTTCAAACTCTTTGGATGGCGACCCCGAAATGGAACTGGGCGCCTGAACCTTTTGACATTTGAAAATTTTGGGATATAATCATGGGGTGAGGATATGATGGGGATATATTGGGGATATACAATCTACATCCAATTTGAACATTTGCATTATATATATTTATATTTTTTTGTTTACCGTGTAGTGTGGCAAACCCCAAAAATAAACCATCCCTATTACCATAAATGGATAGTAAAAACCATCCCCATATTATGGTATTGATACTCGTTTCTTATTGGGTTTACCACATGACCGTATGAAGCCTACATAACATACCTCGAAGCCTCGAACCCCCGAGGCCTCTGGTGGCCAAATGCACACCTGAGGCAGTTTGAGGATCGCATGTACGGATCTAACTGTCAGGAATGTTCAGGAAATGGATGGATATGGTGTCTCTCTCGAATTTTCTCATCAGATTTTGGCGGTGGAATCATTTTGAGCTGCGAATATTGGAGAATTGTCCCATAAGTTCACTCCGATCAAACCATGTGGTGTGTTCACCTCTCAGTCTCAGATCGGGGTTTCAGGTATCCAAAATGTTTCAATACCGGATTCTCACTGATCTCATTTTAGGGTCTAGATCCGTGGGGTTTACATCAGCCACCTTTTTCAGCCAAAGTAAGATGTCTCAAAGCAGCCTCGATTGAGACATGTTGAACACTGTCCAAGGTCGACAATGCCAAATAGTGTTTTCAAAAACTGTTCAAAATTGCTCGACATGACCCAAACTTGCCCGACAAAAATGATCAGAATTACTCGAAATGACCCAAGCTGGCCCGAAAAAACTGCTCAAAATTGCCCAACAAGTGTCTAAAGGGGTGATGTGCTTGCATATACAGGTGCGAAAGTTGTCATTACTTGGCATTGCTGTTGCCGGTGTCTATTGTTGCATGGGCTTAAGGTCAGTGTCAATTGCGCCGAGGTCATCCCTGCTGCTACGTTCAGACCACTCAATCGTCAATTTTAACTGACAGGGATCAGTTGTCATTAGATTGGCTGCCACAGCTTCAATATGTTTCAATTGACGGCCTATCCCGCAAAATCATCATTGCTTTGACAGGAAAAACCGTTCATGCCTGCAGTATCCTGCAGTTTCTTTTGTTTCATTACTGCCTCTTGGTGATACCACAATCAGACATGAACTTCTGTTTTTTTGTTTTTTTCAGATTTGAAAGGTATCGGATCTAAACCTGACGGACGGATCTACACCCCAAATTGCGAACACTGAGATTCATTTGGCTTCTATGCATCAAACATGTTGAATAATTAGAAAAAAAGAAGCGTTCATGTGGTAAACCCGTGCAAACCCCCAAAAATCAATCTCCCCAATTTCACCAAACATGTGGTATGATTCACCACATTTTTTTTTGGCTCCCGTGGGAAGTCTCAGCCAGGCCTCAAGACACAGCTCGGGCAGGGCCAACAAGGGCCGCAATGGCCCGTTGCACCCCCAAGTGGTGGCGAAGTACCTGGGCGCGGCGAAATACCAGCAGGATCAGATCTACGATGGAACAGTGGATGAAATGAACATGAAGGGTACCCCCCAAGTGAAAAGGCCATTCTACCGCAGAACTTTCTCATTTCCATCGGAAAAATGATGATCAACCAGTGGAGTTCATGGGGTTTTCCATGGTTTTACATGGGTTTCTAGGGGTTTTCCATGGTTGTCCGGTCAATTGTAATATATTTTAAAGGTACCTAGTCGCCTAGTTTTTCATCATCGCTGCGCCAAGCAGCAACTTGCCACCGATTCTTAGGGTTCGAACTGCAGAGCGCACCAAAGATCTCAGTCTGGGGCAAGTTTGATGGGAAGCCCGGTTTTTTTTATGCATGAAGAGAATCAAAAAAAAAGAATTTCATGGGATTTGCTATGGGATTTATGAACTTAATGGGGATCTGGAATCGAAAAAAACGGGACGACAGTGGTTAGTTATATATTATATATATATATATATAGTTGTTAGTTCTGAATTCAATGAGATAGTGATATAACTATGGGAATGGATATCTGTGTTTGAATGGAATCCATTGGAATATACTGGAGATGCAATGAGATATCTTGCCCCTACTTGGGGTTGCAGTTGAGGTGAAAAAAAAACTTGGTGAACTAAACCCAAGAAGTTGGGATATAAGCCCGGAACAAACTATGGTTAATCCACAATTATAACTGGAACTGCACTTCCAGCTGGAAGGAAGTGCAAATTTGAAGGGAGTTTCATGGTTTATGGTAGATGTATCTGTAGTTTCCATGGAGTTTCATCGTGGCTACTTGGCTACTTTATCCATGTAAAAATCCAAGGAATCGCAACTAGCTTGCTTCACACCATTGCAATTAGCTTATTCACCCACATTCATCCTATCTTTTTCCACGAACGAAACTAGGGTAATACAAGCCCTTTGGGGACCACCGATGGATGGGGGATGGATGGGGGTCTGTTTTTCATGGTTGACAACAAGCAATAAATATATTCTGGATATGTATATATATATTAAATATAATATATAATATAATATAATATAATGTAATATAATATAATGTAATATAATGTAATATATACTGTATAATATAATATAATATAATAAAATATAATAAAATAAAATATAATATGATATAATATAATGTAATATAATATAATATAATGTAATATAATATAATATAATATAATATATATTTTATAATATATATATACATAAGTTCATTATATATATATGTATATATATATTAGAAAATAATTATACACACATATATATATATATGTATATAATTCTATTCTTGTGTCAATTAGTTTAAGTTAGAAACATGGAATGCATTGACTTATGATGACTTGTGTATCAGACACGTAGCGTCAATGAGCCATGCCGAAGATATCTGTTTTTTCCTCCTGTGAGACTGATGGTTTTCGTTTACATTGAGGTCCTGATATATTTGATAACTCGTGCTTGGTGGTATGGTTGTGGAATGAATGGTGCTGTGGTTGTGGATTGAAATTCCCAATGTCTGTTTCAGTAACTATCAAGAACCTCAAGGCTAATCCAAATCTTGTCAGTTCGAATTGTCAAAATCCCAGGAAAACCCTGTTTCAAAGGGGCAGGATTGTAGTTTAATCTCTTCAACTCCCCCATTCTGCCAGGGAGCAACAACTCCACGGGTTGCAGCTGGCCGGGAAGAGTGACCTGCCCAGCTCACTCTTCAAAGAAATTCAGCAAATCGCGGTACTGCTGATCCAAGGATGATTTCAAATCAGGATCCAACAAACATTGAAAAAACGAAGCAAAGAAATGGTGCTGCACTAGCCCAACTGAAGCTATGAACCATGGCTGTGGAACGTTTTTTTTTTTTTGCTTTAAGGCCATCTATCCTCCCCCAACCGTGATGCACATTATGTGAATCGAGATGTACCCATACATGAACTTCTATTTGTGCACGTAGATAGTTAGATGAGCTATCACATGATACAAAATGTCAGTTGGCATTCTCCAAATGGTTTGCTATTCATGGGACGATATGTGCCATGGTCAAGTTACATGGCTTGGTTTCTCATCAGAGACGGATGACCGTTCAACGCAGTTACTGGTTGGTGGTTGAGCCCTACCCCTCTGAAAAATATGATTTCGTCAGTTGGGATGATGACATTCCCAATATTATGGGAAAAATAAAAGCCATGTTCCAAACCACCAACCAGCTTACAATCATACACTCGCCTGAAAAAGTTCGGCTATATTGGGATGAGATCCCCTTTTTTTCAATCTTAACGATCATGCCAGTGAGGTCGCAGTGAGGTCATGATTATTTACCTATATGTATATGATAACCATGGGATAATGGGGACTTAATTCGCATTCTTGGGTTCTATATTATGGGATACACCCTGAAAGGATTATTGCAAGGGGGTTATATATATGTAAATACATAAGTAACTATATATATATATATTATACACACATATTACACACATGTATATATATATATATATATCAGTATATATCCAGCAGGATGAACTCCAGCGATCCAGTCCATGATCGCGCACCTCTAAGGCCAAGTGTTGCACGGAACCTGGCCCGTGAGAAGATTCATCAAATTTCATTTTTCGATATGTTTCTATACTGGTGGTGAGTAATATGTTAGTAATTATACATAATGACATGTTAGTAAGCAGTTCTGGATTCTAAGGATTCTAGCAGTTTCTGAAGCCACGATTTCACACTGCACCATTGGCCAGGATGACTGTTTCTGTAAACCGTGGTGAATTCCAAACACCTCAAAGAAGTGAGTATAGGTTCAAGGCTTTCAGCTAGCCTCAAGCATCCATGGTGCTCAACCTGCCCGATCAACACTCGAGTACCGTGGCCTTCCAGCTCCTCCAGTTGCTTCACTTCACCTTGGACAGAGATCCACCCAATGGCAACCATGAGGGTCACCTTGAAGACATCTAGGGCTTCTAGGGGTATACCGTATATACCATGGTATACCCAATTTTCATCCTCTATAATCCTCCAATCCTCCATATATTGGGGAGCCAGATTCATCGTTTTCTGGTGCGGATTGACTCGCACCATCTCCAAACCAGTGGATGGTGGCGTTAAGATCTGCATCCTCCCTGCATTCAACACCCATGGGTCGCGACCCTGAGAAGTGTCTGGGAAGCCAATGCGAAGAGCCAACCATGTTCATTATCAAAAGTCAGGAAGAGATCTTAGAAGTCCATCTCCGGAATGACTGATCACTGGTTGTTGAACTGCTTTGGTATTGAAAAGCAGGGAAAGAGATAAACTCTTCACCCGAGATTTTCGAGAGCTGGACAAATTGCTCTATGACCTTATTTGAAATGCTCGAGACCGCGCTTGAGATCTGAAACAAGAGCCTCAAAAAAAAAGTGTGTGGAAGACTGGGATCTTTACCAAATACCGCATGTTTCTTGCGTCTCTGTGTTGAATTACCAAACAGTAAACGGCCATGGGCCATGGCTGTGACGAGTCACCGCTCAACTTGAAAAGAAAACACCATGACACTTTTCTCAACTGGCTATGTCTGGCAGCAACCTGCAACCTATTTGACCTGACCTGGCGCCATGGTGACCATCCTCCAACAGTGACTACCCACAGACCATTGCTCCAGTTGGTGTCCTCTCAAAGTTGCTGAAACTCCAACGTGTTGGGCACAAATTCCCAACTTATGAAGGTGAGCTTGCCATGCTTATACCCACTAATACTACTAGTAGTAAGGCAATTAAAAAACGCCCATATGGATTCATGGTTACCACCCATTGATGGAGACAAAAGCCCACCCTCCGGGCTTGCCCACCCTCCGGCGTTCGCACAAGCCCATCTGCAAGAAGCAAATGACATTCGTCAACCTGCCTGACACACATGAAATGTCAACGAGCCCAACAAATGTTAACCCGGCAATCTCTCAACAACCAGAACTATAAGGGCTTACTAGCTATTACATTGCTATTACCATATGTTCTTGGGTCACCGTTGAAAGAGGCAGGTTCAAAACACATGTATATGGGGTTTGCCCTCGCCACCTGCCAAAATGATTGCGATACGTTGAACAATGCCATGAACAAAACCCTCAAAGTAGATGGTTGTTGGAACCTGAATTATCTTTACTCTTTGAAATGTTCACATACAAAGGTTTAAGATATCATTCACACCTACACCATCTACACCTTGGTTTTAAGTTTCAAGACAAACATGTCCCTCAAAGAGGTTACTAATTCACTAACTTGGAACTTCACTTCCAGAAATAGGTGGATATATTTATATTTATATATATATATATATAATTAATATCTTGTAGGTATAACCATAGGCCTTAGGGTTGTATCCCAACTTTTGGGGGGTTCAGCATGTTGCCATTTTTCTTCACCCCAGTCCCCAAGTTCCTCGTCGCCTCGCCAGTCTCGCCCCACAGAGGCGCCGCCGCGTTCGACGGCTGCCAGCGACGAAGACGGCGAGGCTCGCAGATGGTGATCCCATGAGGAGCCTGAGGTAGACCCGATCAAGCCTCTAGAGAAATGGGCTATGTATACCCTCTGGTAATTTAACATAGCTATGGAAAATCACCATTCTTAATGGGAAAATCCACTATAAATGGCCATTTTCAATAGCTATGTTAAATTACCAGAGGGTATGTATAATCCTGTATAATCCTGTATAGCTATTATGACTTAGGACTTTGAGACATTTTTGTTGGGCGTACAAACGGATGGTCTAGGTATAAATCATTAAAAATCCCTATCTTATTGATGACCATCTCCCAAAATAATGGAGCAAATCGCTCAAGTCTTGACCATGGCACAGGCATGTTCTAGTATAGTGGGGTACCCTCTGGTACCCTCTGGTAAACTAACATAACGAACTGGAAAGATCCACCATTTTTAATGGGTAAATCCACTATTTCTATGGCCATGTTCAATAGCTATGTTGTTTACCAGAGGGTAGTATTGGGATACTTGCCACATCTCCCGTTTTTGTTTCTATAATTCTTATGACCCATGATTGATCATGGTTGCCCACGATTATCATCACTTACCGTATCCTATCATGTCATTTACTCGATCTACACTTACACAAGGTGATGCCTCCCAGTGTCCCCCATATTCTAAGTGAAGCCGGTTCACAATCTCTACCATAAACCCAACACTTGCCGGACCGGCTCCCGGAGTTTTAATCATATGTTTTCCAACTTTAGCCAAGGAAATCCCATACCCTCTGGTAATGACTAACAGTTTGCTATTGAAAATGGCCCAGTCGAAATAGTTGATTTACCCATTAAAAATGGTGATGTTTCATAGTTATGTTAGTTTACCAGAGAGTAAATTCACCAGAACTTTGCCAAACATCCCGTTCCTTAGCTATTCCACGGCCCAGCCACTCACTGCGCGCCGAACGCCCCACGGCGCTCCGCACGGTGCGGGGCCGCTCCGCAAAAACCCGTGGCCCGTCGGCGACACCCCCGGCGACATCGGCACGAGGAGGCAACAGGGCCATGGGGGCCAGGAGATCTGGTGATCCAATGATTATCCACAAAATGTTATGGATTATGGTTTATGGTACTCCAATTTCACTATGGTTTATGGTACTTATAACTATAGTTACTGGGGTTTATAAATGATTATGATTGATAATCATTGGATCACCAAAAAATGATGGAGATTTTGTGGATAATGATGTACCTATAGGTGATGTTCCATACATTGTATGACACCAAAGGCCAATGTAAATTATCCAATGATTATCCAATTGATTATGTTTGACATTATCCAATGAAATGCCCTCCGAAATGTCAAATGTCAATATGATCCGACAAAGGATGCAAATTATTACATACTATCCAGCAGTCAAATATGGCAATGAACAAATATGCAGATCATATAAAATACATTAACATAAATTATAGTTGGTTGATGTTGGTTGATGATTAGATCATGATAAATTGAATGAGTATCCCCTGGTAATCAAACATGGCAATGAAACTATGGAACATCGTCCATGAGATGATATGCCAGCTATAAACCCCATAGATGTAGGATTTTCAAGTACCAAGTTTGATCACCAAAGGGTGCCTGTACTTCTTTGGCTTCATGCTCAAGTCTTTGGCTTCGCCCACGGGCCCAAAGCTGGAATTCAGGTCGGCTTCTGCATGTTTCTTAAGATTTTCACCAGTGGGAATTCGTTGTATGGCTATGTATGGCTACCTAGACCATCTGTTCCCAGAACAATGAGTAAACATCCCAAGTCATGACGGGTAGATGTGGGTAGATGTCCCCATTTTTCTAGGTACTTGGAGGGTCAAAGTAAATGAGATACCGAACATAACGAACTGGAAAGATCCACCATTTTTGTATGGGTAAAAAAAAAGTATTTCGACTGGGCCATTTTCAATAGCTATGTTAGTCATTACCAGAGGATATGGGATTTCCTTGGCGTCATAAACTCTCACCTTAAGAATGTCTTGAGCCTGTCCCTTGGGGGGAGCCCTCTACTCCAGCACACTGAAGGATCATTTGTCGGGTTTGGAACTCCCCAAATCGCTGTGTCTGGGTGCACTGAGAATATAGAAATCATATGGAAATCATATGGAAATCCTATGGAAATCCTATGGAAATCACTGAATCCTATGGAATTCCTATGGTAATCACTAAATCCTATGGAATTCCTATGGTAATCACTAAATCCTATGGAAATCCTATGGAAATCACTAAATCATATGGAAATCATATATGACACCAAGTTGAAACCACATGAAATCACTGAATCAGCGGATGGCATGGCATTAGGGAACACTTTGCCTGTTCCCGATGACAATTCCACATACTCAATGAGGTGGTGTTATCTCCTCTGAGCAATAGTAAATATCACTTGAGATCATCTGTTTTTTTCTGTTGGACGTGGAACATGTTTGAAACAACCAGGTTAAACATGTTCGATTATACCTGGTGGGTGATTTCAACCCTTCAGAAAAATATGAAAGTCAGTTGGGATGATGACATTTCCATACATTCCCAATATATGGAAAATAAAAGTCATGTTCCAAACCACCAACTAGATACAACATGATTAAGAAAGAAAACAACCTTCATGTCAAAGGTCTTTGGAGATACACAAAAAATCAAATGTGGGATGATGCAAGTTGCACCCTGGCGGTGACAACAATCTGCAAACAAATGTGGCTGTGTCATCTTCTCCATGGAAACGCATGGCCATGTACTGGAAGTTTTTATCCACAATTTCTGCACAAACCCGAATATAATACCTCAGGATGGTTCAAACAAAAAGTAGTTCAATGATGACACACGATTGTTTGTATGATATCTTCAATTTCTGTCAATCAACATACCCTTTGGTAAGCTAACATAGCTATTGAACATCCTCATTTCTAGATGATTTACGTATTATCGTATTAAACATGGTGGTTTCTCCATAGTGATGTTAGTTTCCCCGAGGGTACTAACATTAACATCTTCCACGACCAACCCGAAAACATCATCCAGGCCCGGTCCCAGAAGTGTTCAAGGAGTCGATGTGGTGCACAGCCAATGAAACAGGACAAGACCTGAAGCTCTGGCACAACAAAACCTACAATTAGTGAGGCCCCCCAGTGATGTTTGTTGGTTTATAAGCCCCAGTAACTATAGTTATAAGTACCATAAACCATAATTATTGGAGTTATAAACCAACTTAGCTATCTTGGGGGCCTCACATTGTTGGATCATTTTGGATCGAAGGCCTACAGATGCCATGCCATGCCGTCCATGCTGAAACTCTGACCTGACTGCAGCTTCCTGAAGTTCTTATGACTCTTAAAGTATCAACGGAAGTCACATTTCAAGCAACGGATGTCTCCCCAACTGGGATTGTCACGCCAGTATTGGTAGTTGATGGATTTCTGAAAAATGTGAGATTAGCAGCACCACATCCTCCCAGTTGAGATTCAAAGTCTACACTCCCGGGTCTACCAATTTCGGTTCAACAGGAAACGATCAAACATCCATCCAAAATCAATGGGTTCTCAAACAAGGTGATGGCTACTACACAGTGACGTGAAACAAAGTGGAAGAGCCAAGCACAATTTCAGAAAACATGTCAATTGCCTATATATGATTCTATAATATTCTATATATGATTTGAGTCCAATGAATCTAACCCGCAGGCTTGACGATCTCAGTGTTGCAGTGGGTCTCTTCTGCGACCAAAGCAGTTGGACTGGCTGAATGTGCTGCGTAAGATCTTACTTCGCCCCAGTGCGGCGAACACGGTAGTGATAGAAGTGGCGAACATCACCGAGATACCGATTACGGTGAAACTTCCTTGAATGTGTCTCTCAAAAAGCGGAAAGACTAGACAAACTAGCTCTTCAGCGAGATTTCTGCTATTGCATCACCTAGTTCCACTTGTTTTAGGTGCCAGAACTGTCAAACACAAAGTGGTGGATCAAAACCTATCATTTTTTTGGTGATAAACATCCCTTTACATCCATAAATCACGGATATTGTAGGGATATTTTAGGGTTCACCAGCGAATTCCATTGGTTTCGACCCATCTGAGCAGTCGCACCCAGCCGTCCAACAAAGAGCCCAAGCAGCTCTCAAAGACCTGGTTTAGCGGTCAAAGACATTAGAGACTGTAAACAGATCAATACATGGTTTATATGCTGTATTTGGCTGAATTATACCAATTCACTAACCTGAAAATAGCTGAAATAAGCACATTTAGGGATGATTTCCGTCACTAACATTCATATGTATATATATAATATATACGATAGCCATGCCATGGGACAATGGGGGTTTAATGGGATGATTTGGGGGTTCTAATGGCATCTTAAGGGGAAATAAAGGGGGAAACCAATCATACTGAAGTTTATCCCAAATCCAAATCAAGTACAAAAACAACTTACAGTAACTGTTTTTTTTGTTTCTTTTGTTTGATTGGAATACATAAAAGGATTGATGTGAAGGAGCTGTTGCAGAATTCTGATGTGTCTTTCCTTCCCCCAAAGTTGGGGGGATCGTCTAGATTTCCGAATTCTGGAGACAAATCAACATAATACGCAAACACATTCATAAAAATATAGTCAAATTATATCTACAATGTGAGGCCCCCCAGGCCCCAGTTATAAGTTGGTTTAAAAGCCCCAGTAACTATAGTTATAAGTACCATAAACCATAGTTATTGGAGTTATGTTCACCAACTTAGCTATCGAACGGGGGCCTCACATTGTATGACAATTGAAATCAATATGCCAAACAAATGTTATGAAAATACAGCAAGATCTGCGAATGATCCGTCGAGATCCGATGATTTTGTCAACCATCTGAGAAGGCCGATTGCTTGTCAAAGCAAAATGATATGAATACAAACGGATTTATCAACCAATATGGATATAAATGTAATTCCACCTGGAAAGTTTGAAATAAATGTAATTCCACCTGGAAATTTTGAAATAAATTTAATTCCACCTGCTATATCAACCAATATGGAGATCGGATACAGCAAGATAACCGCAGGATTTATCGACGACTCCTTGGGGTTTCTGGCCATGTTTCAACCCATCGAAGCTGATATTGGTCGGATTGGTCGGGCCTCCTGTCCGAGGGTATTGAAGATGGATTTGCAGTACACCTGCAGAAGAGAAAGCCATGCCATGCCCACATCCTATACATATACTGTAACATATATCATATGTATATATATATATATGTATATGGATGATTATGGATGGTCCAATTTGTTTTTGTCTCTACCCAAAAAATGTGGTTACAGTAAATTATTTTGGGGGTTATATCTGGGTGAAAGAAGCACTCGGACTATTTTTGGTATTGATACATCGTCATTGATGGCCTGATGTTTGCTTCGTTCCCATGGTCAAGATTGTTGCTGTTGCTACGAGTACCATTTGAAATGAACCTGAACCACTGAAACGCTTACAGTACCCACATATGCTTATATTATATATATATAAATTGTTTCTTGTCCCCACAGTCTTTAATTGTAATCTCGCCGTTCTCGCCCTAATCAAAGCACAACTAAAGGTTCTCTCAATACAAATCATCCTCATTCTTAGTCGCCAAGGTTGGCAGATTCGATTTTGTTTGACCCTGAGATTATGTTTGACATATGACATCTTATACTGCCTGGTTAACGGATTTTCCAATTAGTGGATTATGACAATCTATGATAATCTCCAATACATAAGGGGTATAATAATAGTCCCCAATTAGTCATCAACAGTAATTTATAATTTATATCGGCTTATATTCCCATTGTGTTGATGGTTAACATCCATATGAAATGACAAACTAATCATCACCAACCATCAACCAATAACTTTATTCCCATTTGTAGATCGCAGCCATCAACAACTTATCATGTTACAATCATAATTTATCAATAGTTGTCACCTTTCTTTCCAATACTCAACCCAAACATGCACCCAATACATTCAGGGTAATCTAATCCAGTACAAAAAACATCAACCGTAATTTATCACATATATATGTATGAATATATATATATCCACTTTAATATCCACCATATTTTGATGCTTAAATCCCCTATCAACAAACATTTATCAACGGTATTCCGAATCAATTAACCAACCATCCACCCCAATATATCAAGGATGATGGAATCCCCTTAAACAAAGGGTGTCTCTCAGAGCCACTGCTCAATGTTGAGCCTGAGCCTTGTCCAAGATAATGGACCTGGTGGCCAGTGGTGATCAAATAGATCTGACTGATGGTGTATACTGTTTATATATCTAGATCATATATGGATCCATATAGGGAGGTTTCCATAAATGGGAATACCAAAAAAATGGGCGGTTTAAGTGATGCATATCCAAGTTGAGATATCACGAGATAACTCTAGAAGTCATGAGGTACAATCTAAGGTTTGGGATCTATTGCGCCTTACTCATCTTCACAAGGTCCTTCATAATGGCACCGTTGCAGCATGGTTGGAAACATGTATATATATTATATATATATAATATATATATATATTATGTCCTATTGAAATAAGGATTTCGTGAAATGGGGTACATCCAAATTATCGATTTTATATAATGGTGTTTTCCATTATAAACCAACCATTTTGGGATCCCCCATTTATGGAAACCCCCAAATGGAAGATATGGGGGTAGCCCCATTTTAGGAAACCTCCGTATTAATAAACTTGCATAAATTTTATACAATGTCATATAATCTTTCAGTAAAGAAAAGCTGTAATCATTTATAAAACATACAAACACATTCTTCTATGTGAGCAGACCGCATGTAAGTGCTTAATACGTTTGCTTGCAATATATATATATATATACATAGAATCATCTAATTGCATTTTGGCGAACACATCAACGCTCCCGAGTTTGATCTAAGTGTTCCAATTTCCACATCTACATCTCAAGCAGCCAACAACACGCAGAAATTGCCACAGACATCCATATGCACAAACCTAAATAATAAACCTTTTCTTACCATTGTGCTTCGTATATTAGTAGGGAACGGGGGGAACGGGATGATTGTTAATATGAATTATGGCTTATTCCCCCAATATACTAAGCACCAGCTCCAGCTTTAGCTCCAGCCTCAAGCCCAGGCCGCCAATGTTCACCATCTTCATATTTCCACGCACCTGAGAAGACTGCTGAAACGACTGAAACGGGGAAAAAAGGGAAAATCCAAATAAAGTTGGTTCAACTGACTCCTATTAATCCATGCATGGATATTCATATATATATATATATATTTAAGTTAATCCTAATAAGGATGTTTATATGAATCCATTCATGCAATGCTTGGTCTTCTTGGAGAAGTGTGTTTTGTTCCATGATAATCCCCAGTGTATAAAGAGTAGTTCTTCTGCCAGAAAGTACTATACTCCAGTATCCCTGCAAGAACGGGCCCTCCAGGTAGGTAAGTTCCTTGACAACTAGCCTAACAACTTCATTTAGGGTGGATATATCTATAACTATCCATAGTTGGATGGCGTAAACCAATAAGATCCAAAAAGCATAGTGGGGAGACCCCCAAAATTATATATATATAATTTTGGGGGTCTCCCCACTATGCTTTTTGGATCTTATTGGTTTACGCCATCCAACTATGGATAGTTATAGATATATCCACCCTAAATGAAGTTGTTAGGCTAGTTGTCAAGGAACTTACCTACCTGGAGGGCCCGTTCTTGCAGGGATACTGGAGTATAGTACTTTCTGGCAGAAGAACTACTCTTTATACACTGGGGATTATCATGGAACAAAACACACTTCTCCAAGAAGACCAAGCATTGCATGAATGGATTCATATAAACATCCTTATTAGGATTAACTTAAATATATATATATATATATGAATATCCATGCATGGATTAATAGGAGTCAGTTGAACCAACTTTATTTGGATTTTCCCTTTTTTCCCCGTTTCAGTCGTTTCAGCAGTCTTCTCAGGTGCGTGGAAATATGAAGATGGTGAACATTGGCGGCCTGGGCTTGAGGCTGGAGCTAAAGCTGGAGCTGGTGCTTAGTATATTGGGGGAATAAGCCATAATTCATATTAACAATCATCCCGTTCCCCCCGTTCCCTACTAATATACGAAGCACAATGGTAAGAAAAGGTTTATTATTTAGGTTTGTGCATATGGATGTCTGTGGCAATTTCTGCGTGTTGTTGGCTGCTTGAGATGTAGATGTGGAAATTGGAACACTTAGATCAAACTCGGGAGCGTTGATGTGTTCGCCAAAATGCAATTAGATGATTCTATGTATATATATATATATATTGCAAGCAAACGTATTAAGCACTTACATGCGGTCTGCTCACATAGAAGAATGTGTTTGTATGTTTTATAAATGATTACAGCTTTTCTTTACTGAAAGATTATATGACATTGTATAAAATTTATGCAAGTTTATTAATACGGAGGTTTCCTAAAATGGGGCTACCCCCATATCTTCCATTTGGGGGTTTCCATAAATGGGGGATCCCAAAATGGTTGGTTTATAATGGAAAACACCATTATATAAAATCGATAATTTGGATGTACCCCATTTCACGAAATCCTTATTTCAATAGGACATAATATATATATATATTATATATATATAATATATATACATGTTTCCAACCATGCTGCAACGGTGCCATTATGAAGGACCTTGTGAAGATGAGTAAGGCGCAATAGATCCCAAACCTTAGATTGTACCTCATGACTTCTAGAGTTATCTCGTGATATCTCAACTTGGATATGCATCACTTAAACCGCCCATTTTTTTGGTATTCCCATTTATGGAAACCTCCCTATATGGATCCATATATGATCTAGATATATAAACAGTATACACCATCAGTCAGATCTATTTGATCACCACTGGCCACCAGGTCCATTATCTTGGACAAGGCTCAGGCTCAACATTGAGCAGTGGCTCTGAGAGACACCCTTTGTTTAAGGGGATTCCATCATCCTTGATATATTGGGGTGGATGGTTGGTTAATTGATTCGGAATACCGTTGATAAATGTTTGTTGATAGGGGATTTAAGCATCAAAATATGGTGGATATTAAAGTGGATATATATATATTCATACATATATATGTGATAAATTACGGTTGATGTTTTTTGTACTGGATTAGATTACCCTGAATGTATTGGGTGCATGTTTGGGTTGAGTATTGGAAAGAAAGGTGACAACTATTGATAAATTATGATTGTAACATGATAAGTTGTTGATGGCTGCGATCTACAAATGGGAATAAAGTTATTGGTTGATGGTTGGTGATGATTAGTTTGTCATTTCATATGGATGTTAACCATCAACACAATGGGAATATAAGCCGATATAAATTATAAATTACTGTTGATGACTAATTGGGGACTATTATTATACCCCTTATGTATTGGAGATTATCATAGATTGTCATAATCCACTAATTGGAAAATCCGTTAACCAGGCAGTATAAGATGTCATATGTCAAACATAATCTCAGGGTCAAACAAAATCGAATCTGCCAACCTTGGCGACTAAGAATGAGGATGATTTGTATTGAGAGAACCTTTAGTTGTGCTTTGATTAGGGCGAGAACGGCGAGATTACAATTAAAGACTGTGGGGACAAGAAACAATTTATATATATATAATATAAGCATATGTGGGTACTGTAAGCGTTTCAGTGGTTCAGGTTCATTTCAAATGGTACTCGTAGCAACAGCAACAATCTTGACCATGGGAACGAAGCAAACATCAGGCCATCAATGACGATGTATCAATACCAAAAATAGTCCGAGTGCTTCTTTCACCCAGATATAACCCCCAAAATAATTTACTGTAACCACATTTTTTGGGTAGAGACAAAAACAAATTGGACCATCCATAATCATCCATATACATATATATATATATACATATGATATATGTTACAGTATATGTATAGGATGTGGGCATGGCATGGCTTTCTCTTCTGCAGGTGTACTGCAAATCCATCTTCAATACCCTCGGACAGGAGGCCCGACCAATCCGACCAATATCAGCTTCGATGGGTTGAAACATGGCCAGAAACCCCAAGGAGTCGTCGATAAATCCTGCGGTTATCTTGCTGTATCCGATCTCCATATTGGTTGATATAGCAGGTGGAATTAAATTTATTTCAAAATTTCCAGGTGGAATTACATTTATTTCAAACTTTCCAGGTGGAATTACATTTATATCCATATTGGTTGATAAATCCGTTTGTATTCATATCATTTTGCTTTGACAAGCAATCGGCCTTCTCAGATGGTTGACAAAATCATCGGATCTCGACGGATCATTCGCAGATCTTGCTGTATTTTCATAACATTTGTTTGGCATATTGATTTCAATTGTCATACAATGTGAGGCCCCCGTTCGATAGCTAAGTTGGTGAACATAACTCCAATAACTATGGTTTATGGTACTTATAACTATAGTTACTGGGGCTTTTAAACCAACTTATAACTGGGGCCTGGGGGGCCTCACATTGTAGATATAATTTGACTATATTTTTATGAATGTGTTTGCGTATTATGTTGATTTGTCTCCAGAATTCGGAAATCTAGACGATCCCCCCAACTTTGGGGGAAGGAAAGACACATCAGAATTCTGCAACAGCTCCTTCACATCAATCCTTTTATGTATTCCAATCAAACAAAAGAAACAAAAAAAACAGTTACTGTAAGTTGTTTTTGTACTTGATTTGGATTTGGGATAAACTTCAGTATGATTGGTTTCCCCCTTTATTTCCCCTTAAGATGCCATTAGAACCCCCAAATCATCCCATTAAACCCCCATTGTCCCATGGCATGGCTATCGTATATATTATATATATACATATGAATGTTAGTGACGGAAATCATCCCTAAATGTGCTTATTTCAGCTATTTTCAGGTTAGTGAATTGGTATAATTCAGCCAAATACAGCATATAAACCATGTATTGATCTGTTTACAGTCTCTAATGTCTTTGACCGCTAAACCAGGTCTTTGAGAGCTGCTTGGGCTCTTTGTTGGACGGCTGGGTGCGACTGCTCAGATGGGTCGAAACCAATGGAATTCGCTGGTGAACCCTAAAATATCCCTACAATATCCGTGATTTATGGATGTAAAGGGATGTTTATCACCAAAAAAATGATAGGTTTTGATCCACCACTTTGTGTTTGACAGTTCTGGCACCTAAAACAAGTGGAACTAGGTGATGCAATAGCAGAAATCTCGCTGAAGAGCTAGTTTGTCTAGTCTTTCCGCTTTTTGAGAGACACATTCAAGGAAGTTTCACCGTAATCGGTATCTCGGTGATGTTCGCCACTTCTATCACTACCGTGTTCGCCGCACTGGGGCGAAGTAAGATCTTACGCAGCACATTCAGCCAGTCCAACTGCTTTGGTCGCAGAAGAGACCCACTGCAACACTGAGATCGTCAAGCCTGCGGGTTAGATTCATTGGACTCAAATCATATATAGAATATTATAGAATCATATATAGGCAATTGACATGTTTTCTGAAATTGTGCTTGGCTCTTCCACTTTGTTTCACGTCACTGTGTAGTAGCCATCACCTTGTTTGAGAACCCATTGATTTTGGATGGATGTTTGATCGTTTCCTGTTGAACCGAAATTGGTAGACCCGGGAGTGTAGACTTTGAATCTCAACTGGGAGGATGTGGTGCTGCTAATCTCACATTTTTCAGAAATCCATCAACTACCAATACTGGCGTGACAATCCCAGTTGGGGAGACATCCGTTGCTTGAAATGTGACTTCCGTTGATACTTTAAGAGTCATAAGAACTTCAGGAAGCTGCAGTCAGGTCAGAGTTTCAGCATGGACGGCATGGCATGGCATCTGTAGGCCTTCGATCCAAAATGATCCAACAATGTGAGGCCCCCAAGATAGCTAAGTTGGTTTATAACTCCAATAATTATGGTTTATGGTACTTATAACTATAGTTACTGGGGCTTATAAACCAACAAACATCACTGGGGGGCCTCACTAATTGTAGGTTTTGTTGTGCCAGAGCTTCAGGTCTTGTCCTGTTTCATTGGCTGTGCACCACATCGACTCCTTGAACACTTCTGGGACCGGGCCTGGATGATGTTTTCGGGTTGGTCGTGGAAGATGTTAATGTTAGTACCCTCGGGGAAACTAACATCACTATGGAGAAACCACCATGTTTAATACGATAATACGTAAATCATCTAGAAATGAGGATGTTCAATAGCTATGTTAGCTTACCAAAGGGTATGTTGATTGACAGAAATTGAAGATATCATACAAACAATCGTGTGTCATCATTGAACTACTTTTTGTTTGAACCATCCTGAGGTATTATATTCGGGTTTGTGCAGAAATTGTGGATAAAAACTTCCAGTACATGGCCATGCGTTTCCATGGAGAAGATGACACAGCCACATTTGTTTGCAGATTGTTGTCACCGCCAGGGTGCAACTTGCATCATCCCACATTTGATTTTTTGTGTATCTCCAAAGACCTTTGACATGAAGGTTGTTTTCTTTCTTAATCATGTTGTATCTAGTTGGTGGTTTGGAACATGACTTTTATTTTCCATATATTGGGAATGTATGGAAATGTCATCATCCCAACTGACTTTCATATTTTTCTGAAGGGTTGAAATCACCCACCAGGTATAATCGAACATGTTTAACCTGGTTGTTTCAAACATGTTCCACGTCCAACAGAAAAAAACAGATGATCTCAAGTGATATTTACTATTGCTCAGAGGAGATAACACCACCTCATTGAGTATGTGGAATTGTCATCGGGAACAGGCAAAGTGTTCCCTAATGCCATGCCATCCGCTGATTCAGTGATTTCATGTGGTTTCAACTTGGTGTCATATATGATTTCCATATGATTTAGTGATTTCCATAGGATTTCCATAGGATTTAGTGATTACCATAGGAATTCCATAGGATTTAGTGATTACCATAGGAATTCCATAGGATTCAGTGATTTCCATAGGATTTCCATAGGATTTCCATATGATTTCCATATGATTTCTATATTCTCAGTGCACCCAGACACAGCGATTTGGGGAGTTCCAAACCCGACAAATGATCCTTCAGTGTGCTGGAGTAGAGGGCTCCCCCCAAGGGACAGGCTCAAGACATTCTTAAGGTGAGAGTTTATGACGCCAAGGAAATCCCATATCCTCTGGTAATGACTAACATAGCTATTGAAAATGGCCCAGTCGAAATACTTTTTTTTTACCCATACAAAAATGGTGGATCTTTCCAGTTCGTTATGTTCGGTATCTCATTTACTTTGACCCTCCAAGTACCTAGAAAAATGGGGACATCTACCCACATCTACCCGTCATGACTTGGGATGTTTACTCATTGTTCTGGGAACAGATGGTCTAGGTAGCCATACATAGCCATACAACGAATTCCCACTGGTGAAAATCTTAAGAAACATGCAGAAGCCGACCTGAATTCCAGCTTTGGGCCCGTGGGCGAAGCCAAAGACTTGAGCATGAAGCCAAAGAAGTACAGGCACCCTTTGGTGATCAAACTTGGTACTTGAAAATCCTACATCTATGGGGTTTATAGCTGGCATATCATCTCATGGACGATGTTCCATAGTTTCATTGCCATGTTTGATTACCAGGGGATACTCATTCAATTTATCATGATCTAATCATCAACCAACATCAACCAACTATAATTTATGTTAATGTATTTTATATGATCTGCATATTTGTTCATTGCCATATTTGACTGCTGGATAGTATGTAATAATTTGCATCCTTTGTCGGATCATATTGACATTTGACATTTCGGAGGGCATTTCATTGGATAATGTCAAACATAATCAATTGGATAATCATTGGATAATTTACATTGGCCTTTGGTGTCATACAATGTATGGAACATCACCTATAGGTACATCATTATCCACAAAATCTCCATCATTTTTTGGTGATCCAATGATTATCAATCATAATCATTTATAAACCCCAGTAACTATAGTTATAAGTACCATAAACCATAGTGAAATTGGAGTACCATAAACCATAATCCATAACATTTTGTGGATAATCATTGGATCACCAGATCTCCTGGCCCCCATGGCCCTGTTGCCTCCTCGTGCCGATGTCGCCGGGGGTGTCGCCGACGGGCCACGGGTTTTTGCGGAGCGGCCCCGCACCGTGCGGAGCGCCGTGGGGCGTTCGGCGCGCAGTGAGTGGCTGGGCCGTGGAATAGCTAAGGAACGGGATGTTTGGCAAAGTTCTGGTGAATTTACTCTCTGGTAAACTAACATAACTATGAAACATCACCATTTTTAATGGGTAAATCAACTATTTCGACTGGGCCATTTTCAATAGCAAACTGTTAGTCATTACCAGAGGGTATGGGATTTCCTTGGCTAAAGTTGGAAAACATATGATTAAAACTCCGGGAGCCGGTCCGGCAAGTGTTGGGTTTATGGTAGAGATTGTGAACCGGCTTCACTTAGAATATGGGGGACACTGGGAGGCATCACCTTGTGTAAGTGTAGATCGAGTAAATGACATGATAGGATACGGTAAGTGATGATAATCGTGGGCAACCATGATCAATCATGGGTCATAAGAATTATAGAAACAAAAACGGGAGATGTGGCAAGTATCCCAATACTACCCTCTGGTAAACAACATAGCTATTGAACATGGCCATAGAAATAGTGGATTTACCCATTAAAAATGGTGGATCTTTCCAGTTCGTTATGTTAGTTTACCAGAGGGTACCAGAGGGTACCCCACTATACTAGAACATGCCTGTGCCATGGTCAAGACTTGAGCGATTTGCTCCATTATTTTGGGAGATGGTCATCAATAAGATAGGGATTTTTAATGATTTATACCTAGACCATCCGTTTGTACGCCCAACAAAAATGTCTCAAAGTCCTAAGTCATAATAGCTATACAGGATTATACAGGATTATACATACCCTCTGGTAATTTAACATAGCTATTGAAAATGGCCATTTATAGTGGATTTTCCCATTAAGAATGGTGATTTTCCATAGCTATGTTAAATTACCAGAGGGTATACATAGCCCATTTCTCTAGAGGCTTGATCGGGTCTACCTCAGGCTCCTCATGGGATCACCATCTGCGAGCCTCGCCGTCTTCGTCGCTGGCAGCCGTCGAACGCGGCGGCGCCTCTGTGGGGCGAGACTGGCGAGGCGACGAGGAACTTGGGGACTGGGGTGAAGAAAAATGGCAACATGCTGAACCCCCCAAAAGTTGGGATACAACCCTAAGGCCTATGGTTATACCTACAAGATATTAATTATATATATATATATATAAATATAAATATATCCACCTATTTCTGGAAGTGAAGTTCCAAGTTAGTGAATTAGTAACCTCTTTGAGGGACATGTTTGTCTTGAAACTTAAAACCAAGGTGTAGATGGTGTAGGTGTGAATGATATCTTAAACCTTTGTATGTGAACATTTCAAAGAGTAAAGATAATTCAGGTTCCAACAACCATCTACTTTGAGGGTTTTGTTCATGGCATTGTTCAACGTATCGCAATCATTTTGGCAGGTGGCGAGGGCAAACCCCATATACATGTGTTTTGAACCTGCCTCTTTCAACGGTGACCCAAGAACATATGGTAATAGCAATGTAATAGCTAGTAAGCCCTTATAGTTCTGGTTGTTGAGAGATTGCCGGGTTAACATTTGTTGGGCTCGTTGACATTTCATGTGTGTCAGGCAGGTTGACGAATGTCATTTGCTTCTTGCAGATGGGCTTGTGCGAACGCCGGAGGGTGGGCAAGCCCGGAGGGTGGGCTTTTGTCTCCATCAATGGGTGGTAACCATGAATCCATATGGGCGTTTTTTAATTGCCTTACTACTAGTAGTATTAGTGGGTATAAGCATGGCAAGCTCACCTTCATAAGTTGGGAATTTGTGCCCAACACGTTGGAGTTTCAGCAACTTTGAGAGGACACCAACTGGAGCAATGGTCTGTGGGTAGTCACTGTTGGAGGATGGTCACCATGGCGCCAGGTCAGGTCAAATAGGTTGCAGGTTGCTGCCAGACATAGCCAGTTGAGAAAAGTGTCATGGTGTTTTCTTTTCAAGTTGAGCGGTGACTCGTCACAGCCATGGCCCATGGCCGTTTACTGTTTGGTAATTCAACACAGAGACGCAAGAAACATGCGGTATTTGGTAAAGATCCCAGTCTTCCACACACTTTTTTTTTGAGGCTCTTGTTTCAGATCTCAAGCGCGGTCTCGAGCATTTCAAATAAGGTCATAGAGCAATTTGTCCAGCTCTCGAAAATCTCGGGTGAAGAGTTTATCTCTTTCCCTGCTTTTCAATACCAAAGCAGTTCAACAACCAGTGATCAGTCATTCCGGAGATGGACTTCTAAGATCTCTTCCTGACTTTTGATAATGAACATGGTTGGCTCTTCGCATTGGCTTCCCAGACACTTCTCAGGGTCGCGACCCATGGGTGTTGAATGCAGGGAGGATGCAGATCTTAACGCCACCATCCACTGGTTTGGAGATGGTGCGAGTCAATCCGCACCAGAAAACGATGAATCTGGCTCCCCAATATATGGAGGATTGGAGGATTATAGAGGATGAAAATTGGGTATACCATGGTATATACGGTATACCCCTAGAAGCCCTAGATGTCTTCAAGGTGACCCTCATGGTTGCCATTGGGTGGATCTCTGTCCAAGGTGAAGTGAAGCAACTGGAGGAGCTGGAAGGCCACGGTACTCGAGTGTTGATCGGGCAGGTTGAGCACCATGGATGCTTGAGGCTAGCTGAAAGCCTTGAACCTATACTCACTTCTTTGAGGTGTTTGGAATTCACCACGGTTTACAGAAACAGTCATCCTGGCCAATGGTGCAGTGTGAAATCGTGGCTTCAGAAACTGCTAGAATCCTTAGAATCCAGAACTGCTTACTAACATGTCATTATGTATAATTACTAACATATTACTCACCACCAGTATAGAAACATATCGAAAAATGAAATTTGATGAATCTTCTCACGGGCCAGGTTCCGTGCAACACTTGGCCTTAGAGGTGCGCGATCATGGACTGGATCGCTGGAGTTCATCCTGCTGGATATATACTGATATATATATATATATATACATGTGTGTAATATGTGTGTATAATATATATATATATAGTTACTTATGTATTTACATATATATAACCCCCTTGCAATAATCCTTTCAGGGTGTATCCCATAATATAGAACCCAAGAATGCGAATTAAGTCCCCATTATCCCATGGTTATCATATACATATAGGTAAATAATCATGACCTCACTGCGACCTCACTGGCATGATCGTTAAGATTGAAAAAAAGGGGATCTCATCCCAATATAGCCGAACTTTTTCAGGCGAGTGTATGATTGTAAGCTGGTTGGTGGTTTGGAACATGGCTTTTATTTTTCCCATAATATTGGGAATGTCATCATCCCAACTGACGAAATCATATTTTTCAGAGGGGTAGGGCTCAACCACCAACCAGTAACTGCGTTGAACGGTCATCCGTCTCTGATGAGAAACCAAGCCATGTAACTTGACCATGGCACATATCGTCCCATGAATAGCAAACCATTTGGAGAATGCCAACTGACATTTTGTATCATGTGATAGCTCATCTAACTATCTACGTGCACAAATAGAAGTTCATGTATGGGTACATCTCGATTCACATAATGTGCATCACGGTTGGGGGAGGATAGATGGCCTTAAAGCAAAAAAAAAAAAACGTTCCACAGCCATGGTTCATAGCTTCAGTTGGGCTAGTGCAGCACCATTTCTTTGCTTCGTTTTTTCAATGTTTGTTGGATCCTGATTTGAAATCATCCTTGGATCAGCAGTACCGCGATTTGCTGAATTTCTTTGAAGAGTGAGCTGGGCAGGTCACTCTTCCCGGCCAGCTGCAACCCGTGGAGTTGTTGCTCCCTGGCAGAATGGGGGAGTTGAAGAGATTAAACTACAATCCTGCCCCTTTGAAACAGGGTTTTCCTGGGATTTTGACAATTCGAACTGACAAGATTTGGATTAGCCTTGAGGTTCTTGATAGTTACTGAAACAGACATTGGGAATTTCAATCCACAACCACAGCACCATTCATTCCACAACCATACCACCAAGCACGAGTTATCAAATATATCAGGACCTCAATGTAAACGAAAACCATCAGTCTCACAGGAGGAAAAAACAGATATCTTCGGCATGGCTCATTGACGCTACGTGTCTGATACACAAGTCATCATAAGTCAATGCATTCCATGTTTCTAACTTAAACTAATTGACACAAGAATAGAATTATATACATATATATATATATGTGTGTATAATTATTTTCTAATATATATATACATATATATATAATGAACTTATGTATATATATATTATAAAATATATATTATATTATATTATATTATATTACATTATATTATATTATATTACATTATATTATATCATATTATATTTTATTTTATTATATTTTATTATATTATATTATATTATACAGTATATATTACATTATATTACATTATATTATATTACATTATATTATATTATATTATATATTATATTTAATATATATATACATATCCAGAATATATTTATTGCTTGTTGTCAACCATGAAAAACAGACCCCCATCCATCCCCCATCCATCGGTGGTCCCCAAAGGGCTTGTATTACCCTAGTTTCGTTCGTGGAAAAAGATAGGATGAATGTGGGTGAATAAGCTAATTGCAATGGTGTGAAGCAAGCTAGTTGCGATTCCTTGGATTTTTACATGGATAAAGTAGCCAAGTAGCCACGATGAAACTCCATGGAAACTACAGATACATCTACCATAAACCATGAAACTCCCTTCAAATTTGCACTTCCTTCCAGCTGGAAGTGCAGTTCCAGTTATAATTGTGGATTAACCATAGTTTGTTCCGGGCTTATATCCCAACTTCTTGGGTTTAGTTCACCAAGTTTTTTTTTCACCTCAACTGCAACCCCAAGTAGGGGCAAGATATCTCATTGCATCTCCAGTATATTCCAATGGATTCCATTCAAACACAGATATCCATTCCCATAGTTATATCACTATCTCATTGAATTCAGAACTAACAACTATATATATATATATATAATATATAACTAACCACTGTCGTCCCGTTTTTTTCGATTCCAGATCCCCATTAAGTTCATAAATCCCATAGCAAATCCCATGAAATTCTTTTTTTTTGATTCTCTTCATGCATAAAAAAAACCGGGCTTCCCATCAAACTTGCCCCAGACTGAGATCTTTGGTGCGCTCTGCAGTTCGAACCCTAAGAATCGGTGGCAAGTTGCTGCTTGGCGCAGCGATGATGAAAAACTAGGCGACTAGGTACCTTTAAAATATATTACAATTGACCGGACAACCATGGAAAACCCCTAGAAACCCATGTAAAACCATGGAAAACCCCATGAACTCCACTGGTTGATCATCATTTTTCCGATGGAAATGAGAAAGTTCTGCGGTAGAATGGCCTTTTCACTTGGGGGGTACCCTTCATGTTCATTTCATCCACTGTTCCATCGTAGATCTGATCCTGCTGGTATTTCGCCGCGCCCAGGTACTTCGCCACCACTTGGGGGTGCAACGGGCCATTGCGGCCCTTGTTGGCCCTGCCCGAGCTGTGTCTTGAGGCCTGGCTGAGACTTCCCACGGGAGCCAAAAAAAAATGTGGTGAATCATACCACATGTTTGGTGAAATTGGGGAGATTGATTTTTGGGGGTTTGCACGGGTTTACCACATGAACGCTTCTTTTTTTCTAATTATTCAACATGTTTGATGCATAGAAGCCAAATGAATCTCAGTGTTCGCAATTTGGGGTGTAGATCCGTCCGTCAGGTTTAGATCCGATACCTTTCAAATCTGAAAAAAACAAAAAAACAGAAGTTCATGTCTGATTGTGGTATCACCAAGAGGCAGTAATGAAACAAAAGAAACTGCAGGATACTGCAGGCATGAACGGTTTTTCCTGTCAAAGCAATGATGATTTTGCGGGATAGGCCGTCAATTGAAACATATTGAAGCTGTGGCAGCCAATCTAATGACAACTGATCCCTGTCAGTTAAAATTGACGATTGAGTGGTCTGAACGTAGCAGCAGGGATGACCTCGGCGCAATTGACACTGACCTTAAGCCCATGCAACAATAGACACCGGCAACAGCAATGCCAAGTAATGACAACTTTCGCACCTGTATATGCAAGCACATCACCCCTTTAGACACTTGTTGGGCAATTTTGAGCAGTTTTTTCGGGCCAGCTTGGGTCATTTCGAGTAATTCTGATCATTTTTGTCGGGCAAGTTTGGGTCATGTCGAGCAATTTTGAACAGTTTTTGAAAACACTATTTGGCATTGTCGACCTTGGACAGTGTTCAACATGTCTCAATCGAGGCTGCTTTGAGACATCTTACTTTGGCTGAAAAAGGTGGCTGATGTAAACCCCACGGATCTAGACCCTAAAATGAGATCAGTGAGAATCCGGTATTGAAACATTTTGGATACCTGAAACCCCGATCTGAGACTGAGAGGTGAACACACCACATGGTTTGATCGGAGTGAACTTATGGGACAATTCTCCAATATTCGCAGCTCAAAATGATTCCACCGCCAAAATCTGATGAGAAAATTCGAGAGAGACACCATATCCATCCATTTCCTGAACATTCCTGACAGTTAGATCCGTACATGCGATCCTCAAACTGCCTCAGGTGTGCATTTGGCCACCAGAGGCCTCGGGGGTTCGAGGCTTCGAGGTATGTTATGTAGGCTTCATACGGTCATGTGGTAAACCCAATAAGAAACGAGTATCAATACCATAATATGGGGATGGTTTTTACTATCCATTTATGGTAATAGGGATGGTTTATTTTTGGGGTTTGCCACACTACACGGTAAACAAAAAAATATAAATATATATAATGCAAATGTTCAAATTGGATGTAGATTGTATATCCCCAATATATCCCCATCATATCCTCACCCCATGATTATATCCCAAAATTTTCAAATGTCAAAAGGTTCAGGCGCCCAGTTCCATTTCGGGGTCGCCATCCAAAGAGTTTGAAAATGTTAGAAACAAGTGAAATTCGGGGTTGAGTCTGCGCAAGGGAGGATGCAAATGTTGCCGTGTTGGCAAAGAGAGCTTTCTTTCGGTACATCGTAACGTAACGTGCTATGTTTTATTATCCTGTTCACATACAATTTGTATTTTTTCTTGGAGGCTACACAAGCTACACCGATTTTCAACAGGTAAGTCCACATGTTTGGGGGGATTTTTCCGGCAACCATGTTCTGATGTTCTGCCACAGGGTTGTGGACAGTGTGTCTCCAAGCTTTTGGTGAGCATCCAGGATCATTATCATTAACGTAGCTATGGAAAATCACCATTTTTACTCAGTAAATCAATGTAATTCATATAATGTTTATCAATAAATGGGCAAGTTTCATGTTCAGCAAATTGTCATCCAGAAGGTACTCGGTGGTTCATCCCACTAAGTAGTTTATAAACCTAGTTTTGTTAGTGGATAAACCTACTGATCCCACTTATGATCGCGGGATGAACTACCGCCAGGATGGTCTATGGCCTTATGTGCTCCGTCTGTCGTGGAAATGTGTGCGGTCTAGACATGTGGAAAGAGAAATTCCAGGGGTATAGACACCTTCCGGTAATCAAACGTGGCAATTGAAAACCCTCTATGAATGGTGTTTTTATAGGAAAATTATGCATATGTTGATTTTTCATTGCTATGTTTGATTAGCAGAGGGTGGCACCACCCAAGAAGAAAAGTCAAATCCGACTAGGATGGTGGCAAATTCCTGTTCTGGGGGTCTGTGGCCATTGATTGGGCGATTTCCTCAAGTCTTGGGCAGACCAATGGAGCACTCGAAACCAATTCGTCAACGTAACTTTGGGAACATATTTCTTTAAAAAACTGCAAATTTAAGATCTGACCAATTGTTCAGAATTTTCTCCAAATACATAATATTGACAAGCGTTTGGAATCTTCCATATACAGAACATACAGATGATGTCAAAGATATCCAAGATGGACCTCAGGATATATATGAATGGAAATGTATGGAAATGTAAGGAAAACTTGTGGACTTGAGATTAATGAGAGTACAGCTCCCAGAAGATTTCAACCAGTCAGTTTCCTTTTCACGATAGATTTTCACGACTACTGGCACACTCAGGTGCACATATGATGTTACATATGGGATGCCTCTAATTTGACTAACATTTCCCTCTGTTAATCAAACGTAGCAATTTAAAATCCTATAGAAATGGAGTTTTAACGGGAAACTAATCTGTAAGTGGGGAATTTTCCATTGCCATGGTTGATTACCAGAGGGTAACTATATGTAACTATTTTTTCATATGCCATTTAAGGCACCCAGGTGACACAAAAAATATATAAGGATCGGTGGTGATAACTCCTTCAAGGTCTGCCCATCATTTCAGGTATGTACACATCTGGGTGAAGCACCTGAGTCGAAAAGCGCAGTGCAACTAGTTTTGCAGGTGGAGACTGTAAGATACTGGGCGAACCTGTTTTTTGGGGGGGAAATTCAGTGGGCCCGGGGGCCGGAGTTATTTTGGATTCATTAATTCACCTGATATTTATTATCGTTACTGCGGATTATGATTATTGTGGATTATAACTACTGTGGATTACAATTGTGAGTAGTGTTAAAAAGAATCACTGTCTGTCTATTTACCTTGATTATTTAATATGTGTCTGAGGAAAATCACTCTGTATAAAAACGGTACATGATCGAACTCCGTTAGAATACTGGAGGGCAAAACGAGTAGAATTGGTTGTGAAGAGAGCTTCCGTTACGTTCACACAATAAATCTATAGATGATTGGCCAACAAAACAAGCCCAACACTTGGGATGGTTAACCGGTGAACCATCTCTTTGGGACAGCCAGCGGCAATCCCAACCCCTAAAGATTGGTGCAGTCAACGGGGATCTGTACCGGGCGTGGGGACGTAAAGATGGCTTACGCAATTGGCTTTACCACATTCGAAACCATCGGAAAACACCGTAGTAAAACAGGGGTTATATATGTAATTATGCATGGTTTTATCCCAACTTATGGAGGTTGTCACCATGGTTATGTCATGCTATGGCTATACCGGCTATACCCCATAAAAGTCACCCCAATCGCACGCCTCAGTGACTGGAGCAGGTGGACGAAGATGATAACCCGCCTGATGCCTCAGAGCAGCCGGATTGAAACCCATGGTGACTTGGGGATCCTCAAGAGAAACCATATGGCATTTCCATTTATATGCACGAGATATACCCTCTGGTAAATAAACATAGACCCTGAAAATCACCCATTTTTAATGGAAACTAGTCTTCCGACCCCAACAACTGCCAGGGTCTATGTTAATTTACCAGAGGGTATCTAATTCTACCTCAATCGTTCGAAAAATCAATTTGATCTACTTGTTTGAAGGAAAGGGAGTTTTAGTAGAATCATTAGAGAAGCAAGTTGATTGTAGACATTGGGCCCCATGGTATTGTGATGTATTGTGCCTCAAACATTGCGGACAAATCCTCTTTGGATGATATAGGAAGATCCAGCAAGCCAGGTTTGATTGCGGAAGGGTAGCTCGTGTATGGAACTTGCCCCAGAATGTCGAAACCAAGTGGAAAACATTGGAAAGCGCAGACGTTGAGTTTAGGATCCTTCAGAACATTCTGAAACATCTACTTCGGGGTTTCGTTAATAGCTGTCCAATGCTATTTACCTAGAGATATTGGTACATGCAGTACACGCGCATCAAATTGAATTGCTGCGTGTTTTTGTTTGTTGTTTGATCTCATGCATTGGGTTTATGGTGATGATTCAATGTAGGAAAAAATACATGTAAATCTACGTAATTAATCATCGTGATTTACAGGCCCTCTTAAGCCTGGATGCACAGTTAGCACGTCTCGATACGGAGCTTCTTTACAGCTGGAAGAAAATCAAACAAACTGTTGCAATCTCTAAATCGGTAAACATGATTGTGTTTTTTTCAGTTTCTTCCTTGTGTCAAAAGATGTTGTTCCGTTTTTCATGTTGCCTTCAGCCAGGGGTTCATCACTGGATATTTTCACTGCATGGCTGTCTTGGAACATCTTGGAACTTTCTACGGTTATTTTTTGGCTATAAAGGGAAGGTCTAGTTATACGCCGCAAAAAAAGATGACAACACCAATATGAAGGTCTCCTAAAATGGGGGTACCCCCAAATCATCCATTTTAGTGAGATTTTCCAATATAAACCATCCATTTTGGGGTACCCCCATTGTAGGAAAACCCCATATTGCAGCTTCGTGAGTTGGAAATGCTACCTGCATTGTGATCAGCTCAAGCTAGCCGCTTCCGCCGCGTCAACCGTCGTTCAAACGAGACGTCGCTGGCGAGACCCGAGGCGTGTTGAAAGATCTATAGGACTTTTATGCAATCTTATGGCTATGTTTGACCAGGTAGACAAGAATGCTACATAGTTCATCATAATTTCTACTATTCAAACTATTCAGCTTGAAGATGTTTGAAGTAGTTTCCTTAAAATTGTAACTCAAAACTTACTATAATACATTTCTTGGAAGCAACCCCTGACACCCTTGCAAGAATTTTCTAGGGAGGTCAGTTTGGTCTGGAAGGCGATTGGGGTAATTCACCAGTGGCTTATGCACTCAACATGGGATCAATTGAAGGAATCACAGGAGCAATGATCAGTTTGGTTTCCGGGCGACCAAAATCATGGAGCCAGGTATGCTTTGAAAGATCTTCCAATGTAACTTGGCGCTGGGAGGAACTGCAGGTTTGATGCCTTCAATCAGTTTGTCTGTTACACCTACAATCCCTTCATTCAGCAACAAGGGGCCACATAATGTTTTGTTGAACTCAACTTTCAACCACCATACATGTGCCATGCACCCGGCTTGCCATGATTTATCTGTGTCTTCAAGGCGGACCTGAGACGGGGTATACATCTTAAGTGCTTTTGTCCAAAGATGGCTCATGCAGGCGCAATGGAAATCATAATCAACAAAATTTGAGGAATCCGGAACATTTCCTGACCAGAGAGCGTTCCTCGAATCCCTTGGTGCATCCTTGGAATCCTGGGTCAGTGACCTGTGGCTGAGCCGCTCAGGAGTGAGGATGCAAGGCGCGGTTTTAGGGGAAAGAGCCAACGGACCTGTAGCTTTTCCATGATTTTCCAGGACGCTGGAAGAAAGGTCCATCATTTGTTGTTTGATATATATATAGTATTATATTATATAGTATATTGTATTAATACATAGCGTGTTTTTTGTTATAGAAAGTGATTACCATATCATATCATGTACGTATGCTCTCAGACTACCATGATTCCATGGTAGGAATCCTCTGGGGCAGGCCATGCTAAGCTGATTGATGATCAGATTCCCAAAGGGTTTGTTCTTTAGATCAGATACTACCCTCTGGTAAATAAACATAGACCCTGAAAATCACCTATTTTTAATGGAAACTAGTCTTCCAACCCCTATCTGCCAGGGTCTATGTTAATTTACCAGAGGGTAAATAGAATTTGCTTGGCTTCGGCATTTGAAACATCACGAAGGACTTAAAAGATCTTAAAAGCACATGCCTTAAGTGAGAAGTTCTTGTTTCACGCATTGGTGTCTTTCAAATTGTATTATCTGGTTGGTGGTTTGGAACATTTACGGAGTTTGTTTCATGACGCTAGGCCCGGCCTGTCAGCACCCTTTGGTTGATGATTTGATCATGTTGACTCCTGTCGATGCACTTTGGATGGGGATGGTTCAACATGGTAGAAATTGTCTAGTTTAGATTCTTGAAAGTCGTGGAGGAATTCATTATCGGAGACCCCAAATCTGGATGAATATCTTGGAACCTTAGCGATCTAAAAGTCATTTGCCCTTAGTGATCCAAGGATTCCAAGGGCAGTCCCTCGTTGATCGCTCAGGGCACCGCGGTTTCCTGTGATGACGCCTTCTGCGGTTCACGCTGACAATCCTTATCCTCAGGTCCGGTTTGCCACAGTTTTCCACGGTTTTTTTTCTCGGAAAGAGGATGGGAGGATTTGAAGTCCTAATTATGAAATGATGGAATGATATGGAATGTATATTTGGCTTCACTTTGAAACTGTGTTTTCTATTGTGGTATTGTATGCTGTCTTTTGGCTGAAATCAAGACTGTCCTGAGAAATATATACATATCTTGTTGGTGGTTTGGAGCATGGCTTTTATTTTTCCATTCATATTGGGAATGTCATCATCCCAAGTGACGAACTCACTCCATCATTTTTCAGAGGGGTAGGCGGGGTAGGTCCCTGTGGTGCCATGGCCAATTTTAAGGCGCTCGACGTTTGAAAACGCAACGAATGATAATTGTGATTGTAGGATGTACACTTAGAGTTACATACATATATATATATTTATTTTATAATGTATAATTCATTATGAAATTGTATGAATTATTTGCATGATATAAATCAATGATTATACATATAAGTATGCCCTATGAGTATGCTGCAATGCGAGGCCCCCAAGATAGCTAAGTTGGTGAACACAACTCCAATTTCACGAACTGGTTTATGGTACTTCTAACGAACTAGTTACTGGGGCGAATCTAAACCAACAAACATCACTGGGGGGCCTCACATTGTATGTACCTTAGGTCTTAGATGTATAAATCCATAGGATATCGGCAGCCTGTGGAGCCCTGTGGAACTGATCCAACTGATCCCCGAGGTGTGGGGTCCGCCAGCGTTGCTTGATCTGAGACGATGGAGTCAGGAGGTTTCTGGTGATCAAACATGGCTGGAAAATCTCGTTGTAAATGATATATGATTGCTGGTTTGGAAAGTTTGGAACATGAATTTTATGACTTTCCACATATATATATATATAGAAAATAATAAACCCAACTGACTACTATTTTTCAGAGGGGTAGGTTAAACATGAAGCAGACTGTAAACGGATGGTTTCATCGGGAATCCTCGAAGTAAATGGGAAGTCTTCCATTGCCGTTTGTTTGATTTCCGGAGGGTAGATAGGTGTTTGCCGTGCGAATTAATATTGGTTAATAAATATCCCAAAAGAAACAACCATCAAAATCGTACAACCAACCTACAACCATCTTAGCCAGTAATTATCATGCTCATTGCAATTCACCAATCCCTGAGACAAAGGCCACAAAGGTCTATGGGTCAGTAAGATAAAACAATTAATTTAGGATATGTAATATTGATGTAATATTAACGTATAAGAATATAGACTTTCAGGAGGAGATATAGGGCAGGAATATTTGTTTACAGGGGATGGTAATTACATGTTCAGTTTTTGTTTAAACAAGTATAGTATATGCCAAATATTCCCCTATTTAGCTGGTCAAAGAAGTACTATATAGGGCATTTAAAGATAGTAATTGTTGTTTAACATTCCCCATATTTACCAAATAGTACTTCTTTGACCAGCTACAGCTGGGGGAATGGACATCCCCACCTTTGTTTGTGCTGCTGAAGAATAACTCACCGTTTCTGACGGCTCGAATTTCGCCTTGTTAGGTGTTGATTCTACGCATCACATCATTGTTTTGGTTAAATCAACTTAGATTGACATGCTATTTGGTTATATCACATCACATCCCTGTTTCTGCAAAAAAACTCAAGTCCCATTTGGGTGGGCATTAGAGTATACACCCAAAAAAACAGCCATTGAATTGGGAAAGTTCTTCTTTTTCCCGATTAGGATGACGAGATACCTAATTTTCAGATACAAAAAACATATCCAAGTTTATTTACAATTTATGTTGGAAGTATCTTTCATAAGAAATCACTTCATAGGTTGCCACGCCGTAGCGTGGTAGCCATGCGAACTCCAAGGACCCTAGCCACGCGTGCCTTGGTTGAAGCCGGATTTTGTGGGGCAGTAGACCCAGTGCTGGGGATATGAAACATGGGATACAAGGGATACATGGGGAAAAAAGGATAGACAAAGAAAATTATTATACAACTTTTTAGTGATTTTGATCTTTATACTTTAGTGATTTTTGTGTGGTACTTGATTTGTTCTATCTTTTATGGGGATTACTACGGTGTAAGAGAAATATCTGGAGAAAGATCATCAATTACCATCAATCATCAATATCAACCAATCTTATCCTTAAACATCACGGGGAAACACGGATTTTTTGCTGTTTTTCATCGGAATTGATACCCTCTGGTAAACTAACATAGCTATGGAAAATCATCATTTTTAATGGGTAAATCCACTATAAATGGCAATTTTCAATAGCTTTTTGTATGTTTACCAGAGGGTATCTGATGTTCATATGGGTTCTGTTTTTACAGGGGACTTCATCTGGCGATTCACGGGGAAATTCCAAGGACCTCACAAAGGCAGTCTCTGTTGGCTGGCGAATGAGGGAATCATGTGTTCAAGATGTTCCTTTTCTGGAGGGAATTTGTCTTAAGTTGCCCAGATATATCATGATTATAATTTATAATGATGATGTTTTGGGATACACATTATAATTGAATACCAATTCTAATGATACAATGATGATTCCAACAGCTAAGTTCAATCATTGTTTAGCCAGCATGTGATGTAAACAGGTCTATATATGCTGTTTGGCAAGTCAGTCTTGATACCTGCTGATACCAACTTTCATTGGTCTGGATATGTCTGGACACTTAAACACATAATCCCAAAGACCATGCTTTTGAAACGAGTTCCTAGATGTCCCCATTTTTTTAAGCACGATTCTTTATGAGACATTCGGGTATGGCTTAATACTTTTCGGGAATGAATATTCATTTGCTCACGGCTCAATGTTCAGCAGGGCATTGGTAAGCCATCCAAGTGGGGAGCCAATCAACTCTGCGATTTTGTCACATGTGCATGGCTCAAAAGGATTACCCCGAAAATTGGTATTCATTAAAAACGACTGCAACTGTTATCTGTCATAGAATATGTTGCAATTTCCAGATGCTCCATGGTGCTGGAATATTTACCTACAAAACTGGGTCATTTTTGGGGTAAATGTAGGTAAATATTCCAGCACCATGGAGCATCTGGGATGGTTTATTCATGTTTAAGAAACCACTTAATTCTGGAATTGTGGATATATATATATATATATTTACCAGTTAAACCTATTTTACCACTGGCCTGGATGGATATCATATGTTCATCGTTTTTTCTCTGGATTTTGAACCAAAACAGTTTCGTCCCCCAAACGATGACCCCGGTGACCCCTTGGCCCCTCGGAAAGTGGTTGCCTGAAGGATCCCACGAATCCTAACTGGTCATTAAACGCCTTGTTACCTTTTGTCCCCTGCATTATCATTGGAGTTACCATGGAAAATGGCCATTTATAGTGAGTTTTCCCATGAAAAATGGTGGATCTTTCCATGGCTATGTAACAAATAACCAGATGGTATTTTTGTTTCATAACATGTTATAACTATAGTTAGAAGTTTAGAAATACTCACCACAAAAATTCCTGGGATGTCTACCTTTCGGCAACACATTTTTTCAACGTCGCCATCACCCGTGTCACCCGTCGCGTCACCGTGGGCGCCAGGGTCCGATAATTTGGTCTGCGCTATGGTTGGATTGCCTGCCAGAGGTAAGACCTACATCGCACGAAAGTTGTGCCAGTGACTGGGCGAACTGGGCGAGAAAGCGCAAAAAATATGGATCAATACGTATAAGATTTTATGTGCACTATATGATGATTTATATATATATTACTGTACTATATATATATACTATATATATATACACTATATATATATAGTCTATATATATACTATAATCTCTATATACTATATATATACTATATATTTATACACTATATATATACTATATATATATACACTATATATATAGTATATATATACTATATATAGTATCTACATACTTTATGTATATATATATACTATGTATATACTATATATTTAGTGTATATATATATACTATATATATATATATATACTATATGTGATATACAGATATATATATATTTAATAGTATATATAATATAATACATATTTATGTGTACATATATATATATATATATATACATTATATATATATATATATTTATACACATTATATATATATATATGTACACATCATCTATGTTGTCACCATAGAAATAAGGGGTGAACATGCAACCCTTTTCTACATTTTGGATTAAAGTATTTTGGTTCAAACACAAAGAGTCACAAACAAACAATGGCAGCATCAGAGTCTTCTGGAAATCTCACCTTTCCACAAGGTGAGGCACCCGTTGTTTGGCGAAGTCGACGTGCATAACTTAGGTGGTTGGGTTCTTTTGGGTATATACAAGGTGGTGCCCCCTAGTTATAAATTGGTTTATAAACCCCATTAACTATAGATATATCACCTATAAACCATAGTTATTGGAGTTATGTTCACCAAGTTAGCTATCTTGGGGGCACCACCTTGTAACGATGGAACTATAGATGGAAAACGATGGATGGGGGCGTTCACCATAACACGGGCCTGACCTTGGTCGGCGTCCGAAAAGGCTATAGGTTCAGTGGAAAAGAAACAAGCGCCTGAACAGGGCTAGAGAAGTTGGAGCTTGAACTGTTTGTTTTTTTCCATTGGGCATAATAGAATGGGAATATCATAGGAAAAGAATATAATGGTGTATTTATAAACAACACTGATAGGGGTACCCTCTGGTAAACCAACATAACTACGGAAAATCACCATTTCTAATGGGAAAATCAACTATAGATGGCCATTTTCAATAGCTATGTTAAATTACCAGAGGGTAAAAACCGATGCCTCAAACTTCAAGCTTCCATTGGATTTGAGTGGCAACTCAGTGCTGTCATCGCTGCCATCAAATCAGTTTGCCGCCAAGGTACATCAGTGGCTCGACAGCATTGGGCAGACATGGGTTTATAAAAGAAAAAACAGAACTGGAGGTCCCCCCATCCCATAAAAGGCCATCCCGTCTTATGAAATTGTGTGTTTGGGCAACATCTTTGGGATTGTCAGACTTGGGTTCCAGGCTTTTAACTGCTTGACCCATACCACTGTTCGTTTGATATTGGGCTCCCAATTGCGCTGCCTGAACATGGCACGGAACCGTGATCGCTGACAGGTTTCTTTTACGGCAGTCCATGCAAAGTCTTCAATGTCGGTGAATACCTGTTGAGGCACTTTGCTGGACCAGAGGAGACTACCAGAGGAAGTGGAGTTTGATCCATACCTAGACCCTCTGTTCGTACCTTGAACAATGAGGCGGATATGCCCATGATTTTGGCACTTTGACCTTTGTCCCATTTTTATGGCTACAAATGGAAGGTCTAGGTACAGTATCCGCTGAAACTTCACATGCGTAGAAATATACTGAAATTTGTTGAAATGGAGGCTTCGGTAGCATTTTGGAGGCTGAAGATTGGTGCCATGAGTCCATGGTGGATCTTGGGACATACCACCAGGTGGCAACATGGATTGATTTTAGCTTGGCACTCCTCCATTTCTGGATGGGTCAAAACCTACAATGTGAGGCCCCCAAGATAGCTAAGTTGGTGAACATAACTCCAATTTCACTATGGTTTATGGTACTTATAACTACAGTTACTGGGGTTTATAAACCAACTTATAACTGGGGGGCCTCACGTTGTATTATTTGCATTTATTTACCAATTTTGGGGAATCAACATCCATTCAGCACTGCCACGTCACCGAAAAGTCCTTACCAAAGCAACCTGACCTTTCTACAAAGGTGTACTTGGTCTTTAGAGGTATACATATTCACCCTAAACACCTACTGTCACCCGAAACACCCACATAATTAATACAGTATTTGGATCCCTTGGTTTGTGAAAAAATCCTGGTGCTTCAGAAAGCCCTTTTTCGGCCCTCCTGGAAGAAGGGGGTCCCCTGGGTTTTCGGCCAGACTGGTGGACGGAAAGTTTCAGAAAGCCACCTTCTTCGATGAAGCCAATGTGGAAGCGAAGGCCTTACGCACCTCGGTGCGTTACCGCGTTACCGGCATGGGATGGCCATGGTGAAAGTGGCACAAAGTGTGTGGGCATTCTATGAACATCATGGATAAAACCATGGAATCCCATGGATTTTAGATGTTTTTGTTTAATCATTATCCTTCTCCCAAACATAACACATTGCATAACATTGCCACTTTGGAGTATCCTTCTGGCTTCCTTTCATTCCCTTTGTGATGCTACGCAGAAGTGCCCCCCTTTGGGGGTTTGGGAAATTCTGGGAACATTTTGTAAGCCCAAGAGATCGATAAGTTGGACACAGATGGGAATTGTCAGGTTCAAGGTCATCTATCATTTAACTCATCAAAAGACATTTTATGGATCTGTTTGAAAATGGCAAATACCCCCAAAATTGTATTTTGAGATTAAGAGGGAACATAAGTATAAAGCCACTAAATTTAATGGGTACCATCTTTTCACACGAACCCAGACAATCATTTTTTTGCGGACCACTATTTGGTGATGATACCCACGGTTCCCTGAGAGCTTTAGCACCCTTGGACTCTTGTCTCAGCCCATCTGCCTGAGGAAGACAAGCTTCAGAAAATGCTGTAAGTGTGTCTTGCCCGCAGATTGTGGACCCAATCACGGCCCACATTTGGAAAATCTTGGGAACACCGCGACGAACGGGTGTTGCTTGTTCCTCCGCAACAGACATTGTTCGTTATAGTTAGCCTGGTGTCACTGGATTCCATCCATGATCAGCTGATTTATTCAGGAATAGTTAGATTATAGAATAGATCCATGATAAATTCATGATTCCATCCAGGTTATAGACTGTTGATGGCTGAATTCAACCTGGATCTATTCCCGGATCCCTACCTCCAGGATTTGTGTGAATGGATGGCCGCAAGAAAAGCGAGCAAACGCAAGTTCGCGCCGCCGCTTGGAGACAATTGGTTCCATCTATATATATATATATATATCATCTATATGTATGTATGTATGTATATATATATATATGTATGTGTATATATATATATGTATGTACATGGGGCGTTCGTACAATGGAGGGTACTCGTACCCTGAAATCATTCATTTTAGTGGGATTTTCCATCATAAACCATCCATTTTGGGGTACCTCCATTCATGGAAACCCCATGAAACCCCCATATACTTGCAATCATAGCCAGTAGCATTACCAATTCAACAAACGCTAACTCATGTATGAATGTTGTGGCTTTGCCGGAGAGGGAGGGATCTTTTTCGCTGCGGCTCAAGGAATTTGGCCATGAGACTATGGGCTTCTCTGAAGGTTTGAGGTCCCCAAGAAATTGGATGGCTTCATCTGATAAATTGCGACAAAAAGTGTGAGATTGTTGACCACCATTGAGCAAAGCCATATAGATCATGCCCCGTGAATAGGGAATCTCATGATAGTTGTATGAGCCTACCCTGTGAATTCCACGTAACTTGACCATGGCACATACTACATTACATATCATCTAGTACATTCTAGTACTATGTTCATCCATTTCTGCGACACGCAGAGATGTGTACCAAATCAGAGAGGTGGCCAACATGTTCCAAAGAGCAGATACTTTGAATCAACCATGTCGATGAATGTTGATGGCTAGTTGATGTCAGTTTCAAGTCATATGTTGTTTCACATAGGGTGGGTGGAAGAAATCCTGCACCACCAAAAGGACGGTTGAAACTCTATAAATCATGGGATAAAGCACCGTTTTCAACTGGTGCAGGATTTCGCAACCATCCACCGTATGTTGTTGATCCACGCATCTTTTGGTCTCCATTTCTTGCGAAATCCTGGGCTGTGACGCCCAGGGAGAACTCGGAAGCTGACAAATGTCTCTTGTCGATTTTCGTCTTCGAGACCCCGGGGGTCCCGCAAAAGGACGGTTAGGACACCAATCTCCTCACCAGAAAGAGGTGAAAACCCTTCAAAAAATAGGGGTTTCACCGGCGCCACATTGATAATCGTTATATTTCACAACTTGGGAATCAACCAGCAAAAAATATTGGATGAAACATTGGATTTGTGCATAAAGTATGTGTATATCAAAGGGGTTTTGTAGTGTGTAATTATGTATATATATAATTATATATATATATGTACATACTGAACCTTTTACCTATGTGTTTAAGGTTTGAACATGAAAAAACATAGTTTTTTCTTCTGATTGTCAACAAAAAACCTAGGTTTCTTGGAAAAACGTAGCCTTTTTTCCAAACCCCAACTTTTCAGATTTTATATAAGCTGAAGTAGGAAATGGTTCAATAGGTATCCATTCATGGGTTGCTTCATCCAAGAAAGCTGGAGTTTCGCTTGAAACCAAGTGGTTCAGGGCTTTTCCGATCACAAAACTAAAATACGCTGCGATCAGTTGAGTAGAGATTGATTAGGCGACTTTTAATAGGTAGAATATGGCTGAAATCGACCTAACAAGATCTGCGACCGCAACATTACGGTACCAATAAATCTTACCTTGGATGGGACTAGCAATCATGAAAAGGGCGTTTGCAATATAAACCAAATTAAATACCCAAAAGATAGTATTAAACCAACTATATGGGCTGATAAGGGTGTAACAACAACATTATTACGTTGTTGTTCTGACCCCAAGGTGAACACGTCACATTTTATAGAGCCTAAGGTTTGGGAACTTAGCTTCCTAGGCCATTAAAACCTTTTCTACCCATAGTTGCCCCTAATCCGTAACCACCCGTAATCTATGGAGAAAAACCGCAACCAAAATTAAGAATAATTACCCATAATCACTCGGGAAAAACCTATGTGACAATGTGTTTTGATGCGTAACGGCGTAACCCATATTCAGCCGTAATGCAGCGTAACTGACCCGAAACCAATATAAAAAATAACCATAATCTGGACCTGTAATTTACCCATAATTTAAAGACCCGCAATCAACCCGTAATTTACCCATAATTTCCCATAAAATACCCACAATCAATTATGGGTATTTTTCTGACAAACCTAGGTTTTTCTCATTCATTTTGTTGTGTTTTGTTGATGTTCTGTTGGATTTGATATGGATTTAGTCACTGTCACGTCCGTATGATCACCCATAAGGACCGAACTTTTGACAACATACTTAGCTGGTGCTGGTATGCGTTGTTGCAAATTCAGAACAACTTGGATCTCTTCGTGCAGGGCCCCGGGACCTTTTGGGGGTCGGACAAAAGCTAATCTTGGATCCTTAGATGGTTTTCCACCTTGTGCTGCAACATGGTGGAGTAGAGATCCTGTGACGTGTTTGTATATGTGTATGTGTGTGTGTGAACCATTTGTCATGCATGAGTCAAGTGACAACGCATGAGGTTATGCTACATCATGACATCCAATGACCTTTTTTTTTAAGGTACCGCCCCATGGCGTATTTTTAGCAAACAGTTGAAACCTAGTTTTTTTTTTAAGCTAGGTTTTTTTCTTATACCCACAAAAAAGATGGTAATGAAGAGGCACTAGGTATAATTCTGTGTGTTCTAAATATAGATTGATTGCTGGTCTCAACACATACATAATTGACCGACCCTTTTTGGGGTTGTTGGTGGTTTCAGCTATGTTCCTGGATGTTCCTGGGGATGATGAAGCCCAAAATGACCTGCAAAGCCAAGAACTTCGCTAAGAAGAACTCAAGAAATAGTCAAAGAATTGGTGGTTGCGAACATCGGCGAGAAACCATCCCAGAATTGGTTGTTTACCCAAGAACATGTTTAATATATCCGTATTTGATTTGTTGCTGGGTAAGAGACAACATGTTCAACTGCAGATAGGCCATTGATTCCGGTGGACCCTATGGCGGATGGAGCCTCACCACATGGGGACGTACCGAGATACAATGAATCTTTGGGTTTCTAGGCATCAACGGTTTGATAGCTATATCCATCAGGAGTAGAAAACAATCAAACTTAGAGGGATGCATGGGTTTGTTTTGATGTTTGATTTCTTTTACATCATCTATTGTAATCTATTATATATAGAAGATGGCTTGCCCAAGAAAGCTTGGATATCCACCAACTGGATAACCATACGAGGGTGCCCCAGGCCCCAAATGATAGGTACTGGTATATGCCATGTTGAACTACGGGTAAATTTGATCCCATTTACGCGCTGTTTTACTAACCATTTCATCATTTAATATTAGTTTAATCATGTTTAATCATTGTTGATCCCATATTTTTGTTCCCATTTCCCATTTTTTCTTCCCAGAGTTCCATAGATTTCCCAGATTTTTTCTCTACGATTCTTAGATTTCTTTGTTCCCAGATTTTTCTCCCACAGATTTCCATAGATTTGTTTCCCAGGCATGTTTTTTTGCCAGATGTCCAGTGTGTTAACCACAGGTAGCAGCTACATCAGCGGCGAGTTTGGCGCCGTAGCCATCTACGATGCCACGAACTCCACCAAGGTGGGAAGTGGCCACTCGGGTGGCCAAAACAGATCAACGAGCTAGCCAAGAAAAACGTTCAATAACGAGCATACTTAGTAAATAGTATTAATTGTACAAGATCATAATATATATATAACTTGTATAGCATACATGTATTAGTAGTATAATCAACAAAAAAAAATATATATATATATACCGTAATGGAGATTATAATGTGATATAAAATATATAAAGAACTTAATATCATTGGGATCTATACATATAGCAAATTTAATACATGAGTGGGATATAACAATATGTTTTGGGTTTGTGATGGTTTGTGCTAAAATGGCCGTCACATGTGGCCATTTACGATCGATTTATGTTCATAATGTATAACGACTGTATTTTATAAGGCATGATCTTAAATTATGGTAGTCATATGGGGTTTCTTAAAATACGGAATCGAAAAGCCTCCATGGGTTTCACTACTAAAATGGTCATCCATGACTTGGATGATTTGGGATACCCCCATGACTTGGGAAACTTCCATATGCCGCAACACGTAGAAGCAAGCTAAACAGAGAGGTGATGTGACCCTATAGTTGATGGGACTAGGCCTTGCAGCTGTGCTTGCAGTGTTTTAACGCTTTCTTTGGTTGAGCAGGTTGAATTGGTCAATGGATTGGTTGAAGGGGAAGTTGACAGGAAAACCCCATAGTTCATGGGAAAATCTATCTGGTTGGTGGTTTGGAACATTTTTTATTTTTCCATATATTGGGAATAATAATCCCAACTGACTTATGTTTTTCAGAGGGGTAGGTATACCACCAACCAGCTATGGTTTTTTTTTTCATTTCGCGCGACAAAAGGGGTCAACCCTTGCTGCGAACTCGCACAATGAATTAAAGGTTCTGGAAGTCAGGGAGCCGCTGTGCGTTGGCTCGGATTGCAGCACTGGCCTTTGCAGCACAATCAATCCATGCATCCAGTTCCTCAGGCTCCCCTGGCAGGCCAG
>Ga0126342_10000072_pt1 | contig 59753 bp, 46 predicted proteins | sample Cyp1metagenome_FD_92528 | JGI IMG/M metagenome (GOLD analysis project Ga0126342, IMG submission 92528) | Coral microbial communities from Lord Howe Island, Old Settlement Bay, Australia - Cyphastrea 1 metagenome | ecosystem: Host-associated > Invertebrates > Cnidaria > Coral ...
GGAAGTTGGCGAAGAGCTTGGCCAAGAGTTGGCAAGGCGGAAGTTGAGGTGGAAGTTGATGCAGACATGGTCGAGGAGAAACTGGAGGAGGAGGCGGAGGAGGAGGAGGAGGCGGAGGAGGAGGAGGAAGCGGAGGCAGAGGAGGAGAGCTAGCCGAAGAGGAGAAGAACAACTGTGATAAAATCTAACAACCCTCACCTGGCAGGTGGGGAATAAATGACTTGAGTGGGGATACGGTGCTCAGATTGGGTAACGGCGGCAATTCATTGATTTGAGCGATTACTGAAGGGCCGCATCAAAGAGGTAATGCAAACACCTATTGGAAATCAAGCAGATTTTCATCTATTGGTTAGTGCCTACTCCTAAACTGGAAGGAATTCTAAATTTCATGGCCCATGTGCCACTTTGAAATGTAACTTTTTGGATCCCGTTTGCTTGTGAATGACCAAAGGTCAACCTAACAGCCTAGCTGTAGATCATCCAAATCTTCCATGAAAATGACCCAAACATACTTGTAGTATCTTATAGTTGTCCCACAAAAACAGAAAGGAACTCCTAACTTATAATAGTTAGTAGCTATATAATATAATTCACATTTAAGATCTTTTAAGATCTGTTAAGTATATCTTTCTGGGTGACCAAAAAAACGAACAAGGCCAAACAGCCCGGGAAAGTTCGGGAGCTCTCCCAGAGCCAAGGTATGCCAAGGTGCTCACAGGCGCGCGTGTAACATTCCACGATCAGCACCAAAGTTATCATCACCCCGAAGCTCATACCTGGGTGGAAAGTGGCTCCACCTCTGCGGAATGGGGAACAAATAGCGCTATGGTGTGCTACAATTTTGGTTCAGGTTTCAGTGTCAGATTCGTTCGCCAGTGCAACTGGCAATCAATCCAGAAACTGAGAGAACTATCAACGCACCAGGCGCCCAGTCCAGGATGCTCACCAAAATCCCAAAGAAAATGGCAGCCGTCCATGGCGCATCAAGCACCTCGGCAAGCGCAGAAATCTCCGAAACGTATGCGCTGTGAATCATCAAATATGGATAAAAATGGTGGTTGTGAATTAACCAAACAAGTAAATATTGGAAGCATGTGGGTTCATGTTTGTTCGTTCTAATTACTCATGTTCCAGCAACCAACAAGATACAACAATTCGAACATCTGACTTCAACCATGTTTGACCCTAACATAATTTGACAATCCTGACATGGAAAGAAACTGCCACTATATCAAATCTACCCCATGACTTGGCCCGCAAATCATGAATAGATCCGATAATTAACTAAGGTTTTGCTTGGGGCATTTAGGACGTAGGACGTAGGATTTCCTTGTTGTTTACTGTGTTTGTTTTTCCTTGGGCTCTTGGAACAAATCACTTCATACTCCTGCAGGAATTCGCGAAGCAACATCCACGAAACATGTGAGGCCCACCATGGGATGGATCTTGGTTTGCAGTTTTCCTGTGGGATAGTTGCTTAATTATGCAGTTCACCTGTGATTGTTCAGATTGGGATCGGCTTCATTCTATATGATTTCATCCTTTCGACAAAATATGCAGGTAATTAATTCCGAACATGTTCATGGCATCTCAGTTTGCAAGTTGACTCCAAGTTTAGGCATCGCACCACGGAACGAAGCACGCACATTCTTCCAAAAATAATCTATAGAGAGAGAGCACCATTCACTTCCTTTTTATGATCTTAATTTCCCGAAGCATCTGATTTCACCGGTGAATCTATCTTCATCTCAGCATCCAACATCCACGCTTCCCATGCATCGGAGCCCAGCGGCAACGTCTCCGAAATCCTCCTGGATCCATCCCCCCATCTGCAGCAGAATGGTCACCGCTGCCTTCCACACATCCTCGAAGGCCAACGCATCGTCGGACGCGTGCGACGAGGACAGCAACGGGTGTAGGGTTTCCACTGCAACGATGGCCTTAGGGAAGAAAGGAGACGTGGAGAGGAGGTAAGTACTGATAGACAGACGCTTGATTCTTCTCATATCATGGCTTTGTTTGAAACTGCGGTATACCCTGCAAACTCATTGCAACTGGTTTTTACGTGAGGAACATGATGATTTGCCAATGGATACTGGGGTACCATATTTTCAGACCAATCCGTATGGGTGGATGAATAGCTCAAACCGTAGCCCTCGAAGCCTCAGAAAAAGTGTTGCAGCTGTGCTTGGGCGCTCCTGAAAACCATTAGCTCTGCCTGCAACCGAGTGGCCCACAGAAAGAGAATGAACAGGAGAAACACAGCAGCCTTTGTAGCGAAACTGCAGAGCGCCAGTTAGCTGGAACCCTTTCTAATATTATTTTGGAAAGTGTTGAGCATACAGCATACTCTTTTTGACAATGCAAATGGCCTTTGGGTTGGCGATCTCTTCTCCAAAAGTACCATGACACGTGATAATCCAAACAATTCAGGCACCTTCATCAGTCCCGGCAGTCTGATGCGCCAGCCACTTCAACAGAGACCAGAAGCATACAACTATATATATATATACAACTATATATATATACAACTATATATATATAATATGATGGTAAAAAAAGAAAAACAGTACCTGAAGGAAGTTGCAGCCGGCTTCCCCCATCACCAGCGTCCAAGAAGCAACAACCAATGCCCTCATGGAGGCCTTCAACGCCACCAGCAGCACGCGGAGTTCTGGAACAGAGGTCACCTGGGGCGAACTCCCGGTGACAGCTATCCTGGCTCCAGGCTATGGTGGGACAATGAACCTGGGATCCAAGTCCAAAGATCTCAGGATTTTGCCAAGTCATTTGCCACAATCGTGGTGCAACCGTGCAACCTGTCAAAGTCCGCATGGGGGTGTCCAAATGGCGAACCCCACGTTGTTTTGTTTGAAACTGGGGTACCATTCGTATACCATTGGTTTCCCTAGACATGACCAATCGCTAGGGTGACTTTTCAAGATGTCCCCATCTTAGGAACCCCCCATGCAAGGAGGTGCACCATATTTGGCCAATTTGTTGTTCTTGTTGTTGTTGTTGTTGGTGGTGGTGGTGGTGGTGGTGGTGGTCTTTTAAATCACTAGGTTATAAATTATATAACTATGATTTATGGGCATGATAAGTAAAGTTAGACGGGCAAGAACTCATAAACCACAAATAAACCACAATACTCCACAATAAATACTCAACCATAATAAGCCATAGTTTGCGAGCACCACCTTGTAGGAATCTCTTTCACACCTAAGTTGCCATGCGTGAGCTCCGGCAAATGCACAGAAGACGGAAAGCCCTGCAGCCGTGGCCGAGGAGGGTGACCGGGCAATGCTAGCAGAATATGTTTAGTAAAGCAATTTCATGAACAAAAATAACAATTGAAATGGTAAATTTGGGATGAACATGATGTATATCTCTCCATCACTGATCTCCAAAAATACATATATATATATATATATATATAATATATAATATATATATATTATATTATATATATAATTAATATAATATATATATATTCTGCATTCATGAATTCATATGTGTATTTTTTGTATATGCCAAAAAATAGTCCCCCGGTTTGAGTCTTTCCCACCCTCAGCTCCAGTGCCTGAGAAAGTTCACGTTCAGCGTCGAGGTCCACATTTTACCCAGAAAACCCACGAGCACCGTGGCCACATCGATGAGATTCCAACCGTTGCCTCATTTCTCTTCCAGGAACCTGCACCTGAGCCACCTTTGAAATTTAGAGGAATAGGAAGCCGAGCCTATGGCAAAACCTTTGACATGCGCAGGTTTAAGCTTACTCGTTGGGGCAGCTTTGTACGGCGACCATCACTGCAATTTAACTCCCAATGACACTGACAGTGAAGGTTTGGAGCCGGATCGTAAAGATCATCCCTGTGCAGGAGCAAACCATGTGAATTTGTTTTTTTTTGCAATTTGATGTTCAAGGAAAATTATGGAACCAATGACAGGAGATGCTAGAATGGGCATCGACAAGAAATGGTTCGGTGTTCATCTTCTCCTCAGGGAGAAGAGAATCAAATTAAAGAAATAGCATGCATGGTACTTGGAGACCGCCAGAATCTGCAAAGTGAATAATCAAATATGACTAGTGAAAACAAACGCATTCAGAAGTCCAATTGCGCCAAGTCCAAGCGGCAAAAGAAACGGCTTTGCTCGGCACAGGCGCGGGCAAGGCATTCCTAATGGCACGCCAACCCTCTGGGTGAAATGAAGCCACTTGAACAGTTGGCAAACGGCTGGAAATACTATTGCTGTATCAGTCGAAGTTGCTGGTGTGACCTGAAGTGGTTTTATAGTGCGTATTTGCCAAAAAGTCTACATTTGCAGGGGGTCGAAACCAGCTAAGGCTGAAGATTCGGTGAATGTTGGATGAAGCTACTATCTCCTCCCCGCTTCATTTCCAGCGTTGGGTATCCAAAAGCCGTCAAAAAAATGTTGAAACACCGTCAGCATCCGGTGAAAAAGAAAAGGGTGTGCCTTGCGAACAGATGCATGCACAAATGCAATTAATTGACAACATGTTTTATTGAAAAGCCGGAAGAAATGTCTCTCTCTCTCTCTCTCTCCATCGCCCTCTGAAGAAACGTGTTGACACATATTTACATATTTGGCTGATCAGTATCCCCAAGTCTCACCTTTGCCGCGGCCCGAGTGATCCGAGTGTCTATGGAAAAGATGAGGAGGAGGGCAGTGTTCGCATGTTCCAGCCATTGTATCTGCAAGCTACCTCAAGGCTCTGGGCATCGCCCATTTGCTTCATGAGTTGGGGAGGGGTCAAAACCTATTTGGGGAACAACGCCCAATTAGCTGCACCATAAAGTTGGTACCTCTATGGCACTGGCACATGGAGGGTGAAAAATTCTGTGGTTTAGGTCGAATTTCAAATGACGTCGCATGACATCGCTACAATTTGCTCAAATTGATGTACCTAAATGTAGACAAGACATTGTACACACACACACACATGGATTCTCGGGGTCACTCAAGCTGCCAAGAAGCTGACAGGACAATCCTGAAAGCTCTGAGCATACCTGCGCAGGTGGACTGTGATAGAACCTGGCCAGATCATGTTAGACATACCCCCCAAGTCAGGGACCCCAAATCATGAATATACTGAACCAATTTGGAATCTATGGTGACAAAACAGCGCCCATGATGCATCGTCCAAGGAACTCAGGATAACATCTGGCATCTGCATTCACCTCAAATACCTGCCGCAAGTCATGTTTCGGCAGAAAATACATGGATTCGTCAGTAAGTGTAAACATCTCTAGACTACATAAGACGCACTTGAGAGATCCTGTGAGACTCAAACTCGGCAAGTTCATCCCTTGCAATGGTCTACAACTCTTTCTGTCAAGAGCGGTGTCTTCATCCACCACCTGGTCAATGGTTCGGAAACTATTTCGATAGATTGCCCCACAAAAACAACGTCTTTCTGGCTCGCCATGGCAAGGCACTAGAATGACCAAGCTTGCCACAATCACCAAGGCCGTGAAGATGTCAAAGAACTTGGAATAAACCAATCGCCCGGCGATGTCGCCAAATGAGGACCTGGGGGCGAACTAGCTGGTGAACCATGGTGAACCATGGTGAACCCATCCATGAGAAAAGATCCTGATCCCACAATTGGATGCAGCCTCAACAAGGTTTTATACGTTGCCAGGGGTTGATATACTGCATATCTGCATGCATACTTTCATGTCATTTCACAGTGGTCATCTGATCCAAAATATCATGAGTCATGATGATACATGATAAAATAGTCACTGAATGGGAAAAATAACCATTGACAAGGGGGATTAAATAGCCATTGGATTTTGCATATTTCCAAACAAACCGACCAAGCCACGAGGATGTTGATGCCTGGCCGGCAGGTGACTGGCAATGGCTTATTGTGGCGCCTCCAAAGATGATTGGGGATCTACAGTTCAAACAAAAGATTGACAATCAAGTAATTTGCCACCTTTGTATTTTATCTGATTTATGTATAGTTATCTATTTTTGTATATGTTTGTGATATTGTACGTGTTTGCTTTCTTTCCCCCCAATATATATCATAAGTAACAAGTATATATATATATAATCCCTTCCTCCGAATATATAGCCTCCATGACTGACAATGACAGAAACCCCAAGTCATGAAAAGATCCAATACTAAACCAGGAGCCGCTTCGGAGGGCATTTCATATTAGCGGTGGAAGGGACTCAGTTTGCCGTGATTCTTGAAGGGTTTTACCTTTCTGTCTCTTCTGGGGGGGGGATTCTAAACTATTGATTTATCAACCAGTTTTGAGGTTTCCCACACAAAATTTGGATTTAACTACCGAAGATGATGTTTCACTGGATTTGCATTAAAACGGCACGAGAACCCCTCAAAATTACATGGCAATTTTGTCCTCAATTCAACCCAAGAACCTGAAATATCAGGAACCATTCTGAATAATCAACATCCAAAACCTACCATCTTGCACTCTAATCATGAAGTCAAAACTGTAGTTGGAAGTTTGCATATATATTACTTTGGATTCATACCTGATATTAGCGTCTGAACTTTGGTTGCCGCAACTCCTAAACCACCTACATCCGGATCAGGTGACATTTCAGTGTGGAAGTCTGTACTGCGGATTGGCTCATTATACGTGCAATAATGGAAATCTATTGTGGATAGATTCTATCAATTCTCCCATCAGTGGGGCCAGTGGGAGTACAATTCCCTGGCAAACAACAAAAATACAACTTTGCAGAACAAATTAATGTTTAGCAATCACTGCTGGGATGTGAAATAAGTGTTTCCACAAAGTTATACAACATCTCCAAGTTTTAATCGAAGGTTTCGACCAACCAAACCAATGGCAATATGAGCAGCACAAAAAAACTATGGCAAATTCATGTAGATTCTCATGGTTTTGGATACCCATAACTAATGGCATTTTGTGAAGTTGGTCTTGGAAGATCCTCCCAAAAAAAAAACTCCAAGAAGGGGACTTACGATCACCAGGGCTATTAACGACTTAGGTGGGATCATCCTCCAAGTTTTTTTTTCCTGGAGGTTTCCTCAAATGGTGGTACCCCAAAATCATCCAAGTCATGGATGACCAGGGGATTCCCAGCCTCCGGCTGGTCCTTTGTCCACAGCCAGCGTTCATCACCCAGAACCCTCATGGGATCCGTGCCGAAGACCGCTGAGACGGGGGAACAGGCTACAGCCATGGCGAAGCGCTGGGGTTTTGACTCCAGGTATAAGGTATGTGGTCTATATGGTCTTTATTTGCATCAGTTTCTGTATGTATGTATGTATGTATGTATGTAACGAATGCATGTATGTAACGTATGTACGTATGTCACGTATGTACGTATGTACGTATGTGCGTATGTACATATGTACGTGTGTACGTATGTAACGAATGCATGTATGTAACGTATGTACGTATGTCACCTATGTACGTATGTACGTATGTACGTATGTACATATGTACGTGTGTACGTGTGTACGTATGTACGTATGTACGTATGCACGTATGTACGTATGTACGTATGTACGTATGTAGGTACGTAGGTATGTAGGTATGTAGGTATGTAGGTATGTAGGTATGTAGGTATGTACGTATGCACGTATGTACGTATGTAGGTATGTAGGTATGTAGGTATGTAGGTATGTAGGTATGTAGGTATGTAGGTATGTAGTATGTAGGTATGTAGGTATGTAGGTATGTAGGTATGTAGGTAGGTATGTAGGTATGTAGGTATGTAGGTATGTAGGTATGTAGGTATGTAGGTAGGTATGTATGTATGTATGTGTGTATGTATGTATGTATGCATGCATGCATGTATGTATGTAACATATGTATGTATGATATGTATGTAACAATGTATGTATGTATGTATGAATGTATGTGTGTGTATGTGTGTATGTATGTGTATGTATGTATGTATGCATGCATGCATGCATGTATAGATGTAACTATATTTATTCTATATTTATATATATATATATTTATTTACTGTAGGGTGTTTATCTAAACCTCCTACCCATATCATGGTATATCAATAATATGATTGTTATGCAAAGGCTCTTGGCGCACAGCATGATGGATCTTCAACTCTCCAATCCCCCGTGGTACTGAGTATACAAAATAAGGATCCCCAAATAAACAGATCCAATACGAAACCAGGATTTCAAACGAACTATAAAGAGCAAGGGATTAGTTGTATTGCTGTGTTTGACGCATTTTTCATAGTTGGATTCAGTCGGATGGCTAACATATCCATCATGCAAAATGGTTTGGCATTGTGAAGCTTGAACAATCAAAACAACAATGTATACACATGCCGAGATGTGCTGAACTGTGTTGATTTACAATCTGCACCAATGTCACCGAAGTATGGCTAGTGATAGTGCATGAACCTTGTCGCGATCAATTGACGCATCTGAGCAATACTGAACAGCATGACAAACACAGATTTATAACCACACTATCATCACATGTAGATTGTCTTCCCTGTTCGTCGCCAACAAATTAAAAGGGTAAGTTGCCACTACCTTTTGGTGGTTGCATCAACATATAAATGAATGAATCAATTAAAAATAGCTTGCCTTTGCACCATCTTTTTGCGGCTTTGGTGCATCATGCTTAACACTCCTGAAGCCCCAAAGAGCTGATGCAGTGATGCTGGCCAAGCTTCCCCATGAGAAAGTGAACCCACATAAGAATCCCTTTCCCAAAATACTGCAAGAAACCCTCTTTGAGTACTGGATAGTACTGGATCTAGTCATTCAGAGGTCCAATGTATGAATGATTTACCTTCATGGGGGATGGGATTACGCACATATTATAACTTTGGATCACGCAGTGTGGGATGTGGCCAAGTTTGAGGTCCTCTGCCGGAGCGATACCCTGGCAAAGTTTGGGTGGCTAGATCCACATTTCAAGGAGTCCCCACCCAACATGGAGGAATCTCACCTTCCAACCACTTGCACGATCATCCCCAACAACGGGCAAGTGAGCAGTGAGCATGGACAGCTTCCCCATGGGCCAGGACCACCGGCTGCAAGCTGCATCACCTGCCAAATAATCTTAGGTTAAGATAGGTTAAGGATATTCTAAATCCCAATACATAGCAAATTCTACACGGCTAATTTTTTTACACCGTTTACGAAAACGGCTGGGTATTGTATGTGCATCTCCATGTATAGCCCTGCACCAGTCGCCTACCTCCAGGTTCTATACCCCCATAGGTAGGGCCTCGCGCAACTGCAGCTGGAGTTCCTGCGCGTTGTGGAGATGGTACCGTTGCAACATCTGAAACTCGGAAAGCCACCAATGCTGGTCTTTGTGTGCCTATGTGTGGCTATACCTACTGCTGACTTCTACCCAATAGTGGGTTGGTTCGCCATGATTTTGTTTGTAAGTTTGAGGTGGTGACGTGCCCCTTGCATGCCCTTGTTGCATCATTGAAACTATTTGTAAACGGCTTCCATGCTTCATGGGATCCGTGTGGCAGCCAAATGTCGATGGATCATGGCAACACCAAATGCAAATGGGTGCGGCAAGACATATGTGAACACCAATAGAAACACCGATAGAACGGGTTTACCATACGTGTTCCAATTCTATTCTCCATTGCAACGGTGAATAGAATAGTCAGCCAAACCCTTGTTCTACTGAAAACAATTTGCTTCCCATGCCTTTCCTTTTTTTCGGAACGGGAAAATGCACTCCCTGGGGGACGCATCCCGCAGCATACCAAACCGCTGCATTTTGGAAACCCGCCAAAAACCGGGAGCATCCATCAAATAGGACACTGTGATATATGCATATACACACAAACACAAATATTATATATATATATACACATATTATATTGCACGTACATACATCAATGATATTTGCTAGTGTTTGGGGACCTCCGTTTCTTCTCCTGCAGCTTCTTTTCCTGACTCTGCCTAGGAGCGACGCCAAAATCTCATGGAGTCATCCCAGATTGCTGTGTTGAAATACCAGTGTTTTTCTCCTTCAAATGAAGCACCCCTCAAAACAAATGGCCATGTCCAAGTCCAAGTGGTAGAATTCCTCTTCCAAGGATATGTGATGAGCCCTGCTGATGAGCCCTGCTGGCCAGGCCAGGTTCCCCTGCAGGGCATCCAAAGGTCTCAAGTCCTATGAAGCTTGGACACAGGGGCCGCACAGGGAGACTTTTAGTGGCCAGGATTGGAACGAAATATCTATATAGTTTCATCCATGTTCATTCCAAATCTTGAAAATGTGGCATTTATTTGCCACTCAAAAAAATGTTATATGACTATATGACTCTTTTCCTGAAATGATCCGCTATCGGCAATTTGATCTCCACCCGTGTCGAAGATGTGCGTGTGTCGAAGATGTGCCTGTTGGGAACCGGGCATGGCCGTCCCAGAATCGATGCAAGTCTATGGGTGCACCCAACGACCATGAAAGAACCTTACTGATGGATCAGGGGCTTGTTATGTAGTACTATCAGTAATGTTATCACAACTATATATTGTTATATGAATATATAATAAATAATATATAATAATATATATACTGATCATTGTTATTGTTATTTTATTTCAACGAATATTGCGATTATTACATGTTACTACTATTTTTTTTTGTATAATTATAATGTAGTAAAGAATTAAATAAATAAATAAATAAATAATATATATATATATATATTGAAAACATCGCTATTTCTTTTGTTATTATGTTACATATTGTTAAACCCTAATTGTACCATTGGAGGGCTCCCCTTAGATGTCCACGATGTGCTCTCAACATCTTCAACTGTCCTTCAGCAAGCTTCGCACTGCCAGCGTCAAGGAGCGGAAGCCTCGGTGGGTTGTTGGATGATAACCTGTGGTACATAATTGAAAAAAATAGCTATGGAACATGTATGAACGTGTTTGAACAAGTCCAATTTATAAATGATTTATGATGATTTACCTATAACATAAAATCATATAAAATTGTGATTTTTCATAGGGGTAGCTATATTAAATTACCAGGGGGTATAAACCATTCAAACTGGAGATATCATGGATGGTAAACCATCTAACATGGAAAGATTAGACTCGTTTACCACAACACCGGGAGAGCCTGGCGGTCTGGTTGGGTAAAGGTGCACTTGCCACTCTCTTGGCTCGTGAATTCGTGTCTAGTCTCGATCTTGAACAAGACATGGTATGTAAGTTGGCACAAAGCCAGCATGAGATGTTAAGTTGCTTATTTGTTATTTTTGGAAGGCAACAAACGTGAATGCAACAAGCGTTTCAGAATCCTTCAGTGCGCAAAACACTTCTTTCGTTTGTTTGGTGAACACCGGAAAATTCACCAGGTTTTCACATTCACCAACGCTTTCACCAGGTTTTGAAATTCACCAAGTTTTCACCACGTTTTGGATATCACCAGGAATTCACCAAGTTTTGGAAATTCACCAGGTATTGGAAATTCACCAGGATTTTCTTCAAGGGTTCACCCGGTTTTGGAAATTCATCAGGTTTTCACCAAGTTTTCACCAGGTTTTCAGATTTTTCACCAAGCCTTGGCGATCAATCAGGAGGTTTCAGAATTGCATCAGTTTTCACTGCAGTGATGGTAGGTATGTAATTTTGAAAGAAGCGTTTTTTTCGGCACCATTTGAAGGAGAATATGCAAGAAGCGTTTTGTACTCTCTCTTTAACACAACAACGCTTCTTTGGAATGAAACATTGGTGGATCCCTGGCAAATCTTCCGTAAGCAACTTAACAGCATGATACATGACTAAGAAATATGCTGCCAACATACTTACTATATTCAGCTGCTTGCTGCCCTCCTGGAAACCGGACAACATCTCTCTCGTATACTCGTGCGGCATCAAAAACACCCCTAAACTGTATCACAAGCCTTATTCAAACAAATACCGTACTGTAACCGTCCTCTGTTGATTTATCTTCTGTCCTCTCTCCATCGTTTGTTTCTGGTTTTCCCTGCTTACTGTAAATTATGCAATATCATATGCGCTGTTTGATATCCCCTTCATGAAAAAAACTGACACCTCCTAGATTAATTGATCATATTTCCATCTACCAGCCCCCAATCCGCCTGACAGTTGCTCCGCCAAGGCTTTCTGAAGGTCTGCAACCTGTCGTCCGGGATCTCTGGGTTTAGGGGGTTGTAGCCATGGTTCTATCCACAAAGGAAAACAAAAAACCGCGCCCCCATGGATAAATGGGACATTTAGCAAAATTATGTAAAAATGTAAATGGATGTATATATAGCCACTATGTCACTATGGGTTTAGCTGATAGTTACATAGCGTTTTCCCATTTACGCTTCAGCTACACCTCCAAGATATGCCCCGAACTGAGTCTCTCGAGCCACGATTTGCATCTCGATCAGCATGGAACTTAAGGCTTGCAAGGCCCGGTCCTAGGCGACGTGCACATGATAGTTCACTTGGAGCATTTTGACACTCACAGCAGCACTAACAATATAGAAATATTTGAAATAAATGATATAATATGCCTTAATATAACTATACAAATTTACTATAAATTATTTACTACGCTGCATATTATATTGAAATATATAATAGACGAATTACATGTAAATAACATGCAACAACAAAAAAACATTGTGTATACATACGCAATCATATATGTGTATACATACTAGTAGGTATCAAAAACTTATCAGCGGTTCAGCGTCCATACGAATATACTGTAAGTCACTCCTCAGGTACATGGGGCGTGATACAGTTGGGCTCTTCAACTCCAAGATCAACTCATCTTTAAGGTCATGTTCAGGCTCTAATGGACATGTCATCAACCAGCAATGGCATATGAGGGGCCGCCGCAACAAAGGAAACGCGTTCAAAGGGTTGGATGGCTATCACTGAATTGACCCTGGCCTTCTCCACATTGGAGCTCTTCACAGCATGGAGGGCCTCTCAAGACAGAACCTTCCCTCTTAAGGGATGCAGTAAAGTTGTGATGTAAAGCGGAAGAAACTCAGGAAAACTGACCGGTGTCGGAAGAACAAAAACTCTCACCAAAGATTAGCAACCAGTTTCATAAGAAACATGGCTGCAGCAGGTCCTAATACCAGGAGGCATCCAACATTCGTAAACGGCTAGGCTGAAGGGGGGCCGGAAAGAACATGATGAACATGTGACTCCTGGGCGAAAGAACTTGTAAGGTATTTAATCCAACAAGCAGCACATGTTGAAAAACACATATATATATATATAATAAATATATATCTATATATATATATATGTGAGTAAATAATAATAATTCACTAGCCTGAATTAAGGCCATTTGTGGATGATTTCCCTTACTAACTATGATTCCGTTGAGGTCGCAGTGAGGTCGTTAAAATTTATTCAAATATTATATTATATATATATTATATATATATATATATTGACGTCCTTCCCTACAAACACTTTGCAGGGCATCCTTCATCGGCTCCGCACCTGATGTTGATCCTTTTGCCCTTGAGCATGGGTGTTCCTGGCTGGATCCCAGATCAGACACTCAGGGGACCCTTTTAAGCCCTTTTAATCTTACAACACCGTGATGTGTATTTTTATGATAACGATTATTATTATGTATTTATTGTTATTGTATGTTATTGTATTTTGACATACAGTACATTCATGTTTACACACACACAAATACAGTCTTGCACTGCAGCTGACCTGATGCCTATCCCTGAAAGCTCAAATTCTGTTCATCCACTTGCCCTCCACCAGTTGGGTTAGCAACTCCTGTTGGCTACACTCCCATTCCAGATATAGGGCCCCATACTTGGTTAAGTTGGTTTATAACTAGCTATATCATTGTGATTCATGGGTATTACGCAGTTAGATGTTGTTACCGTGGTAAGCCCTATAATACACCATCCATAAACTCACCATCTTTCCGGGTGATATAGATCACCATCCCCAAATGGTAGGTTTATGGCATTGGGTTTGCCATTTATAGATCTTTAAAGAACATATTTCTCTTTTTCGTGTTAGTAGATGATTGTCCCAAATTTATTCTTGGCAAAATCATTTTTTTTTTAAATACCAAAGCAGCATGACGTCATGACGTTCCTGAGAGAAGCTTCCAGGGCTTCTTTCTCAGCTCCATGACCTCGGGGACAGCGGTTTCCATCGGTTTCAAAAGCCCACGCTTTGGCGACACCTGGCCGTTTCAAGCAGTTGCCTTAAATTTCAACATAAACCCAACATGATTCTCATATATATATATATGACATATATGAAATATATGAAGTATGAAATATGACATGAATGACATTACATGTATGAAATATATGAAATATGACATGTATTACATTAACTTATTCACATATATGACATATATGAAAAATATGCTGATTTGATAGAATAAATTCGACATGATTCTCACATATATATATATGTGCATATATGATGTAATATGATATTGTCATTAAAACAAACATATCATGGTAGAGGGAAAACACAATATGTGGAGTTCCAGTGATGCACCTGAGATTGTTTCATCTCCGAAGCAAAACGGGTGATATCCAAAGTGGAAGCTGATTGGGTGCCAGTCAATTTGAAGATCGTGTTGCTAATGGCTTTCTGGGCCTGCATGTTGTCTAGACAAGTATCACCTATCCTCTAGTAGTAGGACACGGCAATGGACAATCACAGCTGCCAACTGGAAAATATTGCATGTGCTGTTCCTTTGCCAAGTTGACATGCTAATGTGCATTCATGTGATCTTGGGAAGTGCCCTTGTTCGCCGTTGTTCGCCGGAACAGAGTTTAAGTGTTGTCCATTGGAAACCACCAACAAATCTTGTATAGTTTGTGCTGTCACGGTCGCTCGCTGCAAGATGAAAACCATTCGTTATGGGAGACAAAGAGCAAGACTAACATCTTGGATCCCCTGCAACAAGATGTGCAGAGTGTGATTAGATGTAGGCAATGTCTATTAAACAAAAGGTAAATTATCTAACATTGTATATACATATACATAATGATGTCTACTTGTACATATAACGATATGTATATACTGTGTTGCCGGAACTAAACATATCAAAGTCAGTTTACCCGGAGATTTAGTAGAGCGCTCTCCCTGCTTCACCCTGGTCAATCAGTGCCCCACGATCTTCTGCAAGCTGGCCTTTTTTGACCTTTCAGCAACATCACCATCTTCCCAGTTACCCGCAAAATGGCCAGTTCTTGCAATGATTGAAGAGATTGCAGATTGCAGCCAACCATGCATCAAAAACACACAACACACCTTTAATCCTTTAGCTGTTTCGTCACGAATCTTCAGCCCTGAAAGAAGGCCCGAGCACCTCCAATTCCAGCTCCCTTTGAAGAAGTTGACCTACAGTTCCCGACATGAAAACCAGGCTTCGAAGTTTTTGTTGAAGCTAGGACCGCCTTTTTCAGAACCCTGCATGGAACTGAACCCTTTAATCGGCAAGCGACTTAAACAAAGCAGCTGGGATCAACAGAAGCAACATCAAACAACCAAGATCCAATCTTGTCTACCGATCAGTGTTTCCGAATGCGTCAGTGGGACAGTGGGACCAACAAATGTTGCTTGGGTTGAATCACAGGCAGCGACTGTGTTTCTCACGTTTTCCCTTCAAAACTTCATTTGGGTTCATGTGGGCGGATAAACCACTATGTAGGCAAATCACCACCCGCAAAACACCCCAAAAAAGCACACACACACACAAAACCCCCAAACAATGAACATCTTCAACCACCCAAGAAAAGGATGTATATATATATATTATATATGTGTGAGGATTCAATGGCCATCCCGTTTTCTTCCCAGCGTTACTGCAAGTCAGGCAGCACTTTTCTGCGAAGGCTGGATCTCCCGCAATGTTTCTTGCACTCTGGCATTGATGGGTCCCTTCTTGCTGCTTGCAGGAGAACTAAAACTTCTTGCTGCTTGCAGGAGAATTAAAACGCAAATTTGGAACAAAACCCTTAAATCCCTTAAGTCTTTAACTATCCTCAACTGAGGTTCCCCAACAGTTACATGAGATGCAAACCCAACTGCAACTGGTAGAGGCCCATCATCGTCACTGTCTGAATGGGATTGCCATTCCGAACCAATCTGTAGAATGATCTTAGGTGGAACTGGCATTTCCATGTGCAAACATATTATGGTTTCATTGTGGAATATTTCAGACCCAGCCAAACTACGATGAAACGCTCTGATCCCTCTTTTGTAATTCGGGCACGCCTGAGACGGCGTCACCGTCATCGTCATTGTCATCGTCATCATCATCATCATCATCATCATCGGAACAACTACCGAAATCTTACCAGTGCAATACATCACGACCCCTGAAGAAGCCAAAGCAAACATTAAACATGTATCACTCGCAAAAACAAAACAGTTTCCACTCACATATATCTTGTTGCAACTGTCTTTTCTTGTCACAATACCCCCTGACTTTCCACATTTTTTCCCCCAAACACCGGGATCGGAAAAAACATGTTGCTATTGGCCATGGTGGTTTCATGTCGGATCCTTGGGGGTGTAAACACATACTATTTTCTAGCATCTTCTTATGCTGTGTTTCCTGTGCCTGGTGTGTTGTCCAGCCGGTCATCTACCTTACCCCTGATAGAATGAAGCTCAGTCCAGCAGCAAGAAAGGTGCACTTGAGTCAAACGGTGCACAGGCAATATAGGCCAAATATCTCCAAATATCTTTGAAGCAACGAATTAATCCTATCCCCACCTTAAATAGTTAATATCAACTAATTATACTCGCCCTATATGTAAAAACCCTGGTTTAGTATTGGATCTTTCCGTTTGGCGAGGCTGCCAATGTCTATACTGGACAAATAAACTCTCTTAATCAACTAGCGGGGTACCCGAAATGGGTCGTGATAAATCACTATTTTCGTGATAATCTCAATGATAAATCTTTATATAATACTCTTAAGAACTAACATTTTCCTATATTGTCCCATATGTTCCCCATAGTTTCACCACAAATTTTCAAAGTAACATTGGATAACATTGGTACCCCCGTAGTACGGGCTCACCTTTTGTCACCATTTGTCACCACCCTGCGCGGAGGAGCGGAGGCAAACTTCAGGAGCCATGGCCTGGAGCTGGGAGACCTCAATTGGTACCATATCTTTAAGGTCTATTACTTGGGCCTAAGGGAATATACCACCCAAATATGGCTTATTATAATTTATTATATCTTATTGTGGCTTGATGTAGTACAGTATCTCAATTTTAGGTACCTGAATGGGCCATTGATACATTACAGACGTATATATATATGCGTATATGTTGCTCCTGTCTGCCATCCTCTGACTTCTGATAATTATGGTGAAACTGCCAGAGTCTCAAATTCTGTCTTTGGCGGATACGTATATAATGTGTACACATTTGTACAACATATAATATATGATTCAGCAACATGTATTAACATATCTACATATATATATAATGTGTCTAAAACCAAAAACACACATTGGTGAGGGTCCAAATCAAAGTTAGAATACTAGGCAACCACTCGGCAAACGTGAGTTGAAAGCATCATTTGCACCAAAGACATCCATCATCTCCATCTGCTTCCACCAGCAAGCTGCAGCACGAAGTGTGTCTTTATTTCTCACTCTCACTGCTTAAAATCAACGCTACAGCCTAAGTCACACATCTCCGATTCCAGTTCAGAAGGCGCTCTGTGACACCACCAAAAAAAGTTGGCGCACTTCGACTTACTGCTTCTTGCTTCCCGAAATTTCAGACTTCCAAACTTCCCAACACCCATCTTTTGAGGCCCGGTCCATGTCAGGTTATTTTGAGGAGCGGAGGGGAAGTCATGCTATTTCCAATCGCCAATGGCGGAGACTGCGGAGATGTGGTGGCAGCTAAGCTGGTCTTCCTGAATACAGGTTGCTCCAGTGGCACAGTGTGGCATTGGGATCTAAAACTCCCAGATTTGATGAGAATTGCAGGGAAAACTTACAAGAGAAACAATATTTCCCCACATGTCTTTCCTTCAGCATTCTTGAACCAAACAAATGAAAAATCTAAAAGTTCTCAATCAGCATGTGTCACGATGCGGTTGCAAGGACTTGGTCAGTTTTCATAGCATCATCTAAGATCATCTAAGTATCCTAATCTGCAGCCACATTGAGTCACCTGCATGGAAGGCCGCAAGCAGCTTTTAACATGAACTATGAACATCGAGCAGCGCTTTCGTGCAAGACCCCAAGATCCAGGCCAGGAAAGGGACCTAAGATTACATAAGGCCTGCAATTACATCGTATTTAGAGACACAAAACAGAGAAAAAGGAAGCATTACTTCAAACAATATCGAGTTGGTCAAAGATGTCAAGCAGGTTCGCTGATAAAACATGCCTTGAGTTAAATAGAATCAACATGAATCAACAACCGTTGAATCAACATGCCTTTTGAGGAGGTTGTTGGAAGCCTTGGGAGGAGTCATCACTTATCCATTTGGGACCGGCTGTCGATGGAGACGGCTAACCACATCAGTCCATCTGGAGGTCTTGCTGGAAACCGGATGCGCTCAAGAAGCCAAACCTGTCGGCAAAGCAATCCTCTAGCTCTTTTCCGATGTCTCAGCCTCCCGATGCACTTCCAGCTGGTAGCAAGGCAAGTGGCTTAGAAACACAAGCAGCTAGGACTCAGGACCCGCTTGTCTGTATTACAACTTCACCGGCCCAAGTCCTCTTTGTTATCGTTTTTCTTTGCCTTTTTGGGGCATTCCTGCAGCTGTGTTCAAGAGACGTCAAACCCAGGACACAGGCACGGCACGCAGTAATTTTGAGCATCCATAAGCCATTTACAAGGTGTGGTGCCCTAGTTTCTTGGCCAAGTTGATTTATAACTCCGTTAACTATGGCTTATGGATATTAGAACTATATATAATTGGATGGGTAATAGTTACATGATCCAACCTACAACTGGGGGCGGAGTTATGGGGGTAAAAATGATTTCTATGTCAGCCAGTCAGCAAATGCCTTTGCTCATCCGTGTCGTAACTGAAGTATATAATGTCCTCTGCTGCTGTTTCTGTCATTTTTTCTTCTTCGCTGCCTCATTCGGCTGGCAATCCCAAACAAGTCAGTTGGTGAGACCTAGACCCTCCCTCCACCCCTCCAAATTTTTGGTGTCCTACCCCTTAGGAGGCTGAACTCATGTAGCTAATGCATAGAAAACTGTCCCACTCTGTTCTCCTGGAGAAAATCCCTGAAGCTATTGCCACTGTGTAGCAATTAGTCTTGTCAACCCATCCCTTCCTCCGAGCCAACATCAGTCAACCCCTGGGTTCAATCAACGCCCGTTTGACGAATATTGGGGCTTATCAGTCAGGTTTGAAATAGATCTATGGAATTATCATAGTTTCGTTGATAACCTAGGTCAATTATCATAGATCTATGGGGGTTATCAATCTATTATCAGTCAGTCTAGGTCAAATCTATGGAATTAGATGATTTCAGCATAGTTTTGTTGATCCTATCGCCAATCTTGGATCCGCAACTCCTGGATCATGCCATCAGATACCACACCATCATACACCATCCCATCTTCTGATCTTAGTTGCACACCCCCTTCTCCTCAAACAAATGAAAAAAAACAGGGCTGAAACAATGAAAAACTCAGAAAATCCACCCCTTCACCAGCGGCCCGAATCCGAGGATGAGGATGAACTTGATGAAGAGGACTTCCTTCAGAGTTTCTAGGTTGGTTGGATGGTGGCTGATATGCCTTGATCTTAGGTGGAAAGTAAGGCCGGCTTGGGGCGTACTTGGAAATGGATCAAACTGATCAAACTTGTGTTTCGCCAAAATGACTCCATGCTGCTCACAAATATACACACGGCTTTCCGAGCTCCAAACTTCTTCTTTTTCTTCTCCTGGTTGGTGACTTGATTGGTTTGCATGGACCTTTAGCAAATCATGCTGGTTACTGAGCTGGTCTCCAGGAACCTTTTAAATAGAAAGGAAATCAATGGACACCTCTGGTTTTAGCATGCGAATTGCGCCATCCAAACAACTGATCCGCTCTGAACCCACTCATGTTATCCAACGCACCAAACTTAGTTACTACTCTAAAACAACAGGAACAAAAACGGACCCAGCTGATACTTCACCAGCCCTGACAGCCTTTTTCTTGTCCTTCTTTTTCTTGTCTTTCTTTTTCTTCTCCTCCAAATGTACAGTCTACCCTCCCACATTCCAAACATCTTATGCAGTACTGGGTCCATCTGGGTTCCTTCCAATTGTGGCTGAGTTAACCTTTTATATAACTTGTTGCAGTTAGTTTGTTGCCACATGTTCAACTGCTATAAGCGTCCGCCAAAACTGCAAAACTACACTCTATTCCACATTTGTTTAAAAAAATCCTCAAACAATTGAGATGCTATTCCCTGTTTCATGGCTACTAAACTTACATACCATGCACGGAAAAAAACATTAAGTCAATATATACACTTGTTTTTTATATATACAATCATGTTTTAAAACGCAAATAGTACTAAAATACCCATTCCAGGCTCCCAGCTGTTCCTTTCACGACGCCCGGCCACGTTTTCGCCGTTCCTGTTGGGTGAAACCTCCGCCTTTCAGCCTTCAGTGGATATGCTGAAGAGCATAAGCCTGCAACAAACCGATCAGTACGCCTAAAATGCCACCCACCAGCAGTAGAATCCTCGGCACCGGCTACCTGAAGGGACCTGAACTCATCCCTTCTTATAAAGATTGAATCTCTTTGAATGAAAACTTAACACAAAGAAATCCAGTACTAAATTAAGGATTCTGCGTGAAGTGTTGATTAGGGGAGAGGATTGCTATATGGCAACATGATTTTGCCTGGGCAGAATTGGAGGCCAACTTGATGATTTCATGGGGACTGAATCCCAAGGGCCTTCAATCCTAACAGGCCTTCCCCTTCCAAAAAACCCAAGTCATCACGGATCTCCCGGAAAGTCAACCAACAACCAGCATCCTGGTGTCATGATCATGTTTGCTCTAATGTCCAATGGATGTAGCCACCCTGAAGCCCAAACCTCCACTTTCCCAATGATTTCAGCCCAAACTCCATTCATCATCTTGGAAGATGGGATGCACAATGCTCTCAAACTCCGGTGGTGGTATCCGTTGCAAGCGCCAGGTCAAGGTCTCCTGCACGTTCATGGCCGTGTCCATGTACTCCTCGATGGCCCGACTATGTTGCGGAAGGAGCTCCAAGGAGAAGTCCTGGGCGATTCTCGGTGATTCAGAAATCCCTTGGTGGTGAACGTTTTGTCTCTTCTATAGTACATGATAGTAAATTGATTGCTAAATGATGGTCAGTGATGGTAAATAATGATAAATAGGAACTCATTTTTTTGATCCTCATCCTCATATACAACAAGTGTAAACATATATATATATAAGTATACACATATACACGAAAACATGCATATATGTGTATATATATATATTATGTATGCATATATAGACACATACTAATAATACATATATATATATGACTGCATGTATGCATATATATATATATATAGTATACATATGTAAATACATGTGTATATATATATATATATTTATAAATTAGTTCATATATGTACTGTAACTGGAATACTATCATACACCCCCCCCGCAATTAAGTGGAAAAAAGGAACAAATACTACACCAGAATCGTTGAGACTGCTTTTTTTGTATCTGGGTATATCTCAAAGTTGGAGTAGCACCAAATGATATAAACATGACCAGTCTTGGACGATTTGGGGTCCCCAATTTCAAGAAATCAAGACAAAAACATTGTTCCATTTATCATCATTTATAGGGTATTTTCCATTGCCATTGGCTTCGACCCCGTCCTCCACGTCTTGTTTCAACTCATCCATCTGCGCTTCGATTCTGGGAGCGACCACGGCCACGCGACTGGCGAAACCCATGCTGCGTTCCACTGAACGGTCCACGTGTTTCCGATAGATGGCTAAGACTTTGTCAACTCCTCCAGCACTGCCGGCACTGAATGTTGTTGGGTCACATATGTTATGTGTACAGTATATAATAGTATATATGCCTATATAATCCTATATATATATATATATACATAGATAGTCTATACAAATATATGATCATCAATCAAGCACAACTTTTTCTCAATGCTTGTGTAAAGCATCTATAGATACACATATTATAGCCTGAGGCTGTGGGGATTGATTGGGTCTAGACTTGGGATCAAGAGCTGTTCGTGACGTTCCATGCTGTGAAAATGGGGTGCCCCAAATTCTTATGGTTTATCAGATTTATCACCATTTTTCTCAGTTAAATGACTATTCTTGGGTATACTCAGACTCTATCTTCAAACAAACCCATATATGCATCTTTTTGTTCCCGGTTCTTGATCATCTCCCAATGATCATCCCCAAAATTCTCCCCGAGCATTCACTCGTTGGGTAAGCCCAGTGCCCTTCCACCATCCCCAATAGAGATTTCTTCGTGGGCATACCCCTATCTGGGATGATGCAAAATGACCCCTATAATGGTTGGTTAAGGGGATGGTTTATGGCATTGGGCTTACCAACGCAAATATAACCAACAAAATGGCTTAAGTCTAGCAAATAAACCATCAGGTTATGTCAGCCATACCCCAAAAAAAAGGTAAATTTCAGTTCATAAACCATAACTTCATGATTTTTCGTAGGCCCTTACATGCTATCCATTTTGCACAGCCACCATTGCTGCCCATCCCCACCCACGAAACCTGCCGATTACGCCCGTCTCCTGTGGAGCTCGGGGATCTCATCATGTAATGCAGCATGGCCCTGGCGTCCACCACGTTTTTACAGATGAGCTCTGCCATCTTCTGCGAGGCTTCCCGCTGGCGTTTCATGAAGACGCCCTGGACGTTGATCCTGGGGATCCATTCGGTATATGATATATATATATATAATAATAATAATATTGTATGTATATATATATATATAATGAACATGACAATGATGATGATGATGATGGTGATGATGATGATGGTGATGATGATGATGATGATGATGCTACTACTACTGCTACTACTACTACTACTGCTACTACTACTACTGCTACTACTACTACTACTACTAGTAATAATAATCATAATCATACAATTAATGCTTTATAAAAGGGGTATGAAATGCTGTGAAGGGTTCTAAATGGTGATTTAATCAACAAGGTTGGGGTGATCAACCCAAGATAAATGGAGGAACAATGGAGTACAACCGTTTTTTACTCCCAGCGGTTGGTTACTTGCCCAATAATCAGGCTTCCCTGAAGGTTTATCAAACACCAACAACCACCAATAAGGGCGAATCTTAACCAGCTGTCATGTGAGTAGAAGGGATTTCCGCACAGTAATGGGTGATGTTAATCCCCATTTAATTTGGTAGTATAACCCCCTATGATCATCAAAGAACAGGGTTTTGAACACTTGAAGACTGCTCAGGTGTCTTGCTAAAATAGATATATGGAGTTTCCTAGAATAGGGGTACCCCAAATCATCCAAATTAGACCATTTTAGTATTGAAAACTAAAACCTGCGGTTCTGGGGATCCCCATTTTAGGAAACCTCCATCATAAGATTAAGCAAGCACTGGACAGAAAAAGAGATCTCATTAACATACAGTAGGAAATGGGGTCGGGTTTCCTTTCATTCTAGTGCTCCACAAAACAAATACTCTGGAGAGAAGTTCAAAATAGAAATTGTGATTTTATACATCGAAACCATCGTTCATACAGGAAAAACATGATACACATAACTGTATATACATATAAAATATGATATAAACAACATGGATAGGCCATAGAAGGCAACATCAACACACATGAGGACGCAATTTCCAACAAGCATCGGAGACGAACTTACAAGGTTGAATTACCCCAATAAAAAGAATCACACATGGAGAAAAAACACGGTATGGTTCAATGTCTCGTGGCATATCACGAGATATCTGGGACCTGACGGGCATATCGCTGGTGATCCATAGCTTAACATCTGATCACCGGCGTCCTGCCGTTGCAGTACTGATGAGGCCACACTGGTCGAAAAATCATCTTGATGGCAATCCAATTGGTGAAGTATCCAATGATCAAACCAGAGACCGGAAGCATGATGTAGTCCATGCCAGCCACATTTTCCAAGAGCAAATACACCAGCACTTGCACCAAACCCAGCAAGAATCCCATGAATGCAGCAATCCGCTGGATGAAAGTCAGCTCATTCACAGCCACTGATCGAAACATCTCCACCATCATCCGAGGATTGTTCACAAAGGTGTCTACGGACATCTGCTGCAAATCCAGAATGGAACTGATGTTGCCCCGGAGTTCCATCATAGCATCGCCGAAACTTGCCTAAGACATTTGTCTGGACGTGGGCGTGTGTGTCGTTCAAAAAGGGCATGCCGACATTTTTTTAGAGCTCCTACCCTCTGGTAAACTAACATAGCTATGGAAAATCACAATTTTTAATGGGAAAACTCACTATAAATTGCCATTTTCAATAGCTATGATAAATTACCAGAGGGTAAATGATTCTAATGATGAAGAGGTGCTGTAGGCCAAACTCTTGGATCAAAATGAATAACATGTGACCGTGTGGTCAACCCAGCTTTCCCCGAGTTCAACCACTGCCTCACTTGCCTCACTTGTGGTTTGGAATCATTGGCAAATGAAACTCCGGGGGCCCCAATGAGTCAACCAAGGTCTAACATCTAGCAAGACTCCCCGATTTGACCTATCCAGCTATTGGATCTTCCCACCCCCCCATAGGGGTTGTGGCCGGTTTGTGGTGGCCAAATTTAGCAGCTTGGTGACATCCTTCTGCTGTTGCCTCCCTGTAAAAATTCAGTGTGGGCATAGCACACATCTTAGAGGCCCATCATTGTCTAAATCCTTTGTTTCTGGATGAAGTCCAATAGAATCATCATGCTACCACAGCATTTACTTTTTTTTTGGGGGGGGCTTCTTGTATCAGTCTATCTTGGATCTTATTTGCTTTTCCCTCCAACATGTGGACTTTGATCCAGGAAATGTGAAAACAAGACCACAGGACAGGCACCTTGGCAAAGCCTCTTTTTTTGGGGGGTAAACTGCAAGCAACAAATTGACAAAAGCACCACGCTTGGCCAACCATAGAATCCCTGAAAAAAACATAGCTAGTCAGTACCTATTCCCATTTATCACGATATATTCTATCTGTCTATGTGCGTATAAAATAACGTATGTGTATATATATATATGTGTGTGTGTGCGCGTAGCCAGCGGTAAGACTCCAGAAGTACCACCAATTTGTTCACCCCTAATTTTGAGGCCAAATTCATCAAGTTTCTTGAGGCACCATGGTTGGGCAAAAATGGTGGTTTCACCATACCTACCTGACCTACCCATCTGGTTCCCCCACAGAGGGCCTTGGTGTCCTCCAAGACCTTTGTCTTCAATTCCAACTGAACCGCTTCGGGAAGGATCTGCCACACAGTAGGCAGGTGCTTCAGCATGATCTTCTCAAGGACTTGAAAGCACCTGCAATGGGGAAAGGGTTCATGAGAAAACCAACCGCACAAACCAACCATGGGATTGAAATTGTGATTTGTCCAACATTTTAGGGGTATGAACTCAAGACACATGGGGGTACCATGGGACTAATGGGTTTTAGTTTTTTTTAGTTTGAAACATATTTCTCTATATAATTATATACATGGGGATTAAACTATCATGGTGATATTCTTTGGGACATGATAATGCGGATGATCTATCAACCCAACCATAGGTCGACATGTGGCTTTGTAGTAAGTGTGGGAACTCCAAAATCTCAAGGTTCATGATAATTTCCCAAGGAACAGTCAAATAATCTAGGGCCTAGGGCCACGCTTATTTTAGAGACGAACTCATGTCTTGTTTCTATTTTTTCTGGAGTTGCACTTGTTGGTTTCTGCACGACTTGAAGTGTGTAGTCGTCCGAGTCGTCTGTCCTTTTCTGACGGGGACGGCGAAGACGGAACGTCTGAAGGACTCAGGGACAGAGTGCCTGGAATCATCAGGAAATCACCACACCTTGCTCACCATGCTCATCTTTCTCAACTTCATGTTCGTGCAAGATGTGGGTGTCTAAAAAAATCGAAGAGCATATAGTTTCACGATTTTGGGTGACTGAAATCACGTCGATTCTTAGTTCCTACATGTTCCTACTCATGGCCATGGGCCATTCAAAAGGGACAGAGTTCATCTAGAAACTTATTGGGTTCACTATGATCAGACTAGAGTCAGAATTCATCTACAGAATCTACAGGTTCTTAAGATTTCTGGAAAATAGTTAAAATGTTCCCGGTCATAGCCATTCTTCCTGAAACACAAAGGATGGGGTTCCATGGCATTCCACGGCACCAGCCAAAACCACCATGTAACTATTGGCCTGAAATAAGGCGGTCGCAGTGAAGTCTTTATTCGTTCATGTAACATTATAGCATATAAAAAAAATACAACCATGTACAAGCAAAAAAACAACATCAACTTTCCGGTTTCTGGATCCAGGCACAACCCCCCCATGAGCTCTTCTAAAGTATCGAAGAAGTGTTTGGGTTCGATGCGGTCCATAAATTCCTGGAGCAGAGATATGCGTCTGGATGCCATGAAAATCATGAGATTTCATGGGATTGAAATGGTGATTTCATGGGATTTAAGGAGGAGCTACCCTGTGGTGTCATCAAACGTGGCTAGCTGGGAAATTCCCAAACTAGATAGATGTTTATAGCTGGGAACATCATCTATAAACAGGGAACTTTCCAGCTAGCCATGCTTGATTACGGGAGGGTAGTGTGGATTTGATTGGATTTGGCCAACGAAGTAGACGAAAACTGTAGCGGCATCTCATGTTATCTCAAATACAATACTGTAAGATACTGAAAGCCTGTAAGCCCCAAAAATAGGTAATTAATTATAGTACAGTCATTAACAACATTTGTTATTGAGATTTGACTTTCCCATCCTTTTTTGGGGGTTGCTGTACAACATGGATGCAATTACAAGCCGTGGACATCCGCCGGTCCTCAATGGTCACAATGTTTCCAATCATCCGATCACAGGCCCGTCTGGCCATGACTTCCGCCTTCCTGGGTACGATGCCCTGCCAGCCGTTGATGGGCAAGCCAAACCAGCTCGGAACGATGGGCCGCGAGGGAATCCCGACAAAGTCAATGGGGAAGAACATCATCTGCAGGGCCAACCACACCTGGAATGGATGCTACAAAGCTAGGAACAAGGTTGAAATCAAACATTAGTAGAGGCTGAAATGGAGTAGAATTTATGCTAACACAAATTTTGGTGCTTGAGGAGACCAGGACAATACGATTTTATAGTGGGTTTATATGACCCTACATCAGTGTTTCTGGGTCCTGAAAGACGCTGAAACATAGGCTGGCTGAACGCCACCCAGACACGTGAAACCACGTGAAGAGGAGACAGACCAAGGGCACGGATAGGAGTTTTGCTAAACGTATAAAGTCTGCATGGCCATGACCAGAGTCATTGTGTGAAATCTTCTCATACTCCACTCCTGGGATTTGTGTGAAAAAGGTACCCTCGAGCAATTAAACATAGTCCATTTATAGATAATTCATATAATATAATTATCCGATATTTACCCATTAAAAAATTGTGATTCTCCATTTGTTAAAGCGAGGGATCCAAAGGGTACCGGCAAAAAAAACACCCAGTCGATTCCCAGACAAAGTGGATTCACCAAGAGTCCCAGCAACACTGCAGTACCCAAAAATACCGCAAAAATGAATGCAGAAAAGGCATGCCGTCGGAGAAATTCAACGACTGGTGGGTAAGTAGTTCTCAACGGAGGTTCATAACCTTGGCTTCGTGGATGAGGAACGCTCGAAATATACCCGAACAAAAAAACAGAAACAGCAAGATTTGTGCTTGTCTTCATGTGTACGATTGAATCAATCGATTTTTATCATTTATTCAATTATTTATCATCATGTATCATTTCAGCCCTAAAAACCAACCAAAGCGCAAACCAGTTCTTTACCGTATTCATCCCTTCTCAAAACCAGGTTCTTTGTGAGGGTCGCAGGTTGGAACAGCAAAGTTGCATTAATCAATGAACTGATGTAAGGAAACATGTCTGTGACTTACATACCCTTTCAAACAATTCTATAAATGAATCTTGATCTTCCCCAAAGAAATGAGGCATTCCCAAACATAGATTCCGTGTTTCCCCTTATCTCCCTATAAAATCGTTGATTAACCCATTAAACCCCCCCCCGTAACTCACCATTTATGGTTCCTTTAAGGTCGAGGGTCCCATTGGCTCCCCTTGGTGGGTCTCATCCCTGCAGGGTACCCAATGAGAGCCTCCTGATTCACCAACCAATGTCTACCAATCTGGGTTTGACATTCCAGATTTCCCAGAAATTGATCATAGGCATATAGGATCATATAGGCGTGTATTTCAATCTTGATCGATGATGATCATAGGCATTTTAGGCTTGTATTTCAACCTTAATCGATGATTATGGAGACGCGAGCCCACAGGACTAGAATTGGCTGGTGGTTGAGCCACCCCTGAAAAATATGGCTGAAACACACATCTGGAACCACCAACAAGTTACCCATCTCTCAAATTCTTACTTATACCGACTTATACCCCATGCTATTCCCTTGAAGTGGCTGGTTTACCCCATTCACCCCCCATTAAACCACCATGTTCGCTTGGGTAAGTCACCATGAAACCATCGCTTTCCCACCTGGTCCCAGCCACTAAAGCGCTCAGATCTGGACGCGTTGCCCGGCGCTTGGGGTGCCAGTTGGACTCGCAGGGATCGGGCGCTGTCCTCCGGCGCCTCCATGGACACCGCTCAAATGGGGCCGGCTCGGATGGGCTCGGTGAAAAGAAATGGCACAGGAATGATTTTTGATGATGTTTTGTCTTCTATGAAACTTGAACCCATTGAAATGACACGTGCATAGTATGATGTAATTTGCTGACATATTGGACATTGTTGTGCTTATTTTTTGTGGTCAGATTCCTATGTTTCTAAACCTCCAGGCAAACAAGACATCACCGTGCATTAAGCTGTGAGCCTGGAACCCCATGCCACGTTTTTCAGGGCACGCCGGGATTGATAAAGATGTTTGGCCAGGGTTGTTGGGATGTTGGGAGAGTATAATATTATTCAATAGCATGCGTAACTGCAGAATATATATATATATATAAATTATCATTTTTTATCATGATATACATGTATATAATAAATGTTGCCCTTAAATACATGTCTAGGTGGGCATGGGGTGACTTGATAGTTTGTTGATCGCCCCTTTCAACATCCAACGCAGTGGAATAGACTGGCTCTTCCATTTGTGGACCCCTCCTTTGCCGCGGATTAGACTACAATTGCCGTTGATCTTGTGGGATGTGGGGCCTCAGGGAAAACAAGAAGAGACCCAACAAGTCTAGCAGCCAAAGTTGGGGGTGCTAGAAGGTAGTTTTCAAAGCAATTACCCTTTTTTTTTATCAAGACATGTCCTGTAATGTTCTGCTAAAATCTCTACTGTAGGCTTTAGAACAAGCCTGAAATGTCGGTTTAGCTCATTTTGGGGTGGTTTCCTGATATCCCTAATTGACAGCGAAAGTGATGCTGAGCAAATGTGTCCTTCTTCTTGTCTTTCTTTTTGTGTTTCTTCTTCTCCTCCTGCACTGCAGAATGGACCAGGGACCAGTTTACCCAGGCCGGCATGCAGAACAGCATATGGCCATGGCCCATGTTCAATAGGGCAAGTATCAACATGCACACGTATTTTACTCACAAATATATATATATATACATACATTTGCAAACGGAGAATCACCTTCCAAAATCTTCCAAACCCATGTCGTGGTGCTTTGTGGTTGCCAATCTGGCTTCCAATTTCCTACTGCAAGGCCACAGCTATATGACGCCCCCGTGAACGGGAAAGTGCCCCCTGCCTTTTTAAATTCTTTGTTTTGCCGTTCTGCAGCAGCAACTGCATGCTTTTCCAGCTGACTATTCCTCAAAAGATTGCAGCTCGCAGACTTTCGGGCTCTCATGACGTTTGGACAAGGACAAAGTTTGCTTGGCCCATGCTGAGCTTTGCGCACAAATTTCTCAAGCATTTTTTCCATGGTTCGGCCCTCGGACACTGGGGTGAACAAAAGGCGAATGAAAACTGTATAATTATATAAGATATTTCAATCCAGGGACCCACAAAAATGGAAATTCATTCACCAGAAATGCCAACAAAAAGCATCAACAAGGAAGATTCAAACAGATTTATAGCTAAGTTGGGTTACAACTAATTAGACGAAACTCATAACTACCGGCACCAGCTCGTAGGTGTCCAACCACGAAAACTGACCACCGTGATTGATTTTGTTTGACAAACCATATGTGTGTGTCTTTTCCCGGATGATCTATATGGGAGTCTGAGAATCCGGTATGCCCCCCCAATTGCCACCATATTGTGAGAACGTGACAAAAAAACAGTGCATTTTGGTGGTTTCCCCTAAATTTCGAGGTATCCTCCCGTGTCATCATGGCTAGCTGGAAAATCCAGCTAGGTCCCCAGTTAGTTCGAAGGGTTGTCCCACTAATGTGGGTAAAACAATGCCATTTTTACCACCCATGACTAGGAATGGTTTATACCACCTATGTATACAAATAGCGATTTTCCTGGGGGATGTTCATGATATAGTGGTTGATATACTGGTTTCAAACAAATCTAATGATGGTTCCTATAAAAATAGTGGTTCCTAAAAAAATCTAATAGTGGTTGATATAGTAGTGGTTCCTAAAAATCTAATAGTTGATGACTGGGGGATGGTCATTGTTTTACCCACATTGAAAGCTCTTTCGCTCAGGGATTCCCATCTGCAAGTGGCTGCATCTGGCACCACAGGAACTCGTGCTCCTCCTGCACCCATGGCCTTGTCATGCGCAATTTTGGCGGCAATAGCAATGCCACAAAGATCGGATACGGATACAAGGATGTATATAAACAATATATGTATATATATATGTATACACATGTAAACATCATTCTACATCGATATAACTCATTACATGTTTCCATATGCTTCCTAATTATCGAAGTGGCAATTTAAAGCCATCTGGTTCGGAACACCCCACAAAGTCACATCGTGTCTTTGATATCAAGAGGCTTGGCTCTGATCCCAACTCAGGGGGGGCACATGTGGAACATGAGACAGGACAAACAAAGAAATGCACCACCAGAGTTCAGCAAGTGCAATTGCGATAAACAAAATGCATGTGGCTTGCCATGTGCCCTCTGGTTGTGTGACAGTTTGCTATGGAAAATAGCTCATTTAAAATAGATGATGAACATGATGATTTACCTATTGAAATGATAATGTTCCAGTTCGCAAACCGTTACAGAGCCAGAGGATGCCAAAGGGTACATCACGCAACGCTTTACGAGCACCTTGGAGGACAGGATTGATTCATCCCATCTCAGCCTTAGAAAGATATCAGAAATCCACGACTAAACCAAGGTTTCTGGTCGCATGTGTTAATCTTGGCTACATTCACCCATGTATTCAACAAAAACGCAACTGCAGTCACGCCCTGCATATAACAAGAACACAACACATGAGCATACTCAGCATACTCCACACATCGTGGCCTGCAAGACTAGGAGCCACTCGTGTTAACACCATTTAGTAGGAAACTCACATAGTATCAACGTCAGAAACCAAGGTTTCTCCGGTTCCCCAAAGGTTCCAGGCCACCTTGTTCATGGAGAACAATTCCCGATCAGATCCCCATCTTCGCTTAAAATGAAGTCGGCATGTCCCATTATAATATTTACAGTATAACTAGTACTGAATGATACTGAATGAGTTAATATCCAGTATATATAATTATATCACATATAGGGGACCATGATATCCGAAAAGAAAAATGCCTAATTTTCATAATCAAACCCCCATCTTTCCATGGTCAATGATAGCCCCCTCAAAACTGTAAAATCGTTTGCTGGTTATTTTAATGTTATATTAGTTATATTCCATTTATACCAGTTAAACAAATAACGGGTTAAACATGATTCAACTAGCCTTCCAGTTGGTTCAACAGTTGTTCCCATGGGAAATCCAGGATCAGCATGGATCAGCCCCATCCACTCGCCTCGCCGAGGGCAATCGCCTTTTGCGTTGTCGCCTGCATGGAGAACCATGGATTGCTGGGACCAGGTGGGAAATCTCGTGGAAATTCTATGTTTTTAATAGATGTTAATAGGTTTCTGTTTATGACATAACGTCAACATAACACTAAGAATAAAAATCCGAGGATGCCATTACATGATGTTTTAGAAAAATCCGAGTATGCCATTACATGATGTTTTAGTAGTGATCCTTTATCTTATCTTATTATAGTTTGTTTTTTCCGCTATAATGATCGACAAGAGGAATTACGAGGAAGCCGAGCACAGTGAATTGTAATGAAGACCATGAAATTTGCAGGGAGAAGAAAACGTGATTCAATCCAATCCATTAAATCAACATATATGGTGGGTGATAAAATCCAGAGGTTCGTTAATTAAACAGATGCTGGTAAAAATCAACAGTTTGCTTGAGTGAATCCAACTTTGGCTGGTTCAAATCTCAATTTTGGTTTGCTAAGAACATGTTGCGCCAGTAGGCCAAAGTGCGGTTATTCACATCCAATCTTGCTGATAAAATTAAACCCAACTCTTGCCAGTTAAAAACTGAAATTTAGCTCATAAGTTCCAATTATAATGTTGTCAGCTTAAACTCAACTCAGTTCAGTTGATTGAATCCAACTTTTGCAAGTTGAAAAGTACATTTGGTTTGACCAGATTTTGCTGCTTCAAATCAACGCCTGGGCGTTGCTTTGCAACGACTTGGCAAAGGTGGCGGAACCACCGGACCTGAATGTGGCGGAATCACCGGTGCAAATCCAGTTGAAATCAGTATCTTTCACCATAGTACTGGCTAATATACTATTAATATATGGTCAATATTAATGGTTATTATATGGTTAATGATTGTTAATAATGCTGGTTGGTGGCTGACCTACCCCTCTGAAAATGATGGAGTTCGTCAGTTGGGATTACTATTCCCAACATATGGAAAAATACAAATGTTCCAAACCACCAACCAGCCATAGTAAGGGTTACATCATCCCAACTTATGGCTTTTGACAAAAAAACACTTTTCTGAAGACATATGTCCAGTTTATAACCGTTTGTCCCTTAACTTCTGGCTTTTTCGAACCATAGTCAGATCCATTGATAACCGCAACTGCAGCCCCAAGTATGGTGAAATGGGTTCTCCGATGCTCAGAAACATCCCGCTAATGATAACAGACTATATAATGATCAATAAAAACAACATAATTATATATATATGTGAACTGCCAGCAAGCATCATCTGCCCCCTAGTGAATTGCGAATTGCTCCTTCTTCCAACAATTATTTACAACAATACCCAAGTAATCTGACCAACTGGCACTCCTTCTATGCGTTAGGTCACGTCCCTCTTGGCTGTAATTCCTAGCACCCGCGCATGTCCTGGCACGTGGGCACCACTATGACAGCAAACCTCAACACCTTGTTGGGATCAACCACCTTATTTCCAAATCATGGCACAGTTCCACCGCCAAAAAATAGACAAACATAGACAAACTATAGTTTAAGAAGTAGCCTTTGGTAATTTTACAGTTCGACGATGAAAATCAATGAAAAAACACATCTTTGTTAGTGGAAACTCATCTTCCAAGCCCTATCTGCCAGGGTGTTGATTTACCAAGCGCCAGCTCAGGACCCAACGCCAGTCCCATGGTTTCGAAGCGGCTCTTGTAGCTATCCTTGCACAACGATCCAAAAAGATCCCCCAAACAGATCAGGTTTTCAGGTCTTTCAGAATCAAATGAAGGGAAACTGAGGAGGCAAACCCAGTATCTACTGTTGGAAACCCTGGTTGTCTGTAGATTTTGCTGGCAGCAAACTCATTGAACAGGGGGATGGATCCAACCTAGATTGTATTCACCTGGTGACCAGGCAATCGGGCCCACAACCGAATAGTTCGCCCCTTTGGGAGCACCCGGTGATACAATGGGGATACCTCATAAACTGACGACACAGCTATGAACATCACCATGTCTAATATCGGTAAACCAGGTAAATCATTTGTAATTGTCAATTTTCCATAGCAAACTGTTAGCTTACCCGGCACCTATCAAGCCACCTGATCCACCTAAAGCCGCATCAAACTCATCAAACTCCCCTCGATTTTTGTCGTGGCATGTTGAGTGCGCCAAGGCTCCATATTATTGGGCTTGGTTCCTTGCATGCGCTTTGGCCTCGGCGATTGGGGTGTTCGCGTCTGAAAATGAGGATTCACCTAAAAATATGAAAAGGAGTATAGGAAAATATTGGGGATTATGAAACCTATGTTTCTGATCATCCATAGTAAGGAAACCTAGCCAATAGCTTCATATACAAAATATGATGACACTGCAGCATGATCAATCAACTTTCCGGGAAACAGAGGTCAGAAAACAGCAAAGGCATCTGGTGGTTCAGCCAACCTGGAGGAAAAAAAACATTGGGCGTCATCATCCGAATTTCTATGGTTGAACATGAACAAACGTTAACAGACTATTGGTTTCATTCAGTGTGTTTGGTTGGTGGTGTTAACCATTTTGGTCGGTCATTAAACATGTTCCGTCCAACCCGGACGTTGCTCCACACTTACAATCATCATGATCATCATCATGATCATCATCATCATCATCTCGTCATCACCAACAGCGTCAACTCATGTGGAACGGGGTAATACCATCAATTTATGTATCTTATATTGTTAAGGGATCATAAATCTGCCAACCCCTATGATAAATATTTTGAACGGTGTAATCACATCAACTTATCTTCATAGGGGAACACAATTCCACCACCCCTCTGGCAAATATGTTGAATGGTGTAATCACATCAACTTATCTTCATAAGAGATCAACATCCGCCACCCCCTCTGACAAACAGTGAATAAGGAATAACATCAACTTATCTTCATAAGGGGCCAAAAATGCACCACCCCCTCCGACAAATATGTTAAATGGGGTAATCACATCAACTTAGCTTCATAAAGGATCAACAAATCCACCACTCGCTCTGACAAATAATATGCTGAATAAGGAATGACATCAACATATTTCAAAGAAGGGATCAAACAATGCTCCACCCCCTGTGGCAAATATGCTGAATCTGATAATAGCATCAACTTAGCTTCATAAGGGATGATGATGATCATGATGATGATGATGATAATGATCATGGTCATGGATTATACATCTACACGTTGAAAGTCCACCGACATGGCATTTTAAAAATACGCAACCCTTCCGCAATTCCGGCGCGGAGCAACGTCAGGGTCGCACCGAACATGTTATGTTCCTGTGGTCGATCATGTTTTGGTGTCATGTTTCAAATATATATATATATATGCATAATTATGTATAATATATATATATATATATTCATACACCCGTCCAAACGATGACTTGACTCAAATGACGCATCCAAATGGAACAACAACTCTGGTGTGGCCTTGATCGTTGATTTTGCTTTAGGGCGCGCAAAATGCGCAAATCTGCAGCACAGTTCAACTCTGTTCATCCAGAAAAAGGTCAAGTTTGTTGAGTCGAAACCCAAATCTGAAGGGCTTTGGGGTAGGCAGGTCCGGTGGTGCAGGGTTGTAGCATGTTGTACCTGCCTAGCGAGTCTTATGAGCCAAGTCACATTCCTCCAGATTCGAAGCCCACTGTGTTCATCCTCGGAAGGGTTGCACCATGCTGTACCATCTGGTTGTTTAACATAAACATGGAAAATCACCATGTTTAATAGGTAAACCATCTATAAATGGGCCATTTCCCATGGCTATGTTAAATAGCCAGAGGGTATCATTCAGGTCCCGGCAGAATTGGGCCAAGTATGGCCAAACCTTTTAATTTCAGACAAGGCATTGGATTTTTTGGGGGTCCCCACAAGATCACATCATGTAGCGCATCAACAAGTCGCTGCAAACCGTTTCGCTCCTGCTATCCACACTACTGCAGCTAACTAACCCTGAACATATTGGACAACATTAGAAACAGCAAGGAAACCGCATCCCATCACTGAGTCAACTTTTTGAAAGTTTGAGAACAAGAAAACACACGTCAACCAACCCTAGACCCTCTGATGGTCAAACATGGCAATGTACAATCCGCCTTTCATACATTTATAGCCTATAACTGATTTTCATAGCTGATTTTTCCAAACGCCAAGTGCCTGTGATTTTTTCACCTTCTTCGGCTACCCCAGTGGTTCCCCACGTTGGTTCCCCACGTTGCCCTTGGCGAAAAAAAACCGAAAAATCGCCAAGGCGCTTGGCCTCCATCTTGGCCGTGCGGTAGTCCAGGATGCTCATCTTAGGCGCCATGGTGAAGCTGGATCGTGGCTAAAAAGGTTTCGGGAAGCCAAGAAGTTCCAGTGATGGGCGAAATATGGCGAAATCATGGTGAAGCTGGATGTTACTGGATGTTAATGATGTTAATCGTCGGTTGTTGGATGTTATTGGTGCTGACTTGGGATGTTTCGTTTTTGGACATGTTTGGCACTCTTGACGTGCGGCCGCATCTGAGGCCCGACTCAGGGAAGTGTAGCTGGGTGGTTTGGCATGAGCCCAGGCTGCTCAGGGCTAAAATTTTGCTGAAAAGCCGACATTGCCATCCTGTGCCACTCATGGTGGAGCCGTAGCTGCGATCAAAACTGTGTCGGCTGATCAAAACTGCTCTGCTGGCTGCAAGACTCCCCATGTTGGTCAAATTCCGAAAAGAAATCCGCTGAATCGGACATGTTGAATCTACGTCCCAGTTACTCTGAGAGATATGAATCTCAATTTGTTATAGGATCTATATATATATATATATTTATATATATACATAAATGTAGTACATGTTTCTTGTATATATATGTATATATATATATATTTGTTAGTGAATATCAATAATAAACATCCAAAGCACACTTTTCTCCACGTTCCGTTGCGTCTTGTGGATCTGTCTCCAAGCTGAGGCTTTGAACTCATCCTGACCGGGATGGCAGGAAATCATGGTAACTTAACTCCCAAACAGGCCCCCAAACAGCCCAAACAGATTAAAATCGATTCAACAAAGAGTCATTGATCATCATCTATCACAATAAAAAATCACCGTTTTAGGAGTTCACTGTGTCATGATGTCTATATTTTTGCTGGCTCTTATACATTGATTATTTTGAGCATGGGGAAGCCACGCCATGATTCTACATGTACTTATTCAATTGCAAATAAATCGCAAGAAATGCTTGAACTTCCATGACGGCCGCTCAGCAATCCCACAACAGATGCAACTAAATAATATGTTCTCTCACCTGAAAAGTTGCCGTTGCCAAAACAAGTCCATACAAACACGGGTTCTTATTCTTGAGTAGTTTCTTCGAATGAGCATCTCAGAATATCTATGGAAAATTGGAAAATCCTGGAAAGAAAAATGCACCACTTATTTGTTCGTTGGTTTTCTTTTTTCTTAAGTTTTCATCTCTTTGTTGGATTTCACCTGTTTTCAGCTCCCGTGACCGGACCTGCAAACCCAAGGAAGCGCTGAGCTTCACCGGGGCATCTTTCACGATGTGAAAAGGGACCAGGCCTCAGTGTCCCCAAAAAAGCTCCGGTCACTGGTCAGGTAATGTGGTTAAAACAATAAACCACCCATGACTGGGAATGGTAAACGTACAACCCATTTATGGTGATTTTGGGGATTGTTTATTATTGTTTAAACCACATATTACACAATTTGCGAAGTGGAAAATCATCTTATCTTTAAGAGAGAAAATTCCAACGGCAAATGCTGTATAGAGCTAGACAGCTAAGACAACTTGCAGTGTAGCAGCGTGGCAAAATCACCATTAGAATAATAATAATAATACATAATTATAATAATAATAAGAATAATAAATAATAATAATAAATATATATATAATTATATATATATATATTGGGTATAGATAATCTATAATTGGAAATTGTCCACAGCTATATTAAATTGTCCACGGATAATGTTAAGGGTGTTTTCTATTTTTTTCACGAACTTCCCACGGGACAAGTGGTGCTCAAATATAATACATCGACCAAATAAAACAGGAGATATTGCAGTTTATGGCTGAAATCTATGCAGTGTGATGTGGATAATTGTGAGGATAGTAAGACTCGACCATGTAAAGCCAACAAATGGTGACATTGGCTGAATTAACGAATTCTAATGATTTACACACCTGAAGAGTTCCGCGGTTTTGGGATAGCTACCCTTACATTCATCATCATTTACAGTGATGTGTCAGTGAGGTCCTCCTAATTTACTTTGATCCAGGGCCTTTACTTATCGGCGGGTACCAAATGTCCTCGCAATTTATCGTTATTTTGTCGGTAAATACCACAATGGATCAACAAAGTTTAGTGATCCAGGGTGACATTGCACCAACTGTGATCGTCAAAGTGCAATAAAATATCCATAAAATCCGCAAATGTACCACACAAGTTGGGGTAACCTGCAATCTTCTACTTCCAAATGCTGGAACTTGAAAAAACGTGCCACATTCTTCAGTTCACAAGCTCTGAGTAAAGTTTGGGCATGATTCCCCAGAATAAATCGTCTTGAGGTCGCTGTAATTTACCATCAGGTCATCAAACGTGGTAATGGAAAATCCGTTATTTGAGCTGATTTTTTTGATTAAACCATCCAGTTAGGATTTCCATGGATGTCCTATATTTTCTCGTGTGTTTTTCCATCATCTTCCCATATTTTATAGTGGATTTCCCAACCCGCCACATTTCATGACACCGGACGTCTGGCATCAATGACACTTGGCAGCAATTGGTGTACTCCACGCCAGGCTTCCTGGAAAGGCAGCGAATGATATAGAACCAAATGGACCATTATCCATAGATTCCATAGCTATGCCACTTAAATTACCAAAGGCTAATTCAAAGATCAATGAAATGATCTAAATTCAGTCATACCCTATTGTTTATCGGAACCGGAACTGAAAATAAATTACAAGCAGTCCATGGTCAAATCCTTCACAAGTCAAACATGTCGTCATGGGGGGCCCCAAAATGTCCCAAGTTCATCGCAAAGAAATACCTTCGATTTACATATATATATATATATTCGTCAATTGGGATTATCATGACGTGAATGATTGAAGAACATCTCAAAACCACCAAGCAAATTTGAGATGTTGAACTTCATGGCACTGATTCTGATGCAATTTGAGATCAAAGAGCAACCCCAAGGAAATCCACCACAAACAAATGCAAACGCCTGACTTATGTTCTATGAATCTATGTCAATCCATGTGGGTCCAAAGTTGGAAGCGATGTTGCTTTCTCCAAGCGCAGAGTGTTCCCAAAAACCAAACCGTTCATTCCTCGGAAAACATACCGTACCTCCAATATGGTAGCCCAAAACGAACCAATCCAGTGTACTAAAGCAAGGTTCTCCGCGAAGGCACTTGTTGCTTTAGGGAAGATAACCCTTCGAATCGTTTCATGCAAAGCAGTTACAATTGGGCCCCAAAGACAGCCTTCGATCATCCCCTAGGCTCCGCACTTGATAAAATGGCATCCCCTCACAGCACGTGGGGTACGCAAAGTCCTGCACCCGGAACTCTCAGGGACTGTGGGTGACAAAAAACATTTCCAGAACAACTGTTTTCTTAGAGAAATATAATTAATAATTTTGGGGTCCCCAGGAACATTTTTACACTAGATAGATGAGAACTGTCTATATACATGTGAAACATATTTGACCTGGGTGCTACCTGAGTTTGAAGATTGACGAAAATCAACTACAAACCCACATGAAAACATATTGGTGGCCGCTTTTGCGGCTTCCAGCTTCAGTGAAACTCTGCGTTTGTTAGTATCATCGATTGATGGTTTTGGAGTAGTGCTCAAAAAGGTTGTGTATTGAAAATCAACTTAAACAAGAGACATTAACGTAGCGATATTTTTTTCCTACTGCTTAAATTGTGCCAAATCACCATATCAAAGTCGCAGGACCTAAAAAAACAGAAACCCTCCACTTCCTCTCTCCTGGTCCGACCAAATTAACCGGAACCTTCACCAGCCCAAGCAGGGGTCAGTTTAAATGCAAACATGTACATCGTAGATACAAACACGTTTGATGCAACAAACGAACGGCTATCACTTGGCTGACATAATCCATTTATCTATCTACGTATATATATATACACACCATGGCTATCCCCATTCCCATATTTTTCTTGGTTAAACCCTCACTCATTATGTTCACCAACTTTGCGAACATGAATGATCTATTCTTATCTCCGAATTTGCCTTGGTCAAATCATCATTTTGCACGTGTTCTTTAGTTTTAAGATGTGATTGCTACCACTTGTTATAATATGTTATAATATATATATACCAATCAGCCGTACCACTTGTTATAATATGTTAAAATATATATATATATATATATTCACCAACTTAGCTATCTACTTAGATGTCCTCATGGACTTAGTTAAATGTTAAGTGGTTACTTGCCGGAAAAAGAAACACTGACTGTAGAATGGGTTTTCAGCAATTTCCAAACCAACTTATGCAAATATCATAAACTCATAAACCACCTATAATCTATAGACATATATTATGCATACTGTATATTATTAAAAAAAAAAAACATTTAAACAATTCAAGCTTATTTTTCTGGGTTCAAGCCGTTAAAGCATCATTTCTCCTCCTTTTTCCCCGGTTCCATAGCTATCCCCTGGGGTTTCTTCGTCCCTGCGCGAACAGGCGCCTCTTTGATGAGGCGCCGCGGCATCCGCAGCTTGCCGAGGGCTTCGCCGCTGAAGCAGGAGACGTTGCCGCCAGGGCCTCGGAGGTAGCCACTGGATCTAACGCGGTCATATATATATATATATATTTGTATATATTATTATATTATATAGATATCTATCTATCTATCTATCTATCTATCTAATTATATATATATGTATTTGTTTTGTTTAATGGCTGAATCATGAGATAGATATGATTGCTGATGTGCTAGAACACAACATCTAACTATATAGTACAGTTTTATAGACCATGTAAATACATATGCATACATGTTAATTAAACTTATATTATATACACAATCAACCCAAGATTTTGGCTACTTATAAACCAACGTTGACGACCTGTTGGGGCCCCCCTTCGCTGTTGAAAAAAACCACAGCTGGTCGAGTAGGGTCATCCACCAATTCCGTTTGCCTTGGGCTGAACAAATTAGGGTTGATGAATATTGCAAAAATCGAGGCTTGAACTATAGATTGCATGATAAACCACTCAGATCAGAATATATAACATATAATCATAATTGGAGATCAATGACTGTTGTAGTATCTTTGGTGATTGTTTTTTTTCCCGCTCTTGTGTGATAGCTTTTCAACCGTTCTAACGAGACCCCATACCTGCCATACCTCAGTTGAAACCTTTACACTTGGTCTCTTCAACCCCAGCCGAGTAACCGAAGGCCGGATTGCAACAGGTTTGCCAAAGGTCCAGGAAAGCCTGGTGGCACGGCTGACAGTTGGATCAAGTGCTCCCGAGAGGTGAGCTTTCACGTGTCCCATGTTGATTGCAAAGGTCTGTAACAGTCATGCCAGTCAAACTGTACATCAAACCTACCATTCCAGCAAAAACATATTGGTTGGTGTATATCTAAATATATACATATACTATTATATTCATATACATCAAAATAATTATCCCCTCTAGTAATTTAACATAGCTATGGAAAACTGCCATTTATGGTTGATTTAGCTATTAAAAAATGGTGGATCTTTCCATTGCTATGTTAAATTATTACCAGAGGGTATGTATAGTTATATCTCTCATGATGAACCCATGATATCCCATGCTTATCCCAGTGAATAGCTACAGTTTTCATCATCCCTCCGATCCTCCCAGTCTCCACCAGGACCAATGGTCACCAAATGCGGCCAGCAGTTGTAAACCCGCTTTTGGAGCCAGCTGTTCCTGAGATACCAGGAAACTCCGCTAAAAAAAGGATATCTTGATGGATCTCGGGATGCTTATGAATATGTAAATATGTATATATATATATATAATATACATTATAATATATATATATATATGTACATTACAGTACAGTATATGTTATGCATGTATGTTACCATTCTTTCTATGTTTCTATGTATCTATCCACTGCAACTGTAATATCTATCTGTATCTATCTGTCAGAATACATGCGTATGGTAGATGCATGTTCTATCTATCTATCTATCTATCTATCTACCTATCTACCTATCTACCTATCTATCTATCTATCTATCTATCTATCTATCTATCTAATCTATCTATCTATCTATCTATCTATCTAATCTATCTATCTATCTATCTATCTATTTATCTATCTATCTATCTATTTATCTATCTATCTATCTATCTATCTATCTACACACAATTATATACATCTCTAATTTGTAGACACTGTATACACTGTAATTGTTTATTTAATGCCCGGTGTAACCGATTTTGAACATAACCATATGTTTCTCGGGGATGCAGGTATCACTCCAAGGATCTCCGAACAGAACAACAGTTCACCAACCTAAAACCTGGAGCTACATCATGGACAGCAAGATTGTTCCTGGGTGCATTGAAATTTTGTTATATAAAACGGAGGAAATCGATAGAGCCGCAATTGGGAGAGGATAGCAAATACAGTGAGCCTGCAATTAGAAACAAACATCAGGACAAATTGCCTACCAAATTGGTTTTGAAACTGGAATCTTGTACCTATCTAAAATTACCGGCTGAAAGGGTTCATATCAGAGCAAGAAAGCATCCCTTAGATCCCCTGCATTGCCAAGAAATGGCTCTCCTTAGACTTAGCATGCCTTGTTTAGGGTTACACCATTCCGGCCATGCGGTCAGCCAGGAAACAGGTTGCAGCTATTGTGGATGAAGCGGAGGTTCGGGTACCTCCAGTGTGCTGAGTGGGTTTTCCCCAATGAAATACCCTTCTGGTAATCCAACAGTTTGCCATGGAAAATGCCCCATTTGTAGATTGTTTATATACTTATTAAGCATTATAATTTCATTAAAAAAACATTGTAATTATGTTGGAGTAGGGTAACTATGCATTTTTTCTGGAAGGACGCTGCAGAATTGTTATTCTGGTAGCGGTTCCAAAGGGAAGATCAGCGATCCCTTCTGACAGGAAACGCTTGGTGCAAACTCTCCAAGATCTCTCGATACTCCTGGAGATTTTCTTCCTTAGTTTCCAGATTTTTTTTGCTGTGGAAAATCCGGAAATATCTGAAGGCTTTGCGGCCTGTAAACTCATGGTTTTCTTGAAACTTTCCCTTGAACCAAGCCAGTGATTAGTGTTGGGAGTAGCAGCTCAAGAGAAGGCATGCCATGGAGCCAGAACTGAAATCTCTCATCTGGTGCCTTCAAATCGCCGAAAACTATGGAAAACATGTTCAGAATTCAGATTCTCATCCCGAATAAGTCGGAAATTCAAAGAACTGTGATATTGTGTCTGAATTGTAATAAGTCACTAACCTGTAAAATGCTGTTATCATAGGGCCATTTGGGGATGATTCCCCCCATAATTCATCCAAATCATATCACCAGCCAGTGGGGCCAGTGCCACATCCCGATCATCCCGATTTCAGCGTCTAAGATGTCACCATGCACGTGCTCGCAACTTCGACCACCATGCCCCAGGTTGTCCGAACAGAAATGGACACCAACCCTCACCTGGAGCCATTGACCGGGGAAAAGCTGTCAAGTGCGGAGGCATCTGTAACGCTTTGGAAGGTTTCAATTTCACAACTGTCTTTATTGTTTCTTTCTTCCCCTCTATTTATCTATCTGTCTGTCTATCTATCCAATCCAATCTAATCCAATCCAATCTAATCCAATCCATCTACCTATCTACCTATCTACCTATCTACCTATCTACCTATCTACCTATCTATCTATCTATCTATCTAGCTATCTAGCTATCTAGCTATCTAGCTATCTAGCTATCTAGCTATCTAGCTATCTAGCTATCTAGCTATCTCGCTATCTAGCTATCTAGCTATCTATCTATCTATCTATATATATCTATATCTATATCTATATCTATATCTATATCTATATCTATCTATTTGCAATATCTAAACATGCGATATGCATCTGTTTGTATGCCTATATAAAAATATAAATATTATTTATTAGTATTATGATATATATATATATAGCTTAATTGTGTAAATAAATGTATGCCGTACCTGAAAATGAACACCATAAAAACACGATAACTGCTATGGGATCAGCAGTTCCTCCATTGAGATTTCCACAAGACTTTCTGTCATCCGTTGAGTCCCTTGCAATTTGCACAGCAAAAAAAAACATGAGCCTTTTTCCAGCCAAAGCAAAAGTCAATTTACAAATGAAATGCTCAAATTGTATTTACTTGCTTAATTTATATATGGAGAGTATATTTGCATATATTCGCATTATTTTACATCTAACAGAAAAAAATGGTGAACAAAAATCACGAATTCCGACTTTGGAATCCACCCATATGTCCATTCATCCCCGGTTCCCCGTTCCGCGTTCCGCCCTTCCCCGTTTTGCTCGGTGACGACGTCGAAGGCGTCGACCACCACATCGAAACGGTCCAGGGCCCCGAAGGGCGCGGTGCCCCGCCGCAGCTCCTTGCGCACGTGGTCCCGGATCTCTGCACCTGGAGGGTAGCTGAGCAGCTCGGAGATGGGGGAGAACTTTTTGGGGGAAAAAATGATGAAGCTTAGACTTTTTTTTGTTGGAATATGTTGGAATAGATGTGGATGTCTTTTTGGGTGATAAGCATAAATTTGCCATTTCTTGTTGGATTAGTTGGATGATTGTTGGGATAACCAATAGAGCATGGAGCATGGAGATGGTGCAATGAGAATGTTGCATATTCTTTGAGTAGTGGAAGTTGAGGGAAGCACGTGAGGGCGATTTGTTGAAGTAAAAAAGCAAGTATAACTTTACGTTTGACCAAAGAAATGATCAGCTGGCTGAGCTGGCTGGCTGTCACCAATCAGAATGCTGAATAGAAGCTGATAGAACCAACTGGAAAGGTCTGAAAAAAAGGGGATGGAGTTCAATCTGATTGATCCATAAAAATCAAAAAGAAACATCGGGCTATAAGTTATAAGTTATAACCAAACACGGCACATTGTACAACCTGCAACATATCTAAAAATGGGGTTGATTTAACTAATGCACAGATTGCAACACATCTTTCAACAATTTCCAAGTTCCTTGGTGCCATTGGTGGGTCAGCACATGGCAGAACTAGGATCTAAGCCCTCACCGTGTGATGAACTGAACTGAAGGCAAGGGCATGCAAAGAAGTGCAGCAAAAGGAACACTCTTACAGTTGTCTTAATCAACGATTGGTGTAATATCAGCCCAAGTTCCCAAGGTTCCCGTCCTTAAATCCCCTTTGGCTTTCATTGTGTCTCTTTGTGACATAGTATAGGCACCATCAGATACTGCACTTTCAGGATTTGCACCTTCCACATAGTTCTTGGCCACGCGCAAGCCATGGGCATCCGAAAAGAAGTGCGCAATGGAGGTTGTACCGCAACTACTGGGCCCTGCCTGGACGGGTACCCATCAACTTGTGTATCAAACTGCTTTCCATGTTGGATGCAACAGTTACCAGGGTACCCAACATCAAACAGTACCAAAACACCACGGTTACCAAAGGTGGCCTGCAGTAGTCTTGGCCGTGCCGAACGGGCCGCGGGATGCTGTAGGGAAAAGCTGTCGCGCAGGGTCCTCAAGAGCCTCGGGCGCAGCTCCAACGGCGGGCCCCGTGAATTTCCAGAATATTGGAATGACAACCCATGAGTCACCAGTAGAATCACTGTGAAGAATCACATAGAATGTCATCGACCTTAGGACGACATCATTTTCTGAGCTGAGGAATTCCTGTCGAAAAATAGGAGATCCGATATGACAAAATGAATTGGGATGGCTTAACTATATAGGGGCGCGTCAGGGAAACTCGGTGGAGCCCACACATCAGAGCTTGCCGGCCGGGCTGCTTGGTATTGAGGGAGCGTGGTGCGTGGATGTTGGCAGACACACAAAAGGGTGCAGGGAAAGGAGAAACCACTGAAATTGAAGTGGTTTCAAAACTGGGATAGATACCAACAAAGTGGAGTGGATGTAAATACCAATATCTAGTCCAAGTCTGGGTGACACAACCTGACACTCCCAATCCTTCAAGACCCTTGTAGCAGTATGTAGCACAAAAAAACACATCAAACACGATCTGAAATAAGTACTCCTTCAGAATACCCAGCGCATCAATCATCCACATATATCAACATCACTTTCTGGCAGGACAGCAGTTGAATTGGATCATGCTCCCATGTAATAAAGTTGTCCCTGCTAACTGCTATCAGCTATCCCCAACGCTCAAAGCCCAGTGGCAGGAGATCGTTGCTCATCAAGCCACAGGCACTGCCCAAGGCCTCTGGGGGACACACCAGGTTTGTCTGGCACACTTCGCGGCAGGCGTTGCCGCGAAACCACTTGGGCATCATGCCTCAAGATCCACCCCAGGCGAGTGGATTTGAATGAATTTTGAATCTTCCCTTGAGTTCAACATGTAGGATATCTATTGGTCGTTGTTATGTGGTTAATCCATGCCACCCACCCAACATAACCCCGGTTCAGCATTGGATTTCTACATTGGGGTCCCAAACATACAGGAGGTAGATATTGGGGACGGGATCGCGATACCTCCAGGATCCAAGCATTCCCATACAGGGGGTCCGCAAAGCGATAGATTTTCCGATGTTCCAGGATGGCATGGATGATATTACCTCATTCCTAGGTGTCCAACTTCTCGTGTCCATTGGCATTTCCATCCCCGAGGTGTCCCTCTTCAAACCCGAGCTACGAAAGGGTCGCATGCTGAAGAGCACGATGCCACCAGCCAGGTGCGGGTCACTGACGTTGCCAAGTAGGGTCGATTGGGGCCTCCTTGGAGTGTTGAATGGGGGGATGTGGGGAAAAAACATAGTATGCTTGGGTCAAGGTCAGAACGACACGAACCTCCCCAAAAAAAAACAACAGGTATTTATTTAGCCACTATTTGTGTAGGGCTGGCTTTACGTTTTAATCCTTTTTTGGGTGACGTTATAGATACATAAACTTCACATTCTATCAATTCCTGAATGCGGGAAATCACCCAGTTCTTTTGGGTGGGTTCCCACTGGAAACCGTGACTTATGGTGAGGTCCGTGACTTATGATCAACTTTGCATAACGGATTTGTTTCGGATCAAGTTTTATATGTTCAAGTAATCCATTACAATCCTACATATATCACATCTAAGATGTCACATCTATTACATGTATTACATATCTGGTTGGTGGTTTCAACCCCTCTGAAAAATATGAAAGTCAGTTGGGATTATGTTTTCCCCATATATGGAAAAATGTTCCAAGCCACCAAACAGATATAATATTACATATCCTTCCAGCAAGCTGTGTATCTTGGAGTTGGTCTTCCCGCCAAGTTTTGCCCCGTGTGAGGACCCAATTTTCCCGCCCCTGACACTTCTGACACTTCTGACACGTGCGGAGAACAAAACAAACGTATCGGAACTGTATATGATTTGTTGACCCTTCACATTGCTTCAGTGTTCGTCGAGGTGCTGCAAGTCCCAACAACATGAATGTGAACATCACAGAGAAAAAAAAACATATCCGAGGGGAACAAAAAAAAAAAACAACCCATGGCCCTTGGCGCCTTGGTCATGTTGGGCAAGAACATTGAACCATTTTTCATTCAATCTTGTGAGCTGCTCGACACTCGACACAACTTGGAGGCTCTTTTTTAGTGGCCATTGACTGGGCATTCTATAGCAGTAAGCGCCTGGTGATTTGTCGATCCCTTACTAAAGGTAAAACTTTTGCGGGATGTGTTTTGTGAAGGTTAACCACTTAAGCCATCTTAAGCCGTCAAACTCCAATTAAATCCATGGAATTCAAGTGTGGGGGCTACTACCATGCATCTAGTGCTTGTGGCAAAAACATGCAAAAACCGTGACATGTCTTGACGTTTTGATCTGGGCAAGTCTCTGCTTGAGATCTTCTGCGAACCATCCTTCGGAAGAAATAAAGCCATGCGATGCGTTCAGCAGGAAATCCATATCCAAACTGAGGTTGAAGCCTGGTCGACCAGGCGTTGATTGTGGGGGCTGCGGAATCTTGTGGGGATACCAGGGCAATGCTCTCCGATTATTGAGGATTCTCCTAGAGTCCTGGAGCAAGCCCAAACAACCAACCCGTGACCGAACAGCAAAGCAAACGAGGTCAAAAACCCAAAGCCGGCAAAGGTGGAACAAATGGAAACAACCAGGTTGATTCAAGATGTTGGCATATGAGTTGTGCAACTTCTCTGCGTGGAGGACTCGCTGGCAACACCCCTTCCAGCATTGGTATATCATGAGTCATGGGATCTAGATTTACTTACAGTATGCCTCTGCGAGCTTCACATCATTTCACATCCTAATTGGAGCCAGGCATATGAATGCTTGTGCTATGGCAGCAATTTGACACCCCAACGATATCAACAAATGAATGAGTCTGCCATCCATTGAGAGGATGGGCATTACTTTGTGTAGGGAGCATACGTATCGGTACCTATGCGTGCCTGTATCTACGAATGAACATATATATATATACACATGGTAATTGCGTTATCTTTATCTAAAAGTTAAAAGCTTCGAGGAGACAATCATCTGAGCCTAGCCTAGACAGAGGTTGGCATTTTCGCCCGGCTGCAAATGCTACGGTTGGATCAGGTTTAGGTCTAAAATGTTTGGTGTCAACAAATCAGCTTTCGTGTCACCAAGCCGAGGAACGATTCAAAACATCGTCAGCAAATAAAAACGGATTGTGGTACCTCAGCTGCTCATGAGGTTATATACAGTAGTCACGCTGTGCCTAAGGTGGCCATGCAATCTCCATCAGTGCTTACTGTGCCTAAGGCGGCCATGCAATCTCCAGAAGTGCTTGCTAGACTAGATTCAAGGTTTACATTCTGATGGCAAAGTCAAGGGCCCTCAAGGTTTTGCAAGCTCCCTGCCCCCAACCCCCTTATCGTCACCAGGATCCTCATATGTTTTTTCCTAGTTCCGAATTAATTTTCACTGATTCACGATCCACCAGCATTGTGGGTGGATGGCCCACCTGACATACCCACTACAACCTGACGCCAAGGAACGCTACTCCGATGGCCGTTTGCATCAGCGCAATGGCTGCCGGAGCTTGTTGAAAAAGTCTGAAACCAATATCCTCTTGGTGCCAGACCCTCCCCCCCAAACAAAGTTGGGGAAGTGTGTCATCACCAAACAAGGCTTCCTTGACACTCTTTACATTCTTACATTTTTTGCATTAGTTTTTTGGGAAGGAAAAGCTCGCCAAGCGTCCAAAAGAGATGCCTGAAGCCCATCAGAAACACAAGACCATAATGCTCGGTCCCATCTCCATCTTTTGGCTTATACTGTGCAGGATCATTTATTGCGTTTTGAACTATCTTTGTCAAACTCTTTTCCGCCCCTAAGCAAACTACCCCGTCCCCCTAATATTGAAAATTTCGATACATCTTAATCTACATACCACCCAACAATAATGAGGACTCCAAAATCTCAACAATGACTCCAAAATCAACAACCCCAAACCATTTGTTTCGATAAATTCTGGATGTACCCCCAAACAATAAACAAAAACTTCGAAGTCGCCAGGTCTCCACAAAAGGTGGATGTATCATCAGGCGCTGGTTCCTTGGTGGGCTGCGGTTTCCACATCTAATGTCTTTTCAAAGGGGGCTGATGAGGAGAAAATGATATGTACACCATGGACATGGAGAAACACAATAGTCACTATAGATAAAACTGAATAAAACCAAACAGCCCCAAAGAGAGCTACTATTGTGTTTTCTATTGTTTCTCTTTCTTGTGGGCATAACAACAATCTTCCCGGCAAATGTTGACACCTATAGGCTCCCCCCTTCCTAATTTTTGCCCTGGTTAGAAGGAAACTAGCACAAGCTAGACAAAGCTAGATTCAGCAGGACAAAGCGACAAAAGGCTAGACAAGGGTACATACACACGTATATATATATATATATATATACATGTATATATATATATACACATGTATGTCTGTACGTATGTCTGTATGTATGTATGTCTGTATGCTATCCTGCAGGTATTTCATGGTATTTCCTGGTTTCGACGAAATCATAGCTGCTTCGCAGCCGTGTCTGCGGGATCCCTGAAATTGGGCACAGGAAACTGCTTCCGTAGCCAACCAAATAAGCTGGAATAAGATGCAATACCCAAGCGAAAATCACAACACATATCTGCTTGGTGGAGCCACCCCATGAAAGAAATGATATAGAAAGATATAGATAACTGGAAAATCACCATTTTTAATTGGTAAATCCACTATAAATGGCAATTTTCAATAGCTATGTTAAATTGCCAGAGGGCATAGAGAAAAAGAGAGTCACTGATCCTCATCTCATTTCTCTGACTTGGTTGGAACTTTAGAGAATCAATCCACGCCACAGTCCCAGCATCAGTTCCCCAGCGCCCACGGCGACTTCCGTATCTGTGATGAACATGGCGAAGTCTCGTGTTTCTGCACCTTGAAAATGCTGGCGTGCACAACAGCTGCGGCACGTTTTGCACGTTTTCCGAAAGGTTCAAAAGGGTGATTTAATGGTGGTTTGACCATGGTTTAACAATGAATATTTCATGGGATTTACCATCCAAACTCACATACGCTCACATAGCTCTGGAAAATCACCATGTCTCATTGGTAAATCGTCTGTAGGCTCCATAGCTATGCTAGATCATCAGAGGGAAAACCTGCTCGTTTCTCCTCAACTTTCAGCGCCCATGGCCTGACATACAGCTGATATCATCCAAGCAACCCATCAGCAAATCCAACATTTGATCCCCCAGTCCTGCGACGCGGGGGGTCAGGCCACTGCGACCTTCGGACCATCACAGAGTTGATGGAAAATCTATGGGGAACCGCGGTTTTTGACTCTCAAACTGAGGGGGGTCGTGGATTGTAAATGTTCCTTGCCAAATGGATTTCTCTGAAAATCGGGTCCTTCTCATGACACTTCATTGTCATGTCCCCATGAAAAACCCATTTGGTGAGATATTGTTTTTTGACAAACCCAAATCTAAGATCCAACAACAGAATCAGCTTTCTCATCTTGTCCTACAAAAGGAATGGCTGCTGTACTGAGGAGTGCAGCAGGGACATTCCGACTGAGGATGTATAGGATCATGCTCTGGGCATCTAAGTCCAAGGATGCTCCATCCACCTAGCAGAGTGTCGCAGTACCAAGAATTGGATTTGATTTGATGTTAGCCATTCCTTCAAGAATGCATCACAAAGCAAACAAAGAAATTACAAAAACAGAAAAATAGGGGGCTCGCACCCCGTGAAAAATACCGGAATCAAAACTGTAGTCTGCTGTGGGTCCCCTGCCCCACACAATAAACAACAACTTGAAATACACTCCGGTAATCAAACATGGCAATGGAAAATGCACTATTTATAGGTGAATTTCCTATTGAAAATATTGAAACACCCATTTCTAGTGGATTTCCACTTGCCACGTTTGATTACCGGAGAGTATCTTCAGAAATTGCTGAACCAAGCCACAGACCAAATGCAGTGCAGCAAAGGTCCAGCTGGACCGAACCTATGCTGCCACAGCGAGCTCGGGCTGAAAAGGCTGTGGATTGACATCCCCAGAGGGGAACAGTAAGCAACGAGTTTGTAAATCTGACTGGTAAGGTATCTGGTGATTAATCATACTTGGAAATCTGGTTGGGGTTCATCAGTATTAATCATACTTGGGAAAGTATCTGATTCATCTCGGGTGGCCATCTGAAGGGCGCGCAGGACTCGATGGACCGCGGCAGGACCAGCAACACGTGGTGGTCGATGCCGTGGCGCGACTGAAGGGAGCGCCGCAGACGTGCCAACCACACCTCGGTTCCGATTTTTGAGCCCACTTACCAGTGGAAACTAATAGCACCAGCAAAAACACATGCCACCTTTACAAATTGTTTAACAATCATAGTGTACCTATTGATCAAGCAGTGGATTCCCCAGTCATAGTGGATTGTATAACCGATTAACCAAAGGTAAAATACCGCATGACCTTGCGAAAATCCTAGGATCTGAGCAAGCAACAACTTTAATTGGTTTCGTGGCCCACGACTGCTTACCCCAAGAAATCATATGAAATCACCATTGAATCCTTGGACCACCATGTTTATCCAATGTCTTCCCCATGAAAATCTTAAAATCTGCCTGAAATCACCAGGAAGCTTTTCCAGCAGCTCCCAACCCGTTTTTTGCTTCGCTACCAAGGCTCCCCCAGCTCCTCCCCCGTCAACCTGATGGCGCTTACCAGCACGGCTCCGCCCAAAATTGGACGATGCCCACTCTCCAAGACCTGGCCAAAGATTCCCAAAGCGTCGACCACCATAAACCAGTGAAGTCACAACGTGAGGTCACTATAAGTCATCCAAATACACGTATATATTCATGTGTATATATGGAAGGTAATGGGAATATAAGTATCAATATAATTTAATTGCAATTTAATATAAGCAATTTTGTGACGTTGGATGTTTATAAATGGATTTGGAAATACTCCATCCATTGCTGCTAATATTAAACACGCCCCTGGAAACCATGGTCTGGTGTTGGATGTACATATTCATTTTGGGAGCCACATGGGGGTGTTTAATACCAAGAAAAGAACAACTCTCTCAATGATTTCGGATGTTTCAATCGATAACCTATAGGAAAACATGGTGTTTACCAGAAGTTATAAGGATTCCTTCCCCCCACCCAAAAAAGTAAACCAATGCTGGGAATGATGTGTTCCATTTTCACTATGGAAATATATATATATATACAACATATATAAATATATACAATATATATATATACTATATGTATAAATACAATGTATATATACAATATATACAATAACCACAATATATACAATATATACAATATATACAATATATACAATATATACAATATATACAATATATACAATATATATACAATATATACAATATATACAATATATACAATATATACAATATATACAGTATATACAATATATACAATATATACAGTATATACAATATATACAATATATACAATATATATATACAATGTATCATGCTATATCCATGTTCAATACTTCCATGTTAGAATCAAATACCATTTTCCACGACCTTTATAAATGATGTTTTAGCACGCAAAATCCAGCACAACTATATACGATGACTTCCTTCATGGATCAGTTCTCCGAAACAAAGCTTCTGATCCGAACAAACTGTTGGAAATTGGTTCAGTGACGCGCCCCAGGCCACTTCGGGCACCTGTAACAGCGGAGCATCCTCGAGGCCGCTTTCGCTCAGCATGGGAACCGTCAGCAGGAAGTCGTGATGACGCTGCTTGGAGAGCAGGGCTGTGAGACCCCTCGGCATGGGACGCGGATCCTGGAGGTTGGCTTGTTGGACATGTTTCATTTTGTCGAGATGCAATTACACTTACTGGTGCTTAGCAGGGAATGAGGGAATGATCCACAATAACTATCAATAATCATCCCATTCCCCTATTCCATCCATTCCCTACTAAGCACCAGTAAGTAGATAATGGAAATTGTCATGTTTCATTTTTTTTCTGACTGAGCAGTGCCAATTCCGGAGACAAATTGGCTGAGATTTGGTGTTTCGAAATCTGACACAGCAAACGCCCATATAGGTTTCGAACTGCCGGAGATGGGGGAAAAACAACACTCATCTGATGGTTTAGGGAAGAGGAGTGACCTACAGTGACCTGCTACAAACCATGTTCCAACTTTCAAGATCATCCAAGCATGCAGTTGGCCCATGATTGGCCGTGATACCACAGCCCGGATGATCCGACCCATATAATGTTGCGATCTGATGCTAGGCTCACTATTGTGGCAAAAAGTGAATGTAACGTCTTTTTGTAAATGTTTGCCTGCCTTTCCCGAAAGATCCAACCTCTTATTTAACCCTTGTTAATTATCCCTTATTAAAGAACAACTTTTGCACATTCTCGACAAATTTCCAAGGCACTGGACCAAGAGGGCCCAGTTCACTTTAGTAGGTTTGTTGCCTAGGTCCGGAATTACAGCAATTATTACTGAGGTGATCACTTACGTGATCCTGGAGACAAGAGAAGAAAGAAACACTTTTTACAAAAGCAACCCTGACTTGATCTTTCTCTTTCTCTTCCACGTTCTCTCTTTTTCTTTCTCTTTCGCTTTCTCTTTCAGCTTTCATTTTTCTCTCTCTCTCTCTCTCTCCCTCTCCCTTTCGTAGACCTTTAATGACAAAAATGACTTCAGAAGCAAACAGAAACACAATCAACATGCTGAACCCCACAAGCACAACGCGTACTACTACCAGTAGTACGAGTACTACTAGTACTACAAGTTCACCAGTTCAAGCGCAAAACACAAGTTCTAATTAGATTCCAGTTGCCGCCAATTAAAGTCCCTACTTAAATGCATGATCGTCTTTTTCTGGGAAACAGCTTTTAGGAACTCAACTTTAAAGAGGGTATAGCATTGGTTTGAGGTGGGGAGTACACACAAAACAAGACAGAACATTAAGAGGATCTTTGAAGATTGGAATGAGATGGAATGAGTTGATGTGGCCTGAACCCTACTCATGATGAATTTCTGCAGCTGAACCAACCGAACGTGATTAAACTGAAATTGACTTAATCGTCCGTTAAATGCTGGCTGAGATTGTCAATCCATGCCCAGGATGATCTGGCATCGAGATAAGCCTTCCAACATTGATTCGCCCATCCGGATGGGGAATGAACTGGACTCAGGGACCCTGACCATGCGGTTCCATTTGACATGTTTTGTTTTGTGTTTTTTTTTGTGTGTGTGTCCCTAGTTTAGGGACACCTCATGGTCATGATGATCATCATGATCATCTCGTTTGGCGGCTTCTGCCCAACACCAAAAATATACACACGCAACTCGCAACTGGAGAATCTCGTAGATAGGATGGAAACTAAACACACTTTGATACCAGCATCATACAGTATAAACACGTTGGAGGATTTTCGGGAAAGCGTTTCCCATCCGCAACGCGCCAGGGCCGCCAGGTCTCCAAATGGGCCATGCGTTGTACAACAACTTGCTCAGGTCCGCCTCCTCCCACCTGGGCGGGCGGGATTTCCAGCTCTGGGTCCCAGCGACAGACAGCAGCCTAGACACTGGAGCAGTTCCTCGACGTCTTTGTCCAACGAAAAGATTTCCTCCTGCTTTTGCTCGTTGTCATGGCCAATGCAACCTCAGATTACATGGTGAAATATACACTGTACAGGTATGTATATATATATATAGGTATGCCCTTGGATGATATGTATATATATATATATATGTGATTTCGTGATTTTCGATAGACATCTATTTAACATGGTATAGCATGAGCTTAAAATAGCAAACCAATAGAAGCGAAACCAGGGATCTCCCCAGGTCTATTCTACCAGACCTGCGAATCCTGACGCGCTGGATTTCATTATGCTACTAACAGGCTAACAGTCATGTAAGCACCATGTCAATCTCTATATATTTTGTTTTACAATATTATATAATATTATATATTTGTATCATTATCTATTTGCATATTGTGATGAAAATCTGCATGATATTTCATTATGTGCAGATCACCTTTGTTATCCCTTTCCTCGATATGGTGAAAACCACAACGCCGTGCTAGCCACGAAAACTGTGAATTTGTCACGGCCGAGGTGCGAACGAGTTTCAAAGCCATGACCCCGCTGGGGCACACTGCGCGTGCCTCTAAGTGTTGCCACGGACATGGAGAAGCGGTTGGATGGAAGAAGAAGAAGAAGGAAGAAGAAGAAAAAGAATGAAACACCGTGGACCCCTCCGGCTTTTTGTTTAGATTTGGGCATGTTTACTCGCAAAAGATTTCATGTTTGAGGATGTTTTGAGCAAACAATGCCAGCACACAGGGGCGAATCGGATATTCAGAGTTGAAACACAGCCTATAGATGGGACCCAAATGTGCGTAAATCCACTACTAAACCATGGTATTTAGGGGGTTTTGATATTAGGGGATGGAATTTACCTATATAAGATTGAAATAGCCGTCAAAGCCGAGCCGCAATCTCACGCACGGTTTCCCCTTCGTCCCAGCCGGTCAGCCGGTCCCCGGTCACCCCTCACCGGCCCTCACCTGCTTCCCAATGAGGCTCGCAGAGAAGGCCACCCTTGCCGAGTTGGTCCATTCGAAGGCCCCGTCACGCCTCAGTCTGCCAGGCTGCCAGCAAGTTCTCCTCTGGCAATTTCTTACATAGCTATGGCAGCTATGGAAAGCATAGAAAAGCTCATTTAGTTCGATGATTTAAACTGATTTACTATATTTACCTATCAAAAATGCTGATTCTTCATAGCTATGTTAAATTTTGTTAAATTACAGGAGGATATATGGCAATACATGACATGGCATAGTACCGTCCTTCCAACTGATACAGCCTCTGTTGCATTATCGGGCTTGGGTTTGACTATTTTCCTCTAACATGGGATGATTACTTGGGGTCGGTGCTACTTTCCGGGGTGGGGTATAATATGGTCATCCCACTATCATGCTTGGTTGTCCCTAATTTAATCTAATTTAGGGATGACCATTACCTTTCATGGGAAAATAATGGAAAACAGAACGCACATATACATATATATATATAATATTATCTTGACCATGGCACACATGGGCGGACACCTCAAAAAAACAAATCTGATGAAGTAAATATATGCAACGTTCGACGTTCAGTAAGTTTTCCTCAACACATGGGTGGAAACCTCCCAACAATATTCGTGAAGTAATTAGTATGCATATACTCAACACATGGGTATACATTGGTGGAACCCCCTACTAAAGTAGCAAATTTCAAAGGACAATGGCAATGGTGCCTTATTGATTTCTTTCAACCCATCTGAAACATGTTGGCAAACTTATTTCATCACGCACAAAGTAAAACAACATCGAAAATGATACGTGTTTGAAACCACCAGGCAAAGAATGAAGATGATTTTCACCGGATTTAAGGGCTTCGGCTTCGATGCCAACATAGAAACGCCCAATGATCAATCCTGGGTTGATAAACTCTAGACTCAAGAGCTGGATATGGAGTAACGCCATTTTGGCGACACCGCCTGTATCAAGCAAAGGGATGTCACTACGGGGTTGGCACCTTCTTACATAGATTTGAAAAGTAGCTTGCGTCAACGGTCAATCCCCCATTAGCTGTGCGTTGTGTATCGTCGTGTCATGTCAAATTCAAAGAGCGTAAGTGCGTAAGCGTCATGCAGCTCCCTCGAGGATTGAGCTTGAAACCGCGTCAATGGTCAGTGATGAGCGATGTCAAACATCACAGATGCGCAGCAATCTTGGATGTACATTCTGAAGAAGCCCCTCTTCCTCCCGGTGGTTGTGAAGCCTCTTATCATGTTTCGTTTTCCTTTCCCTTGGTGTAATAGACATGTCGAATGTTACCAACCTGTCATCCGCTTTGTTTGTCTCGGGGGATATCTGCAGCTAAATATCTGCTCACTGAGTCGTTTAGGAGACACATTTATACAATATATGAATCATGCTTTTGCCATCGCCGTGTCAATGGTCCCGGTACAGCAACCGTTTTTTTCCTGCCATCAACATCTTACCCATGTGTCCAAAATGCACTCAGGCGGTGGGGATAGTTTACGAATGTTTGTAACCATCGTTGACGTTGTGACGTTGTGAGGTGAGATCGTGATCAACTTCAGCCAAAATTGAAAATTGACTAGACCCCGTATCCCCATTATATATCACTATATATCATTATATTATATCCCCATTGTATCCCCAGAATACCACCATAGGTTTGCTGCTGAAAGCCACTTCCTTTCGGGTTTTTCCGGATTCCACGCTTTTTCGACAAGATGCTCGATCTTCTCCGCCAGGGCCATCGCCTTCTGCCAGAAGGTGATACCCTCCTTCCTCGATGGAATAAATGGCACTGTGAAATTCACCATGAAAGAACTATGAAGTACCCGTTGTAAGGTGAACTAGAAAGAATACTGGTATTTAGTTCACAGCAACAAGATAAAAAATAACACAACTATACACAACTTGTAAGCGGGGTGCACTAACCCACTTTGTCAACTGGAATGAACATTGGTGAACCATTCAAAAGATTCTAGTGTCACTGCTTGTAGGTGATCAACAGTTGGACATCTGTAGCCTAGCCTTTAAGGTACCTTAGACATAGCAAAGGACATGTTCATTCGCTCATTGCTGCCAAGTTTGAATTTGTGAACATGACACTGAAGTTTATTGATGTCAAGGTCCATTCCAAGCAGGCAGGGTTGACCCAAACACTCCTGCCGTTTGCATGGAAAGGATATTTTTTCTGACATCCGTTGAAGTTCCAAGGAAGACTGCATAAATATACTTCACCAGCCCTATTCACTTCGAAGGATGAACCCCCTTGCTGACCATCATTTCTAGCGAGTTCGTTATAACCAATCCCGATTTGTGCCTGACATGTCTGAAATATGGGCTTCGTTGGCCTCATCCTATTTCCTATCAGATGGGTTTGAACCGTCGAGGGAGAAGACCCTTCAGTTACCTAAAATGAAGCTTGCCATCATAGTTGTCCTCCAGTGCAATTAAAATATGCCAAATATAAACCATGGGGTAGATGATGTTGCTTGAAAAAAACAGTGGGATTTCATGAGGTTTCCATACTCGTGTGGCACCTGCACCACCGGTCTTGCCCAAGGCCCGAACTTTTCATCGTCGTTCACCGCCATGACGTCATCCCCAGCAGTGTCTGAAAGCTCTCGACCTCGATATCAATGGGGAAACGACATCAGACATGCGTGCCTTGTTTACTCCAGCGATTCATTCCCTTTTCCCTGCACTGATTCTTTCTAGTATGCAGGTATATGAAAAAATATGTGATCTGAATAAATAGATAATCTAATATAATCCATATTATAGATACCCCACAATCAAAACCCTGATGAGATGTATTGGATCATGAACTGGGAGTCCAAAAGAATATCCTCGGGGGATGGTGCTTGGAACTGGTTGAGTGATCCGATGCTTCTGCTTTCTACCGCTTCCGCTTCATGCTAAAACACAGTCATACCCTACATCTTGAACGCCTTTGTTCATATTTTTTAAAGAAAAAAACGCATGGATCTAGAGGCAACATTCCCATATTCAGAAAATCTTCGCATACCATGTTTTGATCGTATTCCAGACCTGGGTTTTGGTGTGTTACTTTGATAGGCATTTCAGCTCAATCTGGAGGGAACAGTTGGGCCATGGCGAATCCACTGAATGCCCCCCCACAGCTTTCTATCCCCTATGTCGTTCCAAAGCAGCTGTGGACGTTGGA
>Ga0126342_10000073_pt1 | contig 59718 bp, 38 predicted proteins | sample Cyp1metagenome_FD_92528 | JGI IMG/M metagenome (GOLD analysis project Ga0126342, IMG submission 92528) | Coral microbial communities from Lord Howe Island, Old Settlement Bay, Australia - Cyphastrea 1 metagenome | ecosystem: Host-associated > Invertebrates > Cnidaria > Coral ...
GTCTGACTGCACCTGAGGCATTGGCGGGACAAGGTGGAAAACAGTGGTTTTCTCTATAAAATAGTGGTTGTGCAACCACGGTTTTTAATAAGGTGGTTGACGCCTAGGGTATATATATATATAGATAAAGACCTCACGTCGCGACCTCACTCGCATAATGTACTGTGTATATATATATATATATATCTATCGAGTTATGGCCCTTAGCAGCTACAAATGAGATTGTAACTCCTGCATCTAAGGTGAAGCATGTCTCTTGCATGAGGTTAGAAGCTTATAAGCCAGTTATAACTGGTAAGGGCTATATAACTATGATTTTTCTAAGTTGGTTTACAACCCATTCATAGGGATGCATGTACAGATTATAAAGATTCCCATGACGAGGTCTGGATAAATTGTAATGAACTAACGTGACGTCAGTGGAATGATGGTTGGCATTGCGGGGAATTATTCCCAACTGGTCGTATGATAATAGCTATTTTGATGTTAGTGAATTAGTATATACTATAAATTAAGTCCCCAAGATATGTGTGCACGGTGAGGACCCCTAGGTAGCTGATTGAATTACAACTTGGTTAGCGTTTCGGTTTATTGGGATATTCATGCCGCAGAAAAAACAACTTGTGACTGGGGGGTCTCTCCTTGTAGTAGCCACTTACAGATAGAAAAGTAGATCATCATCAAATTACTAGATATTTGATGATATTTGCTGTTCTATTCTCTGGGGATGTTGCGATACGGTGGGTGTAAAGGGGCTGAATATATGATGAATATATGAATTAGAGATAAACACATATATATATATATATAATATGCATAATAGTTAATACTATACAAATTCACGATAGGGATGTCAAGCAGCAAGTAATCTTGGTAAAACAGATCAACGTCACTGTACAACGTCCGTATAGAAGATGGTGAATGTGAGAGCTTACAACTATCCCCAAATGGCTTCTGCTCGGTTGGTGAATTGTCAGGATTCAGACTGATAGGAAAAATCATCCAACGGATCGTGTTTGTGGTTAGTAAGGCCGATAGTTAGAAAGTCCCCTTTATAAATGGGCTTATATATCCCATTTATAAATGGCTGAACTAACTTTGGTTGCCAGATATGAGGAGCCTGGGATGATGGAAGCAGGAGGCTAATTTCATCCCCTCACATCCCGAAACTGCTGCGTTTTACGTAGGGTTGGTGGATGGGTTGCTGGGGGTTGCTGGGATGATGAAATTACTAGTGATGAAATGGATCAATCCCGAACATTCCCTACGTAAAACGCACCAGTAAGCATCCCCTCGAAAAACAATGTTTTTTGTTGTTTGTGGGGGTGTTTTATATGAAGGGATGGGAGTTGTTGACATTTTTGGCAGTGACCTCATCGCAAAGTGTTGAATTCCCAGAGGCTACGAGCCGTGGCTCATACCACTCGTAAATGGGTTAGTTCAGCCCAGTTTTTTGAGTGGTTTTACACTACTTATTCTCATGTAAATCACTGGGGTGAAGTAACCTACTTGCGAGCCGTGGGATGAGCCACCAAGTATGAAACCAGACTGAACAACACCCGATCTTCCGATCTTCAAAATTGTAATCAGCTTCAGAATTTGGAGGAGTTGCATGGATGATAAAGATGAACAATTGCTAGAAAACGTAGTCTACAGACTCTACGGTGTACCTACCCCCAGGTCACAATCTGAGGATCAGTCAGCAGAATTTGCCAAGAGCGCCCAGTTTTTGTTTGTAAAGAAAACCGAAGATCCACCATTCATCCCTGGTAATGTCTTTCACACTTCTTCAACCGTGCGGGTTCACTTTCCGGCAGGTGGACGCTACTCCAAGAGCATTTACCTTCATTCGGTCTCGGGGCTCGGAGCAAAAAGAGTTGGAAACTGCTATGACTCGAAGAGTTCCCCTTTGATCTCTGTTGGCTCAGCTTATTTCAGGGACAATAAATCCAAATGTGCTTCTTTGATATTGACATGTACAGTATTCTTGGTGTTGTCGTTGTCGGACTGTCGTGTCGGTTGTTCTTGTTTTTGTTCCTGTTTTTTTCTTCTTCTTCTTCTTCTTTTTCTTGTTCTTCTTGTTGTTGGTGGTGGTGGCGGTGGTGTTGGTGTTGGTGTTGGTTTTGGTGGTGTTGTTGGTGTTGGTGGTGTTGTTGGTGTTGGTGCTGGTGTTGGTGTTGTTGGTAGTGTTGGTGGTGTTGTTGGTGTTGTTGGTGATGTTGTTGGTGTTGTTGTTGTTGTTGGTGGTGGTGATGGCGGTTGTTTGTTGTTTGTTGTTGGTTGTTTGTTGGCGTTGTTGGCGTTGTTGTGTCTGTGAACTAAGGCCATGGGAAATCATAATCTCCCTATAAGTGAGGATTTCTAATCATGTGAATGGGAGCATCATCTACAAATGGTGGATTGTGCATTGCCACGCATAATTACCAGAGGGTAACCATGGATTGATGGTTAAACATGGTGAAACCAACCATCTGGTTATGACTAACTGTTTGCCATGGAAAATCACCTATACCATGGCTATGTTAAATAACCAGAGGGCAATCTGTTTTAAACATATGGTGAAACCCTATCCGTGTTCTTGTTGTTAAAGCATGTTCAAACCACTCATTTTGTGGGCCAAACAAATCGTAGCACTACAGCACTACCCACGGCAGTTTAGCAATGCCCAGGCGCCAGGGAAGCTTGCAGCTTCTAGGCGAGGGAAGGGACACATCACAGTTCACAGATATGTTTTTGTATTATCAATATAACAGCATATGTATATATATATATATATGTACGTGTGTATATATATATATATATTATACATATAAGCAAATTATGATGATATATGATGAAACAATCAGATAGTTTCATCAGCATGTTTCTTTCAATCATGTATGATTGATGTTGGATTCCATTAGATACCATAGTGTAATAAAATGACAAAGGGGGAATTGGTCCATATCACATGGGAAAACTGCTATCTATGTAGTTATGGCCCTCAACAGTTTTAAATAGGACTATAACTCTTGCAACTGAGGTGAAACATATCACTTAAATGAGGCTATGAGCCAGTTAAAACTGTGAAATTAAATGCATTAAACTGCTATAAAGCAACTTATAACTAGCGGGCCCATTATGCGTTTTTCTTGCAATATAGTGGTGAATTTAAATAGTACTTACCTGCGAAGGTCTAGTCTTATGGTGGAGAAATGTCGTATGTAGGGAATCTGCTGGCTCTACAGTGGTCCCAAATATGTGGTCTCATCCTCTACTAAACCATGGTTTCTCGGGGGTGTTAATTCTTTAGGGGGAAGGATTAATCACCTACTCTAGATACGTGTATGTCGTTGTATAAATTGTACATACCTATAGATAGATGGATGGATAGATAGATAGAAAGATATATAGATAGATGGATGGATGGATGGATGGATAGATAGATTAGATAGATAGATTAGATATATTAGATATATTAGATATATTAGATATAATAGATATATTAGATAGCTTAGATAGATTGGATAGATTAGATAAATCAGATTAGATTAGATAAGATTAGATATAGATATAGATATAGATAGATAAATAAATAGATAAATAGATAACTAGATAAATAGATAAATAAATAGATAAATAGATAAATAGATAGATCGATACACATATGTACCTATGTTGTAGTTATGTCTAGTCGAGGTGAAATCCCACCTTTCTGCCAGAAGTCAGCAACTTCTTATTGCGCCACATGAGTCCAACTGAACGGCCTGCGAGATTTTGCTGATCGGCCTGCCCAAGCATTCGCAATGCCCGCAGGAATTGATGGGTTGGATCAAGTCCAGCCATTGGTGAACTCAATCGATAATTCCAGACACAATCCCAAATGATATTCAGTTTTTTAATGAAACAAATGGAGGTTAAATCGATGAACAAACTTATCTATTATACATGATATAATATATATATATATATATACATAACAATATATAACTATATATGACTATATTTAAATATACATACATATATAACTCTATACACATATACCTATATATATATAACTATACATATATATATATATAGATTTAACTATATGTATATAAGTATTTGTATATCTGAGGAAAAGGAGCATGGCTCCAAATTGACCCCTTGTCAATGCCAGGCCTGTTCAGATCCAGTATTCAAGCCTGGGATTTGCAGGCGAAGAAGGCCAACATGGGCTGATCGCTGATCATTGGTGCTGCACCATCCAAAAATCACTTTGACATTGTATATGTATCCAGTATTTTATTCTGCAGCACATAATATATTGTGTATGTATACGTATATATATATGTATATATATATTATTATATGTATCCAGTATCTTATATGTATCCGTTCAAACTGTTCTTTTTCGGTTGCCAAGATTGAGTTTCCATCAACGGGGTACCCAATAGCTGGATGGTGTATCAGGGAAAATCCGACTAAAATGGGAATATGACATGATTCCATCAAGGCTGCTTTAGGGAATATGATGGAATGCAGGTTGTTATGGAATATGGCAGGTTGTTATCTTAAGAACATCTGAAATATTGAATCTCCATTAAGCCTAATCCCCAATATTAATGGTTTCCATTTGAAAAGGTGATTTTCTATGACCCAGGTTCTTGAAGGTGACCTCAAAAGGTCACTTTGAAGAAACATGACATATGGTAGGTAGTAGGTAGCTCCAATTTAGGTCCCAAAAAAATGGCTACTGAAATATGTGTGTTTCCATTTCTTAAGATTTTTTCTATGACAAGGTTCAACTTTTGTTACCCTCTGGTAATTTGTTACAGTTTGCTATTGAAAATGGCCCATAGAAATAGTTGATTTCCCTATTAAAAATGGTGATGTTCCATAGTTATGTAAACGTTTACCAGAGGGTACACCCAAGGGTTCCGTTAGCTTTTCGAGAGGCCTTGTGGCGCAGTCGAGGATGGTCAGAGGATTTCAAGGCGATACATCCGGAGTAGCACAGTATCTGTCAAAGTAATACGGCCATCACTAGTAATATTGTATGTAATTCAACAAAGATATCAAGGGTTGGTCAGAACAAGGAAGGTAATAAGTGCAGTAGGAATTGATCCAGCAAAAAACTAGGTTCTAACATGGTTTGAATGGGATAATTCCATTTACAAGGACTTACTATGACTTCCTTATACATATTTATATATACATAATTAGGGGGAAACCCAATGTGTAGGTCACCGTCACCGTCCTCCAAGAAAGGAATTTACGGATGTTTATGGCATCAGGTGTGCCCCCGATTTGAGATGCATTATGGCATTGGGTTTACTTCATTCGTAGTCCTTGTTGAGGCTATGAAATGGTCCAAGGTGATTGCAGTTAGAGCCCTTTACCTGTTATAAATGGTTTTTCAGGTGCTTGTCATTCCATAAATCCTTTGGATTGGTTTAAGGGAAAATTGAAATGAGAAAGTCTATGTTTTCTGGTTAAGATTTTCCTTTCAACCAATCCATTGAATAAATAGGGTGATAACCGACCTTATAACTGCTAAAGGGCCATATATGTGTTGATTTCATGGCTCGGTGGCGGACTGTCTGAGTCGTCATTTTCAGAATCCAACGAGAAGGATATGTATGGATATGTAGGATCTGTGACTTGCAGCATACCCTACACATTAAACCTACAAAAAGATGTTCCGAAAATCCAAGAAACGGACAATTATCTACATTCATGGTGGGTTTTCTACATCTATGTAAGCGTCTGGAGGGTGTTTTTCTATCTGTGTTAGTCCTGGGCCCTGGGCCGTGACCACGAGTTGGGTTGGGATTCGGCAGGCGGCTTGCGAACTGTTTCGAAATCCACCATTTTCAAGGACGGTAAATCCATGGAAAAAAAACAATCGGTTTCTATGGGCCATGGCTTCCATGGCTATGTAACAAATAACCAGAGGGTGTATATATATATATACATAGAACTTGTGATAATCCATATATATATATATATATATAGCTGGCGTATAAAATGGTATAACATGGCAACACATATCCACTTATAAATGGCACTGGGACTGCCAAGTAATAGATCTATATGTATATATTTCAGTGAACTATTGTATGTTATGGATACTGGATATCTTACTGGTGCTTAGCAGGGAATGAGGGAATGACCCATAATCACTAGTAATAATATTCCCATTCTCCCATTCCCATCCATCCCTACGTTTAGCAGCTTAGCACCAGTAAGACATTAGGGTACATACACACATAGCGACAGCATTTTCAAGCTATCCACTTAGTTCACTGGAACTGCACTAGTATGGAAGCCACGGTCCATTTAGTTTCATGATTTAGCCATAAAACTTGGGATCTTCCTGTTTGCAAACTGTTGCCCTCTGGTAAACGTTTACATAGCTACGGAAAATCACCATTGTTAATAGGTACACCAACTATAAATGGGCCATTTTCCATAGCTATGTAACAAATTACCAGAGGGTCCCAGAGGGTAATGCATCACCATTCAATCACATTTCCCCCACAAGGCCTGATACATTTGTCACCTTGGCCTTAGAATCAATCCCATGGCCAGTTCACTGTTATATGAGGGCCATAAATGTAGTTATCCTAATCCATCCCGATCCCCTATAACCAGGTACAATCCCCTATAATAACCAATCAGCAATTACTGGTTGGTAACTGGGTTATAAACCATTATATCCACGGATATCCCAATGATAATCCATTTATGAACTTTATGAACTAGTTAACTAACTCCATGGCCCATCTGAGTAGACAAAGCCATAAGTTGAAGAATCTCTTCAGAGTTCGGCAACGATTCAGGCTCTGTCCCTCGCGGAGGACTTGGGTTGGCCGCCATGGCCCTGTGGGACCGGATCGGCTTTGTGGGGAATACCCGGCCTGGTAAACATACCTTTAATAGGTAAATCAGCTATTTCTATGGGCAATTTTCAACAGCAATGTAAACGTTTACCAGAAGGTATATGGAACTAGTTACAATGGGCTTATAAACTGACAAACGCAACGTTTGGGGGCCCCACGATTAAGCGTGGAAATACTATTGTTGATTGGTTATAATAGGGGATTGTACTACCTGGGTATGATAGGGGATTGTATACTACCTGGTTTATTGGGGATTATGATTTACCCTTACCGGTAACTGTCCTTAACAGTGAACAAGCCATGGGATGAAATAACTCCTGTAGCTGATTGTATTTTAAAGGATTCTGTTTGAGCCAGTCAAAGGCTAGAGAGCTATAACTGTAGAAATAGTGTCTTTAGGTGTGGCTGCAGTTCTTATGTACTGTAAGTAGATGTATGTACATATATGTATATATATAGTATATAAATATACATCAAAATTGCAAGTGATTAACCATTATGATTCCAGGATGCGGGCAGCTCCGAGCTCTATGTGGTGGGCCGGGGACGCATCGGCTCCAGGTTGTTGAAAGCCAGGCGACGGGATGTGGACGGGAGCTAGAGAGCTGGAAACGGGGAAAGTGGTCATTTCACTATCAAAACCTAAGGAAAATGGAGGAACTCAGAAATATCGGGATTTTTTGTTGTTTCAATGTGGATTTATGTAATCCAATTTGGACACCAACAAGAACATGGTTTGAGCAGCAGACGGAAGGAGTTCACCCAGCAAAAAAAGGTTGAACAGCTCACCACGAAAGAATTGTTGGGTAACTGTAGCGGGGGATCGAACTATAGACTATAGATGTTTTTTTTTCAAGTGTTATAAACCAACAAACACATCATTTGGGGGCCCGACTATGACTATGTAATGATGGGGATTGTTATTTCATGCGGAAAAAATGGGGAAACCCCAGCCCGGCTACGCGAATATCATGATTATCATGGGAAAATCATTGGGAGATAGTGGGGAAATGCCGATTGTTGCTTGGTGGCTCATCTCATGGATCGTGGTTGTGGGTTAGTTCATCCCCGTTAAAGTAGGGATTCACCCGTCCCACTTCTCCCATATTTTCTAATATGTCCAATAGACGTCCCATAGATTACACTTACTCTCTGGTAATTTGTTACATAGCTATGGACAATCACCATTTTTACTATGTAGATTACCTGTAAATGGACCATTTTCAATAGCAAACTGTACCAAATTACCAGAGGGTATCCCATACTGGTTGGTGGTTTGGAACATGACTTTTTTTTTTCCATAAATATCGGGAATTTCATCATCCCAACTGACTAAATCATATTTTTCGGAGAGGTAGGTATACCACCAACCAGTGGGTATCCCATATAAATCACCATTAAATCGCATTAAATCCCATTAAACCACCATTAAATCACCGTTAAATCACCATGAAATCACAATGAAATCACCATGAAATCACAATTTTTCCATCACTGCTTGATGTTTTCCCCCAGGCGCATCCTCCAAAAACCGCTAGCCCGCCCCGATTTGAAGAAATCCCAGCTCGGGAGGCTCACCTGAGCGAGGACTGACCAGTTGTGGCCGGGAAAGCGGAGGAATCTTTGTGACTTTACATGTAAGGTGGTGCCCCAGTTCGTTAGCGAAGTTGGTGCCAATAAGTCCAATAACTGTTGGGTTGATTAAGGGGTTATATCTATAGTTAATGGGGATTATAAACCAACTTATAACTGATCATGGGTTTGTTTAAGGTGATGTTTATTTTCCCAATGGAAAATCCACCAGAAATGGGGAATCGATTAAGTGAATATGTCTTATTTTTTGGGAACCCCGAATCAGCAAATCCAAGTTTAAGGCTGGTTGTTGGTTTTAAACATTGCTTTTATGTTCCATCATATAATGGGATAATATTTTTCCCATTGACTTTCATATTTTGAGTTGGGGGCTACAACTACAATACCTAGGCTTTGTGGGGAATACCCTCTGGTAAACATACAGAAAACCTATGGGAAACCACCATCTTTGATGGGTAAATCAACTATTTCTATGACCATTTTCAATCGCAAACTGTTAGTTTACCAGAGGGTCAAGATTGCTGGGTAGAGAGTGAGAAACGATACCTGCCATGTTTTTTTGTTTTTCGGTGGTTTCCGAAATCTACTTGGAGATTCCCAAGTCATCATAGGTGTCAATACTAAAGGTTGGTCTAATGACTTGGATGATTTGGGGGTACCCGCATTTTATGACACTTCCATATAATTTAAAATGATAAAGAGGGTGTCACATTAAATTTATATATATATATAATACATATATATACAGATAAATCATATATAAATGTGACTTAAGCGGTATAATTTTAATACGTCTACCCTTTGGAATAGATACCCTCTGGTAATTTGTTACATAACTATGGAAAGATCCACCATTTAGTTCGTGAATGTTCCCATGAAAAATGGTGGATCTTTCCAGTTTTTTATGTCAACCTTTACCAGAGATAAATCCCATTAAATCCCATTAAACCACCATAAAAAAGTCTTTAAACCACCATTTTCATATGGTTTTCCTATGGTTTTCCTATTAAACAGTTCGTTAGCAGTGATAGTTGGAGGGTGAACGCGGGAAACATACCAAATTTGGGGTTGAAATCCCTTCCATTGATGGTTACCCTCTGGTAAACTAACAGTTTGCTATTGAAAATGGCCATAGAAATAGTTGATTTATCTATTAAAAATGGTGATTTTCCATAGTTTTCTGTATGTTTACCAGATGGTTATATCAACGATGTTTTTTTGGGGGTCTACCACATGAACCTGACTGGTGAATCATAAGTTGTTGGTGCGTTTTGCTTGTTATAGACTACTTGGAGGATCATCCCACTTGATAACTGGCTAGTAGCCATAGTTATAACTCATTTGTAACTGGGATAACCCGACTAACTAGGCAATTAAAACTAGAAAGATATGGGAAATCTATGGGAAATGGCACTTACTAACTAGGCTCATTAATCACAACCACTATCCTGCTCAAAATGATGTTGTGCTTCTGCAGGGTATCTAAGAGCCAAAGTGCACGGATTTCTGCATAGTAGGCCACTGGTGTCTCTGCAAGAAGATGTCATGTTCCAGATTGCGGCGGAAGCATGTTCTAGATCTTTGGAGACTAATATGTGTTGATAGTAGATCATGTTTGCATCTGTTTGCATATTAAAGTATATTTAAGCCATAATCACAGCAGTGCCCCCAAAAAAACATTACTCCCTGGTAATTTGTTACATAGCTATGGAAAATCATCATTTTTACTATGTAGACATCCACTATACATGGACCATTTTCAATCGCAAACTGTAACACATGACAGAGGCTAAGGTCCAGCATTCTGTCCAAAGATTCCTTCCAGGCTCTTGGGTTTGTACAAAGTGATTGGATGACTTACCCGATGAATTTCCATGATATGCTTTGAAGCTTAAAGTTGATATACACGTATATGATATATATATATATATATACATATGTACACTTATATATATATATATTATGTTATATCATATGCGCGACGCTTTTATTTGGTCAATTGGAGACTTGTATTGTGGCGTGCCCCAGTTTGTCAAAAACATCATAATTAGCTTGTAAAACGAGGTAGGAACACCCCGAGAACGAGGTAGGCATCGCAAGTAAAGCATCTGGCTATTAAAAACAAGTGCGGCATTGGAGAACGAGGTCAGACCCCAAAAAACGTCACGGGATTGGAGAACGAGGTAGGAACATCCCGTCAATTGCGTTTTGTACCAAATAGCTTCCGAGGTTCATATATATATACACTAATAGATATTGTATGTGTATCTATATATATATATGTATTATATTTTGTATACATGATATATACGTAATATATGATTATTTACGCATTTATATCTTATGTGTCCGCTATGCACATCATGTAATGAGACAGAATCCCTCGTGGGTAAGTCATCCACGGAGAGTTCGTTTGCGCCTGGCGACAAAATCAGTGCCTGGCTACGGTTGATTTGGTGGTTTCCTGAAATGGGGTACCCCAATAGCTGGATGGTTTATTTCAGGGAAAACCCGACTAAAATGGATGATAACTAGGGGTAGCCCTATTTTAGGAAACCTCCATTTGTCATCCTCGAACTCCACGGCACCCTCTGGTTGTGAAAAATGGGATATGAATAGGATTTTGATCTACCAAAACTGATTATAACTGTTACAGTTTGCGAACTGGAAGTCATGGCCCATTTATTAATGATTCATAATTTTCCTATGAAGCATGGTGATATTCCAGTTCGCTACGTTCAATAACCAGAGGGTTGTATCAAGCATTGGAAACTGACATCTTTACATACGTACATATATATATATATGCGCGTATATATATATATATATTAATATATATATATATATATATATTAATATATATATATATATGCACGGACATATGATTTATGTTGTGTTTTTTGTGGCTTCCTTGAAGCCCCTAGCATTTGTTGCCACTCTTAGACGGTGCAGTCAGTATTGGCAGTATTGGATTTATTTATTATACTTATTTTGGGTTCAAAAACTCGGGGATATTTATAGCGGAGTGACTTTTTGTTCACGCAACTCCTGATCTGTTCGACAGATTGTTTTGTGTTTTAGTATTTCCACAGCCTTCATGGTGAAAGCGTAGCGGTGGCCAGTTCACCCCTTCGTCAGTTTGGGTTGTTGACTGAAAGCCGTGGATCGCAACAACAGTGATATACATACATCCCGGAAATACGTATGTATATATTTATATTTGTGTATAAGCTGAGGTCCTCCAGTTATAAGGTTGGTTTATGTTTATGAATCCTATCAAATATAGTTATATCCCCAACAAACCAAAAAGTTAACGAAGTGAGAATTCACCTTAGCTATCGAACGGGGGTTTCACCCTGTATTTATGGATATATATATATACACACATACATGTATCATGTCTATATTTATAGGGAATACTGTGTGTGTGAATGAACTGCCATCAAGCCAACATCTTGGTGGATTAATAATGATGAAGGCCACCATTTCTAGTCAAAACTGCGACTGCTCGTGAGGGTACAGGTCACAAGTATCCAATATCTCAATGTCAGTGCACCACTCATTTTGGTTATAGTTTGTCTACGTTTGAAGAAACCCCTCATCCCATATGTTGGGAAATGTCATCCCTATAGCAGTAATCCCTGATCCAGCACTGAGGGGTACCACAAAAAAAATGATAGATCGCTATCATGCAGTTGTAACATGTTGTAACCCTTATATTCACCCGTGTTTTTCCCTTGTTTGTAATCAGACATGTCTGGAGTTCCCCCACTTAGTTTTATGTTTCTCCCGGTAAAACATATGCCCCTTCCTGCCATGTTTGAGGACATTGGAGACTTATCCTGGCTTGAAATTTCTGAAAACCGATCCACGGCAGTAGACACAAAAGCAGAAAGTGAATGAGATCTACCACGGAATCCGGGTACTGGTCTTGTGTGTGTGTTGAGGATATATGATTATATTCATGATTCTATATGTGGTTGTAGATTTTGTAGTGCTATTTGAGTCATAGCTATAAAACCCATTTTCGCCAGTGAGTATGCTTTCTTCACATCTTTGAACTAGTTTTTTTTAGATGTGACTGTCAGAACTCCACATTAATTGGGGTGATTTCACATGGTCGACAAGTCGCCCCTGTTTTCGACATAGCCAACCTGAAGCCATGGGAAATTTGCTTTCTTTCGACGATGAGATGGATGGTGCGCAGTCTGGCAGTCATGCCGTATTCACTGCTTGCCGTATACGTCCGACACATTTTTCAGTGATCATGTTGGTGACAATGGGGATCAGCCCAACTTGGGTAAGATAGCCATCACTTTTCAGCTTTGAATGACGTCAAAAAGCTCTGGAAAGTGTGCCTCATAGTCATGAATGTTATTGAACTTCTCTTGCTCCTGTTATCGCTAGTGTTTATTTTGCACAAATGTCAACGGAAATCGACTATCCGGTGATGAGTTTCTGTGAAGATAATTCGGTTGTCCTATATACTGTTGTTTTTCTTCTTGGATCCTTATATTTGTTGCTAAGATATGTTTTTTTTTTTTAATCCCACTGTTTGTTGATTCACGCTCATTTTTTGGTAGTTTATTGCTCAATTTGTGTTGGTTGCTTCTCAATCTGTGTTGAGTAGAGTTGTTTCATGCTCAACATGTGTTGCTTACCCTAGGATTAACTAACATGTGGAAAAGCCATGAAAACTTTATCATTTTCGCAGGAAAATGATCGAATCTACAATGGTGGATTTTCCACATCTAAGCGTTTCTGGTGGAGGATAAGTCCCAGTTTCTAACCGGCTGCCTCTCCCCATGGCAGGCGAGGTCAACGGTGCAGTGGCACGAGAGCAGTTACTTAGCAGGAATTCTCTCAGTTACTTAGCAGGTAATTCCCACATAGATGCCGAACATATTGGAAAATGCAGTTACTTAGCTAATTAGTTTTATTTTGGTTTACCAGAGGGTAACCCCATCTAACATATCTATACAATTCTATACATATCTAACTACTTTCATATATCCACCATGACCATAAACCCGACTTTAGCAAAGCTAGGTGCTTCAACTTAGCTATCCAACGCGGGCCCCACATGGTGCTTTTGAATCTCAATGGGGGCGTCAGGGACAACCATGGTAACCATGACCATGACCTGAGGTGGCACGGTAAACATAGAAACATATCTGGAAAATACAAGGAAAATGATCAACAAATGATGGATTTTCATGGATGTTCCACATCGAACAGGTTATTTATTATATAATAATACCAACAAACAGAACCGGACTGCGTTCCCCACAATTTTTGGGAACGAACTCGCCAGCGCTGTGGGCTTTGTGCCATAACATGTGGAGACCACCAACAAAAATCAACCACCGTTATGGCCCTTACTGGTAACAAATTTAAATGATGAAATAGCTCCTGCAACTGGTTATTTATATATATATTTATATGTATAATTGTTTATATATATATATTGAATATATATATATATATATATGCTTTATATATACATATAATTAATTTATATTTATATATATATACAATTAATATGTATATATTCTATATTTATATACATAATTGATAATATATATATATATAATATTGTTTTTTTTTTATATTTAATAAGTATATATATATATAAGTAGTATATATATACATATAATCAGTATATTTATATATAATAAGTATATATATATACATAATTAATATATTCTACATACATGTAAAGTAAAAATATCACTTCAATGAGGTTTCGCCAGTCAGTTATAGCTGTGATGAACAGCCCAGGCTCCAACAGCGACAAAGAGCGCAGGTGCTGCTCCTGTCACAGCTCCGGCAGGAGCGAATTTTCATGGGGATTCATGTTTTTGTTGTTTGTTTTTTTGTTGTTTTTAATGTGGTTAAGACAACTGGTTGTCATGATAGTTTTCATGATTATTTTTGGATTAACCACTATTAACCATCATTAACTATCGTTTCAATGGCATTTTCCTTGGGTTTTCGTGGGGATTTCGTGGGATTTTCCATGGGATCTCATGGGATAATTAAACAAAGACTATATCAACCATACCTGGTTGGTGGTTTGGAACATGATTTTTATTCTCCATATATTGGGAATAAACATGGTGATTCATGGTAAGAACATTTCTTATTTTTCCTTTCAGTTGGGAATAATAATGGTGATTCATGGTGATTCATAGGGAATTCACCAACCAGAATGGGGGTATTAATAGGAAATACCGAAATACCCTCTGGTAATTTTCCATTCAGTTGAGAATTTCATAATCCCAACTGACGAACTCCATCATCTTGCAGAGGGGTAGGTATACCACCAACCAGATACGTATATATATATAAATATATATGTATATATTTAATCAATTAATTCATTGATTAATTCATTACTTAATTAATTAATTAATTAATCAATTCATTAATTATTAATTAATTAATATATATATATATATTTATACCGGATGATATACCGGATATACCGGATCTAAACCACATGAAGTATATGATCTGGATGAATTGGACCATGACCGATGGCATCGTCCACTGGAATTCGATGTCGGAGATTTTCACGGTGGGGGCCCCAGTCATGGTATGTTGGTTTAGTTTATAAACCCCATGACATGAATACATATATGAATACTATAGTTCTATCTACGTAATATGGGATTTATAGCTGATTTATGATAGCTAACTTGACTAGAACTGGCTTAACTAGGATTTTTAGGGGATATAACATGATATAACTGTAGTTACGGGGGTCTTTGAACCATCTTTTAACTGGGCCCCCTCACCTTCTACGGAATAATATATCCCCCCAATGGGGAAATTAGATATGATCTACATATTGTGGAGATATCGAAAAGGGAGAAAGTGGGAATTGAATTTCTAAAATGATATCTTTATAGCAACTTTAGAGGGGCATTATTAACCCAATCATGTTACTTTAGGGATGTATACGTATATACAATGATTATGAATGATAGCCAACAATTATGGAATATATGATGTAGGGATATAACATCAACACTCGTGGAAACATCATGGTTAACCCTTAATTTGGGAATTGAATCAGTGATGGGTGTATGATTGTATGTATATATATACATGATATGTGTTGGGATCAATCCAAACAATATGGGGAGATATGCATGTATACATATGGGATAGTTGAATTTATATATATATATATATGTTATACAACACTGATCAACACTGCACCATTTGCCCCATCATATCCCCATGATATCCCCATCATCATTTATGTTTATCCCCATGACGTTCAGAATTTTGCTTGGTCAAAAGTCTCCACAGTTATGGCCCTAGTCTCCACAGTTATGGCCAGAGAAATATCTCACTCCTATCACTCATGTAATAACTGATAACTCTATCATTGAAAACCCATCAAATGATAACCCATGATAGTGATATTGTTTGTAAATTCTAAAACCCATCAAATCTATCATTGTAAAGCCATCCATAACTCCTACAAGTCCTATAACTCAGGTATGTTTATCTGGTTGGTGGTTTGGAGCATTTTTTATTTTCCATAATATATGGGATGTCATCCTTCCCATTGACGAACTCATATTTTTCAAGATGGTTATTGCACCACCAACCAGACCATTATTAACCATAACTAACCTTTATTAACCATTATTAACCATTATTAAACATGATTAACCACTATTAACCATTATTAACCATTATTAACCATGATTAACCTGGGAAATCCCTATGGGAATATACCATATAGTTCAACTGGTGTTGTTTTCGTTGGGCCGTGCCCTGGATGGTCATGCTCAGGAGAGCGGTGGCCCGGCAGCCTTAGGACTGAGGCCCATGCAGCAGCCCTCCTTGCGACAAACGCAGGCGAGGTGCGCGACTGGTGAATGGTGTATTTAACCGCTAAAAATGATGAGGTAACAAGTACAATGTGAGGCCCCCCAGTTATAAGTTGGTTTATAAACCCCAGTAACTGTAGTTATTTGCGTACCATAAACCATAATTATTGGAATTATAAACCAACTTAGCTAAAAATGATGAGGTACTTAGCATGAATTAACCATTCAAAAGGTGAATATAATATATATATATATATAACACCATTACACATGTTGATTTTGCCGAGAAAAATACGATTAAACACCAACAAATCATGTTTGGTTTTACATCAGAAATAGAAGATTTAACATTAAACATGAGGACATAGGTTTTGTTTTTTACACTAACCATAGTTGGGTAATTGGATATATATATATAATTATATATATATATATATGTATATGTATGTGTATATATATATATATATATGGTCACCCCCCATGATCTACCTAGAAACATTTTATACGGAAATTACCATGTTGTTTTGCATATGTATATATATATACATGACAAGGATATTAACTACAATTCCTGGATTTTTTTTGTGGATGACTCACTGGGATTTAATGCTAATTGGATTTCCTCGCAGTATCTGAAAACTATGTACCCTCTGGTAATTTGTTACATAGCTGTTGAAAATTGCCATTTATAGTTGATTCACCTATTAAACATGGGTACTTTCCATAGCTATAGGGTATCAACCATTCGAAATTGGCATGTTTCATGGGATATGAGTGGGATAAATAGCCACCATGATATGATATGACGCAACCCCACTATAGATGTTTAAACACTAGTGGGAAACCGTACAATGGGATAGGGGAATATCATGTGGATAATCTGGAAGAATTATAAGGACCTCACGTCGTGATGTCACTGGAATGATGTTTAGTAAGGGGAATCATCCTCAAATGGCTTTGTTTCTATCTCAAATCGGAGCTTTTTATTTGAGTTCACCTCATTACCCCCAAAACCAGTGATTATCATTATTTTCCATATGAATTAACATGCCATAAATTGGGCGGTATATACTGTATCCATTTTGGGGCACAACAAAATGGGAATCTACCCTTTGAACATCTCGAAAAACCCATATTTGTAGAGGTTCAATGGTGATACCTGAGCCACTCAATGGTTCAATGGTTCGTGGGGATTTGTGACCATGATTTACGGAGGTGTTCTCCATCAAAACATGTGACCATCTGGTTATGACTAACAGTTTGCCATGGAACATCACCATTTTTAATAGGTAAACCATCTATAAATGGGTCATCTATACCATGGCTATGTTAAATAACCAGATGGTAATATAGATGATGGGAATCAGGGATGAACTTGATGAAGATACCCGCAAGTAAACCATCATTGGGTAGCCAAAGAAACTTGGATTTCAGTGTATTTCCATATCTATCTTGGTCGAAAAATACCGGAGGATACAGGAAATGCAGATGTAGCAACGATGAGGACATGCAGAACTTGCAACTGTCTAAAGGTGGATTGCCCAATGGCTTTATAATGCGTACAACCTCTAACCCCATGCTATTCATAACTTGCCAGAAATGAGAAATTCATTGTGTGGATCGTAGAACAAATATGATCCCCCCTGGACTGCTCACTTGATAAGTGCACTTGAGTAGATGGTTTGTAATCCGTTCAACTTCAGTGTGACTCTCAAAAATCATATGGCTGGTGGTTTCAAACATATTTTTTCCATAATATATGGGATAATCCTTCCCTAATATTTTTCAAGATGGCTATTGCACCACCAACATAGCATGATCCCGACGAGGAGATTTCCCAGGTTTCGTCGATGCAGATGGGGACATGGGAGCCTGGAGCTGTCCACCAAGCCCAGGTGTTCAAGAATCCTTTGCATGCTGGAAACTCAGGAAATGGATGAACATGGATGAAGAAATGTCCCAGATCGTCCCAGATCGTCCCATTGAGATTGTATATGGAGGTATCTCAACATGGTGGGCCCCAAAATCATCCAACAACTTATAGGGGGGTAGAATTAGTGGTTTTGCGGTACAGAAGAATTTTGAGAAGCACCCAACATTTTCATGCACTGATGCTGACTTGTGATGTTGTTTTCGGAAAGGTCATGTTGTGTCGAGATCGGGAGGATAGGTACTACTCGTACTGTATTAAATCACTGTATTAGTTGTGCTGCTTTCGTCTTGAGGATATGCACTGCATATTCCACACATGCATGACCTGCCTATGTAATTCCGTCATGGCAGCAATTTTGGCCCAGGGTTGCTATGATTATTTCTTTCAAGGAGATTTGGTCCTCCGTTATCAGTTGATGTTCAGCTTGATCTTTGCATGATTTCCGACACTTTGATTTCAATATATATATATACATATATATATATATACATATAACTATATATATACCCATAGGATCCATGTATGGTATATATGCTAACATTTGGGGTATATTGATGGTAAATGTTACCATATATATATATAGCATACATGGATCCTATGGGATATATATTTCAATTGAATATTCAAATTGTCTAAGTTCGTCATTTCAGCGAAATGAAAAATGCTTGGAAGACCCCGTTCTTCATCGGGATGGAACATGACCCTTTTCACAGACTCGGAACTGGATATTGGGCAATATCTAATCTATAAATGCGCCATTTCCCAGTTCGCAGACTATTAAGGTCACCAGATTCACCAGATTCACCGGATACATCCAAATCCTATGCACTATCTCCCATTAAGATACACAGCGACAGCAATGGCGACCCCGGCGAAGCCTCCAGAGGGAGATGCCGAGAAAATGGCGGGTCCCTGGTCGAGGATCAGCGCAGAGACTATCCAGGTGGATGAGAATCTGGGCTGCGATCCCCTGTTGGTTGATGATTACTTATAGGGGATCTAGGTCAATCTTACATGGATACTTTAATCCTTTAGTCTTTTGGTATCAATGGGAATATCTACGTTCACCAGCAAAGAATTTGTCATTTTTTGCAGGGTATCTAAGATTGGCAATGGGATTAGGTACATTTAGTTACTAGTGTCAACTGCGGATTAATAAACCATGGTTTATTCATTAGGGGGGGTACTCGTACAATAGTCATAATCGGATACCTGAATGGTACACCCCTAATTAAACAGCCTATGGGTTTACTAATCCGGGGTCGGGTTGACATTATCCTGTTCTTAACCAAGCAGGATTAAATGGAATGATAGAGGGATTTTGAACACTGCTCACTTAGCCAATAAAACCCCAGTGATTTACATGCAAAAGCAGGCTTAATCATGCTTAATCCACTTATACCTGGGGTGAACTAACCCACTTACGATTCGTGGGATGAGTCACCAAGTATCAATGGTTGATAGTGGTTAATAATGTTTAGATAATGGTTCAATCATTGTTAGATAATTGCTGATAATGGTGAATGAGAATTTAATGGTTAAATCACCATATATGGGGTTTTCTTAAGTCAGTGGGCTACCCCAAATCATCCAGTCGTCATGGATGATCATGACTGAGTATGGAAACCAATGGTTTTGGTATCCCAGTTTAGGACCCCTCCAAAAAGGGAAAAAACGCAAAACAATGAGGATTCAACCATGATTCCTTATCAATGAACAGGTGGAAAGTAAAAGGGGATTCTACTATATAAATTGGTACCACGAAAAATATCGGGCTCGGAGATTGGCTTTACTAAAAGGAGCACCACTATTGGGAGGGGGGGATTACTCATCTAGACATTAATATGTCCAGAAACCAGGATGTATCCAGCACAAATGGGGATCTCCACAATGATATAACAGGTACCAAAGAAACACAGTGACATAGCACATATTTAGCCCCAAAAATCAACCACCTGTGGTTTTCTCCCACCACCACCTTACCTGTCTCGATTTCGTCGCATTCAAAATCCCAATTTGCTGCGGGCAAATCAGTTTGCTTTGCCGGGTCGTTTCCCTTTTGTTGCTTTCTACCTTCATCTAACTAGTACCATATATCCAAAACAAATACCCAACAGCCCAACAGTTAAGTTTTTGTAGTGAGCCAAACCAACTTGAACTAACTTGGCATAACTTAGTTGTCCAGCCAGAGCTCCACATGTAGGGACTTCACACATGGCGATGTACAGCCACCTCCATGCCTCCGGTTGACTGACATCTCCGCATTTATGGCCCTGAAAACAGTGAACTGGCCATGGGAGAATAACTCCTGCAACTAGGGTGAAACATATCACTTCTTTCGTGATCCCCACCAACTGACATGGAAAAATCTGACATATATTCTGACAGTATCTAGTTGACATAATATGTTCTGACTATATATATATATTCTGACATTCTATTCTGAGAGCATCTATTTGACATGTATATTCTGACAGTATATATATATTCACACATATATGGGCAGTGAAAAAAGTAAGGGCTACTTTTCACTGGACCTCCGCCATCAAAAGCTCAAGGCAGCTGAAGACTTGGACGTTGGAAGAGCGATCGCAATATCTGGAAAATCAGGGCATTGTCACTGCCAAGCAGGACTTGCATGGGATGGCCGGTGCGGTTTGGCAAGCATGGTTTTTGCATTAAAAACACGTGAGCCATTAAAGATATATCCTGGTTGATTGATTGCGAGCTAGGGACTCTAGTTGATAATTGTAACTATTATATAGCTAATTTACTGGGGATTATGTGGGAAAATTATCTATAGCTGATTTACTTGGCCTCTGGTAAACTAGCATAGCGACTTGGAAAATCACCATCATCGAACTAGATGTGCCATTTTCAAGAGCTATGTAACAAATTACCAGAGGGTATCCTGGTTGATTGCTTACGAATTAGGGACTATAATTACTAGCTAACTTTGTTGGGGATAATGATGACCCATAGTAGGGAGAATTATCAATCAACTAGTATAAAGAGATGGGATAGGGATAGGGATATTTTTAAATGGCTCAAGTGGGGCCACTTGAGATATGAGTTGATTTGAAAAGCCATCCAACCTCCAATCTGTATAAATATATATATATACATATCTATATCCATAAATCCGTTTTAGCCTAATGTGGGAAAGCCAATGACAAAACCTACCATTTGGGAAAGGTTTACTGCGCATCCATAAAAGTCGTGCTTTTGGTGGATGGTTTATTGGGTTTACCTCGAGGGGCCCCTTGCAGGTTCAGGGTGAGAGTTTTGGGATACAAGCATGTGGGTTTTGTCATAGCTTACCCCCAAAGTTAGTATGGTTACCCTCTGGTAAACTAACATAACTATGGAAAATCACCTTTTTCAATCGGTAAATCCACTACAAATGGCCATTTTCAATAGTTATGTTAAATTACCAGAGGGTAATCCTCATTTTCCCTATTACCCTATGGTAATTTAACATAGCTATGGTAATTACCCTATGGAGATTTTCCATAGTTATGTTAGTTTACCAGAGGGTAAAGCTATTGTGAGTAAAACAATGCCATAAGCAATCCCCCAAATCACAATTTTTATAGGTGGTATCTTTACCATTCCCAGTCATGGGTGGTTTACCCTCTGGTAAATTAACAGTTGGACCCTGAAAATCACCAATTTATAGTGGAAACTAGTCTTCCAACCCTGAAGACTGCCAGGGTCTATGTTAATATACCAGAGGTTATTATTGTTTTACCCACATTACCATTTTTGGGTGCCCCTATGTTCAATCCCATGTATGTAGTGACTGACTCTGGGTTCCATGCAAGGCGTGACTGACTCTGGGCCCAATGAGCAGCAGGCTGAACATGTTCAGTACTCCGCAGCCGAACGGTAGTTTTTGGAGATCTATTTGGTGAAATAATAAGTTGTTCAATGTTTTTCATGTATCCTTCCAACATGTTCCAACATTCACGAGCTGATTTGTCCTTTTGGAAAGTATATCACCAATATTTAATCATAGATATCCTTCCTCTAAACAGCCGGAAAATTGTTAGACATTTATCAACCAGAATGAAACAACTCTTGAGTTTCTGACGGTTCCAGGCATTGTGGTAAATTTCCATTGGTTGAAGGATTAATCTAGAGGACACTTCTATACTCTATAATCTAATAATAACTGGTTGGTGGTTTGGACCATTTTTCCCATTCAGTTGGGAATGTCATCATCCCAACTGACGAAGTCCATCATTTTTCAGAGGGGTAGGGCCCAACCACCAACCAGATTATGTCTAGTACCATTATGGACATATTCATACTACTTGGGATTTTTATGTCCTTATGCCGCATATGCCATTATTACTAGATAAATGGCTCCAAGAATCCATGTTTTCCGGAACCGCTTAGTTTTGCCGTAACTAAACCAATACCTTGACACGAGTCGGTCCACCTATAGCTATAAGTTGGCCCAGGTATATGCACTTATAAACCAGCTTTCCTATCGTTTGGGGGCCGCACATTGTAGTGATTGTGGCCTTATCACCAGCTATATGAGGCTTATAAAGCACAAAAAAAACCCATCCCCCTTCATATTGAACAGCTCCGAAATGGTCGAAAATCCCATCCAATCCCCATTTCTCTCGGTGAAACCTCCATTTTCCCTATGTTTTCATAGGTTAAATCACCATTTTCCCTAGGTTTTCATGGCTTAAATCATCACAACTCACCAAACCTGGGCCCCGGAAGTCATGAGGAGCAGCTCAGCCGATTTCTGTCGGAACTCTTGGTCGAGTGCGCCTTACCAGCGCCATGGCAATTCTGTCGCGACGAGAACAAGATCGTCTTCTTCTGGAATCAAAATACGAACGAAACGTCCTGGGAAACTTGGCTGAAGTTTGGGGTATCCTATCCCCCCCAAGGAAAAAACATAAACATGTGAAAGCAGGTGAATTCACCATTTTTAAACCAGTGATATCACCAAATTCACCGAAAAATCGGCCCAATCCTGCGGCTGAGAGGTTCACCCCTTGGATTTGACGCTTCGTGAAGTTGCAGCTGTTTTCCTTACCTGCAACTTGACTTCAGCTGACGCCCACTGGTATCCCACTGGTTGATACCCTTTTTTGCGAACCATGGTGCTGGTAAATTTACCTACAAAACTGGGTGATTTTTAGGGTAAATGCAGGTAAATATTCCACACATGGAGCATATGGGGAATAGAATCTGATAGAATCTCGATTTTTCGCAGGACATTATTGAGAGTGCTGAGGTGGGCAATTTGCCGACGAAGAATCGGAATAAGACCAAAGAAATAGTCAATAATCCTTTCACAAAGAAGAACACATTAGGTGTAACCGCCAAAGTATCAAAGTATCAAAGTATGAAAATATCAAAGTATCAAAGATAAAACAACAACAACAACAATAACAACAACAACAACACCAACGACAACGACAACAACAACAACAACGACAACAACAATTTGAACCGTCAAACATTGAGACAATAATGAATATTGCATGATATTGCATTAGTTACATAGGGCATTTGCCAAGGACAATACCGAGAATATATGAGAATATGGTTTGTGCCATCGCCATCTTATGTATATACAGTGTATGTATATATATATAATTATATATATACACATGAGGTTGAACTACCAGAGATGATGATACAATATATATATATATATATATGTAAGATTGCAATGCCAGTCTTACGAGAAACAACATCTGACAAAAGCAACAGACATGGCTGCTATATATATATAGAGTCAATTTACATGTTTGCTACAAACTTGGGATACAGTAATTTGGTGATATTGCAAAGGGTTGTGTATTCCAGAAACGAATAGGTCACCATGGATGCATCCAGAGCGAGCAGTTAGCAAAGGGACTTCTTGCCGGGCCCCGTGAAAACAAGGAACGTCATCGGAATTTCCAATGAATCGAGCGCGTTTTGGATAGTTTTTTGGGGTACCAATGGGGTATCCTATTCTTGGGCTCTCTGAAGATGGGATAAGCCAAGTGGTCATTTTCGGGGGTATACTCCATTTTCAGACAAGAATCACATTGGTGGTTTTATATCCCATGAAAATCCCACATCTGAAAAAGAGCGTTTTCTGTTACCATCATTTTTGTTGGTAAAATCCTACATCTTTATGCCCAGATTGTTAGTTGTACATCCTCATATTATATATATATATATTATCACATTATATCACCATGTTGGCTACATATTCCATTATCTATCCAGCTATCTCCCCATGTTTTTTGGAATGGCAAACTCGTATTGTTGGTTAGATATCCCTTCTGTCTTATACCGTACCCATTCTATTCCGTTGGTAAATCCCCATTGATTTTTGATCAACTCAGGACGGGTCCAAATCACTACAGGGTGCCCCCAAACGTGATGTGAATGTTGATTGAAATAACCCCATAAATACTAGAACAATATATCTACCATATACCATCATGTATCATAGTGAAATTGGAATGAACTTAAAAGAAAACATATGCTTAATCTATAATCATATCTACCATAAACCATAGAATTCAGCCACATATAAGGCAACTGAACGCTATCGAACGGGGGGGCCCCATATGGCCCGCGGCAGATCGTAGCAGGTCTTCAGTTGCCGCCGGTGCTTCGCAATCAGAGCCTGAATGCTCTCCAGGACCGTGTGCTCCAGGGATGCCACCCCCAGAAATTTAAATGAACATTACTTCAATGGATTGGTTTAAGGGAAAATCTATAGGAAACCATGGTTTTTACCATCAAATATAGGTCTTTCCTGTAAATTTTCCCATCATCCAATTCTATGATTACTGGTTACGGATTGGAATATTTTCAATTTCTCCATAATATATGGGAATGTCATCATCCCAACTGTTACTCACTCCATCATTTTTCAGAGGGGTAGGTCCTTAGGTATACCACCAACCAGATTAGAGAACATACGATCAAATCACTTGTGTTCCTTGGAAATCCACTCCAAAATTAGCTATGGATTATATAGCTAATTATGGCTCTTTTTGTATCCAGAGCTGGAAATATAATCCATCTGTATATAGATGGCTCTGTATATCAATCAGATTTCATTTCCAGCTCTGTATGGCTCTTTTTGTATCTTGTCGTGAAAGGCGGCACTTTCGAAGCTGTTGGCTGCTGCCCAGCTCTACTTCGCGAAAAGCGAACTACGATCTAACTATTGATGTTTCACGATATTTCCACCATAAATATCCAATAATTATTGTACAATACTATATTGAACATCCACCATAAATATCCTTAAATATTTAGTTATTGTACTATACTCAGAGAAAGAACAATTACGATCGTTTGGTGGCCGTAAACGGCCCCCCTTCCTTCATGTTTCGATCCGTAGGAAAGCTGGGAGGCCAGCATTGCAGAGCTTCTTCTTGGCTGGGAACAGGCGGAGTCTGGAGAATTCATCACAGGGGTGTCGCCAAAGAAAAATAGCCTCTGGGATTGGGAAAATCACCCTTTTTAATGAGAAAATCACCACTTTTTAGCTGGGTAAATCACCATTTTATAGCTGGGTAAATCACCATTTTTATAGCTGGGTAAATCCACTATTTCTATGGCCATATTCAATAGTTTTTTGTATGTTTACCAGAGGGTATCTCATTGTCAACCAACTGCTTAGATACTACGGCCAGCACTTGTGCTATGCCCACAACGTTTTTTGGGATCATTGTCGGAAACCTAATTTTTGCTGACCCTTACATTACAGTACTTTGCGGCCTTCCACTATGTTGACATGTTATAACATGCTGTCCCTCACGTGCCTTCGTGAGCGACGTGGTTGATGACCCTCTGCGGGGTTTTGGCTGTACCGCAATCGCTGTTTTCAACACTTTTTACATAAACCCCAAAAAATCAAAGAAAAACTTTCGGAAAAAACCTAAATTAGCCCTAAAGAAACCCTAAATGAACCCTAAAGAAACCCTAAAGAAACCTTGAAAAAAACCATATGATCCATATGAGAGTGATTGAAAGTACCTGGTGGGCGTAGCGCACGTGCTGCGGGAAACTATAGTACTTTAGTTGTTTTTTTTGCGATTTCAATGGTAAAATATGCAAATGTACATTTACCAGTTAAAACAAATAGATTTTGTTCGGAAGTATCTAAGATTCACTATGATTTTTGTATATACGTACAAACAGGTTTCAATCGAGTTTAAGTAGGAGTCATGGTGGATGTAGTCAACCGTGGTGTTGTGGCTAGCTCGGCGGTTCCAAAGATTGGTTTCCCCTGCAACATGTTAAAGTCAGTCATGGATTCAATTCAAAATTCACCCTTTGACTTTCATCTTAACCCTCCGGAAAATAACACATCAACATTTTCGGAAATACATGGTTCTTTCTGAAAATTGAATATAATATCCAAAAAAATGTTTTTTTTAAAGGTGAAATGATGGTCGTTTTTTGCGATTTTGTCATCGCTTCCAAGGAGGCCCCGCCGATATTTTCCGCCTCGTAGGCAGAAGATGAAGAGGGGCAGAAGTATTTCCAGAATGAGAGCAAAGGGGAATCCATGTGGGAACATCCGTCACAGGTTTTTCTACCTATCCAAAACATGAAGCTTGGATGAAAAATTCGAATGGGAGCAGAGGCCAAAATCAGGTTTTTATCATAAGAATTGAAATTATGTGTTTGACTGGTTTTAAGGGTGTTGTTTTTTAGAAATGCATGAACGCAGAATCAATACAACTCAGGGGGTCGTGCATGCTTTATGGATTCTGTTTGATTGCCAACCATGTCATCACGATGAGCCAAAATGCACTTTGCATGGTATTTAATCATGCACACCGCACGTGGATCTTGGACATCAAACATGGCACATTATGTTAGTGTAAAGGGTCCTTTTCTTCTTGGGGTTTCTGCAAGCATTGTTTTGGCATATGAATCGAACTTATCGAAGCCGATTGTTGGAAAGGGGGCATCATTCGCAAAACTGTTTCAATTTTGCACATCAAATAGACCTTGCAGTGGCGCTTGGCACATGGAAACTGGACAAGACTTGGTTGGGTAGTTTAAATGGGCATTGTTTTTGCCATGGATGGGCGATATATCCTAAGTCTGCCAAGAAAACGTGATTGCAGATATAAAATCAGCTGACAGATAGGGATGATATCTCCCTGTGTCGTTTCGCACCACCCTTTGACGTTTTAGAAGAAATCAATGAATCATTTCCCAATCAGATGGACAAAGTCAGCCTTGGAAACTGGAAAGGAATCCTTTCGCAATTTGACGCTACGGATCAGACAGCTGGATCAATGGTTAGGCCGCACCCTCTTAAACCCCACCATGAAGGAATTCACCACATTCCAAGAAAGGTAAGTTTTTGGGCTGTTTACTATTTACATCAACATCCTGCGTGATTTCATGATATTTTATACCTATGCTTGGGAACACAGATAAACATGTGACTACCTCTGTTTTCTCCAATTTTGCTGATCATGCACCCATCATAAGGCTAAATGGGCCTGTGCCGTGTGCATGGTGCCATGCGACACCAAGGAAAGAGTACGCGTTGAACCGGATCAGAGATTTAGCTTATCTCGAATCTCGGACGCGCCGGATCTCTTTGGCATGTATTTTTGCTCATGTTGTTTTTTACTTACCATCTAGTTATTTAACATAGCCATGGGAAATCCCTTATAAATGGAGGTTTTAATGGGAAAATCATCTATAAATGGTCCATTTTCCATGGCTATGTTAAATAACCAAATGATGGGTCATGGAGTTAGTTATTTAGTTAGTTAGATGGATTTTTTCAGTGTTTATCCCATGGCCAATCTAGCTACCTCTGGCCCATTAAAATTGGTGTCCCATTAAAACATCGGGCACACGGCACCCGGGTCGATCTCAAAGATTAGGTGAGTCAAAACCCTGGCACCTGGTAACCTAAGTCGTAGCTGGTGAATGGATGGTTATTCTCCCAAATGTCGCAATAATATCTGGTTGGTGGTTTGGAACATTTTTTATTTTCCATAATATACTTGTATGTGATAATCATCCCAACTGACTTTTTTTTTTTTTCAGAGGGGTAGGTCAACCACCAACCAGATATGAAGGTCCCCATTTGTTCATTTTTTTTAGTGGGAACCACAGTTATGGCTCACAGTCATGGCCGGATTATGCTGGAACTAAGGTGAAACACATATCACTTAGGTTATGAGCCAGTTACAACTGCATGTATGGCCATGTATGGCCAACAGCCAAAATGTGAGTTTAAGTAACGATTGAATTTGAAATCACATCTTCATGGCTAATAGTAATCTTAGTTTGTGTTTTAATTTGTCTGAAAATAGATCTTCACAGTATATACAGTAAACTGGTTGGTGGTTTGGAACATGGATTTGATTTTCCCCAAGAGTTGGGATGATGATCCAATCTGACGAACTCCATCATTTTTCAGGGGGGTAGGTTGAAACCACCAACCAGAGGGTATCCTATATAAATCACCATTAAATCCCATAAAACCCCATTTAAATCACCACTAAATCACCACAAACAACTCATTAAACCACCATTTTCCTATTGTTTTCCTATGGTTTTCCAATAGGCCTCCGATTGAACTGAAAGTTCTTGTCGAACTTTCTAGATCCCCGGGAAACTCTGTCGGACGTTCCGCTGAAACTGCCGAGTTTTTGTTGGGTCCTTTGGACATGTCTGTGAATTTTCATGTGTATCTTTGTGTGGCCATTTCGGAGCATTTCGATATTGCTGGCTGTTGGGTTATCACAGATTTTAATAGATTTTTTGTGATGATAATGTATATAACTATATAACATAATTTGATATAATTTGCTTCCCATGTGTCATGTGTGGTAAGGAAATGTAAGGAGAAGCCGGCTGTTCTCATTCAGCGGTTCTGCGCCAGGAACAGATTGGAGCTGTTCCCAGCAAAGGAGGTAGCAAGGCCGGACTCCGCGGCCGCGTTGTGCTGATGGTAAATCATGGTAAATCATGGTAAGCATATCTGGTACAACTTCGACCATGACCACGGGACTATGGGTTAAAAGAAGAGCAACACATCTTAGGTGGGTAAAGGCATACCCTGGAAACTAAACGAGAAACGAGGCCAATCTCCAAAAAGAACAATCTTCTCAGGTCGCCGCCAAGTATCCGCCAATCATTTGGCGTTTGAACATGGGATAATTCGCACAATAACCATGTTCATAGTCCAAATGATACCAGTTGGTATCAATCCATATCAATCCCACTTAATGGATGACGTGCAGTAATCCCCACACAATCATCAAAATTCCTTCGTTGATCATGAAATGTCATAACCCCAATGGGAAAATGTTGGTGAAATTCACAGAATCATCAACCAGAGTTTTTCAAACTATTTCAACACTTGTAACTTATGTAACTGTTTGGTGGTTTGGGACATTTTTTAGTTTTCCATTTATTATTGGGAATCATACTCTGAACTGACTAATATTTTTCAGAGGGGTAGGTCAACCACCAACCAGGTAACTATTAAGCTCACATTAAAACCCCACATGTCTCTTGTTTTTTGATGTTTAAAGGCACCAGATTTCTTCAGAACGAGCAGCACCGAAGCGGACTCCGCAGGAAGTCTACCAGGCCTTGAAGACCTCCAAACTGAAACTCGCCGAGCACATCTCGATGTTGTCGCCCACGCATCTGGGACGAACCAAGCAGCGATAGATGGGGAGATACATGTGGATAGAACATGATAGAACTTGGGATGAGTGGGATTGTGAATATGATTGAATATTGTGTGTGTTTTTTTTGGGATGGGGTATGTATGTTGACAGACGTTTGGTTTTGGATAGACAGCATCAGAACTTTGCAAGAACTTGGGCTGGTTGTAGCATGTTGGTTTGCAAAAAAGTGAGTGAACTATTCGGTGGTGGGCAGGTGAATGAAATTCACACACCACCTGGCATGGTGTCAGGGGGACTCTTTATTTGTTATTTTGACAAAGCAAATGTTGGTCAAAACGTGTCAAATGCCACATTTGGATACATTAGGTGGCATAGAACAATGATGAAAAATGGTTTTGGATGCATCAATTCACCATGGTGGCTCAAGGTTTTGATCTTAGCATAATCCAACTTCATGTCCTTGAAGTATGCTTGGAACTGCATCGGCGCGGACTCAGGTCGAAAACAAAGTTGGCCGCTTCCCCTGACACTGAAGAATCAGAGATCGTCGTGGAACAGATTGAATCTCTGGTGAAAATATGTGAAAATATGTGAACATTATGAACGGATTATCTGATGTTGGCTGTTTGAACTCCTTTTTCGCGTAACATTGGGTACATTTTTGCTATATATATATATACATACCTGCAGGAACCATGAAGTTCTTCTGAAGTGAACATGTTTTTCTTGTCCCACATCCAAAACTTTGTCCGTCATTTATCGTGGTATGTGGTTTTCCTTCACTCATTCATTGAACATGTCCATGTACACGACAAGAAAGCAACCCCATCATCTTCTTTTGGGGGGAAGTTCCATTTTGTTGTGGTTATATAAATGTCATTTTTTGGTGAAGTAAACACGTTTTTATTGATGATCAAATGATTGCCCATGTCTTTGTAGTGAACTCCTCATCTTTGTTGTTTCAATCATTTTTTGCTGGTGGGAAGACATCTTTGTTGGTGGAAAGACATTTGTTGTTGCTTCAATTTTCCTGTAAATTTGGATCACAATAACGTTTCCCGTAGATTTTCCCTTGAACCCAATATACCTCTGGTAACCACACGTAGCAATTTTTCACATCCACCAGTTCGATGATTTTCCCAGTAAGACTCCATAGGGGGATTTTCCAGCCCACGTTTCATTACCAGAGGTTATAGATGCAATCTCTATGTAGGTAAATCCTCAACTGGTTGGTGGTTTGGAACAATTTTATACAATTTTTATTTTCCATAGTATATGGGATATTATGGGATGTCATCCTTCCCATTGACGAACTCCATCATTTTTTAAGATGGTTATTGCACCACCAACCAGTCAATTTCTTTAGTTAAGTCCTCATTTTCCCTAGTTAAATCCTCATTTTCCCTAGTGAAATCTTCTATTTCCCCAGTTAAACAAATCTTCGATTTCCCTAGTTAAATAATCAATTTCCATAGTTAAATCCTCAATTTCCCTAGTTAAATCCTCAATTTCCCTTGTCCAAATCAACTTTGTGTGGGCGCGATGAGAAGAAAAAGGAACCATGGTGGGAAAAGAGAAAAGGGAAGAACATCTGAAAGATTCATGTTCGTTATCTTGGATTGCAATTCTATGCTTTTTGGAGGAGTTTTTGTTTTGAACAGGTTGGTGCAAATACATGAATATCATGCCATCTTTGGTACCAAATCAGCCAAACTCTTCATTTACGTTAAATACCGTTCGAACACGTAAAAAACCGTAATGGGTGTTAAAAGCCGTTCGAGACCATGAATTAGTTCTGAATTGCATTCAACGTGCTAATCAGTATCCAGCAGGGATGCAGGTAGTTAAACCATGTTAAACCTAGTGAAAACCCGATCAAATCACCACAAATTGCAATGTTTTTTCCCCTTCACCAAGGACTCCAAGGATTCCCCTGACGCCGCAGCACCTACGTCCGACACCGCGGCGGCATCACCGCCGACCACTGGGGCATCCACCAATACGACCATGGCATCCACGGGGGAGCTGAAGAGACTCGCCCACAACATAATTTATACACTATATATACACTATATATACACTATATATACACTATATATATATACACACTATATATATACACTATATATATACACTATATATATACACTATACACATACACTATATATACACTATATATATATACACACATACACTATATATACACTATATATATATACACTATATATACATATATACTATATATTCAATTTACTCACATATATCGGTATCCTAAAATGAGTTTTGGGCAGTATATAAAACTGCTGAGTATATTTCTTCAAAATGGGTCAAGCGCCACAAACCGGGCCCTTGGGGAACTGGGAAATCTCCTTTATTTATAGATGATTTAGCCAATATTTTATAGATGATTTATAGATTTATAGATTATTTATAGATGATTTACCTTTATTTATGGTTGTTGTCCATGATGTTCCCTATGTTTTTCCGATTTTCCCATTCTAATCTCCATTATTCGGTTACGAGGATTGTCCATTGAAGAGTTTCTTCGCGCCCAGGAAACCAGCTTCTCGCGAGAGGAATGGAGCGCAGGCGAGATCCGTGCTGCGCATCGCCGGCGACATTTTGCAAGCGCGCAGCACCTGGGTAAGGTTGAAGAGATACACAGTCATGGCCCAACTAACAGCTATTTTTAAGGGGTTATATTGATGAATAACCTGAATTTTATAGGGATGACTAGTAGATAACTAGGGTTTATGGGGAATATGGGGAATATAGCTGGAATATCTACAATTAGAATACCCAGATGCGAACCATGGTGCTGGAATATTTACCTAAAAAACTGGGTGATTTTGGGGGTTTTTATGTAGGTGTGCATATTCCAGCACCATGGTTCGCATATGGGTAATGATGTATAACCTGAGTTATCGGAGTTATATTTCCATTTATAATTGTTAGTTGGGCCATAACTGCAGGGATCCCCATAGCTCTATGTAGCTGTTGTGGGGCCGTTGTAGCTCACGGTGAAATGGTGAAATGATGATGGAAAATCCATCAATTTTGATAAAGGAAATGGGGGTTTAACTCAACAATAAAGCAATTTATGGATTTATGAAATTGATATCAAAGTTGATTTGTGATAGTTGTTTGTTGCTTTGTAAGATTTTGTAAGTATACAATAACTGTTGGGTTTATCGGGGAATCAAACTAGTTAGATGGTTATTTATAAACCAACAAAACATAAAGTCTAGTGGTCCCGCTATGTGGTTTTGCAGATCTTTGCTTATCCTTTGGTAATCAGCCACATGGCTGGAAAATCCCTCTGCGATGATGTTCGATGATTTTTCCAGCTGAAAACATCCATTTCTAGTGGATTATCATGGATTTCCCCGATGATTTTCCATATTATCACATGGGTTCTAGGTCAATCTTACATGGATACTTTAACCCTTTAGTCTTTTCGGTATGAGAATATCTACGTTCACCAGCAAAGAATTTGGTCCATTTTTGGCGACGGGGCCCTCTGGCTGATTGGCAATGAGTTTTCCCGATGGATTTCCCAGCCATGTTACCCAAATTGCCATAGAAATAGTGGATTTACCCATTAAAAATTGTGATTTTCCAGTTCGTTTTCTGTATGTTTACCAGAGGGTAGATGATCGCCAAGTGGGGTCTGAATATGGAGGAGTCGACGGGGGCAATTTATGGTGACTCTCCGGTCAAAAATTGGTAAAAAAAGGGGCGTAACACCAACCATCATGGGGAAAAACCAAGCATAATGGAAATAAAATAGGGCTGGTTGGTAGTTTGGAACATGAAATTTATGACTTTCCATATATTGGGAATAATTATCCCAACTGACTAATATTCTTCAGAGGGGTTGCAACCACCAACCAGATATGAATTGGTAATTTCAAGCAACAATATTGGGAAATAACTGGAAAGATAATGGGAAAGATAATGGGATATTTAACCAACATGGTGATATACATAATAGGTGGGATTTTACCAACAATAATGATGGGTAAAACGGTAAAACCGAAAACATTGTTTTTCAGATGTGTAATATTTCATGGGGATATAAGGGGATTAATATAACCAACAATATGTGGCCGTTTATGAATGACAAATTGGCATATACTCCCCAATAGCACCACTTGTGCGGGACTCAGGAATCGTATACGTGGGTAATAACATCATATGGAGAACGGATTTTATGAAATACACCCCATATTATTATTACAATGTGAGGCCCCCAAGATAGCTAAGTTGGTTTATAACTCCAATAACTATGGTTTATGATACTTATAACTATGGTTACTGGGGCTTATAAACCAACTTATAACTGATGACACCACATTGTACTAGTTTATAATTTGTTATTTGTTGATGAGATATACCTAGATATGGAGTGGGTACTATAATATATTGTTGTATATGGGTTATATTCGATGTTACATGTAGATGATGAATCAGTCTCGTTTGGCTTTTCAGGCCTTCCAAGCCATGAGGGAATAGAGTTGAGTTGAGTTATAGTTATAGCCAGTTCTAAGTGGCTTAAAAGAAAAAAACAAACTCACCTAAGTGATATGTTATCTAAGCTTAGTTGCAAGAGCTTTTTTTTATCCCATGGGCATAACGAAGAAAAGAGGACCATAGCTGTATGTTTGCAATAGTCAGAAGGCACTTAGATCCAATCCGAAGCATCAAGGGATTTTCCATCTATTTCCCAGTCAGATTAGACTACCAGACGCTGCAATGTAGGGCCCCTGTTCGATAGCTAAGTTGGTTTAGTTCACCGCGTTTTTTGGGGATATATCGGATGTATCGAACTAGTTAGATGAGGTTATAAACCAAAAAACATGCCGTGGCTGGCTGGAAAATCCTCTATGAAATGAAGCTTTAGTTCGCTGGTGAAAATCATTGAACTATTGCTGGGAGATTTTCCAGCCAGCCATGTTCAAGTCACAAGATGGTAACTACAAGGTGGGGCCCCTGTTCGATAGCTAAGTTTGTGTACAGTTCACTCCAATTTCACTATGGTATACGATCGATGCTATATATATATATATATAGTAGATACTACTATATTATAGTATTCATATGGTTTATAAACCAACAAACAATATATCCCATTAAATCCCGTTAAATCCCATGAAAACCCACAGAGCTGACATGGTTCCCGAGGTACAGCCCCCCTCCAGAGCCGTCGGCCTTCCCTGCATCGCAACAACCGGATGCAGCAGCAACGTCTACTGAGATCCGCCTCGGAGTTTCATGGACGACAATCTGGTGCCCAAAAAGGGCCCCCTCTGTTACACTGTTGGATAGCTAAGTTGGTGAACAGTTCACTCCAATTTCACTATGGTCTATGATAATTACATATAACTATAGTATTCATGGGGTTTAGGAACATCGAGTTTCCTAAAATGGGGATACCCCAATGCCTGGATTGTTTTTTCATGGATTTGTTTTTAAACAAATATGATTTTGGGGTACACCATTTTTAGGAAACCTCCATATGGTGCATACCCTTTAAGGTAAGCTAGCTTGGTCTGAGCTCTGGAACATGGTTAGATATTCGCAATTGATTTACCTATCGAAAGCTTGATTCTCCATAGCTATGTTAGTCTACCAAAGGGCGGTGGGCCCCAAACGTTTCGTTTGTTGGTTTATAAACCCACCTAAGTATACATAAATGGGGGTACCCCCAAATCATCGATTTTAAGAGGGATTCTCCATTATAAACCATCCATTTTGGGGATATCCCCATTGATGGAAACCCCTATATGTCCTCTAAATAAACTTAACAGATCATACAGAAGCCTCACGTGATGGGGTTGTCTGATCTATACAGGGATTCAAGGGTAAAATGATGGGATAATATGGCCATGATTGGCGTATAATATGTGATTGTATATATATATATTCTGGTCGGTGGTTTGCAACATTTTATATTTTTCCATATGAATAATAATCCCAACTGACTAATATTTTTGCAAAGGGGTTGAAACCAGCAAGCAGTATTATATTTTGATTAGTGTGGGATATCACCAGAGAAAAACAACAAAACAAAACATTTTTTTGGTGTGTGTGTATATAATGGGGATAGAATTAGGATACCAGGGGGATACAATGCGAGTATACTGGGGATAAAATGGGCAGAATCGGTAATTTCCTTGATGCTGCTACTTTCAATTGCACTTTGAGTTTTTTACATGTCTAGCTGGAACATCCCGGGTTTTACCATCAAACTCAATGGGTGATTTGCTGCAATAAAACAAATAATGTATGATTTTTCGTCTGAGAATATCGCCCCAATAGTTCAATTACGTCACTTAAGGTATGGAAATGATGATGAACCAGCGGATGGAACGGAGTCCCCAATTTCATGCAGACCATGGCTCGCTTGAAATAAATCCCCACGCTATTTTGCTGAGAACATATAGAACATCATCGCGCCAATGCCAAACGGCTCATTTTCTAGCAAGCCATATGAAATTACTAGAGGGTACTTGTTAGCTATATTGCGTGGCAATTAACTAAATCAACGACTTCACCACGATCTCTTTAGACATGGTCAAAATGGGTGACTATCCCAAAACGGTCGAACTTTGGCAGTTGGTTCTACTGTATAGCAACCCCCAGGATGTTCTAGATGTGTTTCCAGGATGTTACCAGGATGTTCTAGATGATGCTTACTTCATATTTTCAGGGTTGTATAGCTATTCTGATTTGCCGCAATTTGCCCAAATAAGTGATGATGAACCCACTTTGGTCGGATTTTGTTTGTATGGTTTTAAGGCTCGAACCATGTTGCCATAACCACCAAACATTGACGTTGTAAGAAGCAACCAAACTGGTGATTATTTAGGCATTTACCAACCAACCAAAATGCGGACATTTGTGATTTAGCAAAACAGGAATACAACCAGCAAAAACGTTGGGTTTAAATGAACAAAAACGGATGTTTTGACGAATAGCAGGGGATGACATTGATGCTGTTAGTGCTTCCCTGAGGGATCATTGCAGTTCTAACGCGGGATGCATCGGATGCATCGGAATTTCGCATGAATTTGGCAAATGAAGACGTCAGTTCACGAGGATAGCCATCATTCAGTTATAGGCCTTAACAGTTTTAGCTGGCTTAAAACATCATTTAAGTGATACATATATATATATATATATATATACATCTAAATAACCTTAGTTGCAAGAGTTATGATCCCATTTATAACTGGTGCATAAGTGTTGCTAATGTTGGGAAGTACCTAAAAATGGATCACTCCCTTTTGCATGCATAACTTAGCACACACCCTGAGCTGCTGAGCCCGTTCAGGGCTGTTTTGAGGTCACAATTGAAGTTCAACTGGTCAGCGCAACCGGTAGATGCTGAGCTGAAAAACATCTTAAAACTTTTCAGTCCAACTGTCCAATCGTTGGAAGTTTAAATGTTTAAGAAGTTGAGATATGCTGCCACCAATGGAGGAATACAACGGTAGCTTAGATTCCTTAGATAGCCAGCCACTATGATAGACCCTGCCACTAATCTTAGATACCAAGTTTTTTTTTTGGGGGGGGGGAGGTGGGCAAGGTATCTCAGATTAGCCATGTAAACGGCTGGTGGCTCCCTGCTGGTTGGGAAGACGTCGGGATTATGAGGCAAAGAGTTGCCAACACACACGCACACATATATATATATATTATATATATATATATATATCTGTGCGTGTGCAGATATTAGAGTCTCATTAGAGTATATATCTATACATACACAGATTTATCGACTATAGTTTAATAGTAGCCCGCAAGTCCCGCAAGAGTCAGGGCATCCTGTGCCGCTCCTTACGGCCGGGCCGTGGCTTATCCCACGAGTTCAGTCATCAGTCATCTACCAGCATCATCACCATCATCACCATCATCACCACCATCATCATCGTCATCATCATCATGCATTTATTTTGATCATATTGATCATATTGATCAAATTAATGATAATAGTAATGTTCATAATGTTATATAATCATATATAATCATACTCACAGTATGCATTGACATATTTATTCATGTCGTTCATGTTATTTGTATTACGCCTAATAGTGATTAAAACACACCAAACAACAATAGCCATGCCGATCGGCTTCACCAAGGATTTGAAGCAATCTTTAACGATGGAAGAGAAAATTTGGTGGTGCCTTAACGATGCGTTGAACGAGTTGAACGTTGAACGATGAACGATGCGAGGTCAAGGTGGTGCCCTCCCAGCTAGGAGTTGGTTTAGAACAGCCTTGTTGGTATAGAATATAGAATATACCTTTTGGTAAACATATCGAAAACTATGGAACATCACCATTTTATAGCTGGGTAAATCAACGAACTTTCTATGGCAATGTTCAATAGCGAACTGTTAATTTACCAGAGGGCATCTACCACAAATCCATATTATTGGAGTTGTTTGAACCAACCTAGCCTTGGGGGCCTGGGGGCACTGTGTGATTGTGTTCCCGCCAGAATCCAAACGATGGAATCGTCATGGGAATGTTGAGGAACAGAGATCTTGTATGATCTGTTTCCGCATCTGTTGTTGATACGCATTCTCACTTGTTTTTGCATAGCCTTTACCAGTTAAAACTGGCTAACTGACCGGGCCACAATGAGATTTCCAAACTGGTGAACCTTGTTTAGATACGACCTGGTACAACTTAATCTTTTGCGATTTGGTCAAATTGGTCCATTCACCGGCTCAAAAATTGATTTTTTGGCAGGTATAAATCAGATTCACCAGTTATACTGTAGTTACCTGATATACAGGGACTCTCACAATCCATTAGTGGAAATCCGTTCTCTACCAACCAGCATTAGGTACAATGTGAGGCCCCCCAGTTATAAGTTGGTTTTTAAGCCCCAGTATCTATAGTTATTTGCGTACCATAAACCATAGTTATTGGAGTTATAAACCAACTTAGCTATCTTGGGGGCCTCACATTGTATAAATCAGATTCACCATGCCAAACAAACGGCAAAACATGGTGCAACGCCGGTGAGATTATGGGCTGTTCGGTGTAGCATCGCATTGCCCTAAGGTGGCCCTGTGCCCCAAAACGATGACGCCTGAGTCTTCGCAGGGATTGGTCCCATACGGAACCAACACCCCCTAAATTTAATTTAACATGAACCCAAAAAATTGGATGTGGCCACATGTGGATTTCATGATGTTTCATGTTCAATTTTTGGGGATCGGATTTCCAGAAAAGTCGACAGGAGAGTGTTTTCCGATTGTTCGACGTATTTACGATGTGGATCCCCCAGTTATAAGTAGGTTTATAACCCCCAGTAAATATAATGACAAGTATAATGAACCACAGTTATTGTATAATTATAAACCAACTTGTTTTTCGAGGGGGACCACATTGTAGAAATGTGGTTCATAATTATCTTAGTTGATCCCATTAATATTAATAGTATATCACCATCATAATATTAATGGAATATAGGATGATAATTGATGGGATATACTGTGGATAATGTGTTTGTGTATCTTCAGATGTGGCCGAGCCGGCCGGTTTCTTGCCTTCCAAAGATGGAGGCTTGGTTCTCTTTTTTAGTCGAGGAATCTGGAACCACAAGACCTGCTGGGAGTGTGTTTTTTTTCAAAGATGATGCGCATGTTTGCCTGTTCCACAGCTAGATGATGTTTCCATCATCATTCCTAGTGGTTAAATCATCATTTCCAGTGGTTAAAGCACAAATTCTAGTGGCACTAGTGGTTGTAATTGGCTTATGTTTAACCTCATTAGAGTCATATGTTTCACCAACCAGTTGCAGGAGTTATTTCATCCCATGGCACCGTTTTTTTTCTGGTGAATCCCATCCAACATGAAAGTACCTGAAAAATTGTCCCAAATATCACAAAAGTTATATATATTGAAATATATTAGTATCAACTAAAATAGTATAAAATATATTATCAACTAAAACTATAGTATAAATATATTATTATCAACAAAAGTTATATGAACACATATTAGATCAATCACTTAAGGTTAATTTTGTATCCACTTCGGTTCCAGGAACACGTCGTTCAGCCATGAAATGTGGCGCAGCCCAGGTCTCACCAGTTTCACCCATTTGATGAACAGAAAACTCAGATCGGAGAAAATGGAAATAGAAAATGAACATGGTTTCACCATTCATTATATCCCATTAATATTACATAGTATATCCCATCAATTATCATCCTATATATTACATTTATATTACGTTATATAATTATATCTCATCAATCATCCATGCAATTATGGCCCAACTAACAGTTACAAATGGACATATAACTCCTATAACTCAGGTTTTATATCATGACATAAACCCATGAAGTCATAACTGTTTGTTGGGCCAGAACTGTGGTCAACCTTTGGCATGGTCAACCATGGTTTCCATACGAAGTAGTACTTTAGTCTCTTGCGACTTCAATGGTACTAACATCTTTTTCAGAAGGATCTAAGATTCACCATGGTACTTGGACCACCTCTCCAGTCAGTTGGTTAAAAAACAGAATAGTATAGATACATTTACCATGAAGCCACCTGAAAAGCCAAAGTTATTGGAGACTTAATGGTTTTAAACCAACTTAGCGGCCTGGGGCACCAACTTGTACTTGTAGCATTTTTTTTTTAATTACCCTGGCTAGTAAGTCCCCCCAATGAGGATATCCCAAATATGTTATAATTTTGGCTATATACAAACCTGTCAGTTTCTAATTTGGATGATCCTCCATGAAATCGTGTCATGGGAAATAAGTTGGTAGGGATGGCTCTCATCACTTCTGACATGTTTTTCAGTAAAGAACCATAATGTATTGTTACTTTCTATGAGAGACTCACATAATTACAGTAGGGGTACCCCAAATCAGCCAAAATTAGACAATTTTAGTGTATATATATATACATATGTGTATATAATTATAATATATACCTACACATACATACATACATACATACATACATACACATACACATACACATATACATATACATATACATATACATATACATATACATATACATATACATATACATACATATATATATATATACACATACAGTTACATCTGGTTATATCGCATGTTGGATGCTGCTCTCAAAAAAAACTACTACCTCTCAGGTCCGTGCCAAGAGCGTGCAGTTGAGTTGTACTCAAAGCAACGAAGAAGAAGAGAGTGAACAGCCCGGGGCCCACGGGGCCCCCAGAAATAGTTGGTGAATGGATCGTGATTCCCCTATGGTAAGAATATGTAATCATGTGGGTAAAACAATAATAAACTATCCCCAAAATCACCATAGGTGGTAATTATAAACCATTCCCAAATGGGTGGTTTATGACATTGTTTTAACCACATTAATAGGTTTTGACCCATCCCCCATTTTCAGCAGTCTATTCAAACGAATGGTAACTTTTCATCGCGGTTGGGTTCCCCTGTGCATCATCCGCTGGATTTGCCTTTGAAGTTTAGGTTGAAATCTACCCTCTGGTATACTAACAGTTTGCTATTGAACATGGCCATTTTATAGTGGATTTACCCATTAAAAATGGTGGTTTTCCATAGTTATGTTGGTTTACCAGAGGGTACAAACTTTATCAAACTTTGGGAAAAACCCACAGCACAACTTGCAGAGAGTTGGCTCACAAAGATGTTCAGATGGTGATTGCTGATAGGTTTCTCCTTCCCCGGCGATAGATGTAGGCCCCTGCTTCTAGGACCTTATCACAATAAACCACCAAAATTGGGAAGCCTATAATATAGCCATATCTATCAGGGGTTGGTAAATGTCCTACTTGTACAATCTTGTACATCACCCAACTATTGGGGAGGTCATTTTTGACAGATGCTTGTTCACGTGATATGAAACAAATCCCCAAAACAGTACGTTTACCAATCCCTGTCTACAGTCATTATCCGTTTGTACTTGCTTTGTCAGCTGTTATATAGTATGGTTCATTAAGTCAAGTTTGAAGAGTACTGGGAATTTCCAACTGTACAATACATTATAGCAATTACACTAATATATACATATATGTACAGTAGCAATTCACTATAAATACATATGTTTATTAAGACAGCTGATATGTTTTTTTTTTTTTTACATAGCTATGCACCATGGTCCTCTTCGATTCCGTCATGACTTGACCGTTGCGTTTTTTTCGGTGAAATTGTTTGATCCGAAATCCATGGTTGTTCAATCGAGTATTCTCGTATATCTTGTATCATCTTATGTCATATAATATAGATGTCACATATATATATACATACAATATATACATATATACATATATATATATATACTTATATATATATATTGTATGTATATAATTCTATCATTGTACTTGAGGTCCATACTAGCATCTACATTTGCATCGCTGTCTGTTCATGTGTCCCTCGGCGAGCCTCACAACGACCCAGGTGGCAGTTGAGCTTCATCTTCGATGCTTTGGTTCCATGCGAGGCTGGGATATCCCAGGGCATCGCCCACCATGAATAATGGAAATATCTCACTGGGCCTTTTAAACAGATAACATGTATATACCCTCTGGTTATTTAACATAGCCATGGAAAATGCCCCATTTATAGATGGTTTACCTATGGGACATCACCAGGTTTACTAGGTAAATCATCGCTAGGTCAATCTTGGATGGATACTTTAATCCTTTAGTTTTTTGTATCAATGGGAATATCTACGTTCACCAGCAAAGAATTTATTATTTTGCAGGGTATCCAAGATTGGCAATGATAACATATATCAAGTGTAAACATCTACATGATGTTAAATTGTTAAATGTTGAAACATGTTGAACATATGATTTCGACAAAGCTCTTAAAGATTGTCTTATTTTTAAGATTGTCTTATTCTGTGGCACCATGTCCCCGTTACACTTGTGAGGTATACCGGCATATCCGCTTTTTGTACCAACCCGCATGATTGTTGGTGATTGTAGGTTGTCAATCAGAGATTATCATCATCCATGAACAGGGAATCCCGAGTAGCCAACCAGTAAGATGGAATAACGTTGCAAGTTGTGAACACTGGCATATGAGCCAGTACTATGAATAGGTTGGTTGATGAAGGTATTCTTGACTTACAGACTTACATGGTTAATCGGAGATTGTGAAAACCCGTGATGGGATTCTACCATGCAGAAATGTTCTGGCCATTTCATGCTGCTAGATATAGTGATGTGTCACCCGATAAATTGTGTCAATATGTATAACATGGTATTCCCCAAAGCGCTGATTTAGAACACGGAAACCAGCTCAACTTGGAGCGCGTAAAGTAGCTCGTTTTGGAACGGCTTTCCCAGCGGTTTTCATGCGGTTTTCATGTGGTTTCCATGGTTTCTCTGTTATCTATGCGGCATTACCCATATGCTCCATGGTGCGGGAATATTTACCTACATTTACCCCAAAAATTGCCCAAATGTAGATAAATATACCATACATGGAGCATATGGGTTATGCGGCAGTTTTCAAATGGTTTGCCATGCGGTTTCCATGGTTTTTCAAGCCCCGCTCCAGCCTCGAAAAGACACTTTTAGACACAACAGGCCAGGCGTCCGCGATTATTAAATGGCAGCAACAAGAAAACAAAATCGTATTTTGATGGGCTATATACGACTATATTATATATATATATATATGATGGACCATATTATATGATGGACTTTTATGGATTATATATGGGATATACAGGGTTTATAAGGGTGATAAAATGGACCATATTTTGATTCCAACCTTCGAACACCTAATCCTTCACCCCTTAACCGACCTAACCCTTCACCCCCCACACCTATACCCCAAACCCCGCACCCCAAAACCTAAATGTGGCAGCGCACGTGTCTCTTTCTTCGCAATGCGGACAGGCGAAACCTGACAACAGCATCCAGGTAATGCTTCAAGAGCTGCTAAAAGCAGCAGCAACAACAACAGCAACAACAGCAACAACAGCAGCAGCAACAACAACAACAGTAACATCAACATTTGCGGTTTCTATGTGTTTTTCTCTTTTGTTTTTCGTTGGTTTCCATGGTTTCTATGGTGTCTAACCGGTTTTCATGTTTTTTTTCGGCTTTCCATGATTTCCATGGCTGTATGTTTCAAATTGAACCCCTTTTCGTGTTCTGGTTTGACCCCCTTCTCGTGTTCCAAATCGAGCCCCTTCTCGTGTTCCAAATTGAGCCACTTTTCGTGTTCCACAATGTGCCCTCTACCAAACCCAAACGGATATCGCAGTAATTAAACACGGCGTGTTGGAAAATTCGGTGTATAATTCCATCATCTTCCAGGCGAACGAGAACTCCATTTAGTTCCAAGATTTCCCCACAATCGCCATGCTTCATCACCCTCCATGTAAAAATCGTGGATTTTTCCCATAGTTTCCTGTGATGTTATGATGTTCCTATGATTTTCCCACTCAGACCTTTTTTTAATCATAGGAACATTATAACATCACAGTGGGAAAATCATAGGAACATCATAGAAACCATGGACAATCACAGGAACATCATGTATTTCATATTTTTTTCCCACTCAGTGTTTTCCCAGTTTGACGACACTGCGGGTCGCTGCGGCATTCGTTTCCGCGAACTCTGGAACGGAGGTGTTGGTGCATGTGGGTCGCTGCGGCGTGGAAGTGCGACAAAGTTTACATCCAGGCCCAACCAACAGTGCGCTGGGGGGGGCACCATAAGTTGCTGTATCACTAAACAACCAGGATGGGCTATGGGATAGGGCTATGATGTGCCATATACCATAACATATACTCTCTGGTAAACTAACATAACTATGGGAATATCACCATTTTTTATGGGTAAATCCACTATTTCGACTGGGCCATTTTCCATAGCAAACTGTAACAAATTACCAGAGGGTATTTCCCATGATTTTGTAGCTGGTACTGAACAACCAGGATGGGCTATGGGATAGGGCTATTTTTCATGGCTCACAGGATGGTTATGATTGTTTTGATCCTCCAAGTAGAAAGTGCTACTGGTTGGTGGTTTCAAACAAGACTTCTATTATCCATTTCATATATGGGATGTCATCCTTCCCATTGACGAACTCCATCATTTTTCAAGATGGTTAAAAGCACCAACCAGATATGGTTTTGGGATGTGTTGAGTCAAACGCGTGGTAATTTGATGTAATTTGGGTATCTTAAAATACATCTAAATAGCTGGTTTATGGACGTTGATTCCCCCAGTCATATGGTCCTGGTAACCCATCCTCGCTTCAAGACAGGACAGTCTGCAAGTCTGGGCATCGAAGACAGGGAGATTTACCCACGCCTGTGCATTGTGTGTAGCTATACACGTAGCCATGTCGGAAGCTTGATTGATTAAATATCAATCAGCTATAATCAGCTATAACCTGAACCTAATTTAGAGGCATTATGACCCCAACGTTATCCACATTTGATCAGTTCGAATGGGAAACCAATGGTTTGGGAGTCCACAAAAAACATTGGGGATTTCGCTCCCAAGGGAGTCATAAACCATGAACTTGACCCAAGTTCACACCTTGTGGCGGGAGCAAGCTTGTATCTATCAAGAACAGTGTGTTGCCAACAACATGAACAAAATATGATTGATGTATTGATAGATGAAATTCTTGTGATATTGTGTGTAAAAAATCATTACACACAATACATGAGAATCATTGATGGTTTATTTGTGTATTCATTGACAATGTAAACAAAACAAAAACATGAAAAAAAACACGTCAATACTCTGGATTTTTAGCCACATGTTTGGACTGCCAACGGGGATTTTTCATAGAGATATGCCACTGAATCAGGTTCACAATAGTGCGGTCTTGGTGGGGTCACACTGTGATGAGGATGCCTTATTAGCTGACCTTACCAGATCACGGCCAGTATGAGACGACACCTTTAGGTTTTTGTTCTTTTGTTTTAAACAAATCAGCTTTCAGGATTATTTTGATCTGCCCACAAAGGCATGTTTTTTGTTTTGTTGTTTCTGTGAAACCATTTCTGAAGGTTGGCATTGAGTGTTCAAGAAAACTATGCAAGAGGCGATTTTGATATGACAATATTTGGAGGTGTATATATATATTAATTGATTGATTAATTAATTGATTGATTAATTAATTGATGATTCATTCATTCATTCATTCATTCATTCATTCATTAGTTAATTAATTAATTAATTAATTCATCTCTGACATGAAGGTTGATTCAATTGGGGGTTGTAATCATATATATATATATATAAACAAATGTGGCTAAAGTATAAAAGAGTGACTGCGACGTTACCAAAGTTTTTTGGTTAGCTGGGGGGAATCATTCCCAAATGACCCAACATGTCAGGCAGGTGTGCATCCCTTCCCCCGTTCATATGAAGACCCAGAGTCACCATGTTTTACTTACGGGTGCTTAGTAGGGAATGGATAGGAATGGGGGAATGGGATGATTATTACTAGTGATTATGGATCATTCCCTCATTCCCTACTAAGCACAAGTAAGTTTAAATAGCTGATTTTAAAACTGAATTGGGAGCATATACAGTGGAGACATTTTGATAGTAGGGGCATGACATTAACCCATCGGTAAAATGCGATGTACCTTTTGGTAATTTATCGTAGCTATGGAAAATCACAGGTTTACTAGGTAAATCATCACTAGGTCAATCTTACATGGGTACTTTAATCCTTTAGTATTTTGATATCAATGGGATTATCTACTAATCAGCTAATTTGTCATTTGCTGTAGGTATCTGGCTGATTGGCACTGATCATAAATCATCTATACATGGACCATGGCTTTCAGTTCGCAAACTCTAAATGAGAAGGTAAGGCATCCCCAAACGATACTGTAGCCAAGTTGGTGCAAAAAACTCCAACAACTATGGTTTATGATGCTTGTACAATGTGAGGCCCCCCAGTTATAAGTTGGTTTATAAGCCCCAGTAACTACAGTTATTTGCGTACCATAAACCATAGTTATTGGAGTTATAAACCAACTTAGCTATCTTGGGGTCCTCACCCTGTAACTATAGTTGATATTAGTATGTGAATGTAAATTAGTGAATGGGTGTTATAAATATTTATAAACCGCCAAACATATATAGCGAGACTAGGGGCCCCTCATTGTAAGGCATCGAACAAAAATATTGAAAGACCCTTAACGGTTAGTAGCACAAATATTGCCCTTGTGATACAATATTACAGTATAACTATAGTAATATAAGGGAACTAACTATACTACCTATATAACTATAGTAAGGGAACTACAGTATAAAGGGAACTATACAGTATATTACAAATCCCTTAACACTTATAACTGGACATATAACTCCTCTAACTCAGGTTATATATCATTATAAATAACCTATATATTTATAACTGTTACGGGCCATAACTGCAGGCGACAACAATGCAGATGTCGTGGTCTCTGAGACGGGTTGTGGAGAGTACCGCCCGGGTCTTTGCATCAAGGATGCCGCGCGACAGGGAGGGGGGTGGTTCAAGCAATTCCCTTCAAACAACATCTGTCAAACAACATCTGTAAGGGAAAACACATTGAGTCATGACTAGTAAATATTACAGTAATATGATAACCTATATTGTTCACTAATAGAACATAATGTCTAAAAATATCTAAAGCATCTAGTAATGGATCTACTCTTTTTGGGGCCCCATGGAGAATTTTATCTTCTCAGTCGATTGCTCAAAGCGTGGCCAGTGATTGACATCAAGCGTGGCATTCAGGATGTTACTGGCCCCAACCCCACCCCACCCCACTTCACCCAATGTTACTGGATGTAAAAACATAGAAGAGCAAATCTCATAGCGTAGGGTCAAGGAATGTAAGAAAGACAAAAGCCGGTGACACAATCGTAACCCAAGACACGTGTGCAAGTGCAAGAGAAGATCTCACAATGTAGCATTCCCTATGTGTGCAAAGACACGAGAACGTACGTATGTGTGCAAAGCAACAAGAACGTTATTGGCCCCACCCCACCCCTCCCCATGTGCATAAAATGTACACGACTGCACGCGCGATTTTCACCCCGCAAGCGTAAAAATATCTGCAAAACCACTGTTGGATTGTTGCAGACTTGAAAATATCCAAACAGCGGCATTCACACACCTACTACATTGTGACAACCTCGCAGCGGTGAAGATTGATTTGAGGACAACTTTGGGGGGGTGCATGTGTTTTCTTCATTTGTTCTTTATATTGTTTGGGCATTCAGATGCGGCAAGGGTGTTTGTGATTTTTATTGTCTTCGCCCCTACCATTTTTTTCCAGAAACGGATTGCAAAAGAGGTGTTCCAAGGTCATGGCTCAGTCAGTCTCAGAAATAAACAACACTCTGATTGGTGGTTCTGAACGGTTCAACTGTGTTGTTTTGTTTTTTCTCCCAAACAATTTAGCAATTTGCAAAGTGGAGAATGACCATCTTTAAAAGGTCAATCATCGAAATAGGTAACATACCGGATGGTTAATTTTGAATATTGCATCCCTACTGCTGATGATGATCTCCACCTTGCTGGATTGTCTATGTACGGGTTGAAACCTCAAAGCAGCAGTGTGTACCCCATGAATAAATAATATGGTAGTAGCACAGGACGCAATGACAAACTACCAGTCCAACAGAGGTATGTCATGATGTGTTATATCATGAATATCTGTCTACTGCAAATCAATTTGCCGCATTTCCACCCAAAATGTAGCCATGAAGATTGGCATTGAGGTAAATGCAACATTTTCTCATTAAGTTGCTGGTTTTTGTTCCATTCAGTTGGGAATGTCATCATCCCAACTGACGAACTCCATCATATTTCAGAGGGGTAGGTTGAAACCACCAACCACTTTGCTTATCATTCCCTCTGATAGTTTAACAGTTCGCTATAGAAAATCACGTTTTTTTAGTTCGGTAAACCATCTATTTCAATGGGGCCATCATCTCCAACCAGGATTTCAACCAGTTTAAAGACATTTAAAGACCAATGATAGTCCATAGAAATAGATGATTTACCCAGCTATAAAATGGTGGATTGTCCATTGTTATGTGAAAGTTTACCAGAGGTAAATCCCATTAAATCCCATTCAACCACCATAAACAAACTCACTAAACCACCATTTTCTTATGGTTTTCCCATTGAAAATGGTGATTTGCCCATTGAAAAATGATGATTTTCCCATTGAAAATGATGATTGTTCATGGTTTTCTGTATGTTAACCCTTTGGAAGTCATCCAAACATGGGCCTCCTGGAACATCCCGTTGATCCGGTGCTAGTCCCAGTTATGTTTGTTGGATTATAAACCATAGTAAGTATAGGATATATTTACTATATATATATATTTATTTATCCATTTATAGTACACTTATAGTAAGTATAGATATATTATGATATATTTACTATATATATATATTGAAAATATAGATATATCTATCATAAACCATAGTTATTGATGTTATTGGAGTTATGTTCACCAACTTAGCGATAACGAACTGGGGCAGCATCTTGTAGCAACATGATGATCTTTCATGGTGTGCCACTGCTGAGGCTGGGTATCAAGTCCAGCGCAGTTTCGCGAAGGTCTCAACCAGGACTTGGGATTCCAATCCAGTCGTGACCAGGATGACCATTACTTAGTGATAGGGCCATTGTGACTTGGCTAGGTCAATCTTAGATGGATACTTTAATATAATATATATATAATATAACATATATGTATATATTAGGTATGATATATATATAGTTTAATCCTTTAGTCTTTTGGTATGGGAATATCTACGTTCACCAGCAAAGAAGTTGGTCCATTTTTTGCAGGGTATCTGGCTGATTGGCAATGTTGGGATGCCCTCATTTTAAGAAACCTCCATATTTCACGGGAGATCAGAATCCTATCACGGTGAAAAAAACAACTAACAGTTATTTTAAGCTGGGTTTATTTAATGTTATTTCATGAGATATGTATATATACATATGAAACCTGAGTTATAGGCATGTCCATTTATAAGTGTTATGTTGGGCCATAACGGTAATCTCATCACCCCAATATTTTCAGTAAACACCCGGGCCGTGGGCCGCAAGAAAAAGTCAACGGATCCAACGGTATCTGGTTGGTGGTGACTGGGAATGGAATGTCATCATCCCAACTGACGATTCGTCATATTGTTTAGAGGGGTATACCACCAACCAGATATAATATGATATAAAATAATATAATATAATATAATATAAATATATAACACCATTAAACAACTATTCTATCACCATTAAATGACTATTCTATCACCAACCAGGTATGTCATATATAGTGAATGGGATCAGAAAACCGGAAACTGTAGGTCTTGATTTTCCTTCCAGGTCATCCGTGGGCTTGCATGGTATGGCTAATGGGCTTCCAAGCGGACCCGGACTTGGTCTGCAGTTGGGGTTGTTCATAGCATTTCATAGCTATAACTATGGTGATAACTCCACAAACTGGTATATACCCTACACAGTGGGGCCCTGTTGGACAGCTAAGTTGGTGTAGTTTACAGCAATAGCTGCTGGGTTGTTTGGGGGGATATGTCGAACTAGGTGTAGATGGTGGTATAGAACCAACTCAGAATGTTTGGGGGACCTCCTACAACACCTGATGTATGTACAACTATGCATGTATAAGCCCACTTGGACGGGAACTACCCTCTGGTAAACAAACATAGCTATTGAAAATGGCCATTTATAGCTGATTACCGATTTACCCATATAAAATGGTGATTTTCCAGTTCGTTATGTGAACGTTTACCAGGCCGGGTACACCCCCAAGCAGATTTGACCATTGGATCATCCACTGGCGCTATGTTTTCATGTAGATAGTTTTTGTATCTTAGAAAATATGATCATATTAAAAAAAAGAACATTTATTTGATCATGTTTTTTCATAATTAAGATAATAAATGATGATCATGACTGAGAATGGATTATCATATGGATTATCATATGGATTATTTTGTTTTTTTTATCAGTTACATGAAATATTGTTAGTTTTTCTACATAAAATGTAGCTAGTAGCTATAGTAGCACCATGATTTGAACTCATCTCTGAGGTCAAGGGCCCTGAAATCTTGTATGCTTTAGGTATGTAGCCAGCCTCTTTGTTGGGATTATGGGGATAACCCCTACAGAACTATGGCCCAACTAACAATTATGATTTCATGGGTTTATGTAATGATGTATAAAACCTGAGTCATAGGAGTTATATGTCCATTTATAACTGTTAGTTGGGCCATAACTGTATAACTTTGGTCTTTCCACGGAGTTCCATGTAACTCCCGCATCATGTCTCGTGGTTAAAACTCCCAAAGCTCGGCTGATCTTCGCCAAAGAAATAGCGGGTCCAGTCGGTTTTTGTCCCAACTTGCATACTTTTGCTCGTAAAATCTAGTATCGAAAACCATAGGAAAATGGTGATTTAATGAGGGTTTATGGCGGTTTAATGGGATTTAATGGGAGTTACCCTCTGGTAAACATACAAAAAGCTATTGAACATTGCCATAGAAATAGTGGATTTTCCGATGAAACCTAGTGATTTTCAATAGTTATGTTAGTGTACCGGAGGGTAAAACAATGTCATAAACCACCCCATTTTTGATGGTTTATACCACCCATAAAAATGGTGGTGACTGGGGGATGGTTTATGACATTGTTATATTTCACATTGAAATATTAAACATGATTAACCACATTGAAATATATTAAACATGACAGTTCAATTTTCACATTCCCATTTCTCAAAAGCTCGATGTTTTTGACCGAGCTTTGCCGAAGAAAGACGCGCCACTCCAGGAGTTTCGCGGATCGATCGAGCTGGGAGATTTTGCCACAGCAGAGGCAACTTCGAGGGAATCTCAGTGGATTGAAACCCATATGGTAGATGTACCCTCTGGTAATTCAACATAGCCATGGAAAATCACAATTTATATACAATTTATTATAGGTAAACCATCTATAAATGGGCAATTTTCAATAGCTATATTAGTTTACCAGAGGGTATCTATATACTTAATGGGGTTTATAAACTATGGGTTATGGTAGATGTATCATATGATATATGGTTTATGGTAGACCCATATGCTAACCATGGTGCTGGTATATAAACACCTACAAAACTGGGTGATTTCGGACAAGGGCAAATGTTGGTTTTGATATTCACCATGGTTCACATATGGGAAATAGATTGAAGCAAAACAGATTTGGTGGCAAACCGTCAATACACCATTGTGAAATGTTAAAGCAACACAATGATTGAAGGTAAATCAAAGGGTCCAACTATGACAACGATCCAGTTTCGGAGCTTAGATAGTCCACCAACACATGAACCAACACGACTTTAAAGGTTGGTAATTCCCCAGCTAGGTGGAGCTCCGAATAGAGATTGCCAACAAAATAGAGATTCAACGGCCCGACCTAGAGCTACACAGAGTGGTTGGCTAAATCATATTCAATACAGTTGTGGCCCTTAACAGTTATAATTCAATCGGGATAAAATGATGTTATAATATGTTAAAGTCATTTATAATCCAATTGTCGCTGTTGAGGGCTATAACTGTGGGAATATCATTCTCCAGAACCCGGCCATTTTTATAGGACTTACGCACAGGGATTTGGATTTAGCCGCATTTTACCACAACACTCAAAACTGAAGGATGGTGGAATCTGTTGATATCCCAATTAATGAATGTCGCTTGGTGTTTCAACAAAAATTGAATATTGATGACGTAGCAGAAATCTGAGATGTCAGACGAACGGCAAAAACGAATAATTGAGCAGATTTTGGTTGCATAACCCATATGCTCCATGGTGCTGGAATATATACCTACATTTACCCCAAAAATCACCCAAATGTAGGTAAATATTCCAGCACCATGGAGCATCTGGGTAATGGGCTAAAGTCCAAGAGTCCAAGGAATTGACGAATTGCCCAACCAATCCCGAAGTGACAAGTCGTCTCTCCATAGTTACGGATAATCTCCATATCAATCCATTTCAAATATCCCATTAAGTCCCATGAAGTCACCATTTGTTCTGGAAATGGTGTATAATTATATATATATATACATACATATGTAGAAAGAGTCTATTATTTTCCCAATGGCTATGATACCTATATATACTGCATATATATATAAATATATTATCATGAAAGAAGCAATGCCCTGCCCTGCCGGTTACTCCCCACCACAGAGCTTTCAGCGCTTTTTAAGCGGAGGTTCCGGAGCCCACATTGGACCCAATTGCAGAAGGCGCGCATCTAGCTGTGGCATAGATGATGTTAACCATAGATATTTAACCATAGATGGTGTTAACCATAGATGTTAACTATAGCTGCGATGTTATATTACTTTGATAGATGATGTTAACTAAGATATTTAACCATCAAAACGTAGGATACATATGGAAAAAAAACATGAAACATGTAGTTTTTTTTTTAATGCAGAAAAATAGGTATTGAATAACGGTTAAATGGTGGTTTAATTGGATTTAATGGGACACACATATAGACATGTTATAATGGGAAAATAGTGATTTAACCAGCAACAATGGACATTTAACTCAGAACAAGTGGGATTTAGCGGTGTTGAGATTCTCTAAACCTGCAACACTGGATAGTTGTAATACGTTCTAGTTTTGTTTTTATGGTTTACCTCTAATCGTTTTGTTGGTGTACAATTGTTTATTTGGCTGACTTAGTATTTGTTAAATGTAGTTCATTATATCCTAATCAGATGTTGATTTGATATTATTGTTTGATATATGAATCTATATGATATATGTGTCATTATCATTTTTGATATTCATTGGATTGATCATATGTCTAAGATATCAGCTATGGCCGGCAATGGAATATCTAACTCTAAACCATAGGACTTCATCTCTGAGTGGGATCATCTGGTATTATTTCACTAGTGGCGTATCTTTCTTTTAGCCAGCTATTGTAGGGACAGAATGGAAAAGAACCAACAAGAACCAACAATATTCTATTAGTTAATTTTATTGATGTGTGATTGGATTCATAATACATATGATTCATGATGCAAATATGTATGATGAAATTAATATCGCATGGAATATTAATGTGATGATATTGATCTATGAGTCAGTTTTACATGACATGGATATATGATATAATTGCAGTTAATATAGTGGGCTGTGCAGTTATCTTAGTTAGCTGCAATATGTGTATCTTAATAAAGGCTGGGCCCAAAGAAAGTGATGATGGGATATGTCGATTCTGATGGGAATATGCTGGATGTCGAATGTGTAACCAACAATATGGGATAGAATTTGTCTGAAAATGTGGATTGAACCACTAAACATCCAAAAATTAGTTTGGGTCTCACGGCACAAAACCCTTTTATGGGGTAGAATAGTATATATAACCAGTCATATGATGATTGGTTGTGCCTGATGGTTTATATCTCCAAATGATGGGGCAAACAGAGCATAAATCATGAGGTGTTTAGTGGTGCCTTTTTTTGGGAAGCCAAATCTATGTAGCAGGTAGCCGTCAGCGTGCCAGGATTTTCATTGCCCTATGATTTGAAATCTGTGGGACACCTCTTTTGCTATGGAAGAGTTTGGTAAACTAACATAGCTAGTTAAGGAACATCATCATGTCTAAAACGGTAAATCATAGAACTAAATGGGCCGGTTTCATCCGGTTTCCATAGCAAACTATTCGATAACCAGAGGGTAGCTTTCTTGGCTGAATCCCAACCTTGGATTTGTTAAATCACCTGTTTTGAATCCCAGTTTGTTCATTGGTCAACCATCACATGTGTCGCATGGTTGTGCAAGTCTTTTTCATTGTTGAATCAGCAGATATCACCAAAAATCACAAAAAAAACGCCAAAAATCACAAAACATCACAAAAAAACACCAAAAATCACCAAATCAGTCTTTGTTACTGGTGAAACTGACTGCCGAATTGTGGCTGCCAGCGGCCCAGGTATGCGTCCGCGCATAAGAAGCCAAGGTGCTTGCTTTCTGGGCCGGGATGATCCATGAGATTTGTGGTAACTGATGCATATTCACCCCCATTGAAAATGAGGGTAACTTGTGTTTTGCCAAAAAAAACAATAGGGATGCATATTCTGAATGAGATCTCCCAGTTTTAGGAAAGGCATGAGTATGTATAAGTATTGTAACATTGTATGGTATGGTTTTTGTTTGAATGGTGAAGTTCTATATGTCGGATATGATAGCCCAGCCCAGGCCAGTGCGAAAGGGCTTCGAACCTTTTGTTAAACATTTCCATGTTGAGGGTAGGAACTTGCTTACGGTAAGGGAACCAAGGCTGGGGCCCCTGGGGTGACAATGGACACTCCAAATTGGTCAGTTCAGTCGAATCATTTGTGTCTTGGGGTAAGACTTGGCTGGAAGGTTGGTGTTCTTTCTTTTGGGCACCCTTGGCCAATCATTTTTTTTTTTTTGTGTGTGTTTTAATGTGGTTTAATTTGATCCACAAGAGATTGATGATGATGGTGATGAAGATGAATATGATGATGATGATGATGATGATGATAATGACGATGACGATGGCGATGGCGATGATGATGATTGATGATGATGATGATGATGATGATGATGATGAGCAGCTTAGAAAGGCTTAGAACACAGAAAATGCTACAGGTTTCGTTACTGGCGAGCCGTGATTCGAAACGCGAAACGCCTCCGCCGCACGAGGCTTTTGTATTGAGCTGAAGGCGGTCAGAGCCCCTTTGGTCAGGGAAAATCATGGTTTATTGGGGAATTTCCCAGCAAACCATGGAGCTGATTACCGGAAGGTATATAAGTAATATAATATATATATGTATTTATATAATAACATCACACACATATATATATATATACACATGCACATATATATATATATATATATATATTTATTTATATACACATTTTACACACATTGCATACATGATTTTAGATATACATTTGGCCCACCAAACTTGGGTCCGGTTACCTGGGTGTTTTCACTTAAGGTCAAAGCGCGACGTTCCCTTCGCCTGGAGCCTGGCGGAACTAATTTGAGCCTGGCGAAAACGATGGGAAAATCATAGGAAAACAAAGGGAAATCATAGGAAAATCATAGGAACATCTTAGGAAAACCAAGGGAAATCCATTCCAAACGGGATAATGTTCAGTTATATAGCCCTTAAGAATCATAACTGGCTACAACTGACCTTATTTAAGAGTTACATTTGTTCATCTTAGTTGCAGGAGTTATAATCCCATGGCCATACCTGTATTCAGGACAACAAGTGTGGTGATCAATAAATACACCTGAACTATTATGGTGGAATATGTTATACCAACTATTCAGCTTAATGTTTTAATGTTTGCAATACCAAGCAATACAATAGTAATCAACATTTGATGATTGCAATACCAAGCAATACATAAAACAACATGTCAATACACTAAGACTTTGTAACAGAGAGAAATCGTATGGATCACTTCACGGTGAGTACAGGGGTCCCCGAACAGATGACAAAACGTGTTGATCACTATGTTCAAATGATGTTATCCGAACATATACTGGTTGGTGGTTTCAAACATTTTTTCCATTTCATATATGGAATAATCCTTCCCATTGACGAACTCATATTTTTCAAGATGCTTAAAACCATCAACCAACCATTTATGATGGCTTGGAAAACATGTTGCAACTGCAGACTGTTAAAAAAAAACGCCGTTCATGGATGACATTGTATTGGATTTTTATGTTGGTAAAACAATGCCAGAAACCACCCATGTGTTGATGGTTTATACCAGCCATTTATGGTGATTTTTGGGTGGTTTATTTTTGTTTTACATACATTATAACCATTCTTGACTAACTGATTAACTCTAATGATGAGTTTTTCGCCTCCAGCAGTTAAAGATAGATATGGAAGGTATTGGAAAACCATTTGTACAGGTAATTTTCTTCCGGAGAACTATTGAATGCTATGCTAATTTACCAGTATGTCTCAGGTATCCACCCATTTCAGAACTAATTACATAGTGAGCCCCCCAGTTACATTATGTTTGCTGGTTTATAACCCCACCTACTGTAACTAGTTGGATATACCCCACTAATCAACCCAAGAATTATTGTAGTTATATACCGACGTCAAACCTCCATTTTCTCTATTTTTTCATGGGTTAAATACTCAATGTTTCCACCGGGAGCCCCAGAACATCCACAAAGGTGTGGATAATTCGCCATCTCGTCCCCGATCGCGATCACAGAGCATTGGGAGCCTTGAGGCTGCAGGGGTAACCATGGATTCACCAAGAAACATGGTGAGAAAAACCCGGCCTGGTCAACATACAAAAAGCTATTGAAAATGGTCCATTTATAGATGGTTTACCTATTAAACATGGTGATTTTCCAGTTTGTTATGTTTGTGTACCAGAGGGTAATGAGAATATGATGGACTATGACTATGATTAAATGGGAATTTTGATTAGTTTAGATTAGTTTCAGTATTTGATGGAATTTAATTAATGAGAATATGATTAATTTAGATGGGTTATGGTTTGTTAGTTAACTAGCTAGATCTAGTTAGTAAATGGATTTTTTGTTGGGGATTTCTTGTGGTTTACAACCCAGTGGATCTAACCAGAAATGGCTCACAAAATTTGCCATGGCCCATCTACTTGGGAGCCCAGTTCCAGTACCCCACAATGGTTATAGGCCCCCGTAAACGATAGCGTTCAGTTGGGGTGAACATAACTCCAATTTCACTATGGTTTATGGTACGCTTATAACTATACTTACTGGGGCGAATCTAAACCAACTTATAACTGGGGGGCCTCACATTGCAGTTATAGATGGATTTTTTAAACCACCGATCCGAACAGGGATGCACATCCAAGATCTTCCAAACAGACATAGGGGTAGAATTTTCAGAATAATGTCTATAGAAAATATTTTTTGTGGTTCGTGTGTGTGACTAAGTATAACCAGTGATGGAGGTTTCCGAAGTCATAGGGGTACCCCTAGCCATCATCCATTTATACTTGGTATTTTCCACGAAATTTGTGCCATCCAGCGATAAAGGGGTACCCCCATGACTATGGAAACCCCAGTTATGGTCCATGAGATGATCTACTTCGAGAACTTCTCAAGCACTGTCCATGGGATGATTCTCCTTTGGGCTTTGCCGTTGTTGGCAAGTCATGGCAGTGAAAGAATGTCGGGCTATAGATGGCTCAAAAGCTCCATTTCTGCCCAGCACTGTATCCATATGTTTTCCTCATTTCTTCACAGATTACCCGGCCTGGTAAACATACAAAAAGCTATTGAACATGGCCATGAAACAGGTGATTTACCGCTTGAAAATCATATGATTTTGCATTTTGTCATTAATATAGTCGAATGTTACTTTGCCAGAGGGTATATTTATTATATATATATATGTATATTTGTATACAATCCCCAAATATGCATATAATTATATAATTATATAATTATATAATTATACATATATGTTATATCTCCCCACTTCTCATCCATTTGTCTTTGGGATTGTCCCATGGAAATCAACCATCCAGCGTGTTTTGTTGGGGGTACCAGGGGCCACAGCGACGACCCAGTGACTTGGCGGCGAAGTCAACTCTGGTCACTTGGTTCGTTGGGTTTCTGGGAGAGATCTTAATAATAATAATAATAATAATAATAATAATAATAATATATATATATATATATCTATACACCCAGATATATATATATATATGGGTAAATTATAACGACCTCAATGCGACCGAACCCTGGAATAATGGTTAATAAGGGAACTCATTCCATTGACCTTTTTCCCAGTCTCTGATCCGCTGGATCCAGTCGGAATCTCAAGGAAGTCTGTGTGGGTACAATGTGAGGCCCCCGTAAACGATAGCCAAGTTGGTGAACATAACTCCAATTTCACTATGGTTTATGGTACGCAAATAACTATAGCTACCGGGGCTTATAAAGCAACTTATAACTGGGGGGCCTCACATTGTATATATATATATATACATGTCTATACAGAATCTATAGAACCTATAGAACCTATAGAATCGATAGAATCTAGTTAAATGGGGTTATAAACAGTTATATACCCACAAACAGAAGGTTTGGGGGCCGCACTTTGTAATTGTTTTTCGGGCATGACTTTGCAGGGTTTCAAATTGGTTACATCCATTGGTATGGCACGGCCATAGATTTGATCCATTTGAAACACAAAAGGCTGATTATTGGTCATGTTTAGCATTGTTTAGCAGCCCCATGAGATGTGGAGCTATTTAGAGTAGAAATTAATAGAAATAGGAAAAAAAGCCATGAACTAGTTTGTTCATTGGCAATAATTAGTACATAGTATATAACAATATATCGTAATTCTATTGAACATCTAGCGCATAGCTGGTTGGTGGTTTGGAACATTTTATATTTTTACATATATTGGGAATGATCATCTCAACTGACTTTCATATTTTTCAGAGGGCTAGGGCTCAACCACCAACCAGATAGTAACTATTTTAATATAACAATATATAACAGTATATAACAGTATATAACAGTATATAACAGTATATAACAGTATATAACAGTATATAACAGTATATAACAGTATACAACAGTATATAACAGTATACAACAGTATATAACAGTATATAACAGTATATAACAGTATATAACAGTATATAACAGTATATAACAGTATATAACAGTATATAACAGTATATAACAGTATATAACAGTATATAACAGTATATAAC
>Ga0126342_10000074_pt1 | contig 59705 bp, 55 predicted proteins | sample Cyp1metagenome_FD_92528 | JGI IMG/M metagenome (GOLD analysis project Ga0126342, IMG submission 92528) | Coral microbial communities from Lord Howe Island, Old Settlement Bay, Australia - Cyphastrea 1 metagenome | ecosystem: Host-associated > Invertebrates > Cnidaria > Coral ...
ATATGCCAGATAGAATGTCAAATAGAATGTCAGAAGATATGTCAGATAGAATGCCAGAAGATTTGCCAGTAAGAAAATGTATAAATGTCATGGTGGGGATCACACGAAGTAAAGTAATTTTATCACATCTCAATCCCCATAGAAAAAAATGCCCTCATTTTGGTCGAATCCCAACATCGGTGACCAGCACCGGTCCGCAGGTCCTACTTCAGCGCCCTGCCACCCTTCATGATCGCCGTGGTCCTCCCCGTCTACGTGGCCGGCTGTCCGGAGAGCTTCAGTGCTGCGATGATTTTTACGGCGCTGTCCTTGCTGAATCAGATCCGATTCCCCTTGCTCTTCTATCCCAATGCACCTTGGACATTACAGCCGATGTTTTGGGATCTGTGAAAAAAAACCGATTGATTTCCAAAAACGATGCAGTTTATAGTAATTCACCACCGTTTCAGAATTGGATCTTACTGTTCGAAACATTTTAGTTGATGGGTGTCAGTGTTCATGTGGGAGTTTGGCTCACCAATTTTACCACACCATACCACTCCCAATTTGACGAGAACTAGGTGGTGTAAACAACCCCAAAATTGAAGGTTTACTAGTGGGCTTACCGCATTATAGGGTGTTTAGATGATAAATGGAACAAACCAAGTTTTACACGGTTGTGTCAAGTGGGGGTTTATTCGGTTTTACATAAGCAAGCCTGAAGTTGGAGTTGATGGCTTTTACTCGGGTTGAGGTTGATGGCCTATTGTTTTTTTTCTTTCCCGTGCAACATCACAAACAGGGACAATATATGACAATGTGTGTATGGGATGGTATTGGCTACCGAACAACCGCAGAGGTTTTCTTTGCGAATTCCAAAGATGAATAGGACTTGAACCTCAACTATTTAGTATTGAAGTTGCACCAGAAGTATTCACTAAAATAACCTAACTAAGAATAGAACTAAGACCTTTTCACTAAGAACCAAAACTAAAAAACAGATTTAGTTCTTAGTGAGTCAAAATTGAACAACGATCGGGTTTGGCTGAACCTGGAACCAGTTGAGATCAGGGTTGCACGTGGACCCTGTCATTATCATTAATCCCAAATAGCACCAAACTGTATATGGGGGTTTCCATAAATGGGGGTACCCCAAAATGGATGGTTTATAATGATGGAAAAACCATCTATAAATGGATGATTTCAGGGGTACCCCCATTTCAGGAAACCTCCATATATATACATATACATATGTATGTCAAGTCATAGGGTACCTTTAGGATTCGATGGTTGACACCGTTCACGCCCAACATGAGTAGCTGTGAAAAATGATATTTTCCAAGTTCCCAACCATTTCTTGGGTTTTTCCCACATTTTCTCACATTTTTCCAACTTTTCCCAGCGTTTTTCCCAGGTTTTTCCAGGTTTTCCCTGCCTTCCCCGGGGGTTCCCCGGTGGTTCCCCGGTGGTTCCCCGGTGGTTCCCCGGTGTGTCGCCAGGCGCTGAACGCCCTGGCGGAGGGCACGGCGGCGCTGCGGCGCCTGGCGCAGTTCCTGGCGCTGGATGAGGCGCCGGCCGCGCGGCCGCCGATGTCGGAGGACAAGGAGCTGCCGCTGCTGTTGGCGCCCGGTGCCGTGGTGAAAAAAACAGTTACCCTCTGGTAATGACTAACATAGCTATAGAAAATCACCATTTTTAATGGGAAAACTCACTATAAATGGGGTTTGTCTGAAAATAGGGTAATTTAAAAAACAGTTAGTCCTAATGATCAATGGTATATGGTGAAAATATCTATATCTATATCCCTATTATATAATAGTTATATCCATAGTTGTAATAATAGTTGTTACCCTCTGGTAATGACTAACATAGCTATTGAAAATGGTGATTTATCCACTGAAAATGGTGATTTTCCATAGCTATGTTAAGTTACCAGAGGGTAGTCCTAATTATCAAGTATATTTCAAGTATCAATGGTACGGATGGATGAGTTATGAAGAATCACAAAAAAAAGGGATTCATGGTTAATTAACCAATCGTAAAACTAATTAATTAATAGTGATTTAACAACAACTATTAATAGTGATTTTAACACATAGTAGTTATCAACTAATATTGTATTTCAACTATAGTTACATTATCAGTTAACATCAGTTGATATACTATTAGTTAATATACAGTGTACTAATGGTGTATCAACTATTGTTGTGTATTTCAATGAATAGACATGTATACTAATGGCTATCATTAACTATGTATTATTACTTGTGATCGATGTAGTTATATTTATTCATCACTAGACAATTGATGTAGTTATATCCATGCATATCTATTATGTTATAGATCTAGAATGTAGAGTATGAGATCTATCTAGCTGATCCATTTCAGCCATCCGTTGTTGGTGACTTAGAGGTAATATCATCATGGCGCCATCATCCTTATCCCCACCATCTATCTATCTCAGTCAGTCAGGCATTTCTGTTGGTAAGTTGAAACTTCTGAGGTAGTTCTTGGGTAGTCTGATGTACTAGTTACTGTTTACTATTCTTACTTTTTTAAAGTTATTGTAGTCGTTGTTTTCACTGCTATTGCTATGAGTGACAAGCAGCATTCTTCTTTTCCAACCCCAATCCATCATCCATCATCAATCCCAGCAAAATCTAAGGCAACTTCCCAACCACATCCATCCCTCGTCCATCCATCATCCACTTTAAATCCTGAGGCAAGACTATTATCGTCGTTATCAGTATTATTGTGAATATTTGTGACTAGATACACTTTGTGCAATTGTTTTTTTCTTCTTGATTCTTCCACTTCCTATTCCTCATTTTTTCGAAAAAATCATCCATATCAACTGAGGCAAGTACCACATCGGCACCAGCAGCAGTGCCCCCTCCCTGCATTTGTCCGAGCCTTTGAGCGTCGGCGTGGGAGAGCTGGTGGCCGTGCTGGGCCCGGTGGGCTCCGGGAAGTCCTCCTTGCTGAAGGCCTTCCTGGGAGAGCTGCCCCGGACGCCCTTGATGCAACCGCCGCAGCATGTGGCGCCGTGGTGGTTAGTTGGGGGAAGCCCAGTTGGGGAAAGCGAACAATATTTTTGGAGCTTTCCGCAGTCATGGGGGTACCCTCAGATTTTCGTTTTTTTTTTTGAGAATATTCAGCAAATTATAGTGACCTCACGTTGTGACCGAACTCTGGAATCATGGTGAATGTATAGGGGGATCATCCCCAAATGGGCCAACTTTCAGGTTAGTGAAATATGATCATTTACCCAGAAGAGTTGGGGAACATTCTTTTTGTTTTCCAGAAAGAATGGGTTAGGGCGCGAATGTGGGGAGAAGGGGATATATCTATAATATATGGGGATATAATATATATATATATAACAATTATGAGGTTTTGATGCAGATATCATGGTGATGACTTGGGGATTTGACCAGCAAATGACCCTGACCAACATTTGGGGATTTTTCATCAGCAAACACTTTTTGATTTTGACGGGACACCAAAAAAGCCATCCATTTTGGTAGGAGATTTTGGCCAATGTACCAATGAACAGTGGACATGCTCATGGGGCGGGGAGATGTAGAAGAATTTTTAGTGAAGGATGAATTGGTATATGAGTGTTTCCCAGTTAAGCAACGTTAATGACACATTGGTATACATTTGTTTGGAAGATTGAAGAAACGCACATGCCGACTTGAGTTAGGAAACTAAGTACTAAGTTGGTTGGTTTGGTCAAGCTGTGCTGGTTGCTTAGACACTTCGCTTGGTCATGTGTCAAAACTTGTTGAAACCACCAAAGGTCATTTCGAGTCTTAAAGAATCCAGATATCGAAGTTTGACCCAACCCTACCTCTTTGGAGGGTTTAGGTACTTGACCCCAATATTGAATCCGGATTTGTCCAACAACTAGGCATTCACAGAACCTGTATGAGCCTCGAATCCCAAAATTTGAACAAAATCGGACGGAAAACCCTCCCTCTGATTTTTCTCACAGCCGGCTGTTTGGAACGACCTTCATATCTTTCCCATTCTTTCCCCGGGATTCTTTCCACTTTTGATTCTTTTCGCCTGAGGCCTATTGTTCTCAACAGCCCTGGGTTCCGGAAGGCCGAAGTCTGCTGGAAGTGGTCTGTGGCGTGTGGATGGACGGAGAGGTGGCCTTTCCGAAAGCCATCGACGAGGCGGCCTTCAGCAAGGCCCTGGCCTGCGCTGCCGTGGACTTCGCGGATGCGGAGGACGAGGTCGGCGCTCAGCGGTCGTTAAGTCGTTTTTTGGGATGGGAAAAGGGGGATGAAACGTGGCGCAGAAATGCGCAGAATGGGAATATCATGGAGACATGGGGAGATCTGATGTTATTTCACAGTTTCCTCTCAAAAATGGTGGCGAATGAAGATCGATGATTTATCTATGAAAGATGTTGATTCTCCAGTTTGCAAACTGTTAAATTGCCAGAGGGTACTGTGCCAAGTTGAAAAAGAGGCTACGCGCTAAGCTCATGAACCAAGTTCCCTGATTCTGATAGGTGATGAAGCTTCGGGCGTTTTTGGGATTACTAGTGGAGTTGAGAAACAAACATGGTTTGAATAAACAAGGAAAACACATATCTAGTTTGGGGATTTGAGGAACAGAAATGGATGACTATATAAGAGATGAGTATTGGATTTTGATGATGAGGCTGCAACTAGCTGTCATGATTTTGATACATGGGTGTTTCGACTCTCGACCCAATCTTTTTGAAAAACACACTCAAATTGAGGACCAAGAAAGTCTGCCTGAAATGGCGATTTGGAATCTTCCTGGATGTTGCAGTTTTGGGCCAAAAATCGTGGCAAGACCATCCCCCTTCCCCCCCTTCCCCCCTTCCTCCCTTTCTGATATATATATATATATATGTGATTTTGTTCCAAATGCTGGCTTCGGCTTCCATCAACGGCATCCCGCTGGCAGCACCACAAGAATGGGTCCCTGATCCTAGCCATAAGCCCGTCGCAAGCATAGTTACTGTATCCATAGTTGTGGTATTTCGAACTTCTAACCCCCTCGTCATTGGGATAAATAATGATTTATTCATGAATATCATCCCAAACAAAACTTAGCCACTTGTTGGACCCGGTTGCTTCTAACCTCGATGTTTTCTTACTATCCCCATTTTTGATGGGTCCCCTTGTTCCGGACCCCTTAACAAGGGTCGACCCGGCAGGTCTCTGGAAGCTCCCTGAGTGGTGGTCAACAGGCACGCCTGGCCTTGGCGCGGGCTATGTACAAAGCACTGGTAGGAGAAGATGTCTGCGCCTGCGTCCTCGATGATGTCACAGCAGCTTTGGACCCACAGGTGGGGGTGCTTTTCTCGGCCACGACTGCCGGTGCCAGTTTGATGTTTTCTGGGTGCTGGGGGGTGGCAGTGTAGGCTGATGTTTTTTCCCGAATGCGTAGCGGTGGGTTCTCATTTTACTTTGGGCGTCTGGGGGTGGACCTGTGTTTTCTCGACGCTGCTATTGTGTCCGCAACCGTTCGCGGCACGACCGCAGCGGGGACCCTATGGCCGTGCCTATGGGGAGCTGCAAAAGCGGTGCGCAACGTCGTTTCGTGTGGCAGGCATGGCACTTCGTGACATTCCAACATGTTTCATAACATGTCAAAAGTCATTCTTTGTGACAGGCACAATGCTGTTGCATGGTTTTCAGACGATGATTTGCATTTTTTGTGGCAGGCACAGCGCTTTGGAGACCTCCATGTTCATTTTGCGTGGCAGGCGCAGCTTTGGTGAAGATCCGTCGTGTGTGGGATGTCATGCATTTTTCGCGGCAGGCGCAGTATTTTGGACACTTTCGTGTTTGCAGTTGTGGCGTGTCGAGTGTGGAGTGAAGAGCCCGCAGTGTAGAGCGTGGAGTGTAATTGTGGAGTGTACAGTGTGAAGTGTGGAGTGTAGAGTGTAAAGTGTGCAGTGTAAAGTCTAAAGTGTAAAGTCTAAAGTGTGGAGTGTGGAGCGTACAGAGCATACAGATGTGTACAGCGTGGAGTGTGGAGTGGCGAGTGTAAAGTCTGGAGTGAAGAGTGTCGAGTGTGCAGTGCGCAGTGTAGAGTGTTGAATGTGGAGTGTCAAGTGGGAAGTGTGAAGTGTTGAGTGTAGAGTTTGGAGTGTGGAGTGAAGTGTAGAGTGTGGGACTCAAGTGCGGAATCTGGAGTCTGAGTGTAGCGTGCCGTGTGTGCAGTGTAGACTTTCAAATGTGGAGTGTAGAGTGTAGAATGTGGAGTATAGAGTCTGGAGTCTGGAGTCTGGAGTGTAACGTGTCAAGTATGGAGTGTCAAGTGAAAAGAGTCAGATGCAGAAAAGGGTGCGTGACGACAGCTGCTCTGAGATGATGTTCTCGTGATTTTCCAAATTGTTGATTTTTTTTTCCCTATATATATATAATATATATATATACATACATCCTTTACGTGATCGCATTTGGTCTCTTTTTTTTTCCGGGAAGAAACGCACACAAGAAATGGGGTCAATCATTTTTCAGCGAAGAAAACTCGGGATCAACATGTCCAAGAAGGAAGTAAACGCATGGAACGACCCTGTCTGAGAATTTCCTTCTCCAGTGTGCGCTGATGAATTTTTGTGAAGCCACCTGATGTTTACGAGGCATTTCCATCAGAATTTCGACAGGCGACCAGGCTTTCTCGCTTTGAATACGTGTTTGGACTCGGTGATCATCACACCAGGTTTTTTTCTTCGCAGCTTATACTATTTTGATCTATTTGGTCTATATTTTGATCCATTTTGTACAAATCGGGGAGCTTATATATATATATACAAAACACACACGTAATTAATTATAATTATTAATATGAATAGATGAATAAATAAATTATATATATACATATATATATACATATATATACATATATATATACATATATATACATATAATATATACATATATATATATATATATATACATATACATATAATATATACATATATATATATATGTATATATGTATACATATATATACACATAGTACCAATCAACAGGCACCGGGATGATCTGTCTCAATCTGCGCTTTCAAAAGGTGACCAATGAAGTCATCCAGAACTGCCTGGATGGTCCGCTGAAGAACTTGGCGACGATCTTCGTTTCCAGCGATCCAGGCTCCTGGTTGGAGAGCTGTGACAAAGTCATCGAGATGAAGGTGGGCATTTTCGGCGGAAATGATGGGGTGAATGTTGGGAGAATCCCCATTTGTGGCCCCCGTTGGGCTGTAACATGATAACTCTTTTCAGCTTAGTGAATAGTTATAATTCAGCCAGGTTTCAAACTGAATCCATGTATTGGGAATCTGCAAAGATATCACCCATTGAACTCATATTCTTACTTTGATTTGTGGCTTTCTTCAATGGGGCCCAATTTGAAACATTCATTTCCATGGTTGGTGAGGTGAATGCATGAAGCTGCATGAAACGCGCTTCATACTTCGAAACCTAAGTGGATGCATATTAGGTGCCCGAAAAAACAACCATGTATATTTTTTCATACTTCCCATCATTCTACTAAATTCTACCCTCCGATAATCAAACGTGGCAATGGAAAATTGCCTATTTAGTTCAATGTGTTTTTCCAGCTGTAAACCTCCATTTATCGTGGATGCTCCATTGCTACATTTGATTAAACGGAGGGTAAATCCTCTTAAATCACCATGAAAGCCTCATTAAATTCCTATAAAATCCCATAACATCCCATGAAACTAATGATTCAAATTCAAAAAAAACAGTTTTTTTTCTCCAGCATCTTTTCAGCATCGGCCCTTGACAGGCCGTGGGGAAGGAGCTGCGGGTGGACTTTGTTGGCAGCTACGCCCAGCTCTTGGAGCAGGGCCGTTTGACGCGGCTGCCGCGGCGGAAGAAGGGCGGGCCAAGCGGCAACAGCGCAACGGAGGGCGAGGAGGAGATGGAAGAGGACGGGGAGAGGGAGTTTTTGATGGGAAAACTAGGGGAAAACTAGGGGAAATGTATGGAAACATATGGAAAACACTGTAAAATATGGAGAACTGCGGACAAATATATGGCAAAACTCTGGACAAAATTGGACATTGCATCTAGTTTAGTTCCATGATTTGCAAATAAAACATGGCGATTTTTATTGATTTTCCATTGCTATGTTAAACTACCAGGGAGTATTCATGTGAAATTTGGCAGAAATAGGGAATCTACTGGGGAATATGAATCTGACATATTTGTTGACTTGGAGGAAGCATTTGGTTTTGGTTCAAAAATGGGGAGGTTGAAGTATTTTTTTAAATGGCAATTTTGATGGGGGCATCTTTGAGTTTTTTTTCAAATCATGTTTTTTTGATAAACAAATCCAGCTAGGGTTGATTGATCTCGGTTGGTGTTGAGTTTGTTTGACTGGTACATAATATAGCACGTTGAAACAAGTGGCATTTTTTCTGGTTTCACAATCAATCTATGAGGGGGAGTGTTTGGTTTGACATGATGAGTTTCTTTTTCTATTCGATGATTTCAAAGCACTGTACTTAGATGGGCCATAAGGTTAATAACTGGGGTTATAACCCCCTATATCCCAATTATAATCCATTTACTAATTAGTTAACCAACTCCATGGCCCATCTAAGTAGTTCTGCTGAAGACTTTTCATCCCATGTTTTGGGTCAGCCGATCCAAAATGGTGACCGTGGCACACGGTGTCTGGCCGGTGGCTGCGCAGGAGGATGCAACGTCACAGGAGGAACCAGTAAAACGGAAGAAATTGCAGGCTGCAGATGGGGAACCACTGGGCTGAATGGGTTTGAATCTGTTTGAATGGGATGATGTAAATGGGATATGCAATATTATTTTCAGGAAGTATCTCGTACATTGGAATTTCCGGGGCCTTTTATTTGGGATGGGACACTGGAATGGTACCATCTTTTACGGGGATTCTTGTCCATTGAACAGCAGACTTCGGCGCGCTAAAAACCAGGTTTTTGAGCTCACTGTTTGTTAGCCTAAAAAGTGTTCAGTAAGTTTGTGGAAATCAGAAAGGATTATGTGGTCAACGGATGGTTATTCCCCCAAATATGATAACAATAGGTTTTGACCCATCCCTATGTAGTGAAGTATGATCATTTTCACAGATATTCTAACGAATCGTTTTGCATCTGCCTTGAAGGAAGTTGCGAAGATTCGTCATGTCCGACATGTCGTGACCTGGGTGAAGCTCACCTATCATGATAGGTCGAGTACCATCCAAGTTTCTCGATTTGCCAAGTTTAAACCATACATAACCATACCCAATTTTCAAACCATACCCTCTGGTAAATAAACATAGACCCTGAAAATGACTAATTTATAGTGGAAACTAGTCTTCCAACCCCGATGACTGGCAGGGTCGAACTGTTAATTTACCAGAGGGTAATTAACCAATATGTTAATATTATTGGTATATTATGTTATAAGCATACATTTTGATACATAACCAACCACACAGAATACATAACAATAATATATTTTCAACTGCTCCCTGGGTGCTTGATCTGCCAGGTGACGACGGAAGAAGAGAGGGCTCTCGGAGCCGTTCCTTTGCGACGTGGGCACGTTTTTCCCAAGGGAATCACAGCTGGTGATCAAACATGGCAATGCACAAATTCCGCAGTCTTAGGGGTGGATTTTCCATGATTTTCCATGATTTTCCCATTGGAAGCTCCACAAAAATGGACCCATTGTCACATTTGATTATGGGAGGGTATGGTTTCGTCTTCCGGATCCCGGCCACGTGTAGAGCATGGAACCTTCACGAAACAACCATTGATTGCCGATGAACAACATGGATTCTGCAGGTAATAAGGCAAAGCCAAGAATAACCTGAATCAGAAACCATTCGGGGAATGAGAAAGCCACAAAAGCGGTCAAATATATTGCGTTTATTCCATATCGATCCCAAAGATTTCAACATGAATCCACATTGATCATATTTATTCATCCTATACATCTTATAGCAACTTCCAAAAGGACAGAACAGTAAAATCATGTAAAATCCAAGTCCAAAAGAGATAGAAATTCGTAAACTCCGAAACATTCGTGCTACTAGATCTACTAGTAGAACATGTCCTTCGAAATTGGGGGGTCTACCGGTCTACTACCGGTCTACCGTCCATCCCCTGAAACTCGGGCACCGAGGTTCCCTTGGCCTTGTATAGCCACTACTTCCGCAGCGCCCGCAGTCCCATCCTGCTGAGCAGCGCGGTGTCCGCGGTGGTCGCCAGCTATGCGGCCACCATCGTGCAGCAGTGGTTCATAGGCGAAGCATCAAATTGGGGGAGATATCCATGATTTTCTTCGAAAGTTTCAACATGGGCATAATTCATGGGCATATTTCATGAGATTTGTTGGAGCAACTTAAAAAATATATGATCTTTGGAATCATCATCAAATTTGAGGATTTTTTAGTAGGCATTGTAACATATTGTAACCAACATGGGGTCCAGACAAAAATGGTGACTCAACCAACCATAAGGGTGGTGCAATGAGGCACACTGGGGGTATCAGCAAGAATATGGCGATGTGTAACCGACAAGCGGATCTTCCACGGGATCTTCCACTGGATTTCCGGGCCTAAACTGGTCCAGTTTCAGCCCACCGTAAACATGATCCCAAAAATCCAGCAAAAACCTAAGGTGGTAAAGCCAACGCCATAAACGCAGAGGGGATGGTTTGAATCCCAAGCATTTATGGTAGGTCAGTGGGGGATGGTTTCCCCTTCAACTGGAACCCCTGGAGGCCTGTGGACGGCTGACACCACCATGCAGAGGGGCTTGGCCTACTACATGTTCCCCTGCTGAGTTCATTTTTGGGATTTGGATCCCCCAACTGGGAGTATGAATCCATCCCCAATCGCTAATGTTTACAAGGAGGATCATCAATTATTGTCCCTATTGTAGCTAGTTTTAAATCCCTATTAGAATATCATCAATCCCGTTTCTTGGTGACTTCCCCATGTGGCTCAAATCTATTGTTCTAAATCATCTTAAATCCAACATCCAAATCCATGAAAATCCATTGCTTTCGAATGGTTTTTCACAAATTCAGTCAACTCCAAGCCGTCCAGGTCTGGTGTCGTCTTCTGGGGCGTCGTTGCCTCAGCCCTGACCTTCGGCCGCGCGCTGCTCATCGCGGCCTTTTCGCGGAGAGCCTCGCGGGCGGTGCATGACCAGCTCTGCGACAAGGTGCTGGTCCAGGCCTCAACGTCCCACTTTGATAGGCGCGGAAGGATGGAACAATGGGAGATCACCTTGGGATATGGGGGATCCAATGAGGATGTGTTGTATATATATATATGATATATATATATGAATCATGTATATATATATATATATACACATTAGATATACATTATATATACATTATATATACATTATATATATATATATATACATATAATGTATAAATATATATATAGGGATCTAGAAGCAACAACACGGATATATTGTTGGACAGGCACCATTGGATGGAAAAGATTCGGGCATTTGTCACCAACATTGGTATATAAGTGATTTAACGAAGAGTGATTTAGCAAAATTCCACTTGGGAAAAACTATATAATTTGTGCATAAAATGAGAATATAATGAGTATATAATAGGATGTAACATAACCAACATTATGAACATATTATGGGAGTGGTGAAAATGGTGAAAATGGGACAGGCAGACACCATGCTGAGGAACATATAGGCATAGCTATTCATTCATGTAGTGTTTTTGACCTACCAGATGATGTGTGCATACGTACTACATATGTATATACATACAATCACAGATGTAGAGAGAGAGAGAGAGAGAGAGAGAGAGCCAGATAGGGTTAAAGTTGGAGCTTAGAAGCAAGCAAAATGCATTAACATATTGGGTTGCAGGGTTTCAGCATCCAAAAGTTGTACATCACCAATCATGAGTAAATGGCTCGATATGTTGGCTCAGCAATATTTCGGAGTTGGGTTAGGGGGTTGGGACGGGTTGACACCCAGAAACTTCGGGGAGCTGCGGAGGTTGAGAGTTGCAGTGTGATGTTTTTTGGAGTTCTGATCAACCAAAATGGATCAACATGAAAAATGGCAACAAACCTCTGCTGGTTGGTGGTTTCAAAGATGGCTTTTATTTTCCATTTTACATATGGAATGTCATCCTTCCCATTGACGAACTCATATTTTTCAAGATGATTAAAACCACCAACCAGTGTGTATAGTAGTGACATTTTTTCCGGTGGTTGGGTTGGGGCCCATAGATATTACTTGCAACTAGCTATTGCTTCTCTTCGTCATCACATGGCGCTGCCTAGTCATGGGATGACGTCCTTGGGGCTGCAGTTTTGGTTACAAAACCTGTGGTACAGGATGGGGCCCCCAAGATAGCTAAGTTGGTTTATAAGTGGCTTAACAATGGTTTATGGTAGATATAACTATAGTATTCATGGGAATTTCATGGTTTATAAACCAACAAACACCACTGGCCCCATCCTGTAAGAACCTTCAGTCGTTGGGTTTTTTCGGTTTTTTCCAGCCGCCCACATGGTGAAATCCCAGCGGTTTCAGCCGCCAGGAACCCGTCCAGCCGTTTGCTGCAGAACTTTTCCAAGGACTTGGAGCAGATCGACACGTCGTTGCCTGGAAGCTTGAGATCCGCGTCCTCCAGCATTTGTGCCGCGGCACCAAGGGGATGCCTGTTGTGGTGTGTTGTGGGTATGGCAAGAGAACCTGGAGTTTTGGTGGAATTTGAGGTTATTTTAGTGAAGAGTCAGCAGATTCAATGGGGTAAACCAAGAAAATGTAGGGAATTTTGATGAATTTTGGTTGTTGCGAGCATCAAAGATGTGGGAATTCAGCATGAAGATATAGGTAAAGGGACTGATGAGTGGTCGGTGAATGGTTCATGTCTATTTCATCTCCTGTGAAATGATTTTCATGGAGAAATCTTTTCGGTTTGCTGGTGCAAACATGTGAAGGGCCCAAAAAAATCAGACCCCAAGTAGCGATTTGAGTGGGAATTTCATAGGCTTTGAGGATCACACACTTGGCATTTTTTGGGCAAAGAAAGCAGGTAATAGGTCCAAGTTCTCCCAGCTGTCAGCAAAAAACACTGGAGGGTCACCAGTAGGATGGTTCCAGAATGTTCCAGATGTGGTGGTTGTGTCGTTTCGTCATAGGGCTACCACCAGTTCTCATCCAATTTTTATGGGATTTTCCAGGAAATCGACCATCCAGCTATGGGGATAGCCTCCATTTATGGAAACCCCCTGTACCATACAAGGCCATATTTCGTGGGTATATTCCCTTACATAGGCCTGAAAAATAGGCCTTATATATGGTAGGTACCTCCAATTTAGGATCCTGGAATGGCCATTGATGTATATTGTTCATTATTGTTCGTACTTTGCGATCACTACATGGGACAACAACGAGAACAACCCCGCTGAGAAATGTTTTCAAGATGGGTGGCTGAACCACCAATCAGTTTTAGATATCCCCAATTAATTATTCACACTGGGTGAATCATTGAAAGATAGCACCAAAACCTCTTGCCATGTGACTTGGTTTTGGGTCTCCGGATTGCAGTCCGGCCCTTTGTCCTTCTTCGACACCAGGCATTGAAACTTATTTTCCATATTTCCAAGGGTGAATAACAGGTTGTTGCTCTTAATGTGAATTTTTGGACTAGTACACCCCCAGGCTGTTTATTTGGGGGTACCCTCTGGTGAACTAACATAGCAATGGAAAATCACCATTTTTCATGGGAAAATCCACTATAAATGGCCATTTTCCATTGCTATGTTAGTTCACCAGAGGGTATCAATCAAGTATCACGTTATCACTATTTGGAGGCTACCCCCATAGGTGACATGGTTTACCAGGTGAGGTCAGGGAGCCACATGATTACGGTAGAACTTCAGTGATTACGTACATGGCGCATGTATGCATATGCATATATATATATATACACATGATTACATATGTATAATTGTATATATACACTTTAACACACATAAAATTATCTAATACATATATAATGTATACATATATAGTGTATATATATATATACACATAGAGTATATATAGAGCACACACACATATATATATATATACATACATGATCACATATACAGTATATATTTACATACATATGCATGTACAACATCAAAGTGGAATTTATCGAGGTAGACCTTTCTTCAGCGTTGAGGCACGCTGGCGGGGGCCATGTTCACCATCATCTTGGCCACGCCCAGTTTCAGCTTTCTTCTGCCGCCCTTGACGTGGATCTATATGTGCCATGGTTCACTGAGTTGGATGACCACCAATTTAGGATAGCTTTATGGTGATGAGAACTAGTTACTAGTTCGTTTGATTAGGGTCTGAACCAACATATAACTCAAAACAGGACGTTGGGTGCAATTTTAATGGTGTTTTTTTTTTTCACCCTGAAACCGTTGGTATGGATAGGAATTTAAGATGACCTAATCACTGAACAATGGATTCTTGCCGCAAAATGGGGAAGTAACCACAAGCAAATGGGATGATTGATCATAATCTTGGGATATATAGTATGTATTGTTTATGTGCGTAATATATATATACATACACATACATACATACATTACATTACATTACATTAACATTAACATTAACATTAACATTTACATTTACATTTACATTACATTACATTACATTACATTACATTACATACATTACACACATTACATACATTACATACATTACATACAGACACACACACACACTGCACTGGCACTGTATATATATATATATATATATGTATAAATACGTATATGAGATTATCATTGGGACATGAAACAACCATAGTGCGTGTAATGAGGATATCATGGGGATACACATGGCATATCTCATCGGATATATCACCTGTGAATCTTGGGAGATATCAGCAAGAACACATGGGGGAACTATGATGGGTATATGATACTTGAACAAACAAACACGATGAGGATTTCCATGGGGATATATAGGTATATGATGGGTATGTGATACTTGAACTAACCCTCTGGTAATTTAACGTAGCTATTGAAAATGGTGATTTATAGTTGATTTACCCATTGAAAGTTGTGATTTTCCACAGTTATCTTAGTTTACCAGAGGGTAAACACGGTGAGGCATCATGAGGATGACCCCCCCGGTTTGTAGTGGGCTAGAATGGAACACAAACATCACCACCTTCTACCCTCCGGTGTCATCAAAGGTGGCTAGATGGAAGTTTCCATTGCCAGCTTTGATTACCAATTTAGGCTACTGCAGTAGTGCTGAACATCAGTGGCTTCCTGGTTTCCTCAGAGAAACTCGTTGTGGTTTCAACATGGCCTCCGAAAATGTGAGCGAACTGGGCCGCCGAAACTGAGCTAACAGGGCACCTCAAAATCCTATGACATTCAAGTAAAACCTGTTCAGCAATATCCTTCCATATCCTTCAACATCAATCAATATCCATTATGTATACAATACATCCATTCATATCCCATTTCCATGAACAATAAATTTTCCAATCAAAAGAACTCCAACTCTGAACTTCCTCAGGAAGTCGCTCCAGTACTACCGCCCCGTGGCGCGCGAACTGAAACGTCTGGAGCCCCTGGCGCGGTCGCCCGTCTTCGCCGAGCAGCAAGCGGCGGCCAGCGGGGTGACGACCATCCGACAGCTGGGGCTGGGGAACGTCATGGCGGTAACTTGGTGGTGGCCGGCGTGGATTCAGAAGGGGCATTAGTCCGCTGGTAGTCTCATGGGGATTCAGCAGGGGCATTGAGGCGGTAATTTAAGTGCCACGATGGGATCATCCAACTCTGAAAAAGATGGGATGGGAGCATTCTATTAGATCATCCCTGAAGAACTGCTCAGGGATTACATAGCCAACTCGAGGCATCCCAGTTGGGGATCAAAGCCCTGGTGTCCCTGGTCTACACATCAAAATCTTCGAAAGGTGGATGTTCATCCCTAAAAATCGCAGGTATAAGCCGGGTTCAGGCTCCGCATTTTGATAGCGTAGGTATAAGCCGATGTGATAGCACAGTTTGAAGTGAGTGAAGTGGTATGCTTCCTAGTAGTGGAGAAGCAGGACACGCCTGGAATACTGTCTCAAGTGGTAAACCCAATTTCATAAACTATTCCCAAAATCATGATAAGTAGGTGGTTTAAAAAACACCATCCCCAGTCAGGGTAGGTTTATGGCAGCTGTAACGTAGCATGGTCCGTCCCGTGGTGACTTGCACCGAGTTCTCCGGATGATTCGCAATCCCAAGTTTGTTGTCAAAATCCATTCAAATCTAAGGTATACTGGTTGGTGGTTTGGAACATGTTTTATTTTTCCATATATTGGGAATAATCATCCCAATTGACTAATATTTTTCAGAGGGGTTGAAAACACCAACCAGTATATACATCCCTTCCCAAATGGATATTTTGTTGTCATTTACTATCCACTTAAGTAAGTAGATAGGGACACCCATCATTAATGCAATCAGTTTCCTGGCCTCAAATTACCTGGAAAGTAACCTAAACTCACTTTTCGATGACATAAAAAATAAGTTGAACTTGATCTAGAATCCAGCAAAAGACCATCAATCTCCTGGAAATTCCATGGAATTTCCGAGATTTTTGATCGTTAAGTCCCCATTTTTTTTTCGAACAGATCGAAAAAACTCCAGATTTGTTCGAAAAATCATCCGAACCTTTCAACCACGAGGCGCGTGCCCTGCGTGCCATCGACGGCAACACCGCCGTGTCCTTTGCCGCGCGGGCAGTGGACCGATGGTTTTCCCTGCGCCGCGGCGATATGTTGAAGGGGCGTCTTCAGAGGGGGTGCAAGGGATTAGTGATCAATTATAACTATGAATATAGGGACATAATAACTATGATTATTAGTGATGATTATAAACATAATTATTATCATTATTATGGATATTACTGATATTATATTAATTATTATATCCATCACTATTTTTATATCACTAATGATCATCACTATTATATATCACTATTATATATCACTATTATATATCACTATTATGGATATCTTAGTGATATAATAGTGATATGCAATAGTGGTGGACATAATAGCTATGATTATTAGTGATGATGATTATTGTAAATATTATTATTTGTGATTATTATTATTAATTATTATTATTACAATGGATATAATAATCAATTACTGTATACCCTGCAGTAAACTAACGTAGCTATAGAAAATCACCATTTTTAATAGGTAAATCAACCATAAATTGGCATTTTCAGTGGCTATGTTAAATTGCCAGAGGGTAACAACTATTATTACAACTATGGATATAATAACTATAAGAAATAGGGATATAGATATAGAATATAATCAATGTAATAGTAGTTATATCGATATGGACTAGTTCCTATGAATATTGGGGTTTCCATAAATGGAGGTATCCCAATAGCTGCATGGTTTATTCGCTGGAACAGCCTCCTAAAATGGATGATTTGGGGGTACCCCTATTTCAGCAAACATCCATATAAATTATATAAAGCATTAGTAACTATATTATGGATCAATTACTATGGATTAGTGACTATAAGACTATATTCAAGGCAAAACATGCAAAAAACATATATTTCATCAAGTAATATCCTATGATTAAATGATATATATATATATATTTTATTTATTTATTTATTTACTTATTTATTTATTTATTTATTGTATATAGATATATTTTATAGTTATATATATAATAGTTAAGTTATATATATATACATATTGTTTTCACAAATATATATTTATATATTATAATTATATATGTATTATAATTATAAATATATATATAATATCGACAATATCGCTATAGGCCATATCTGGTATAACCTGGTAAAACCAATGTGATAAATCATCCCAAGTTATCACAATTTTGATGGCAACAAACACATACCCAAATGGTAGGTTTGCATGGCATTGGGTTTACCACATTAGTAACTGGCTAGTAACAAATCAACTGTAATGCACTGGAAATAAAAAAAAGTGAGTAGCTAGTAGTTCACTTATTGTGACTGTAAGTGCTTGGTAAGTGCTTACAAATTCACCGGCAAAATGGCACGTGACCTTTTTCTCTGCAGAATAGTGATGGAGCGTAATTTAAGATGCTAACTTCTATTAGTAACTGGGACCAGCAAGTGGTTGGTTAGTGATTACCGTCAAACTAAGCATGAACTGGATTTTACGGGACTTCTCAAGGAGTTTCCAAGCTCTAACTGGTATTTACTGGAATATTGTTAGATCTTGGAAACATGGTTAGATGAAAACTGGCGTGAGTTGACAACTCCTGGAAATTGGCGTGAGTTGACGTCATGGACAGTCATGGTACAAAGGCTACACCTTTGTCGAAGTTTATGGTTTCAAATCCCAATTGGAGGTTTCCAATCCATGGAAACCATCCAGCGTTTTTGGGTACCCCCAAATGGAAACATGGAAACCCCCAGTTTCTTCCAGAAATTTCATCACTCCAACGAGGTGGTTTATGCTTTGTTTCGAACCAGTTTTGTTTGGTGGAACTAAAACAACTTAACAAATCACTGGTGATTTGTTACATGGCTATTTTGAATCACCATTGAAAAAAACAATACGGTGATTTTCCAGTTCGCAGGCTGTCATTTTTTCATCAACTGAATGACCCAAATCACCCTCCTATCACCATCCTATGCTCCTAGGCCCACGGAACTCAACTGCTGTCCAAAAACCAGTCTCATCATGTCTCATCCACGAGGGTTCGGTAGATCCTTTCAACTATATCAACAAACAGCACATTTCTGATCTGGTTGGTGGTTTGGAACATATATTTTATGACTTTCCCTATATTGGGAATAATCATCCCAACTGACTTTCATATTTTTCAGAGGGGTTGAAACCACCAACCAGTGATGGTATATCAACTGAGGTTATGAACCAACAATGGTAGATATTTCTGATGGTATATCAACTATATTTCATTGGGGCTATCAACCAACAAACAGCACCGAGGTGCAAACTTCGTCAACTTTCATCCCATCCCAAGCCCACAGATGGTAGATACACGCCATAGTATTCTGTAGTTAATTGGGGTAACATAAACCAACAAACATGGTTTCAATCCCATTTTTTTCGCATTATTGTTGGTCACCAGCAACCACTTCCGAAGGTATATAAACCAACACCTTGTGCCCACCCCATTTAACTACGTCGATATATCCACCATAAACCATAAGAATTCGGGATTACAAGCCAACAGAGTACCATCAAATACTACATACACCAAGGTATGGTCTTATATATATATATAATCAATATATGGTTTGTATATCTTGGGACATAAATATGTAGCTTGGTAAAACCACCGGCCAATAAATACTTGGATGTTCCAGTTATAAGCGGCCATTTCAGCATTTGGATGGTTCTCATGCTGGATATTTCCAACGAGTTTTGCTTGGGTGAAGCAACAAACACCACTGGGCGTCGGGGAACTTAATAACCCCAAGAGGCGCCACATCTAAAGCGAAAAACCCATGGTTATACCCATGAAAGTCACCCAAAGTATTGAATTATGATTCCCATTATGAAGCCTACTTTCAACTGATCACAGATTTTGGTGTGATCAAACTAACGCTACTCTGTGTGAACGAACTCTGTGTGAAACGTCTGTGCGTGATGCGTCAGGCATGGAATCAAACAACTATTTGCCAATACTCCTTTGTAGAATGATACGCGTACATAGACTCCTGCTTAATAGAGTATTGTACAGATTGCCTGTTTTTTTTTTTGTAGTTTTACCTTTGCGTAGACTGAATCTCTTTTCGCCTGATTTTGCCTTTCCATAATCCTTCGAACAGCAGGGTAGGGCCAACGGCCGTAAGTCGCGAACTAAAACGGCTCTGGCAAAAAAAATGAAGCCTAGACCCAACACCATGAATCCATATTCATCCATCATTTTTGATGGGTAAAATCCACATCCCATCCACTATTTTGATGGTGAAATTCCCATTCTTTTCGGTTCATCCCATATTTTTCATGGTTAATCCATGTTAATCCACCAACCACATCCCAGGCGCCATATCCCAAGTTTATGTTGGTTATCCCCATGGTCATATATATATATAGACCCTATAGCCAGATGACCCAAAGGGCACCAAGCACCAGGCGGATGGAACTGCTTGGGAACCTCATCGTCTTAGCCTCGTCTTTGGTCTGCCTGGCTGCCAGCGGTGCTGGTGCTTGGTCGGAGGCGCGCTCAGCCATCGCGGTGACGCAGGCACTCTCGGTCTGTGGCCTGTTGAATTGGACCGTGCGCACCATTGCGTGACTGGGACCTAGTGGACCTGGGAGGTGGGTTGGCTTCACGAAAAAATGCTGCGGAACTGCTTGGGATTGCAATAGACCTAGCATGACTGGGGATGGTCTATAGAATCAAAATGCTGATGGCTTGGGGATGGTGCAAATGATTGGGACTCAATTAACAATAATGGGAATATCATAGGGATATATCATATAAGTAACTGAAAGTAGCAGGGAGTGGACTTGGGATGCTCAAATTTCGATGTCCATTGCGAGTAGTTCATGGAGTTGTTGAGTTGCTGTTTTTTTGGCAGTAGTGAACTAGGGTTCACAATGGGATACAATGGGAAGACCTCATATGTCAGTGAAGATATGATCATCTATCTTGTCTATCTGCCTGTCTGTTTGTTTGTCTGATCGCTTGTCTATCATTCTATCTGTCTGTCTATCTATTTATTTGTAGTGTGTATATATGTGTATATACATAAATGTATACACAATGGACATCTATATACATATAGATGTAACGGATTATATACATATTTGATATCTATGTCTATATGGTGATGGGGGGTAGGGGCTTGGGAGGATGGTGTGGGCATCTAAATATATATGTGGTATCAGATGATGTACAGGTTTTACAATGCTCTATATGGTAAAAGCCTGAGGGTCATCTATTGATAGCCACATCTATGTCTACAAAAAGATGACACAACTAATCTCTGTATACATAACGTCTGCGTAAATTATAACGACCTCACTGCGACCTCACTATAATCATAGTTAGTAAGGGGAATCATCCCAAAATGGCCCAACAATTCAGGGTAGTGAAATATTATAATTTACCCAGATAACATATCCTAATTGATATATTATATTGATATATAACATATGTTAGGATATAGTAATATATACATAACATATCCTAACATCCAATATCTGATATCTGATTAATATTGATCAAACGTATTGTGTTGATGCGACACGATGGGGACCCCTTTTTTCTCAGCAAAAAAGATCCATCCTTCAAGGCAGATCCCCTTGGTGGCAACATCATTTCCCCGGTTTTTTTTTGTGGCAGATCCAATGGGTATACCCTCTGGTTAGAGGTTTAACACGCTGGGAAAATATGGGAAAATCATCGATAAAATTGGTGAATATCCCTTCTGAATATCCCCACGATCCCAATTAATATCTCCGCCACATTCCCCTCAATGTTGGCAACAAACGGTTAAACGTTAAACATCGTATTCCAATGAAAACAGGTGCTTTTCTGCTGAAAAATCCCCATCAAGAATGTTTCGGAACGAGTGTAGTGATGCAAAAAAAAAAACCACCCAGTTTTTCCACGGCATTTCCACCATGCGTTTCTTGGATCATCCCATACTTTTGATGCTTCAAAAACAATTCCATCCTGGATTTTGGCTGACTTTTCCCTCCATTTTCCAGTCCCCATTTTCGCATCCAATAGCTGGATATGTTTTTTTTTTCAATGTCAATGGTTCGAATCCGAAACAGATGAGAACTGGGGGTGCTACCCATTTTCCAAAACGGAGTCGCCGCCACCCTGGCCCTGGCCACGCCAAGGCAGACGGAGACGAGTTTCACCAGCTGGCAACGGGTTGAGGATGCACTGGACAGCACTGAAGTTGAAGGAGCCAAGGTGACGCCCGAGGCGGATGGGGATGGACTTATGGTGAAGAAAAACATGGAAAAACAAGGGGAGAATGTCTTGAAGGCTTACCCTCTGGTAATTTAACATAACTATGGGAAATCCCCATTTATAGTGAGTTTTCCCATTAACAATGGTGATTTTCCATAGCTATGTTAAATTACCAGAGGGTATTATCCATGGTATTTTTTACTCGTATGTAACTATAACTGGGATATCATAGAGTTACTATATCCCAGTTGGGATATCATATAGTTATGATTTTTGGGATATCATATAGTTACTATTACTATCACCTCTGGTAAATTTCACAAACCAACCCTGAACATAAGCCATTTTTAGTGGTTTCACTCATCTTCCAACCACGATGACTGCCAGGGTCGATCTTGATTTACCGGAGGGTTTCCCTATGGTAATTATTATGGTAGTATTTTTTAGCTGTAGCATATACTGTTAAGAAAACAATATCCCATTTACTATCAACAATAACACTGGTAGTCATAGTATTTTATTAGTGTAAACTGGATATTTCTCATAGAGTTTCTACAATTATCATTAGATAACGATCATATCAGGGGAGAATGGTAGCAGAAATGGCAGGTTATAGAATAGACACCGGTGAGAATAGAATACCTATCACAGGACAATTATGATAGAACCGAGATAAGTAACTATGGTCATGGGGTTAGAATTCGAGTAATTAAGACTGGTACATAGAAAAAAAACTGTTGTATTAGTGTGGTAACGTGGGAACAAGGGATGATCATGACTGATTGGTGGTTTCAAACATTTTTTATTTTCCATAATATATGGGATGTCATCCTTCCCATTGACTTTCATATTTTTCAAGATGGTTAAAACATGTTAAAACCACCAGATGAGATTGTGGTCATGAAAATGATGGGACATGATTGTCATCTATCTTGTCGTGAACGGCGAAAATCGGAGCGAAGATCATCTGAATGGAGAGCCGATGGCTAGCCATGATGGGATATTGAGATAGAAACGTCGAGCGGGATAGATGGCTTGTCCATCATGGAGTAATTGCACCATTTCTATCCATTTCTTATTATTTTATGGCAATTTCAGGGGAGATAAAAAATCATTAGCCATGCTGAAAACATATTTGATCGGGAGATAGTCAATCCAGCATATTCTCAATTTGTGTGGGCTACTGTACTCTATTTTCAGTTTTCCATTGATCCAAAACGCAAATCAAAGTAGATATGAAGCATCCAGCACAATCTCCAGGAAATCCTTACATGGCTTGGAAAATTAACCATGGATTTTCCCATTCCACCATTTATAGATGATGTTCATTGATTTTCCCTAAGATTTCTCCCATGAAGATCTCCATTTTTGAGCTAAATTCATCCCTTGAGGACCAGCAGCTTCCAGCTTCATGGCCTTTGAGTGGAACGATCAATTTTCAGGTCACTGGGACCACGGACGGGACGGGGTTTTGAGTCCTTCTTTTTCAAGTTGGGATGGTTGGGATGTCGCGATTTCTCAGAGCTGGGTGACTTCGAATCATGGACAGTCATGGAATTCATGAAAAGTTGGGGGATAAAAAACTGTCATGAAACATGGGAGTTGCAGCCATCCAAGAAGTGACAAAAGGTGATCTTCTGGCACCAAAGATTCAGATCCCAGTCACCCAACACAGAGATGCTCTCCGCGGATGGGTCGAAACCTATGCCACTACCAGATTTGGGGGATGAAAATATCCATAAAGCAGCTATTTCAAGGGGTATCTCGCGTACCAGGGTTTTGACTCATAGGCTAATCTATCCTCCCGTAATCGAACATGGTTGGACAATCTCCATGTTTGAATCTCATTTTCGGTGGAAAATGGTCGGATGCCAGGCATGATTGGCTGATACTGTTGGACATCACGGGACTTTTTTTGGGAAAACCTACACAGCCGCCTCCTAACATGGGGCCATCCAGTTCTAGTGTGAAAAAGAGGACAACTCAATCCAATTTTCGTAGCAAATCAATGCTTTTTGGCTCACTTCTTGGAGGCTTCCATCAGGTAGGACGGTAGGTAGGAATAAAATTCCGCACGACTGGGCTCAGATGGGCGCTGCAGGACATCTCTTTCCGATATCGGGAGAACATGCCCTTGGTCCTGCGCAAGCTCTGTTTGAATCTCACCCCGGGGCAGCGTGTGGGCGTGGTTGGCAGAACTGGAAGTGGCAAGTCCACCTTGTTGAGGTGCACGGGAGCGTAGCAGGGTAGCCGTGAAGTAAACATTGGGATTCACCGAACAATAGATAATGATGATTGATACTAATTACATCAGTAGTGATTCAAAATCGATTAATCGTAGTGATTTATAAGCTATTGATAGTAGTTATTTTATAATCCATTATATAACCCATTACATAATACAATCAATAATACAATCAATAATACAAATTCCATTAATAAATCATTAATAATTAATAATATTGTATTATTTTGCATTCATCTATTAAACCCACCATCTGCACCATAGGGGGCTATGATAAATCATCCCAAGTAGCCGTGTTTTCTTTTTCGGTGTCAAGTGGGGTCAAATTTGAAGGACCGAACGTAGTCTGGTTGGTGGTGACTGGAACCATGGAATTTTGAATGACTTTCCCATGATATTGGGAATTTTCATCATCCCAAGTGACTTTCACTCCATCATTTTTCAGAGGGGTAGGTTGAAACCACCAACCAGTAGTTATCATATGTTCTCATTCAATTTGGATTTTGGCTCATATTTCCTACCTTGGGCTTACATGTTAAACGTGGAAGCTCCAATTTTTCCGAGCCCGATTTGTGTCCCTGAAACAAATTCGAAAAAAACCGGTCACCCCTCGAAGTCCCTAGATTCAGCGTCTCGTGCAGACCACAGAACTTCTCCACCAAAAAAGGATTATTTTAGTATTTGGTGAATCACTAGTGATGAAAAAATATCTAAAAACTCCCAGTTTTTTTGTGGTGTAACCCCACTTTTTGCCCCACTTTTTGGGCTTTTAAGATGTTTTTTTCACATGTGGGGCCACCCACTTGGCCGAACAAAAAAACGGTTGACGTTCCGTTGGAGGATTCTCCTCCGAACGGTGGAGCCCACGGAGGGCTCCGTGACCATCGATGGGGTCGACATCCAAACAGTGGGTCTGGCGCGGCTGCGCTCCTCCGTGACAGCGATCCCTCAGGACGTCGTTGAGTCGTTGGGGCAGTTGGGGGATGGCCAAAATCATGGGGCTGTTGCTGTTGGATGTTGCTGCAACGGTGCAACCGAAGATTTTTCGGATCCGAGAAAGGCTGATCGTCACGAATCTTTCTGGGATTGAGAAAGTGCTGGTTTTACACCTGAGAAATAGGCATCGTTTTGTTTGAAGTGTTCATATGGATAAATCGACATGAGCAGTGTTCAAGACCCCTGTTGGTTGATGATGAGTTCCGGGATTATACTATCCCAATCTATCCCATATATTGAGAAATATCATAATCATCATCCATGAACGGGGAATCCCGTTCTTAACAGCTGTCTGAACATGGGACTATTGGCCCCTCAGCCTCCCATATAGGCTATATATATATAGAGGCTATATATAATATATATATATAATATATATATATATATATAATATATATATATAATATATAATATATATATAATATACATAGGCTATCCTAAATTCATATGGAGAAAATATATGAAAACATGATGAAGCATTGGATGAAATGGGGCCCATCCGATTTTCAGAGAGAGTCAGCCATGGCTGAAGGACTCAACGAGTCCTTGGAGAATCGGATGAAGCCACAAAGCATGTCTAGTACCCCCAGATCGTTTGGTTCAAAACCAGATTTTTCCCAGTAAATCATGGCAATAAATTGGGGTACCCTCTGGTAAACTAACATAGCAATGGAAAATCACCATTGTCAATGGGAAAATCCACTATAAATGGTCATTTTCAATAGCTATGTTAAATTACCAGAGGGTAAACCTCCAATTTTCAAACACCCCACACATTCCACAGTGCTGGTCATGTATCCCCATGGATATCCCATTTATATCCACTGTTTGTTGGCCTTTTCAACTCATTTAGGACGTCATTTTCAAGTCTCACCATTCTATCTCAAGTCATGGGGTTTTCTCGGTCAAGTCACAACGTGTACCCGGAGAGAAGATTGTACTCTCCCCATCGATTCTGCTTAACCTACATTTCTCGCATTTGATGGGAGAAATCCCCGAGTTTTCCTATGAAATTAGCAGTCATGACTGGGGGAACCATTCAGCGATTAACCAGCTACATAACTTAGGGTAGGATGCCAGGGTACGAACATAGCCATATGACACCATCATTTGTTTAAGCGAAGATTCGAAGATCCATAAATAAAATTACACACATGGAGAAGGAAACAAACACATCTTGACAACACCAACCAACTGAGATGTGAAAAACACGAGTAGAAAAAGGGAAAGAACAAAAACACATGTTGTAAATCCCAGCTACTTTGATGTTGACCAGTGTGCCATGCTTTTGATCATAGCCGCATCCCGATTTTTAGGACAACTAGGTTATTCATAAACCAACTAACATAAGTTGATGGCTATATCCCAGATTATATAATCCTACAACTGGATATAGAGATATAGATGTTCATTTATAGATTGCCATCTAGCTATAGTTATAATCACATTAGTTAATCCAATTGTAAACCAACTTGCTTGGTGGCTTATCCCAGCTAGTAAAAGTGGGTTATAACCCCACTTATAATTGGGCTACGCAATGGCTAGTCCATAACTGGGGTTAGAAACCACTTACGATTCCTATAGCTACTTCGCCAGCAACTTCCCTAGCAACACTTGGGCTGGCCGCGGGTGGCCGCAGGACAATTTCTTGATCAGCGGCTCTGTGCGGGAGAACGTGGACCCCCGAGGCAGCTACAGCGATGAGGAGGTGAAACACGCCCTGGAAGCAGCGTCGCTGGGCAATTGGGAGATCCATCGGCACATCAATGCGGCCAGAGACACTTGGAGCGACATGGTGGATGGAAGAGATCCTGAAAAATTGCACCGGCAAGAGACCCCAAACAGTGTGGGGAAGCATTTTTCATGTGTGACAAACAATGTACCCTCTGGTTATTTAACATAACCATGGAACATGGCCAATTTATAGATGGTTTACCTATTAAAAATGGTGGATCTTTCCATGGCTATGTTAGTCATAACCAGAGGGGAGGTAGATCAGCCCAGGTCCTTGCTGCCATAGCTCCCGACCCACTCAGCTCAAGCAAAAATACCCTCTGGTAAACAGCCACATAGCTATTGAAAATGACCATAGAAATAGTGGATTTCCCCATTAAACATGGTGATTTTCCATAGTTTTTTGTATGTTTACCAAAGGGTAAAAGTCTGCTGACGAACATTGTTGAATCTGAGCCTTGCTGACAGCTGCACAGAAAAATCCACCTTTTCATCCTCTGACAAATCACACAAACTCTAAAAGTCGTTTCCAACCATTCCGACTAGAAGTCTGCAAAGACCCTGTACCAAACATCACCATCCTTCTGGGAAAATGGTAAAAGACCCTGACCAAGATCTTCACCAGGACCTCTCAGAGAATCTCACAAGACCGTCAAAAAAGGACCTGCGGGAGAGGAAGATCTTGCAACAAGAACCTTCCAAGAGCATCCCAGAAGAGCTTTCATACCACCTCTAAAACATGGCATCTGCAATATCTTCATATATCACGGGCCTCCGAGAGGATGCATTGCAGGATCTTCACAAGATCTTCTCATAAGGAGCACAAGATCACGCAAGGACTTCTGACAGGATTTCATCATGATCTTCACAGCAAGGCCTTGGTCAAGATCTTCATATATCACGGACCTCTAAGACTGCGCCATGAAACGCGTTCAAGATCGTTATAGGAGGAACTTCCCGAGAACTCATGAGATCTCTTTACCAGGATCTCACAGAATCAGCAGCAATCAGCACCACACCACAACGAGAGCGATCCGACGCGCACAAAGTGCCGAGAGGGTTGCGCGAGCACATCTTAGATTTTCACAAAGCATGGCGCGCACCAAGAATAATGAACATTGAAAATGTCAAAAACGATGTTTTACCTTGGTCTCAGCAACTTTTTTGTCCAGGTCTGCAAAGTATTGTGCCTGCCATGAAAAATGAGCCCGAGGCATCCGAAGTGCTGCACCTGCCACACGGAATCATAAACATATCCAAAATCAAAAATGACGACAGTTTCACAAAACGAGGTCGACCTTTTCAAAGCGTCCTCCAAGTTCGCCAAATATTGCGCCTGCCACGTAAAATGACCTCCAAAAGCATCTCTCATTTTGACCCACACCTGCCAATGTTTTAGCAAGGTCCAGAAAGTGCCATGCGTGCCACACGGATGAAAAAGTGTTTGTTGTCCTGCACCTAAACGGCATTAAACGACGTTTTAGATTTCAAAATGTCCCAGATGTCCCACACCTGACACACGAAATGGACATAGCTCAAAAAAGGAGCACGGCGCGCTAAGTTAACTCGACACCTTCGAAACAGACAAATACCGTTACCTACATTTTGTGTGCGAGCCTGCGCAGTCGAAATGCACATGAACATCTCACAAGGGAACTTTTATGTGAGAGCTGACAATGGAAAAGCCGGGGGCCAGAGAGCGTACCCTGATGTAACCCCGGCCTTTTACTCTTACCATAAGAACCCCTCAGTGCGGCCACATTGTTGGGGGAACCAGTTGGTAGATGGCAGGACTCCCCTTATAATCTTATAGTGTTTCATAGTTACTAACAGTTGCCAACTGGCTCAGGATTTTGCAGCCATCCACAGTATGTGCCATGCTTTTTCATATATGAATTTATATTATGGAGATAGTAAAGAAAAGGAAACTTGGACTGTGAAGAAAAGGATTGGTTTGACCAACAAGTGAGATTTAAACAACACAAACCATGATTTAACCATCAAACAATCGATTGGTGTATGCTTTGACTTTCTAAAATAGGCTGGGGATGGGTAAAAAAATGTCCAAAGGCCAAGGCTATTGCTATTCGTCTGGGACAGGGGAGTAATGGGAATTCAAGCGCCCAGCTTGATGGCCACCAATCATGGTCCCATCTTTTGGGGATGGATTGGAGATTCATATGCCCTCGGGTAATCAAATGTGAACAAAATGGAGGTTTATGACTGGGAACATCACCTAAAAATGGTGCATTTTCCAGCGAACCATGTTTGATTACGAGAGAGTATACCGTACCCATTCATATACTTGGACCTTGCCAAATTTGTGGCTATTAGGGAAATATCCAATACTATGGGGATTCGTGGGGATATTTTCTGAAATCATTTGGAACTTTGCAAGACTTTGCCACCCAGAAAAATGGCATATAGCCACCATGAATGGGGATATAGTGCGTGGAAATTGCCGCAAAAATGGGGGGCGAGTCATCGGGGTTTTGCCCAATCCGCCATGGATGATCCCAACTGTATGTTGGAAATCAAGGCAAGAAAAACCACCACTCAGCTCGTTGTTTTTGTTTGTTTTTTCAAAAAATCATTCCCTGTTTCCATGTATAGATTTCCATCTAACTATACTTATAATATGTTATAGTCACCATAGTTATTCCAACTATAAACCAATTTTGCTGAGAAAACTTGGGCATCATCTGTTCTAGGTGCAATCCGGCCAATTTTTTTGAAACCGGGGAAACCGGCGTTTGAGTTGGCATTCAGGATATCTCACCGGGTGAAAAGCAGTTGATCGGCGTGGCACGTGCCGTCTTGCGGAAATCCCGCATCGTGGCGCTCGACGAGGTCATATGGTGTTGCCGCATCGGGCCATGGTCGATGGTCAGCCCCCTCAGTTTTACAAGGGGTCATATTGTACCATCCGGCAAACTAGCATCATATAGATATAGTTGTGGAAAATCAATAATCGGTATAAATCATCGATGATTTTGTTTCCACGTCTGTATTAGTTTACCAGAGGGTACCCATTCTGTCTCAGAAAAAGACAATGAGGATGTCAAACAACAAAAATGGGGATGTAAACACCCCAGTGCACTGGCTGATTTTGGTGGTTGACATGTTTACACAGATATACTACTGTACATAGATGATCTGGGTATTTGCTGGTTTCTTGCATGTTTCAGCAAGAAGTTTCTTCCAGTGTTCGTAGCTTGAGTTTTCCGTTTTGTTTGTGCAAACCCTAGCTATGACGATTAAAAATCAATGTTTCATGAATTTTCATGATTTTCACGGTTGTAATCCCCATCTTTGTTGCAAAGACGCCCATTTGTGAAAAAAAACTGCAGGTCACGAGTCGAGTTGACAAAGCCACCGACGAAAAGGTTCAGGCAGCATTGAAACGTTTGCCCGAAGGGACCACATTGTTGGTGGTGTCGCATCGCTTAGTCACTGGCTGATGATTTAAGTTTGCTGGAAACCAAACAACAGCAAAGACCCAGAGATTTTCGCCACAACAATTGGTTGGTGGCTTCATTTCTTTTTTGCGTTCCACCTTCAAGAAATGCGATGATGATCACCATTGAGAGCAATTGACACTACTGTATTTGGAAGTCGAGGTGTGAATTTCTACCCCAATGACCTCAGATCTTCGCAATATCTACCTCCATTTTTACAGGAACCATCAGATCTTCAGGCGCAAGACCAAGAGCTTCGCGATTTTTTTTTCTCCCCAACTGGATGAGTTTTCCAGTTTTCCACACGTTCGACTGGTGGTTTGTAACTGGGGTTAGCCATTTCGACATGGCATCATGGCATTGGCAGAATCCATGAGGGATTTAGGACCCGGGCTGCTGAAGCCATGGCCATTTAGTTCGTTGATTTAGCGCCATGGTGACTTTCCACTTCGACTGTAGGTTGACCTATTTGGTCACCACCAAAAAATCGTGGGATCCTGGTCGTCAGTCGTCGTCCAAGGCGACGCTTCATGACTATGACCTCGTGGTGGTTTTGGGGGACGGCGAAGTCATTGAGGTGGGGAGGCCTTCAGCGCTGGAAGAGGATCCCAGATCCAACTTCGCCAGCATGCTGGCTGCGGAGCGGGGAGGAGAACATTTCTGAAAAAAGTGCAGAAAGCTGGGAGAAAGCTGGGTCTGGTGGCAAATCATGGCGACTTTTGGACAGAATGATGAAGGATTCGGGATACACGATTTTCAGAGCTGGGGATGATGTTTCCTGTGTCTGGAGCAATGATTCGTTGATATTTGATGGTATGAGATGTTATTCAATGGGATGAAAAAAGTCTAGCCATGTCTGGGGTGAAATATCCTCTGGTAAACAAACATAGCTATTGAAAAGGGCCATTTACAGTTGATTTACCCATTAAAAATGGTGATTTTCCATACTTATGTTAGTTTACCAGAGGGTAAGCAACCTGAATGACTGGAATAAACGGCCCTGAAATCTGCGCCAGAGATTGGTTCGGGTTGAAACAAACAGCGCTGGGATTCATGGCTAGGAAATGAAGCTATTCAAGGACGAATCATAGGAGATTGAAGCAACATGTCTGGGAGCTAGAATTTCAATGGCAACTAGTGAAGAAAACTGATGATTGCCCTTTGGTAAACAGCCACATAACTATGGAAAATCACCATGCTATTAATGGGTAAATCCACTATTTCTATGGCCATGGCTTCAATAGCTTTTTGTATGTTTACCAGGCGGGGTAGCCTTCGGACACCTTCCCATGGCGAAGCAGATGTATGGTGGGATCAACGGGAGGTCAACCATCTATGAATTTCCCTTAAAAAATGGCAATGGCCCGGGGAGTTGTGCCATTTTCAGACACACCCAAATATCATGTCAAGTTGGGTCTATATTATATATATGTATATATATATATCAAATTATATATACACTATATATATATATATGTATACATACATACTAAATACATTATCTATATACGAAATATATATATATATATATAATATCCCATGAAATATCCCTGTATCATTGGTTATTTCTTGTTGGAGATCTCCCATTTTTTCTTTGGGACTTTTCACAGGTACGTGATCCCAGCTCATCCCTTCCTCTCCGCTGAACATCGGAAAGTGGAATGACCAACGACCAGTCGCCACGACCAAAGAAACAGCTTGCGGAATGCTGCGGCTTGCCGATGTTCGACAGAATTTGTTGTCCGCATCCTTACTGGTGCTTAGTAGGGAATGAGGGAATGATCCACAATAACTAGTAACTAGTAATAATCATCCCAGCAACCCCCAGCAAGCCATCCATTCCCATTCACGATCGTAAAACGCAGCAGTAAGTTTTGAGGAGAATTTTGACCAAGAACTTGGGCGGGGGGGGATTTTGATTCGTGGGGACCCTGCAGACTCCAAAATCCTTGATCTCACCAAAAGGATCCCGTTGAAGTTGGCTATGCGCCCATGAGGACTTGGCCCGGCCTAAGTTGGAAGTTGCCATGGAAGTTGCACCATCTTTAAGTTCGGTAAATCAACGAAGTAAATGTGCCATGGCTTCAATAACTATGTAACAAATTAGCAGAGGCTAAGATAGCAGAATTTATGATTCCCATGTTCCTAAATTCGAATCGATCATATCCTATGAAGCATCAGTGGGGTTCGATCAGATTTTTATTGTCAACCCTATCGGATGATCCCTGAATATCTTATGTTATCTTTCAGATGGCTCCACCAGCAACCGGTCAGGCAGTAGAAAACCCAGCTGGAACACGGTCTGGAAGTCAGATTTGATACTCACCTGATCTTCATGGTGAACCTAGCTGTTTGCGGCCCAAACAATCTGACACGTAAAGACCTCGCGAATCTTGACGCCCCCTGCTGCCGTGTCCCCAGCCGCGGCGAATGTTGGTGTCATGTTTTATCATTGGGCCCTTTGAAATGGACGTCTGGACATTTTCCGAGTTTCATCCCAGTTGAAGGATGACCTCCAATAAAAAAATCCGATGAACTGCTAGAGTTCTGGAAAGGTATGGTCTTTAGATGTTTGTGGCTTGTTTTTTTCAGATGGACATCATTAGTGAAAATGGTCTGTCAAAGGGGCGAAAGCCAAGGCCCCATGGCTGGAGTAGAAGAGGAAAAGGTTGAGGTCGAGAAGGTGGAAGAGAAGATTGAAGAGAAGAAAGAGGCGAGCCCAGAGACTTTTTGGGACAGGGATTCAAATTATTGAACCAATTCTGGTTGGTGGTTTCAAACATGTTTTATTTTCCACAATATATTGGGTAATCCTTCCCATTGACTAATATTTTTCAAGATTGTTTTTTAACCATTAACCAGAATTTATAGCCGTCTTTGAATGGGAGGTTTTAAGACCTCCAAGTTCTTTGAGTTCGGACTTCAGGAAGGTACATATTGTTTGGCCTGGATGCGATGTGAGACGTTTGGAGGTGTGGTACACTCCCCAATATATATATATACATGTATGTATATAGCAATTTTGGTTGGAAAATGATGATGAACCAATGAATGTCCTACTTTGATGAGTAAAGCAGTGTTCAAAACCACTGGTTGATGAATCCATGACAGGGAATCCCTTCCTCAACTCCTCATGGTGGACGCCAGGGTCAAGTCAGAACTGGGTCACTGGGGATTTTCACTCCCATGTGGTATAGATTTTGGGATAAACATATCATAAAAATGACGATGACTGAACTGACTGAACTGACTGAACATCTAAAACGGCAGATTCATAGGGAGTATAGGATAATTAGGATCATCAATGGATTGGTTTAAGGCAAAATTTACAGGAAAGCCCCATATTTCATGGGAAAATCTATGGTTTCCTGTAGATTTTCCCTTAAACCAATCCATTGAGATCAGAAACCATCCGTTTTTCCCTGTTTTTCCATGTTTTTCCCACATCTATTTCTGTCAATCCATTGAGAAAAATCCACGTCAACATGGACCGATCTCATGGGGATCTGATCGCCAGGAGGTCGAACAGAAGGCTGAGGCTGAGGCTGACGGCTTCGACCGATCACCAGTTTGATGAGCAGAATTTTCTGCGAAAGTCCTGTTTGATGATTAGTTCGGAGATTTTTTGCTGCCCATTTTTGGGGGGATCATGATGATACAGAGGAATCCCTATGAAATAGGGATACGGGCGTTTCCAAAGTCATGGGGATACCCCAAGTCACCATGGTTCTTTCAATACTAAGTCATGGTCGAATAACTTGGATGATTTGGGGTACCACTATTTTAAGAAACATCCTCATGAGTGGATGATTATTTGGATATATTATTGGGATGATTACTGGCGGCTTTAGTTTAAAGGTATTTTTGAATATACATCCAAATGGCGGTGAAGACGTGTTTTTTTCCTCCACCAAAGAAGCGTTTTTTTTTTTTAAATATTTATTTCACAGGACCGACCATGGGAATATGTGTCTAGGGCTACCGGGTTTCGCGGTGCCGTGGTGAGGGATGGCTCCAAGGCTTTTTCCACCATCCCCAAGAGCGATGGTGAAACTGAGGAATCCAGCACTGAATGGATCAAAGATTCACCACGAAAAGGGCTAGGACTTTTGGACAATGATACACTTGGTCATGAACTTTTATTTTGAACTTACTATGGATTGTCATTTTATGAGATGGTCATTACCCGATCCCTTGGCATAAACATTTTAGTGGTCTCTATGCCTACAACGGGGTAAGCTTGAAAATTGGACCAAGTTCAGCTCATTCATTTTCGCTCAATTGACTTACCTCAACGCGTTTTTCTGGGTCGCTTATGCACCTGTTTTTTTTTCTCGCTTGCTTAGCCCTGGGGACATGTCCATTTTGACCCTGATTTCTCGTGAGGCAGAAGCTGAAAAAGTCGAGAAAGCTGAGGTGGGGCCCGACTCCAGCCCTTTGTGGGCTGTGGAGCAGGTTCTCCGATTTCGACGCAGAAATTGGACATATCTAGATAGGTTGGCCTGAGAATGGGGCCCCAATAACCATTGGACTGGGGAACATGACACATTGGGACAAACAGAACCGGTTGTTTTATGGTTTTCCATGCATTGAATTTGCTGGGGAGAGCACCATGGATATTTGTATGGACATAAGTTGCAGGAGTCCACGGTAACCATTGAAGACAACAAGGTAGAACGGCAGGCAGTGTTTATCATAGCTGGAGAGTTTAAGTTATTTTGAACTTATCGATGAAAAATGATACACCCAAACTCTTGTTTACATTTCTTGACATGCACAAATAGCACACACACAGTCGTGATTCTAGTCTGAAATCGTCTGAGAGCTGTAGCAATAAATAAACACCTCCGTAACTTGCATCATATGTTGGTTTACCAGCGCCTACTTTGAATCTTGATGTTCAAAAAAGGATCCATCTCAGGCTCTGCATATTTCACCTATGGTTTGTCGAGTCCTGTAGGGTAGACACAGCACAAAGTCTGGTGTGTCGTTGGCGCGTTAGGCTGCCCTTTAGATCCTTTCGACAGCCTGCATGTCTTGGTTATTTCTTGAGGACTGGTTGGTTGGTTGTTTGTGTTTGGAGCATGGAGTTAATTTCCAAAAAGGCACTGCTCGTTGATGTCCGGCTTGAAACCTCTCAGAGGCCTTGCCAGCCTTGAAAAGCAGGACCACCCCAAAGCTGCACCGAAGACAAAGGCGAAACTCCAACGGCGAAACATCTTCAACCTCAACAGCCATCTGAATCTGCGTCCCGGCCGTCTGAACATGTCTGAACGCCGTTCCGAGAAAATTTCACAAGCGGAAGGAATCGCCGGCCCCTGAATCTCTAATCACTCTCAGTCACGTCTGACAGTTGGATTCTCGGCAGTTTCATCCTCTCAAAATCCCAGTGGCTGTGGCAATTGGATTTATGTCACATGGTCGCTGGTGCCAAAACGTGATCCGCAGGACAACTTGCCCAAGGTCGCTTGTTCCCAAACCGTGAAGCGCAGGGCCAAATTCCTGTTCTCACGAGGAAGGTGAGAGTCAGCATCTGTTCCAGGGTTGAAGGTGTCTGAGCTCCCAAAGTTGAAGAGCCATGGGTTTCTTAAGGCAAAGGAAGGACAATGTGCTGCAGTTAGACAGCAGGACTTCTCTCATGTTGTGGTCTCGGTTTCACATGCTGTGGCCAAAAACCTGCTCGAATCTGTACGAAGTTGGCCGAAGCCCATGGATGGGCCATCCCAAATGGGACAGCATTGGGCCTGGAAATCTGTCAGCACCATGGCTGAAACCCCTAAGAACACAACGCCGGAACACACATCTACATCCCATGTCTGCCATGGTGCTTCTCTGGCTTTCGAAAGGGACCCACTCGGTGCCCCTTTGGTTCGGGTTCAGGTGATGTCAGGTAGACTCGGTAGACGGCCCCAAAATTGGCCATTGGCTTTGACCATCCTGGGTTTCAGTTGCACTTCCATGGTACTGATGCTTCATTGTGGTTGCAGAGTAGTTTCTGATCCAGGAGATAGAAGTGTGTTGAGCTTCAGCTATCTTCAAAGGTTGCCTTCGGCCACATTTCCGGCCTTTGTTTCCAGTTCTTATCAGTTTTCACAAAAAAAAGAAGTTGTGAACCGAACTGAGACTTTAAATATCGGAGATCCCACGGCATGTTTTTCGCTTCTCCACCAGGTGAATCACGTAGCACTTGTCGCATCATCTCCGGTACAAAAGAATCCAATGGACGTACCCTGCAACTTTCTATTTGTCTGCTTTTGGAGTTGATTGTAAACAAATAATATATGTATATATTAGTTTAGTAATATATATATATATAGAATAGAAGGCACACACACACATATGTATATATATACATAGAATAGAATACAACTATATATATATACATAATGTAGAATATTTTTACAGTAATACATACGTAATACACACACACATATATATATATATAATACGGTATAATATATATATATATATATATATATTGTCAATACGTAAACTATGTGTATATATACAGATACATACATATACATATTAGATATATATATATGTAGCTACTATGTATAGTAAATAGATACGCACACACACACACACATCTATACACATACAAACAAAATGTGTAACAACAATGTATATGCAAAGTATGTTTTGTATAGTATCGCTCACATGAAGTCTGACTGTCATGAAATTTGGAAAAACTGGGTTCAGAAAATGTTTTTGCACATGGATTGCTCTTATATGCATTTTTAGGGTGCCGTTCAATTTCAGGGGTGTACCAGATGTAGGCCAGTTGTTTTTTTTTTGGGACTTACATCCTCATACCGATACCTGTGATTCTTGATTATCCTCACTTTGGTTCAAACATACCTCCAAACGTTGGTGATTAAACAATGAAAAATTTCTCACCCTTCGTTAAGGTGATTCTAAAGGCTCCATGATTTTATCATTCAATGTGAGGCCCCCAAGATAGCTAAGTTGGTTTATAACTCCAATAACTATGGTTTATGGTACGCAAATAACTATAGTTACTGGGGCTTTTGTTAACCAACGTTCACATCACTGGGCCTCACATTGTTGTATTTCCATCGCAATTTGTTGTTGGTATCCTCCATTTCGTTCTAGGGGTCCCCGAAGATAGAAACACATCAAATTTGAATCGAATATACTGTGGTTTCCAACAGAAGAGTGAATATAGTGAATCATGATCAAAATTGCTGAAACTTTATCGGTTTCTATCTATTTTGTTGACTTGTTTCTGTCCCTTGCATCTTGGATCCCCGGTCTGCTAGCCCAGGATCCGAACTGGTGTTTTGTGCGAACTGGGGAGCACTCCTGGGTGGTCATAGGTTTGGTCCGTGACTAATTTGAGTCACTTTTAGGGAAGAACATCTTTTGGTCTATGGGAATTTTAGGATCCTAAAATGGAGGTACGTTAGTACCATATAAGACCATATTTTGTTGGGATATTCCCTAAAAAATAGGCCTTATATATGGTAGGTACCTCCAATGAATCGGATCCTGAAATTCCCATTGATTTGGAGGTCACCACTTGAGGTCACTTTTTCGTCGTGATTTCTGTTGGAGTCTGTGGCCATCGTGTAGCGCCATGGGTTTTTTGGGCCCTAGGCCAATTGACGTGCTGAATTCGGGGGCTGAATTCGGGGACCACCCAAAAGTTGTGTTGTTATCTGCTATCAACATACTGTGGATGGGCCAGCGAAATCCTGCACCAGTTGCTAACTCTTGGTAACTATATGAAAAAAGTATATAAATACTGGGATTACCAGTTGGGATAAACCATAAAAACCAACTGGTGATTTCGCTGGCCCATCCACAGTTTAGTAGCCCAAAGATCAACGTCGTTAAACATCACCATCCAGGACTCACGGCGGCATTCCATGTCTTTCGGGGGATCGGTAATTCCCCAACCCCAAATCCAATGGTTTTTTTCAGCATAAAAATCTTCCATCGGCCTGGCCGTCAAGAGTGAAAAGGAGCGACCATTTTTATCTATTCCGAGTCATTCATGTTGGACAGAGCCTGCAACAAAAATATGGTCATGTCATATATATCATATAGTCATTAATGAGTCATGAAAATGGTGATGTCTTAAATCACCTCTCGAGTCGTCGAGGTTGCAGAAGATGAGGACCATGTTGATCAAAGGGTGGGATCTGTTTTCTCAGTTTTTCGGGGTCTTTTCATATTTCGGCCCCGTTGATGTCCCGTTGATAGTCATGATGAACGAACCGAAACCAATGGATTTTGGTCGAATTTCATCGAATTTCAAAGCCGACTCTAGCTTTCATGGTTTGGGTATGGGTCAACCTTCAAAAATCTGATTTTGGCACTTGGAAACCAGAGATATTTTCACTGGTCATTTTGAGGGCCTCGATGACTTGACAATTGACCCATTGACCCATTGACCCAAAAATCGCTCGCTTTTTGGTGATGAGTCGTTGTGTCATAATTTTTTTCGCCAGTTATAAGTGGTTAATTAATCGTGGGTTGGAGGTTAATGAAATCTAAGGGATATATTTGTATATATGATTATATATGGAAATATGTAAAATAATTGTGAGGCCCCACTCACCAATGAATACACAACACCTGGCCATTCAAAGTGACCTTTTCATCGGTTTAGGCCACTTCACCTTTAAGATAGTCACTGCACACACTTTGTAGTTGGGTCACTTTGAACTGCCAGGCGATGCTTTTTTTTGGTTGGGAAATGGAGCAACGTGCACACCCAAGAAGTTGCGTAGCTGCGTAGCTTCTATTCAGAAGAGCTTCTATTTGGTCCGAAGCGTACAAAACCCCACAGAGCCTGCCAGGAGAATCACAAAAATCAGAATTTGATGGTTTTAATACAGAAAGGCAGAACAGAACACCCATCCAGAAAGTAGCCAACTTTCAGGTGGGGGTTCTCCTGGTGCAAGACACTCACCAAACACTCAGCAAACCCTCTTGTTGGGCGGGATGCTTTTTGCTTGGAGTTTCTTGGGCGGGATGCCTGACATTTTTTTCGTTGCCCTGACCGCCTGACCTGTGCCACCCTGCAGGACATGTGTTTACCCATGTTTGCTGTTTTCTTCGCGGAAATCCACCCTAAATTGCGACATTTTTGGACACGAGAGGGATCTGGGCTGTGTTTTTGAGAGCCCCTTTTTTAAGCAGAAATCCACGTGAGATTGCACTTCCCACAGAGGGTGATCTTTTGTTTGAGGCTTGTTGCAGCAGTTGAGGCCAGCTGGTCACAGAGAATTCCGGTTGGGAGGTGCTGATCTTCCATCCCGGATACATGAAATGGCCAGGGTTAAAGCCCAGGGTTTGATGGATCTCGATCTGCCCAAAAAACACATCAGCATTTCGCAGCAACGAAATGGATGTTCCAGGGCTGTCCGGCCCTGGCCCCCTGGTCCTTACTGTACTTCATCTTCAGCCAGATATTTTTACAAGACAAGACAAGCAAAAATGCGCATGAAAAGATCCAGTTTCGCCACAAATCTGGTGCTTCTGGAGAAAGGATGAGAAAGGATGAGAAAGGATGAGAAAGGATGAGAAAGGATGAGAAAGGATGAGAAAGGATGAGAAAGGATGAGAAAGGATGAGAAAGGATGAGAAAGGAAGGTGGAGGGCTACCCACCTAGCAGAACGCACATGCTTACAGCTCAGATGATTTCGGTGTTCCTCCAAATTTGGAATTCCCTCAAACTGTGACTGTTCCCAACTGATCTCATATTTTTTGGGTGGTATTTCAGATTCCAAATCTGGGGACACCATGAAATTCATATGGGCATCGGAAAATCGGAACCCTTCCCAGCCAGAAAAAAACTCCAACGTCACGCCGCCTGTCTGATCCCCCGGCAAGTCCCATGCGTTCAGCGTCTGATACCTGCGGATGGATCAGAAGTGGAAGTCTTGTATCGAAGCCTCGTCACAAACTGGCGGAGGTGGAAAGGATCGGAAAGGTCAAAACCCGAAGTGATGCGTTCACGGACAGCAGCGGCAAACTGTCCGAATTTGATGCGATGCTTGGGGTGGCCCAAGTGGATGCTTGGAATCTAATCTGACAACTGACAGTCATTTCATACCCATCTTTGATTGCCGCCAAGAAAAACAACTTCATGTGGTTGGTGATTTGATTGCACCCTAGTATTAAATGAGTATCTCCTAAAATGATCCCAGTTATATGTGCACATCCCTCACTAAACCATAGGCCGCTGGATGGTTGATTGTGCAGTTGGAGCATCACCCAATGATCCCTAAAAGCGCTGCTTCCAATGAGTTATGTTTCGTTTAATATCACCCGAAAAAAGAAAACATAGTTAGTGTTATGGTCAGTGTTATGATTATGGTTAGTGTTCTGTGATGTGCTTAGAGTTATGGTTAGTATATGTTAGTATGATATCACCCGAAAAAAAATGCGAACATCAAACCACCACTCTTTATCATCGATTCCAAGATTTTTGGCCCCATTCCAATTCCAGTGAGGATTAGGGGGAAACGATCCCAAAAAAACGCTGTGATTTATCATGAAATTGATCCCATTATTGTTGCTTATATGTCATATGTGAAGGTCACAAGTTGGTGGTTTGGAACCATGGAATTTTATGACTTTCCCATCATATTGGGTTCATGTCATCATCCCAACTGACGAACTCACTCACTCCATCATTTTTCAGAGGGGTAGGTAGGTCAACCACCAACCAGGATATTATTAACCATCATGAACCATAATATAATAACCATTACTGTAATATCAACCATATACTAATAGTATATTACCAACCAATGGTAGGTTGAAACCACCAACCAGGATATATCTACACTATAGCCCCATTTTTTTCCTGACCATTGTCTGGATCCGAACGATGTCATCGCACCCCCGGTATTTCATGGTCATATCCCGAGGTGGACTATACATCCCTAGTCCATACCATGTCGAATTCCAATTGGATAATAGTTAATGTCAAACTATGTCAACCATGATAAAACTATATAAAACTATATATCAACCAATTATAAACCATTAGTTGACATAGTTTTATACATCCCATGTTTTTTCCAGGAATTTCATGGTCAAATCCATTTCGTTGGCGATCTGTCCAATCTTTTTGCAGGAGGAAAAGGAGGAAAAGGAGGAAAAGGTCGAGGAAAAAGCCAAAGAACCTGAGGAGCCAAAAGAGCTCGAGGCCGATGCAAAGCCTTTGAGCGGCCCCAAGGCAACTCGGTTTTTTGTCGATGTCGCCGTCTTCCTGGGGAATCCGGGAAGGATCTGATATTTGAAGCCAAACCAACACAACAATGAATATTGGTAATAGATTTGAAAAAGAAGCCAAGAGCTATGTTTAAGAGCATCTTTTAGAACCATTTTATGTGTTTTTTTTTTGGTTAAAATACCAACTTAAGCCATGGTTTTTGGGGATGGTTTTTCGAGTTCCACCACGACAGCTTTTGGGGATCTCCCCGATGGCTCGATGGGCAGGATTTTTTTCACCTTTTTCACCATGGTTAATTCATAATGATTGGTCATGTTTAATGGTTACTATGGTTAACAATGTTACTAATAATGGTTACTAATGGATACTAATGGTTACTAATAATGGTTACTAATGGTTAACTATGTTTAATGTTAATGGTTACTAATAATGGTTAATGGATGTTAATGGTTAACAATGGGAAAAAAAAGGGTGAGAAATGGTGATTCCAAAAATCATGGTTAATGATGGTAAATATCATGGTCCAAAAATCTATATATCTGGGTAAATTTCATCACGACCTCACTGTTCTCCCTCACTGGAAATCATGGTTGGGAAATCATCCCCAAATGGCCGAACAATTCAGGTTGGTGAAATATTATAATTTACCCAGATCCCTAACACTTAACACACCTTTTTCGTTTGTCAAGAATTAGTTCCTCTACGTTTTTGTCGGCAGGTTGGTTTTGGCCATGTTTTGGCCTGTTTGGGCATCTCGGGGCCCCAATTTTTGTTGGATCACCTTGAGAGATCTTTCCTGGGATCCCCATCTGGTTGGTGGTTTGGAACCATGGAATTTTATGACTTTCCATATACCCTCTGGTTATGACTAACATAGCCATGGAAAATGGCCCATTTATAGATGGTTTACCTGGGTTTACCTATTAAAAATGGTGATTTTCCGTGGCTATTATGTTAAATAACCAGATGGTATTGGGAATGTCATCATCCCAACTGACTTTCACTCCATCATTTTTCAGAGGGGTAGGTCAACCACCAACCAGCCATTCAAAAAACAGCTGATCTTTTTGACTTCTTGGGAAAACTGCTGGGGGAGAATCGCAGGGTTTTTTTTGTGGGATACTTTGCAGATCACCCTTGGTGGCTTTTTGGATGGCCACTTGGTAACTTACCATCACCAGGGCTACCAGAAATTTGAGCTCCGGGACGATCCACTTCCATGAAGAACGGGGATTTTCCCATTGAACTTTCCAAAGCTGCCATTTTTGCTGGTGGTGAAAAATGGTGAAAACCCCTGGCAGCTTCAACAGAGGGGATATTTCCCCCATTTTTGCTGGTTAAACATCTCCAGTGCAGTTGTAGAATCCCTATTTGTGCATTGATGTCGGTGGCTTAATCCAGAGTCTAGTTGGATCATTCAAAAACTTCAAGCGGCCATTTGTGCTGGTCAACTCGCACTATTTTTAATGCTGGTCAAATCCCCTGTGGGTATGCGTCAAACCCCAGTACCCCTGCTGAACATGAAACTCGCTGGTGTTTAGCCTCTGATCCTCATTTTTATCCCAGTTTTACTATAGGTATCTTACAGGATGACCCCCCCAGTGATGTTTGTTGGTTTATAACACCATCTAAATATAGTTATTTGAGTATCATACACCAGCTTGTTATGAAATAGCTATTTGCACCAACTTAGTTCACGAACTGGGGCCTCATCCTGTAGGTATCTTAGGTATCCATTGATCCAGCCATTGATTCCCCATCTGAGCTGAACTTCGGCCAAAAAGGTCAAGGGTTGTGCCTTGAACTTCGAAGACTCGACGCTGAATGTGATGCCATCCGGAAGACTTTTGAGGAGCCATGTGGGTAGACAGGAAGCTTAGTGGACTCGCATGAAGTAGAGTTGTATGTGTATATATTTAATGTCCACTTAGTAGATTATTATATGCTATATATTGTCATGATTATTTTGCAAGTGGAGTAGTTTACTAAGCAGATTGCAATTGAGTTTATATCATTTTCAGAGTATCTAAGATAAGATAAGGCAATGCTGCGGGATGTGCAGGACGCAGTCATCATAGGGATTTCACTGATAGAGTTGGATTTTACTGGCAAAGAAGCAGCGTATAGTATAATCTAATCTAATATAATATAACGACATATATTAGTATAACATGATATAATGCAATATACTACAATATAATATGATATAATACAATATAGTCATAGTATAAACATAACCTAATATGATATACGATATACTCGATATAATATGATATAATATCAAACACAGAGATATAAAACATATACTATAGTATAAGATAATATAATATAAGACAACAAAATATGATTATAATATGATATGATATAATATGACGTGATATGACATTGCGTGATATTATATGACATGACATGACAGAATACAAGACAGTATGGTATACTCTCTGGTGACCAAACATGGGTTTGCTGGACAATGCATCATTTATAGTTGATTTTCCCATTAGACTCTCCATTTTTGATGGGTATTTTCTCTTGGCATGTTGATTGTCAGAGGGTAACATGATGTATTCACTAGGGCAATAATCCCATAGGAACCAGGGGTATACCATGGCTAGATGACCTACATGGAATTCAGCAATCCATAAGATAAACAGATTGGGACCAGTGGGTAGTGAGGTGTTCTAAGTCCACACCAGATTGGATGATCATCTGACGCCAAGAGTGTCGACTCTTTGGGAATGAGGTTTTGTCCATTTTTTTTTTGGGGGGGGTCTTGTCATCATATTTTTGAAGCCATGCGTCCAGGACACTCTCGGAAGGAGGTATGGGCTTCCTGCTCGCTTCAGTGCGAGCCAACACAGGCCTGGGAGGTTGAAGCCAAGCCCTGATTTCACGAAGTTGAGGGGTTCAAGTGCCTGGCACGGAACATCACCTGAAATGGTCGAAATGCTGGAGAGTGGTTCTGGGCCCGAAAAAGCCTTGATGAGCGACGGGGATTCTATGGTTAGAATGAGGATAGAATGAGATGTAGAAGGGCATAGCTAGTACTGAGTAGTACGCTACATCCTATTGCTAGTCATTTATCCAATTGATCCCCTTCTATCTAAAATTACATTTTCTTATACAGTCAAAAACCCCCCGTTTGGTGAATCACGAGGATCCATTTCTGGAGGCGTGAAGTCCGGGCGGTACATGTTCGAAGCGCGCATCGTGGAACAACTTCCAGTCCAAGAGGCTCATGGTGCTCGAGTGCCACAGCCCAAGCACCTGCTCCGAATAGGTGTCCTGGCATTGATGTGCGTTGGTCAGTTGCTAACAATACAATCATATATAATATTCATATAATAAAATATAGTAATATATAGTACTTATAGTAATATATAATATAGTAATATAGAATAATATAGATTTATTGATATATATATATAATAATACATAATGATATAGTAATATGTAGTCTATAATATATAGTAACATAAAATAATATATTAATATATAATAATACATAATAATATACAACAATATATAGTAACATTTAGTAATATACACACTAATATACAATAATATATAATATTAGTTAGGATAGGCCTTGCCCATCTTCCAACTTATCAAACCCAAAACGTTTGAAAGCCACCTACCATCTCATCATCAACAAAACCATAGAGGGGGACACACACTTTCCAAATTCCAATCAAAAAATGGTCAAACTCATCTTTTTTTAACAAGTCTCCAAAAATCATAGTACTAGTAGTAATACATAGTAATATATAGTAATATAGCATAATATACAATAATATATGATAATATAGAATAATATAATAATATAGAATAATATATAATAGTATATAGTAATATATAATAATATACAATAATAATATATAGTAATAATACTAATATATAAGAATATATAGTAATATAGAATAATATAGAAACATATATAGTAATATACAGTAATATATAATACTATAGAATAATATATAATAATATGTAATATATAGTAATATACAGTAATATATAAAAATAAATAATACCATATATCAATATATAGTAATAAAAACAAATATATAACACTGTATAGCAATGTTTAATAATATATCATAATACATATATAGTGAATTATAATGATATATAATTGTGTTTTCATATATTAGCTAACGACCAAATGGTTGGCAACATGATCCTGGGCAAGATATTTTGAGAGGCATTTTGCGCGTCGACACCTTGGCCGAAAGCATGTGTTGCATGGAACAGCATGGAAATAGGACCTCACTGTAGATGACTACCCTCTGGTAATGACTAACATAACTATGGAAAATCACCATTTTCAATGGGAAAATCCACTATAAATGGCCATTTTCAATAGCAAACTGTTAGTTTACCAGAGGGTAATCCGGGAAATCATCCAAAAAAATAACATTTGGGATGATATCTGACATAGATTATGATGATTATACACTGTAAACATAATCTTAAAATATATGATGAACATTATATATGATTTGTATGATGATATCTGACATCTATTAACATCATCCAAACAAATGTAGATGATGTATAGACACTGTAAATGATGATATCTGACTGAAATGGGATGCTCCAGCATTTTGTTTGATGTATAGATGGCTAAAGGCGACCCTTGAACTTCAAAGGCAGTTGAATAACTAACTGGGGTTATGTGGTAATCCCAAAAGTAAATCTCCAAGTTAAGATGGCTTAAACCATCCATTCTTGAAGAAAAATTAGGGATAGCTATTGGGCTTGGCGGGGGGATCAAGGTTTCTAGCTCCATCCCTGGGGGATGGTGATGGGCTGGTCACGACCACGATTTGACGGGTCCGCGGTTTGGTTTTTTTGGGAGGTTGAACGTTCGATGTTTGCAATTTCGCGAGAGATTTCACCTTTTTTGGAGGATATCACTCAGCCATGGGTCCCATGACTTTAATGCTACCATTCACTGCCCATTCCTGGTGGCTGATAGGAGAGGTGAAGGAGCAAGAACATTTGCCTTTTGGATATTTTCGGGCGGGATTTCTTGCAAAGACCGCCAATTTTACCCTCCAGTAAACAAATAAACACCTGAGGAAAGTGGTGAATTTATCGATGACCACTCTTAACCTATGAAACATTTCGATTTTCCAGGTCGCACTGTTTGCTAGATGAAACCTAGAGGCTAAATCCCAATCCCAATGAAATCCCAATGAAATCCCATTAAATCACCATTAAATCACCAGTAAATGATGGGTTGACTTTATCCCGCAATCTTCCTGTTGACTCTCTGCCGAGGTTTCACCCTGGAAGGTAGCTCCCTCTTTTTGGCCGATGGCACAGACAACGTGGCTCGCTGAAGTTCGAGGAAAGATATCCCCAAGACATAGCGATGATAATCCAACATGAGTGCTTTTGATGTGTGTATATATATACATACATGTATACTGTATACATATATATATATATATACAGTACACACATATATATATAATTATATATATACACACATGTATATATATATATATACACATACACATGTATCTACACGCACATGTGTTTTTCAGTTGTGGTTCAGCAACTGCCAGCAACTTTTTTTTTCAGGTGTGCTTCGATAGCGAGGGCTTCTACACCTTCGGCAAAACGCGCACCAAGACGGGGCAGAAGTTCGTCCGCGACCAGACCGTTGCGTTGCTCGTAAATTTGGAGGAAGGCTCGCCCAACCAAAACACCGTGCTTCGGCGCAACGTATGGAAGATGTCGTAATATTGGTAAGTTGAACACATTGAAATGGGGATGGGTCAATACCTACACATACCATTTTTAGGGGGATGAACATCCATTTACCAGCTATTTTGATGTCCACCAGGGGTACAAGGTTTTGACACACATTGACATATCGTTTCTTTGTTTGGTGATTTGGTGTGACCGTTATTTTCTTTTCGTCCTTTGTCCGGTGAAACTTGGGGACTTTCTGTTTGAGTTGCACTCCCAACAGGGCTTGTGATGTGAGACATTGCCAAACAGTTGGGATGGGGTTTTCTAGTTGAAGTGCAACAGTGTTCGGGCGCAAAGGACATCATCCCTTCCCACTTTCACAGGAAACAGCCCCAGAAATCATGGTGGATGTAGGGGTATTTACCACGCATACTTGGGACCATAGAATGGTGATGTTTTTGAAATTTGAAATGGGTTTAATTAAGGGCTGCCGCCCCTGCTGCCAACCCCGGAAAACAACATTGGCATTGAAAGGCGGTGATTTTCCAGGTCGATACGTTAAATAACTTTTGTGGATGGTTGTTTTTTTTTTGGTTTATACTCATTGGATCTTACTGTTTTTTTGGATGATAATAAACAATCATGGGGATATCCATTTGCCAGCCACTTTGGGATGGTGGTATGTTCACGGGGTGATAGTTTCAACGGCTGTGTCTGAAAGTTCTCATTTTGGAAGGCCAAGTGGGCAGTGTCCAGAGACTTTGTGGCCTGGTGAGGTAACAATCTGGTTATTTTAACGTTGCTATGGAGAAGCACCATTTTCAGGAGGTAAAACATAATTCCCATCATCCATAGATGGCCCATGGCTGCCATAGTTTGTTAAAAAAACTAGAGGGTAACTATATGTGTAGTATGTGTATACATAATATATATATATATAATATAATTGTGTATGTATGTATATATATATCATATATATCTACATTGTATATTTGAGGTTATATACTACTTGATTGATTCGGCAATACCATGTCCCGGAACATCGACGTTTGCGAGCTTTCCACAGCGCGGCAGCCCTTCGTCTCTGTGGTCTACGTCCATGCGCATGATACGACACAATTTTAAGCCAAAACATGCTAAAGCTTTTTATTTCCCCGGAGACGTACAGAATAGATTTTGCAGGTATGGACAAAAATCCAGGGTTTTCCCAGGAACATGGCGGATTTGCCGGATCTATGTTGATTTACCAGGGGGTCTTGTGTGCTTCTGTTTGAATATTTCCAGCCAAACAGAGAAGAACAGATCTGGGGTCTGAACCGACAACAAACGAGCTCCCGAAAGCTTGCTATTTGCTAGTTTCGGGGCTGCCCCCGCAGAGCCTTAGCCCCATGCTGCTGAAGGACGGAACCGGCCCGCGGCCTGCAGCTTACGGTGCCTAACGTTGCTTTCTGAACGGACAAGAAACTAGCTCCCAAAAGCTTCTTGCCTTCTTGCTTCTTGCCCCTTGCAATGACTTACTTCTTGCCCCTTGCTGCTGTTAATTTCTCCTCTGACGCGCTCCCCCTGCTGCAAGCGGGGTCGGCGGATATAGGATGATTGCGCTCATCCATACGTGGAAACGAGTCTTGAAGGGATCCAAACCATTCTTGATCAAATGTGGCTGGCCGAAAAGTCCCATTTTTCGGTGGGAGAATCATCTATAATGGGTAAAGATTACGTGTTGTTGGTTTTCCGTCGATCTTCCATTGCCACAGGATGCCATTTTCGTAATTTATTGGTTGATGTTCACCCATCAAACATGTATCCAGCATAAACTCATCCATCCGGTCACCCATCTATACTGGTGACAGCAACCCCAAAAAAGATAGAAGTGCGTAAAATCCAACATCAAATAGTAAACAAATCTTTTTCTGTCTTTTTTGGGGTTACTACTGTAAACAGCCAACTTACCTATCGATCCTATCGTGGCAAGCGTTGCTGTGTGCGTTGGTGCATCTGAGGTGTCGTTGTTCGTGAACGGCGCGCGGGCCTCCAAACCCCAGAAGATTCCAGAGAATATGTGCGGCAAGGCGCTGTTCCCCACGATCACCTACAGGACAGCCTGGGTTGGGTAGGTCAATGGCCCCAAAGATCTGGGTAAAACATTCATAAAATTTCCCCCAAAAAATCGCACAATTCAGGTAAAACGTTTGGATTTGAGCAACAAACATGGGGAATTCAACCAACCCCCCACTTGTGTGACCCAAGAATAATGATGTAGTCGGGGTTTATTAACCACCAACCACAACAATACTACGGGAGGATCTCAACGATGTACGATTGGTGGATAAGTTTTTTTGGGGGATGGTTTGGATCCCGATGAAAAGATCGGGGTAAAATATGGGGATGTACGAAAAAACATTTTTTTGAAATTATCAGCCTCGACAATAGATGGGTTTGTCAACCCGTTGATTATCTGTAAATCACCATCTAGACATCAACCATTCTTTTTCTATTCAACACAAGAATCACCTCCCAAACCTTGGGCTGAATCCACAGGAGCTTTTGCTCCCCAACAAATCGCCAGCAACCACCAGGGTCTGTCCGATCGAAAAAAGGTATTTTGACAGTTGAGCACCTCGTCTTTCCCATGGCATCATGGTCATATATTGACAAAAATATCATGTTGTTGCTTCATGCTGCAAACCTATATCGCATTAAAGTATCCCAATGAAGTTTAGGATATATCCGAATATATAATCCTAAAATTATGTTTATCACTTTTGGACAATCCCAATATTAAAGTCCTAAGCATAAAATTTTGTATCCTCATATCCATCCCCATATCTCCCTGCCAGGAGCATTTCGTTGGAAGTGAACCTGGGCCCGGTGCCCCGCAAAGCGTTGCCCTTCAGCTGTCACATGATCAGCTCGGCCACCCAAGCTGACACGGTGCAGAATGTCAGCAAGAAGGGCAAGAAGGAATGCATCTTTCCGGTGGGACTTCCCGATCCTTGGATGAAGATTGGGACCATTTATATGAACATATATACATATATATACATAAATATATATACATATACATATATATGTATACATATATATATATATATATGTATACATATATATATATATGTATATATATATATACATAAATATATATACATATACATATATATGTATACATATATATATGTATACATATATATATATGTATATATATATATATATGTATATATGAACATATATATATATTTATATGAACATACTTACATTACATTACATTACATTACATTACGTACACATATATATATATAATATACATACATACGTACATATATATATATATATATAAACATACATACATTATATGAACATCTATTTATGTGTATACATATACGTATATTCTTTGGAGATGTTCTTTTTGAGATTTCAGAGAACATGTGGAAACTCCAGAAATAGTTTTAAAGGCTTATCCAAGATGGTAGACAGCAAACAACATAGCTTTGGAACCGGGTCACAGATTTTGATTTGAAATCAGCAAACATGGGCAAAAGATGATAGACGTCTTGGATTGTCTTGGTATATCATCTAGTGAACTTGCAAAAACATGGGACACTGTATAACAAAAACATGGCGGATATAAAACATGGTTAGCAAATTTGGGTTTGATGTGTGGTGGAAGATGCCACATTTAAAAGTGGGGAAACAATCTTGAAATGTCGGGTTTTCAGGGGCAAAACTAGGGTTTGGCAAGGACATGGGCATCCAATGATTAAATATAGATAAATATAGTAGATCTATGTAGATCTGGGATGATATGGGCATATCATCCATATGTACCATGATCAAACTTTGGATTATGTACCCACATTGGGGGATGGCAGAAGGATTCCCTTTAAGGATGGTGGATGACCATGGCTTTCCCGTATGCCATGTCTTGACCATGGCACGTATGGATACGTATGGGTATATCATTTTTTGAAATGCGCAGCAAACCTGAAGAATGTCAACAACCATAAATCATGTCCTTGTAGTTGAAAAACATAGAACAATATGAGTAAGAACCGAACAATATGAGTAAGAACCGAACATATGTGGGATATACAGTGGATAAGATACTATACAGTAGATAACTATAATATTTAAATAGACCGTAGGTTATAGGATATACAGTATCAGCATTAAAAAATACATATAGGTATAGATATGGTAGATACCCTAGGTTGTACACACATATGTATATATATATATATATATAAATGACACATCATCTATAGCTTTCAATACTTGGAAATGGGTAGGACCCTTGGATTACCGGCTGACTAAAGAGAACTTGAGGTTTACAATCAGGAAAGATAATGGTGGAACACATGATTTCCAGTAGCAAAAATCATGGATATTGGGTGTGTCAAGACTTTTGACATGGATGGAGGTTTAACAGTGCTCAACAAAAACACACACACACACACATATATATAGACATCTTTGTAGAACATTACATTCAAACAATCCCCCAAGCCAAGAAAATCGACCAAGTGGGTTGATCCCTAGTTTTCTTATAAGTTCTGAGGAGTTGGCGTGCTTCACCATGGATATCCCTGAAAGTCAGTGATGACCTCATGAATCACTCAGCCTGGTAGCGAGAATCCACGGGAATCCATGCTTCATTGGAATTTTCGAGGGAAACATCATCTCAGTATAAGTAACAAAACAAGGGTCTGCAAACGCAAAACATTGGGAACCGAAGCAACCAAAGTTCGAATTTAATCACGAAGTGGAAATGCTCCAGCTTATAGTAAAACAAACTGGAAATATCATCTACGAATCTACACATGTAATTAAGTATCGGTATCTCTAAGAAGTATATAGTTTAACAAAGGATAACCAGCAGGATTTTCGGGATTTAAAACTACCCATCCAAACCAGCAGTTGACCATTGGTCGATGATCTAGCCATGTCAATCATAGGCATGTGCCCAGTGGAACACTGTTGGTGGATATAGGTTTTACTACCTGCACTAAGTAGACAATATAGGAACCCCAAAAGATAGACACCTGATTTACCAATATTTTCATTTTCGTGATGAATTAGTTTTTGGGTTGCTATAATATGGTTTGATATGGCAATACATATCAACCAACCAGTGTTTTGGGGTTTGCTGATATGTATACATATATGTATAAATGTATATATGTATATACGTATATATCTATATATGTTTACATACATGTATATATAGTTATATATGTATATATGTATATACATAGATCTACAATTGCAAATCTACATATCTATATCATCGTACATCTATGTGTATGTATATATATATTTCTCTCTCTCTCTCTCTTTCTAAACATATGTATACATGTACACATAAGGTCTGTATCATCAAAAATAGATATATATTTCTATATCCATATCTACATCTACATCTATATCAATATGTATCATATATTTATATATACATGTATGTGTATATATATATGAATAAATAATTAACTAGAAATAAATAAATAAATATATATATATATATACATATATATATATATATACACATACAGCCACATCTACATCAGCCGCTATCAGGAGCAGGGCTTCTTCGATTGGTTGGACGAGTTCCTGGAGAAAAATCCGGGATTCGTGGAGCTCTCGGACCGAAAACTCATCGAGTGGGCCTTCAAGAGCGGCTTGGGACGACCCAAAAAAGGCAGCCCCGGGGCTGCCCCGCGCGGGGCTGAGAAAAGGGGGAAATCGTGCGGGGCTTGGTTTCTTTTTCCCATTTTTTTCCCGTTTTCGTAGAGGGGTTGATGTAGTATGAATTGCTTTTTCGACAAGAAATCGTAAATGGGATGAAATATGGGTTATATATGGGATTATAAACCACGGTTATCCGATTCGTGGGGCACGCACATCCAAGAGGTGGAAGGCTTCGGAAAGGTTTGGAAACGTGAAACTTGAAATAGTGATGGAACACTTTTGAAACATAGGAGATTGATAGAACTCTAAGTTTGGAGGAATTGCAAGAAGTTTGTACTCAGTTCACAATTCACTATTTCAACCGTTGGGGTTATGGTGATGAAGTAACTATACTTGAATGAGGGTTTCTTCAAATGGGGAGATCCCCAGTCGTCACCATGGTTGTTTCAATACTAAGTCATGGTCTCATGACTTGGATGAGAACTGGGGGTATCCCCATTTTAGGGTAACATAAATCCACATAAAACATCACAATGTGGCACCCTGCAAGGGCCAATGCAACCAGGACTGCCCAAAGATCTGGGGTAAATTCGCAAACAAAAAATCCAGCGGTCTGGGCAAAACACAACTGGTTTTTGTGACATGTTTCTGACTTTTTCACTGCCAGCCACATGCCAGCTATTGGACGGATGAAGCCGATGAAAAACGGCTGTTTTGGACCAGTGGGAACCAAAAACTCCAAACCCGCCCCGCTGGTTGGTTTTGGTGGCGTCGGCCAGTTGATGAAGCTCCCACATTTGTGCTGGTTGACCCTGCTGGTTGAACATCCATTGTTGATGCTGAAAAGACACAATTGACTGTTGACGAAGTCTATTTCCTCGGCTTTCGGTCGTCATTTCCTATTTTTTGTTGGTTAAATCAGTTAAATCACATATTTTTCTGGTTAACCCCATTAACACGCACCTTTTCCTAGTTACCGTAGCCACCCCAAAAAGATGGACATGTCATTTCCCAATGACTACTTTGCTCACATTTTCCAATTGATCGGCCTCTAGAATCGTTTCGCCATCCCAAAAATTGCTCATTTCACTTTACCATCATTGTATACCCTCTGGTAAACAAACATAGCTATTGAAGCCATGGCCCAGTCGAAATAGTTGATTTACCAATTTACCCATCAAAAATGCTGGATCTTTCCAGTTCGTTATGTGGCTGTTTCCCAGGCCGGGTAAACCTCCATTTTCCTATGGTTTTCCTATGGTTTTCCTATGGTTTTCCTATGGTTTTCCTATGGTTTTCCCATTAAAACCTTCATTTTCCTATGGTTTTCGTTTTTTTTTTGGGTTTTCCCCGTTGTAGGCGGCTCCAACGACAAGCCAGACATGACCTTCAGCAATCCCATGCTGGACGACGGCTCCTTGAAGCGCGTGATGCAGGCCATCGCTCCGGCGCTGCAGCGAAGCTTCGTGATCCCGGAGCTCAAGAGCAGCTGGAAAGAAACATGACCGGCTGAGACATGTGCTATATATATATTATAATATAATAATGATGTATTTATGATGTATATCTATATTTGTACATATGATGTATATCTATAATAGTATACATATAATGTGGAAAACGATCCTCTGGCAAAAACACACAGAGTGCACTGGAAAATGGTTGAAAATATGGTCATTTTTGCAAATTTGACCTATTTTTTCGAGATTTTCCACTTCGCTATGTGAAGTGACCATCGAATTTTCATCCATTTTCAATAGGTAAAGGCTGATTCTCCGGAGATCGGCGGTTTGATTTCGGGGAAGATTTCCCCATGGGCTGATTTGGTGATTCTCTATGTGATTCACATATCAAGTTCGTGATCAAACACGGGCTGACATCCTGGCCTCCGGCTAAACCTGGGAGGCCAAGCGGCCAAGCACTGGTTAAAATACAGCGAAAAATCTGACTTGTTTTCATGGATATGATGACTACTAGTCAGTCATTACCCTCTGGTAACAGTTGGACCCTGAAAATAACCCATTCTTAGTGGAAACTAATCTTCCAACCCCTATTTGCCAGGGTCTATGTTAATTTACTGGAGGGTAAATATAAATATTTTGTATACTAACCAAAGCCACGAATTTCGTGATCTTTTGCAGGGTATCTAAGATTTGCTTATTGTTTTACCCACCCCCTAAATGGTCCCAAAATGATGCGTCGTTTTCCTATCCAACCATCGTATTCTTACTGTATGTCACTGGAATGCTGATTAGGTCGGGGAATAATCCCCATAGCTGGCCGTAACTTTCTGCTACTTTTAGCTTAGTGCATTGAACATCATTCAGCCAGAATATCGAATTACTTAGCTATAATTCCCCCATGTATAGATGATTTTCCCAGCTCTAAACCTCCATTTATAGATGATTTTCCCATAAAAAATCCACCATTTTTCAGCCATCGCCTAATCCCCGGCGCCGCCGCCTGTACTTCCCTAGGCAACCTGGTCCCTGCGGAGCGCGCTGGGGCGCTGGCGAAGTACTTGGCGCAGGATTTCACCCGCAAGGCCATTGTGGTGATGGGTGAACCGCCCAAGGGGTACAAGGACCACGGGCCGCACGGGGCGTTGTGAACCCAACGGCAACGGCAACGGGGAAGAACGTTGCGTTGCGGTTCGTTTTTAAAAAGAACGGATCTGGTGTTTTGGGATGTTTTTCTCTGAAAATTTGGCAGCTTTTTTTGTGTATTCCCTCAAATAGGCTATTGAAGATCATGATAAATTAATGGATTTAGGGATACCGGGATACCCGATTTTCAGACTGCACATCTCAAATGGTGGGATGGTGAGATTTTCACTGGACAAAAGTTGTTGACATGCTTTTTTTTCTTAACACAACATACTGCCTTTTATTTTTATTTTTAAAACAAAATCCTGTGCTTCAAGTGATTTCCTCTTATATGGAAATCGATGGGATACAATAGGGAGTCCAGTAACAAATGAAATCAACTGGATGGATAAGTTGGGTACAACTTCATCCTTTGCCATACAGGGGGCTATGAACATTGTAGCAGCTATGTCTCAATTTGTTTCAGGATATCTAATCTAAGGTTAGAAGTGTGATTCTAGAAAACATCTATATGTGCAGATTTGAGCGCAAACACTGGGTTTAGCAGGGGATGAAGTAGTAGATTTAAGTATGAGATGCACCATGGTTTAGTAAGGGATGAAATCATATATTTGGGACCATGCAATGGCGGTTTTTAAACATACTTTGGGGCCAGCATTATTCTGGAGACATGGATTATTCATCTATCACATAGGGGTTCAATCCATGAATCGTTGTTCTTCCCATTTCTTCACAGCATTTCACATGAAAATCCTCAAACTAGCTGCTGGTGGATGTTTGTTTCCCACAACATTCACACTGCAAGTGGCATACCCTCTGGTGAACTAACATAGGAATGGAAAATCACCATTCTTAATGGGAAAATCCACTATTTCTATGGCCATTTTCCATTGCTTTTTGTATGTTCACCAGAGGCATAACCCATCCCGATCTCAGTACTGTACTGTCCACCACTGAACTCCAGGGACCACCCCCCCCGGCGGGCTCCCGGCGCTTAACCGCCCGTAGGAGAGGATTCAAGCGATGATGCTTGCTGAGAAGACGACTAAGGCTGAGCTTGAAAGGACGAAGAAAGAGAAGCTGGGCATTTTTTTGGGGCATTTGATCCATTGATTGGTTAGTAACTGGCGTATAACGCACAAAATACGTCAACGTATTGGATTCTGACACATTTATATACTAATCAGTTGACTAATTTACTGGTGCTAAGCACAGGGAATGAGGGAATGATCCATAATCACTAGTAATAATCATCCCATTCCCCCATTCCCTACTAAGCACCAGTAAGTTTATTGCTTGTAACGTTTGTAAGATCATTTGGGACTCAGACATTTGGGAATCAAAATGGCTAGCAATTGAATAACGGTATCTTTTTTAGGGGATAGAATTGGCAATGAGAGGAATGGGAATGAGGCATTTCTTTCTTGACCATCAAACATATAGGAGGAATTAACACCATCTAAAATCATGGGCGAATTGGGCAGTTTCCTTTTGAGCAATGCCGAACAATGCTTGGAAAAAGGGAGTTGCTCACAAACAACCATGCTTCTATTTAGTTGATTGGCAATTGATAAGCTATCAAAACGTGAGGTTTCAAAGGGAATTGCGCACTGGAATGAGTGCTTTTTGAAGTGGGTATCCAACCCATGTTTGGACAACCCCATATATCATATGATATCCCCAATATATCCTGATGATATCCCCAATATCTCCAGACTTTTCATGGCTAAATCACGTTTTCCATCCATCCTTCAGTCACTTGAACGAGCGGCCGCGGCTTGTTTTTTTAATCGGCTTGTAAGGAAAGAAGACGAGCGCAAGAGGCTGTTGGAACTCCGGGCCAAGAAGGCACAAGAGGCCAAAAACGCCAAGAAGGGCAAGGTGGGGAGCCCTTTGGGTGGAGGGTGGAGCCCTTTGGGTGGAGGGTGGAGCCCTTGGAGCTTCCACCGGAAAATCTGGGGTCAGCCACCCCGCAGAAATCAGTTGAGTTGTCTTTAGACAACTTGGGAGTGGATTTCTGCTGAAGCAATTTTTTTTTGGGGATTTCACTCAAGAATGGATAGATTGGGGTTGTTTGAAACTATACCCCAAACAACTTATATAATGGTTAAAGATGTTAAAGCATGTCAATCCTTGTTTTCCAGATTAATATGGTCATTTTGAGGTCCCCCTCTTTTCAGGCACACCCATATACAAAAAGTTTGGTCAAACTTCGTTCAGCTTTCTGACGCAGTTCATAGGCCATTTTGAGGATTTCCCATTCAATAGTTTAACGGGAGGTCAAAGAAATCCACCATGTTTTACAGATTTTTCTGAAGCACACATTCTTTAAAGATGTTTTTTTCGCATAGGTTTCCAGGATTTTCTGTGAGGTCCCCATGTGGGACCTCCCTTCACTGAAAAATCGACGGCAGGATGCCAAAGAGACTGAAGAAGCCAAGGAAGAAGAACCGAAGGCAGAGGAGGACTTGCAGTGGAATCATACCATGTCATGAGGCGACCGCACAAAGGTACCCCGAAAATCGATTCTGGGGGACCATGGGTATCCAAAGCTAACCCTCCCCCAACACACCATTTACAGATGATTTTCCCATGAGAAAAACCCATGGAAAAAACCAAGAACCGCCACCTGGTGGATGGGGCCCCTCCAGTTATGTTTGTTGGTGAACATAACCCCATCAAAATATAGTTATAAGTATCATACACTATTGTTATTATAGTTATAAACCAACTTAGCTAACGATTTGGGGCCCCATCCTGTGGAGGATGTGAAGATGGAGGAACCCGCGAAGGTCGAATTGACCGAGGAGGAGAAGGCCCTGCTGTACCGCCCCATGGAGCTACCTGACCTGAGCGAACGCCACTCGGCCTGTGACAGGTACGGTCCAAGCGCTACAAAGCATGGGAAAATCCATAGAATCATAGAAGAATCATAGGTCATAGGGAAAATGAAGGTTTGAGTAGGAAAAGTCAACTGTAAACACTGTAAATCTTGGAGTTGCTGGATTCTTGACTTTTTCACTGAGAAATATCGCCATTTGGGGAATCTACAGGGAAGAATTTTATTTTTTTTCGGGGGTTCCGAAACAGCAGATGATGAAAATCAAATGGAGCAGAGATCAGCCGAGATGAGATTGGGCCTGGTGATGTCTTGTCACGAAAGGTAGCCTAGGCTACCTGAGTTCTATGTACTTTAGTACTAGTTTAGTACTGGGGGAGGTGGGTGGTCCTTTCCCGGAAATTGAGACCCGAGAGTCACGAACGGAGACTTAGGGGAGAAATTGGGCCTGGTGATGCTTTGAACCCAAGTGTTCCAATTGAGAGGAACACTGTATATACGCTGTATATTTATACTATATATACACACTATATACGCTATATATATATATATATATATACAAATACGATATATATATATATATATACACGATGTGTATATATACGCGATATATATATATATATTCACACTATATATATATACACATACATATATATATATACACACTACATACATATATGTATATACAATGTATATACGATATATATATATATATATACACACACTATATATATATATACTACATATACTATATATGCTATATATACACTATATATACAATATATATACAATATATATATACAATATAAATACAATATATATACAATATATACTATATATATACGATATATACCATATGCCATATATACCATATATACCATATATACCATAGATACCATATATACCATAGATACCATATATACCATATATACCATATATACTATATATACTATATATACTATATATACTATATATATATGCTATATATGCTATATATATATATGCTATATATGCTATATATACTATATATACTATATATGGTATACATGGTATATATGGTATACATGGTATATATGCTTTGAACCCACGTGTTCCAGTTGAGAGGAACACTGTTAATATACAATGTATATTTATACTATATATAAGTTGAAATATATCGACCCCTGAGCCCCACCATGTATAGCATGTGCAGGTAGGTCTAGTGTAGGCATAATGTAGCTATGAGTCCCAATTCAAAGTAGCTATGAGAACCAATAATTCGAGGTAG